>Ga0073934_10007339_pt1 | contig 15418 bp, 23 predicted proteins | sample LarsenN4metaG_FD_76834 | JGI IMG/M metagenome (GOLD analysis project Ga0073934, IMG submission 76834) | Hot spring sediment bacterial and archeal communities from British Columbia, Canada, to study Microbial Dark Matter (Phase II) - Larsen... ...
AGGACCAGGGCGGCCGCCACGAAGACGGCGCCGCCCCAGGCCACGAGCGCCGGGTGCCGGCTCGGATAGCCCACGGCGACGAGCAGGGCCCCGACGTTCACGCCGGCGAACTGGGCGAGGACCACCCACGCCGCCGGGGAGGGCGCCGCCGTGAGGGTGAGGGCGAAGTTCTGCATCGCGCCGGCGATCGCAACCGAGACCGCCCCCGCGAGCGCCAGGTGCAGCGGCAGCCAGATGCCCAGGCGCCAGGTCTCCGGCAGCGCGAGGGCGAGCACCGCCGCGGAGAGCCACAGGCGCGCCGCCGCCTGGTAGGTGCGGATCGTCGTCCTCGCGTCCACGAGCAGCAACCGTATCGGACCGGCGGTGACCATCGGTCACGCGCGCGGCGTTGTGGCCGCCGGCATCGAGGGGCCGGGCGGCACCTTCCTGGGGGCGGCCCACACGCTCCGACACGTCCGCAAGGCGGCCGCCGCGGCGGCGCCGCAGGCGGTGGTCGGGTGGCGGGAGCTGGTGGACCGGTACGAGCGATCACCGTTCGACCCCGCGGTGGAAGAGGCGCTGACCGAGTTCGTCGAGCGCCGCACGCGCGAGATCCTGCGCGCCGCCTGAGGCCGGGCGTACTACCGTTCGCGGTGAGGCGAACGAGGAGGGAACGATGGAAGCCTGGATCGACCAGCTCGCGGAGGCGCTCGGGGAGGACACCCTCTCGGAGGTGGAGACGGCGCTGCTGCTCGGGATCGCGCGGGACGTCGCCCATCGGGTCGAGCGCAAGGTCACGCCGCTCGCATCGTTCCTGCTCGGCTGCGCCGCGGGTCGGAGCATGGCCGGCGGGGCGCCGCGCGCCGACGCGATGGCCGCGGCCATGGACACCGTGAAGGGACTGCTGTCCGAGGCACCGGCCGAGGACTGACGGGCGCGGACGGGGTACCCTGGAACCCATGCGTTCCTGGGAGCCGCCGACGTCTCCTCCCCCGGCGGAGGGCGCGCTCGTGGACACGTACGGCCGCGTCGCCGACGACCTCCGGCTGTCCGTGACCGATCGGTGCAACTTCCGCTGCACGTACTGCATGCCCGCCGAGGGCCTCGCGTGGCTCCCGAAGGAGGAGATCCTCACGTTCGAGGAGCTCACGCGGCTCCACCGGCTGTTCACCGGCCTCGGCATCCGCTCGGTGAAGGTCACGGGGGGCGAGCCGACCGTGCGGGCCGACCTCCCGACCCTGATCCGGATGCTCCGCGAGGCGGCACCCGACGTGGATCTGTCGATGACGACGAACGGCGTGCTGCTGGAACGGCTCGCCGTGCCGCTCGCCCGGGCGGGGTTGGACCGGGTCACGGTCTCGTGCGACTCGCTGATGCGCCACCGGTTCGCCGAGATGACGCGACGGGACGCGCTCGACCGCGTCCTGGCCGGGATCAGGGCCGCGGAGGAGGCGGGTCTCACCCCGATCAAGATCAACTGCGTGGTGATCGGGGGACAGAACGAGGACGAGGTCGTGGACTTCGCGCGGTGGTCCCGCGAGACCGGGCACCCCGTGCGCTTCATCGAGTACATGCCGCTCGACGCCCAGCAGGCGTGGGAGCGGGCGAAGGTCGTCCCGTCGAGCAGGATCCTCCAGGCGATCGACGCGGTGTACCCGCTCGAGGCCGAGGGCCCGGACCACGAGCCCGCCACGAGCTACCGGTTCGCCGACGGCGCACCGGGCGGCGTCGGCGTGATCGCGAGCGTCACCGAGCCGTTCTGCGACGACTGCAACCGCCTCCGCCTCACGGCAGAGGGTCAGGTGCGGGCGTGCTTGTTCGCGCTCGAGGAGACCGACCTGCGTGGCCCGATGCGCGCCGGCGCCTCCGACGAGGAGCTCGAGGCGCTGATCCGGGCGAACGTCTGGCGCAAGTGGTCGGGGCACCGCATCAACCACCCGGACTTCGTGCGGCCCCAGCGCCCGATGTCCGCGATCGGCGGCTGAGCCGCGCGCGGTCAGCCCCGGCGCGACAGCCGTTTCGCGGCCCTGCGGACCGCCGGCCCGGCGAGGAACCACCCGACGGCGAGGGCGAGCACGGCGAACACGCCGAACAGCGCGACGCCGAAGCCGCGGGTGGCGTCGAGCCAGCCCTGGGAGGCCTCGAACCCGGGGGCCGGGTCCCCGACGCTCGAGAGGGCGACGACCAGCGCGAGGGAGCTCATCGAGCCGAGGACGAGGAAGACCGCGCCGATCGCCGTGCTCCACCCCTCGAACCAGTCGTGCGAGGCGAGCGCGTGGCGGAGGCGACGGCGCAGATCCCGGACGGTCACCCGGTCCCTCCGCCGACCCCGGCCAGACGCGCGAGGCTCGAGATCTTCCGCAGCACGAACCGCCGCCCCTCGCGCTCCACGATGCCCCGTCGCTGCAGGTCGGAGAGGATGCGCGTCACGTTCTCCCGGCTGCCCCCGCACAGGCTCGCCAGGTCCGCGTGCGTGACGACCGAGGGCACGACGGCCCCGTCCTCCGGCAGCTCGTCGAGCGAGGGCGCCACGAGCTGGAGCAGGCGCTTGGCGACCCGCCCCTTGAGATCGAGGTAGAGGAGGTCCTCGACGAAGGCCTCGTGCGAGGTGACCTGGCGCGCGAGCGCTCGCAGGAGGCACCTGGCCGCGGAGGGCTCCTCGGCCAGGAAGTCCAGGAACGCGTCCGCCGACACGAGCCACACGCTCGACTCCTCGAGCGCGAGCGCCGCCGCGGTGCGCGGCATCTCGCCGAGCACGCCGAGCTCCCCGAAGAACTGCGGGGTGTCCAGGGTCGTGTGGAGCTGACGGTGGCCGCTCGCCGACAGCGAGCTGATCTCGACCCGCCCGGCGATCAGGAAGAACACCTCCGGGGAGCCGTCGCCCTGGTGGAACAGGTACGTCCCGCGACGGTACCTGCGGGTGATCCCCCGCTCGGCCAGACGCGAGATCGTCGCGGGCGCCGCCCCCTCGAACAGGGGCGTCCGCGCCATCTCCTCCACGAGCTCGGGGGATGCGACCGTCCTCGTCGCCATGCTCGCAAGCGTAGCCAAGTGCTCCTCCGCCGGATAGCCCGGACGCGCTGCGGCCCGGGTCGTTCGACCCGGGCCGCAGCGCAGGTACCGGAGAGGGCCGCTACGGCGCGGCCTTCTTCATCGCCTTCTTCATCGCCTTCTTCTTCGTCACCCGGGTCGCCGCCGCCTTCGTCGTGCCCTTCGCGCTCTTGGAGGACGCGGCCTTCGGGGAGATCCTCTTCTCCGCCACTCGGTTCACCTCCCTCCGGGCTCCCGGCCCCCGATCGGGGGGCGATGTTCCACGGACCATGATGGTCCGGGCGTCACCGGAGCGGTGTGTCGGCCGTCACCGGTGACGGGGTGACCTTCGTCACATCGGACCATGTGTCGAACGTCACCCGTCGGTGTCCAGCTCCGGGAGGTCGATGGGGTCCGGTCGCGGGGTGCAGGCGCCGCAGTACAGCGCGTCCTCGACGACGAGGGCACGGGTGACGTCCTTGCCGCGGAACAGCTCCAGGACGTACGGCAGCGTCTCCACGTGGTCCTGGCAGATCCCCCGACCGCAGAAGCGGCACGAGCCCACCGCCGTCCTCCGACAGTGCCAGCAGTCCATCCGACCCCTTCCCTCGCCCCGCTCCCCTAATGCTGCCAGGTCCGGTCGGCGGCCGCCGCCGGGTTGAGCGTCCCCCGCCGGAAGGCGCCGGCGATGACCCGCTCGAACCCCTCCCGGTCCAGCCGGAACAGCCGCGCCGGCGTCCTCGCGACCACGGTGGCCGTGCGCGGGACGTCCATCAGCAGGGCGATCTCGCCGAAGTGCGCCCCCGGCCCCAGGATCCCCGCCGGACGACCGTCGACCAGCACCTCCACCTGTCCGGACGCGACCGCGTAGAACGCGTCGCCCTCTTCGCCCTGCTCGATCACGACCTCCCCCGGCGCCACGTTCACCCACGTCCCACGCTCCAGGACCTCCGCGAGATCCTGGGACTCGAGCCCGGCGAACGCCGGGATCCTGCGGAGCTCCGCGACGGCCTGGAACGTCGGCGCGAACTCCGGCACCCGGACGGTATCGGCCAGCAACCGATCGAACGTCGCCTCGTCCACGACGAAGAGCTGGCAGTCCTCGACCGGCCGGACCGTGGCGGTGCGCGCGCTGCCGTCGACGAGGGCGAGCTCGCCGAAGGACTCGCCCCGTCCGACGGTGCGGAGGACACGCTCGTTGCCCGTCTCCGGGTCCTCCTCGAGGACCTGGAGCGTGCCGCGGCGGACGACGTAGAAGGCGTCGGGTCGATCGCCCTGCCGGAACACCGGCTTGCCCTCGGGGAACGCCCGGAGGTGGACGCGCCCCGCCAGGTCCGAGAGCACGTCCTCCGGCAGATCCTCGAACACCGGCAGCTGGTCGATCAGCCTGGCCGCCTCCACCCGCCACCGGGTCTGGAGGCGGAACCGGATCGCCCTGGCCGCGGCCCGGACCCTGCGGGCGACCGAGCGCACGAGCGCGATCGCGCCCCGGATCACCGGTCCGGCGATGAAGAGCGTGAGCGCAAGCAGCAGCAGCCTCCCGACGCTGCCGCCGTCCCACAGGGCCCGGACGAGCCCGCCGAATACCTCCTCCCAGAAGAAGATCGACCAGTACACGGACACGATCGTGAACGCCACGCCGAGCACCGCGTACAGCCCGAGGCCGATCTCCTGCTTGGAGAACCGTTCCCGCCGGCGGAGCTTCGCCCACAGGTCGTAGCGGAGGAACCGCAGCGACATGGGGCGCAGGTCCGGGACCTGGATCAGGTCGGAGAGGATCCAGTACCCGTCGAGCTCGAGCATCGGGACGAGGTTCAGGAAGATCACGAAGTAGTTCAGGAGCGCGAACTTGTACAGGACGTGGGACACGCTCAGGTCCGGGAAGGCCCAGGCGACCGCGGAGGCGGCGCCGGCGATCACGAGCTCCGCGTACGGTCCGGCGGCCGACTGCACGATCCGCTGTCCGCGATCGAGCATCAGGCCGTCGGACGAGTCGACGAAGAACGCCGGCGAGCCGAAGTAGATCAGGAACCCGGCGCTCTTCACCCGTCTCCCGTGATGGACCAGGACGGCGGCGTGGCCCAGCTCGTGCATGAACGTGAGGAAGTAGCTCATCGCCAGCAGGAGCAACGAATCCGAGGCGGCGGTCGCGCCGGACAGCTCGAACCGCCCCGACCGGAACAGCGACCAGAAGGCCAGACCCCCGGCCACCGCCGCCACCAGCGCGAGCGCGCCCACCCACGGCACGAAGAACCAGCGGAGCAGGTACCGGTAGCACCAGGCGACCAGCCCGTGCGCACCCCTCCATTCCAGCGAGAGGGTCTTCACGAACTCCTGGGCCCGCGCGCGGACGGTCGAGGCCGGATCGATGGCTCGCCGGACGGCCGCCTCCACGTCCACGAACGGCGTCGTGAGGAAGTTCCCCACCCGGAGCTGACGGACGAGGTCCGCGACCGCCGGCAGCTCCATGTCGCCGGACTCCCGGAACCGCTCGACGACGATCTCCTTGACCGTCCGGGTCCCGTCCATGAGGGGGAGCAGGTCGATCTCGCCGGGCTCGAGCCGGTAGTGGAGCAGCTCGCGCGGGTTCGCGATCATCGCGTAGTCGTTCCCCCATCGAAGGCCGAACCTCTTCACCTCGATGTCCGGGGCGAGCTGCGGGCGGAACTCCGCGGGGTCGACCCGGGCGGCCAGGTCGTCCCAGAACCCCCGTCCGCCACCGTCCGCCGGTGCGGCGTCGATGGCCCTCGCGACGGTCCGGTAGATGCCCCCTCCCGCCGGCGTCCCTCGCCCCGGGCTCCCGGTCACCGCGATCGCTCGCCCGTGTCCGAGCGCTCCACCTCGAGCCGTCGCTGGATCGTCCCGTACACGGACAGCCGCGGCGGGGGTCGGCGGTGGGACGCGTAGAGGTTCCCCACGAAGCCGCCGGCCAACAGCGCGAGCACGACGGCCGCGACCACCGTCCCCCACGTGAGTCCCCCGGATCCGGGCTCGGCGACCCGCCGCATGATGGAGGCGGTCTCGCCTCGATCGCCGATCACCGACAGCCGGAACCGGGCGTCGGAGGGGATCGTGCGAAGGACCTCGACCGTCGCCGTGAGGGACAGGTTCGCTCCCCCGGTCGTCACGACGACCTGGGAGCCGCGGATGCGCAGGAGCTCGCCGGACGCGACGGCGCCGGTGCCCACCACGATCTCATGCCCGTCGACCGCGACCTTGGTGTCCTCGATGTCGTAGGCCAGGCGCGCGGCGTCCTCGTCCTCGATCACCACGACCGCCTCCACGAGGTGCAGCGCGTCCCAGCCCCCCGGCATCACGGCATCCACCCTGATCGTGAGCTCCTCGCCGGCCTGCAGCGACCCCGAGACCTCTCCGTCCAGCCTGGGGACCGAGGTCGGGCTCGGCGCCGGCGTCTGCGCCAGGGCGGCGGGCCCCGCCGCCAACGCCGTCAGGGCCACGACGGTGACGACCAACCTCCGGCAGGAGCGTCGAGGGGGCCTCACGCGCGCATCTTCGACGGGTTCGGCCCCTCCCGCAAGGCGACGGTGGCGAGGTGACGCGCATCACCCCGGGTCGGTGCCCACGGTCACCGCCGACGGCAAGGTCACCACGTACCGTCGCGATGGGTGAGCAACGAGGAGGCCGACGATGCTGAGTGGCGAGATGGCACGGCTCCGGATCGCCGACCGCGTCCGCGAGGCAGAGGCGGATCGTCTGGCCCACGCGACGCGGAGGTCGCGCAGCGCCGACGAGCGGAGTGCGACCCGGAGGTTCGCGCGGGCCGCGATCGCGGCCGTCCTGTGGCCGGTCCGGCACTGACCGGAACGTTCATGGCGCCGACGCCGAGCGGCCACGTGGCGGCCACCGCACGCGGATAGCGTCTGGGGCACCAAGAGGCATGCGCCCCTCTCTGGAACGGGGAGCCGGCCGGTCGGCCGGCTCCCCGCCCCCCTCACGACCTTACGTCAGCGACGCGACGGCCCGCCGGAGCGCGTCCTCGGCGACCTCACCTTCCGCCATCTGGACGACGCGCCCATCCGAGCCGACGAAGAACAGCGAGGGGAACGCTCGGATCCCGAAGGCTCCGGCCAGGGTCCCGGCCTCGTCGTCGACCGCCGTCGGAGCCGTGATGCCGTTCTCCGACAGGAAGGCGGCCGGATCCGGGCCCGGAGCCTCGCCGATCGCGGTCACGACCGTGAGGAACGCGACCTCTGGGAACCCAGCCATCACCTGGGCCACCACGGGGAGCTCCACCTGGCAGTGCGGGCACCATGGCGCCCAGACGGGGATCACGGCGGGACGGCCCGCGAACCCGTCCCAGGACACCGTCCCGCCTCCGATCGCGGGCGCGGTGAACGCCGGTACGGCGTCCCCCGGACCGAGCGGCTGGTCCCGCGGGGGACCCGACACGGAGACCTGGCCTGACGCCGACGGTCCAGCGCCCTCGCCGTCGGCGCTCCCCATGAGCACGACGACCCCGACGACCACGACGGCGATGAGCGCGATCCCACCGAGCGCGTAGCCGAGCGTCCGCCGCAGCTCCCGCCTCCGACGGGCGGCGGCTCGGGCCTCAGCGGCTGCCCGCTTGCGCTCTCGCTTCGTCGTCTGCCTCGTCTCGGCCATCGGCTCCCTCCGGCTCCTCGAACAGGTTGTCCAGCTGCAGCGGACCCCGCGGTCTCACCGCCAGGTAGATGCCCGCGAGCAGGATCGGCACGTCGCGCGCGATGTCCCACCAGGTCACGCCCTCGCCCGCGCCCCCGCCACCGAAGCACCCGCAGTCGATCTCAAGCCCGCGGGCCTTCGCCTGCGCCATGGCGCCGAGGAACACGGCGGCCAGCACGGCGGTCGAGGCCCCAGCGAAGCGCACGAAGAGGCCGAGCACCAGCAGGGCGGCCACGCCGATCTCGACCCAGGGCAGGATCGTCGCCACGGGCCGGACGAGCACCTCGGGCAGCACGTCGTAGGCGTCGACGGCCAGGATCGACCCCTGGCGGTCGAAGGCCTTGGCCAGCCCGGCCCACAGCAGGAGCCCGGCGGGGACGAGCCGGCAGGCAAGCCTCCAGACCACGGTGACGACGCGCGGGGCCATCCCCACCATCCTCGGGAAGCCGCCGAGCGGCCGTGCGGGCCGTTCGGCCCACCGCGCGGGGGCCGGGCGGACGTCAGGCGGGCAGGTTCCGGACCTAAAGCGGCGGCAGGTCGTCCGCAGGCTCGAGCCCCAGGACGATCCCGTAGAACGCCAGCTCGGCCCGGTACGCGCGGACGATGTTCTCCGCCCTGCGGAACCCCGTGCTGCTCACCCACGAAGGCAGGGTAGGCGTACGGGACCCGGTTCTCCTCCAGGGCAGCGATCATGATCTCGGCCTGCGAGGGAGGAACCACCGCGTCCTCCAGACCCTGGAGGAGCAGCACCGGACGCCGGATCGCGTCGGCTCGACGGACCGGGGAGCGCTCCCGCCAGAGCTCGGCCGCCTCCGGCCACGGGCCGACCGGGAGGTCCGTGTAGCGGAGTCACGTCACCACCGCCCGACGATCACCCGCGTCACCTTGAAACCGCGATCGACGGTGCTCCGCACGTCCCGGAACCCGCCGGCCCGCAACGTGGCGGCCGCGGCTCGGGAGCGGTCCGGGCTCACCTCGACGAGCAGCCACCCTCCTCGCTTCAACCATCCGCCGGCCTCGCGAGCCGCCCGACCGACCAGGCCCAGGCCGTCCACGCTCCGGTCGGTCAGGGTGTGCGGCGGCTCGAACCGCCGGATCTCCTCCGGGAGCTCGCGGACCTCTCCCCTCGCGACGTACGGCGGGTGCAGCGTGACGACGTCGACCCTGCCCCGAAGGTCGCCGGGGAGCCCGCCGAACAGGTCCCCCACCGCGAAGGACGCGCGCAGCCGCAGCCGCTCGGCGTTGCGCCGGGCGACGCGGATCGCCTCCCTGGAGATGTCCGTGCCGTAGACCCGGACGCCCCGGACCTCGTTCGCGATGGCCAGCGCCACGGTCCCACCGCCGGTCGCGAGGTCCACCGCCACGGGCCGCCGTCGTCCCCGGAGCCGCCGGATCGCCTGCTCCGCGAGGAACTCGGTCGAGTCCCTCGGCACGAACACGCCCGGCCGGGACAGGACCTCGATTCCCCGGAAGACCGCGAACCCCTTGATGAGCTGGACGGGTTCCCCGGTGGCGCGCCTCGCGATCATCCGCTCGAACCGGCGGCGGACCGGGGCGGCGACCTCGGCGTCCGGATCCAGCTCGTCCACGCCCATGGCGAAGCAGAGCAGGTCGTCGCTCTCGATCTCCTCGCGATCGGCCTGCCAGTGATCGATCGCGGGAGAGGCCTTGAGCGTCCGGACGGCGTCGGACAGGAGATCGGAGACCTTCACGGCGGCAGCATGCTACCCGGGTGGGTCGGCGGGCGACCCGCGTGCGAGAATCGTGGTGATGGTCAACCGCGCCGCCGTCTCGAAGCCTCGGAGGAAGCGTCGGCCGAAGGAGCAGGTCCGGCTGACGGGCGACCGCATCGTGGTCGAGCACCCCGAGGACGGCGAGCGGCAGACGCGCGGAGGCCTGCTGATCCCCGCGACCGCGGTCCCAGCGCCGAAGCGCTGCGTCTGGGGCGAGGTGTCCCTCGTGGGCCCCGACGTGCGGACCGTGAAGGCCGGGGACCGGATCCTGTTCCTGCCCCAGGCAGGGCTCGAGATCGAGCTCGACGGCCGGGAGTTCCTCCTGCTCCGCGAGCGCGACGTCCAGGCGGTCGCCTCGCCGATCGACGAGGGCGAGCGCCAGCCCGGGCAGTACCTGTAGCCGGCCCCGCCCTCACCCTCCGAACGCTCGGCCTCACCCGGGGAGGAACGTGAGCCGCACCCGTCGCCGGTCGTTCTCCCGGTTGGGGTCGACCACGACCACGCGCTGCCAGGTGCCGAGCACCACCCGGCCCCCGTCCACGACCAGCACCAGCGAGGGCGACACGAACAGCGGGACCAGGTGGTCGCCGCCGTGCCCCACCGAACCGTGACGGTGCGCGTACCGATCGTCCCGGGGCCAGATGCGCTCGAGCAGCTCCTCGAGATCCCGCTCCGATCCCGCGCCGGTCTCCATCAGCCCGACCCCTGCGGTCGCGTGGGGGACGAACACGTGGAGCAACCCGTCCCCACCCGCATCGGCCGCGAACGACAGCACACGCTCGGTGACGTCCACGACCCGTCGTCCGTGGGTGTCGATCGCGAACTCGTCCGACCTCATCGCCGAACCCAAGCGTATCCTGAGGTCCGGCACGCACCGGCCCGAACCGAGGAGGCATCGTGGAGATCGATCCGGTCTGTGGCATGGAGGTCGACCCGGCGACCGCCGAGTGGAAGACCGAGCACGAGGGCACCACCTACTACTTCTGCTCGGAGGGGTGCCTGGACGACTTCGTCGAGGACCCCGCGGCCTACCTGGGCTGAAACGCGGCCCACGGTCCCACCCCTCACACCTCCCGGCGCGCGAGGAGGCGGACCGCCGCCCAGAGGACGGTCGGCACCGCGACCGCCGTGACACCGGCGGCCCGCAGGAACGACCCGGCCGAAGCTCCGTCGGCGATCGCCGTCGGGGCGCCCACGAGGGTGCTCGGCAGCCAGGGTTCGAGCCACGGCAGCACCTGGCCCACGATGGGCATCGCGATCAGGACGGCGAGCGCGATCCCGCCGGCCCCGATGACGCTCCGGGCCAGGCCCGCCGCCAGCGCCAGCACCGCGATGGCGAACCCCAGGTAGAGCGCCCCGTAGCCTCCCCCCACGGGGACGGTCGCGAGCGGCGTCGAGCCGATCAGCGCCACCGTCCCGATCCAGGCCGTCGCGAGGCCCGCGAGGTAGGCGGCGGCAACGGCCACCGCGCTCGTCGCGTACTTCGGGAGCAGGAGCCGCCACATCGACGTGCTCCGCGTGCGCAGGAACGCCGCCAGCTCCGGCTTCGCGTCGAACGCGAGGGAGCCCGCGGCGACCAGCACCGAGACCAGCAAGCCCACCTGCATCGCGTTCGACAGGTAGGCGGCGATCGACCGCGTCGGCGTGGGCTCGGGGGCGATCACCCGCACCTCGCCGCCGAGGTTGCGGAACAGCGCCTGTTGGTACCGCGTGAGCAGCGGCATGCCGACGCCGAAGACCAGGTAGGAGGCCAGGAGGGCCACCCACCGCGGGGTCCGGAGCAGCCGCAGCCGCTCGAGCCGCCACAGGTTCACGTCGTGAGCTCCAGGAAGACGCTCTCCAGGTCGGCGGCCTCCGGCTCCACGCTGACCAGCCGGGCGTCCGTTCGCGCCAGCACGGCGGCGATCCCTCGCTCGGCGTCCGGCACGCTCGAGACCTCCACGCGGAGGACGCCGTGACCGGCGTCCTCCACCGTCCGGGCCCACGCCTGGGAGGCCAGGGCCTCCGCGACCGGCTCGATCGGAGGACGGACCCGGACGAGATAGGCGGGTCGCGTGCGCTCGGTGAGCAGCGCCTCGAGCGGGCCCTGGTACAGCAGGCGCCCTTCCCGGAGCACCCCCACCGTGTCACAGACGCGCTGGACGTCGGCCAGGATGTGGCTGGAGAACAGGACCGTGCCCTGCCGTGACAGCCGCCGCACCAGCTCCAGCACCTCGTACCGGCCGAGCGGGTCCAGCGCCGCCGCCGGCTCGTCGAGGACCAGCAGCTCCGGCCGGGCCACGATCGTCGCCGCGATCCCCAGCCGCTGGAGCATCCCCCGCGAGAACCCCCCGACCCGTCGCCCCGCCACGTCCGCGAGGCCGACGAGCGCGAGCGACCGCTCCACCTCCTCCTCGGACAGGACCGGGTCGACCATCGCGCGGGCGAGGTCCACCACCTCCCGGGCGGTCAGCCACGGATCGAACAGGGGCGTGTCCGGCATCACCGCCATCCGTCGCCGATCGACGTCGACCCTGACCTCGCCGGAGCTCGCCCGCCGAAGACCGCCGAGGATCCCGATCAGCGTGCTCTTCCCCGCTCCGTTCGGGCCGACCAGGCCGTAGATGCTCCCGGCCTCCACACGCAGGTCGACGTCGTCGAGCGCGACGGTCGCGCCGTAGGTCTTGCGGAGCGAGCTCGTCTGGATGAGCGCCACGCCGACAGCCTACCGGGGTGCTCCGGGCCGCTCGGACGCCGAGGACCGCTATGGGAACACAGAGAGCGTGTTCGATTACGTGTAATGATGTAAGCTCTGGCTATGCATGGAGCGAGGTATGCCTCAACGGAAGAGCTGCAGGGGTGGTTCGCCGGGCGTCTGCCCACGGACTGGTTCGTCGGCCCCCTCGAGGTCACGGCGGACCGGGACGAGATCCTGGTCGTGGGCGCCCTGTCCGACCCCGTGATGCCCGAGGGCACCACGCCCGAGGCGGTCGCCGCCGCCCGTGCTGCGCGCATCGACGGCTTCCGTGAGGACACCCGCGAGCGCCGGATGCGGATCGCCCAGGAGGCCCAGCACCGCTTCGGTCGGCGGGTGTCCTGGGGCGCCCGGTGCGGAGACACCTTCACCCCCTTCACCACCGTGAGCGTCCCGGCGATGACGAGGCTGCGGATGCCCGAGCGTCGGGTGCTCGACACGCTCGTCGACGCGGGCGTGGCGCGCTCGCGCAGCCACGCGCTCGCCTGGTGCGTCCGGCTGGTGGCCGACAAGCAGGAGGAGTGGCTGAAGGACCTCCGCGACGCCCTCACCCACGTGGAGAAGGTGCGGAGCCAGGGGCCGACGCCGACGTAGGTCGCGCCGCCGCTACTCGGGTCCGAGCCCCATCCGATAGACCGCGCGACCGCGGGCGTGGTCGAACAGGACCACCTCCTCGACACCGTTCTCGTGGAGGTCGCGCCAGGAGATCCCGATCCAGCTCTCGGCGGACTCGGCGTCGGGGAACCGCGCGGACCTGCCCACCTCCTCCCCCGCCTGATCCAGGTACGACCACGCGAACATCAGCGCCTCACGATCGCGACCCACGGCCTCACCTCCACGAGCGTGGCCTCCCGCTCCCAGCACGAGGCCGAAGGGTACCTCACCCCGCGCCCGATGGCCTCCCCTTGGGCCTCGCCCGCACGGGCGGCGCCCGATGGGCTCAAGGAGGGCCCGGAGGCGGCCGAGGTCCCAGGGGAGATGACCACGCGGCCCCACCGCCGGCCCCTCGCCGTCCTGGCGTGCCTCCTCTCCGTGCTGCTCGCGCAGCCGGCGGCCTCCTCCGAGGCACCCTCCGTGGCTCGGGCGGGCGAGTCGGGCTCGGGTCCTGCCCCCTGGGTCGCGGACGGTCGGGCGGCCCCACGGGCCGCCCCGACCGCGACGTCCGAGGTGCGGTGGTCCGACGTCCCGGCGCGGCACTGGGCACGGGCCGCGATCGACTTCGTCGGGGTGGTCAACGACTGGATGCTCGACCGGCGGCCCGACGCCGACGGAACGTACCGGTTCCAGCCGGACGCCTTGGAGAGCCGCCGGCTGTTCGCCCGGGCCCTGGTGCGTGCGTTCGCGCCGGGGACCACCGGTGACGGCGGGACCGCCTTCGCCGACATGCCCGCCGAGGATCGCTTCTACCGATGGGCGGACCTGGTCGTTTCCAACGGCTGGATGCTGGTGGACGAGGAGGGGAACTTCCGGCCGACGGAGCCGGTCACGATGCGAGAGGTGCACCGGGCGGTCGTCCTCGCGCTGGGCATGGGCGACCTGGCCGCCGGAGCCGACGCGCTGCACCTGCGGAACGGCACGCCGATCGACACCCCCGCGGACTTCGGGACGACCCTGCTCGGGATGCGGCTCGGCCTGCGCCACAACCACGGCGACGACTCGCTGGACGTGGTGCCCGATGACCCGCTCTCGCGGGCGGAGGTGGCGTGGTCCCTGTACCGAGCGGCCACCGCCCCATCGTGGGTGCGCGAGTCCCTCGCGGCGTACGCATCCATGGAGCTCCCCAACCTCTCGCCCAAGCTCCAGCGGGTCGTGGCGTTCGCCGTCCGCTACGTCGGCTACCCGTACGTCTGGGGAGGCGAGTGGGCCCAGCCGACGCCGGTCGGTTACTGCTGCGGGGCCCAGCCGACCGGCGGCTTCGACTGCTCCGGCATCGCATGGTGGGTGATGCGGGCGGCCGGTGGCGGATGGAGCAACCAACCGCCTCGCGAGTACGAGGGATGGGCCCTGCCGGAGCGGAGCTCCGCCCAGATGGCGGCCGGCGGCGTTCCCGTGGAGTGGGGCGAGATCCGTCCCGGCGACCTCCTGTTCTACGACGGGAACGACGACGGAACCATCGACCACGTGAACACGTACCTCGGCAACGGATGGGCCGTGGACTCCAGCGACGGCAACGCCGGCGTCACGATCACGACCGTGAGGGCCAACTGGTACGAGGAGCACTTCGTCCAGGCGCGGAGGGTCCTCGTGAGGTAGCGCGCCGTCAGGGCGCGTCCAGCTCGCGCTCGAGCGCGGCTCGCTCCTCGTCGGTGAGGGGCCGGGAACGTCCGGTCTCCGGGTCGCGGGGCACGACGACCGACCCGGCGAGGGCCGAGACGGAGCCGTCAAGCTTCACGACCTCCTCGCGGGTACGAACGCTCGACCGCCCGAACGAGTCCAGCCTGCACCGGACCAGGACGGCCCCGTCGTCCTGCTTCAGCTCGTCCTTGAAGTCGATCGCCACGCGGGCCAGGACGAAGTCCCAGGTGTCGGCGACCTTCCCGAGGACGTGCTGGACCCAGGCATCACGCGCCTCCTCCAGGTAGGTCAGGTACACGGCGTTGTTGACGTGCCCGTAGGCGTCGACGTCCCGCCATCGGATCTCGATGCGCTTCTCGAGCATCAACCCTCGATCCGGTCGACCTGCAGGCCCTGCTCCACGAGCCACGCGACGGCCGCCGAGATGGCCTCGTCCGCGCCGTCGACCTCCAGGACGACCCACCCGCCGCGTTCCTCGATGTTCGCGCGCCGGATGTTCGTGACGAGGTCGAACTCCTTGCCCACGCGGTGGATCACCGGCTCGGAGATGAGCGCCTGCGGGAACGTGAGATGCAGCCTCGTCTTCGTCATGCGTGGGGATTCTCGCACGTGGTGCGGAGGACGCGTCGGGGTGCCAGGCCCCTACCCGGGTGGACCGAGCCCGGCGAGGCGACGTGCGACCTCGGCGTCCGCGGCCTCGGCGGCGGCGCGGGAGCCCGCGACCGCAGCCAGGAACCCGGTCCGGTGCAGGGTGAGGAGCTCGACCTCCGTGACGGCCCGCACGGTCGCCGTCCTCGGCACGTCGCGGAGCAGCGCGATCTCGCCGAAGTGGTCGCCCCTGCCCAAGCGCGCGACGTCGCGACCTCGCGCGGAGACGATCGCCTCTCCGCTGGTGATGACGTAGAAGCGGTCACCTACGTCACCCTCGCGGATCACGACCTCGCCGGCGCGGACCCGCAGCGGGACGAACGCGAGCACCAGAGGC
>Ga0073934_10007341_pt1 | contig 15416 bp, 6 predicted proteins | sample LarsenN4metaG_FD_76834 | JGI IMG/M metagenome (GOLD analysis project Ga0073934, IMG submission 76834) | Hot spring sediment bacterial and archeal communities from British Columbia, Canada, to study Microbial Dark Matter (Phase II) - Larsen... ...
ACAACCGTAATGCGGTAGGGCCGGTCCTTGTGAAGGGTCACCGGCAACGGAAGCTGCACATTCTGGGCAGGTTTGGAGTTCTGTACCACGTAGCGCAGGATGCTGGCGCCCGAAAACTCGCCCGGCTTGGTTAGGATCAGCTTGGTAGCGTAGTAGTTGCTCGGGTCCTGTGCCCGGAATGCCCAGGAAATCGCCCGCTTCTCGATCATGCCCTCGAAATTGACTTCGTAATTGGTGCTGTTCAGCGTGGGCTTCCACAGCCGCAACCCGCCTGGATGAAGGGTCCCTTCCCGGACTGTCCAAGCCGCATTCTTCAGCGCGGCGTCGGCGCCATTCACCCAATCGTTCAAGCCCGCGCGGAAGTCGGTCTGTAGCCGCAGCGGCTTCTCGCCCGGCAGCATGTTCTGGAGCCATAGCACCCAGCCCGCAGGCTCACTTGGGGGACTAGAAGCCCGGGCCAGGCCGCCGGTAGCTGGAATCGTGTTCGCTGGTGGCGCAACAGCCGGCGGCGCTCCCGAATACTCTTCCGGCAGCCAGAAACGCGCCACAACCAGTAAGCCAACCCCAAGCACCACGAATGCGCCAAGCGAAGCACTGCTCTTCTGGGGTTTGTGGGTGGTGCGGCCATGATTCGTCTGCCACAACGGATCCTCTTCATATTCGAGGTCCCGCATTACCGAGGCAGACGCCAGGCGTCCTCGCCTCCGATGTTCATCAGAGCAGAAGTCGCGATCTGTGAGTTGGCGAAGTGGAGAAATCTCGCGTCCGCATCTCTTACACCGCATAGCCATGTCCGCTTGTCTGCATAGTACCCCGGGAATGGGCCGAATGTATCCACCTTAGGTGTAGATGTCTGTGTCTGTAAGCGCGACTCGATTTGAAATTAGGGCGATTCGCACCCAGGAACGTCTCAGGCTCCATGACAACAGCCGCCCGACCCGGCACCTCTGGTACCAGCGGGGCTAAAGTAACGGATCAGCGAAAACGCACGGCCCGCCCCCGCAGTAACGGTCCCACGCGCCACGCATACAGGCAGATGTGATCGAATGCCCACAAGTTAACCGAGTCCATGCCCAGTTCCAGGGCGTGCTTAACCTGCTCCTGCCAGTTGTACCCGCCGCGAAAGACAGGGATCATGGCACGGACTTTATCGGGTGGCCACCCTAGCTGGAGCGGAAACTCCTGGCAGTCACGACTTAGGTCGAGGTCGCGCGTCCAGGCTCCGAAGTCTAGCGCTTCCAATTTGAAGTAGTCGAATTCGCAAGTTGTTGGATTTTCCCACTCCGGCGGCAGATTGACGTGACGGTTCAGCCTCCCGCCGAGATTGTTCACGCCCGCGGGCGCCGGATAGTTCACGTCATACGGGAAGAGAATCTCAAAGCGGACGGTCGGGTGCGCGGTTTTGATCTCCGTAATCAACTGGGCGACGTAATCGCGCAGGCGGTTGCGCAGGAAGTTCGAATCAGCGGAGCCGTTTACCAGCGGATCGTCGTTCGGATTGGTGAACCGGTGCAAGGGCCGCCCCAGGGCGGCGACCGCGGCAGCCGACGTTTCGGCGTCGTAGTAAGCCATCCCACCGGATGGATTCGACGGCTGCTGGTTTGTAAAGTACCACCACGTGAACTCACCGAATTGCAGCATCGGAGTCAGCCCCGCCGATTCCATCAACCCGGCCAGGCAATCATAAACAGCCGCATGATAGCTCCGCATCGGGGCGTTGAAACTGCAGTGTGTGGAAACCAGGTCAGCGAACCCCACCTGGGTCGCCACGGGTTGCCCGTCTGGATAGCAGGCAGCGAATTCCGGCGGCGGAAAGACCAACTCCATCGAGCAGGCCGTCAGAACCGGCAGGCCGCGCGCTGCACACTCGCTGTAGAGGTCGCGGTGCCAGTCCCGTGCCCCGCGGTTGATTGCGGGAGTCTGTTCCGGATCGATCTGCCAGAGGTTCTGCGTGGACCCCGGCGCGGGAGGAACGTTGACCAGACTGCCGGTGAAGCTGACGTCGCCCGTCGAACCCGCCACGCGCGTGACGCTCGCTGTAAACGGGTAGCTGTATGCGGGCTCGGGTGAGCGGCTGTGGATTGTCAAGCGGTCGCCGTCCGATTCCGCCCATACCCCCACGTAGCGGGCGTTGATCAGGTACTTGAAGTGGTCGGCGATGATTGCTCGCGTCTCCGCGGGAAACACGGATTTGCCGCACAGTTGCCCGCCAATGTTCAGGAAGACCGCGTCCCCAGCCGCGAAATCGCCGGTAAACGTCACGACTACCTTGGCGATGTTCTCGTTGATGCGCTTGCGCTGATTCCACCAGAACACGCCAATGTATTCGTTCACCGGCCCGGCGTATCCGAGCTTTTGGAGATTCCAGACAATCCGCGCCGGCGGCAGCTTGTACGTGTGATCGGTGGAATAGTCGAGAGCGGGGGAGACCTTAGTCAGAGCCGGCAGATTGTCCGGTATATCCGACGGGACGACCGCTTCCAGGAAATCGAAGTAGAACGGCTTGTTTTCGATAGCAGTAAGTGTGACTACGTGTTCCCCTGCGGCCAAGTTGAGGTCCGGCGCGATGCACCGCCGGGTGATCACGGCGGGCTCATTCTCCAGATACGCAGAGAAAGAGCCACGGTTTATGCCGTCCACGTCCACCGCCACAGAGCCGCGGTCCGAGTAGAGCGACGTGCCAATCCATAGTCGATGAGACTTCGGGCAGTGATAGCGGATGGTCACAGTCTGACCGGCAAGGTCGCAGCGGCGCGCCAGATTGTCCATGTAGAACCCGGCCTCGGTGGACCATCCCGGCGAATAGGTGCAGCGCGGGTCTGCGCTCGCAATGCGCTCGGAGTCAGGGCCCGCAACCTGGAGCAAGCGCACGCCCGAGCCGGTTACTGTCCAGTTGGAGAATGTCGCTTCCCACTCGCGCGCCTGAAACTTGCCTGAGTCCTCCAGCGGCGGCGCAAAGGTGAGCCACATCGTGCGGATCCGTGGCACGCCTAAAGCCTCGAAGTCGAGCGTCACCCGGTACGTGGTGTTGGAGGCGCCCCCGCGCAAAGTGGCGGTCGGCTGCTCCGTTTTGAGGCGCGTTGACGTCGCCACGGAGTATAGAGTGATGAAGTTGGCGTCGTAGCCGCCGGTTGTCGTGGAAATAGTAAGCGTCGTGCCCGAAGCTGTAGCTTGCAGAGCGAATGGGGTCTGTACGCCGCTATAGTTCACCGCATTGATGGCTTCGGCCAGCTTGCGGCACACGGTGGTTTCTTTGACGTGCCAGAGCGACTCCGATGGGGTGTTGGTCGAAGCCACGGCAAAGAAATCACCTGTGTCGAGTTTACGAGTCAGTTTCACCAGCCACGGATCAGCGCCCACCTCCGCGGTGACATTTGGATCCGCCGGATAGCCGCCCGCTTCCCCGTTCACGCGAGCGATGAGAGCCGCCGCGATTTCTGCGCTCGATTGGTCTGGACCTTCCGTGTAGGAATAGACTTGAGAGGCTACTGTAATGGTGTGCGTAGTCCCCTCGCCGCCCGCATAGAACGGCATCACAGTGGAGAGTTTCCCCGGAACCTGGTAGTCGAAAGCGATGTTCTGATACCAGAGGGTCAGCCGGTCGAATGCTTCGAGGTTGGCACCCTGGATGACGAAACTCGCCGTCGCGGGCGAATTGCCGCCCGAAATCGCGGCAGCATGGTCGGTCAGGCGAATTCGCGCTGTGGTTCCGTCCTCGCGAATCACCTCAAGAAAAGGCCACGCAATCGTCGGGTACTTGGTACAGTCCAATGGCATCAACCCGGTGTACTGTACATCGAAAGCCAGCACCAGCCCCGAGAAATCCATGTCCGGCAGGTACTTCAGCCGGGGATGTTCGTAAAAATTGTCGGCGTCCCAAAGAACCAGTACGGCAAAATCGGCGGGATCCCGAAAAATGCCACTTACTTTGAAACCTGTGGATGTTGCCGAGTGCATCGCAGCCGATGCGCCCAAGCGGTCAAATCCGCGCAATTGAATCGTGCGGTCTGGTTGGAGTTTGAAAATCTGTTCGGGCATGGCGAAGTCCTAGCGCCGCGTGCCCGATGCTAGGCGTCAGATTCGCTCCCGCAGCGCGCTGCTTGCGCTAACCACCACACAATAAGCCACTTTGGAACACGAAAGTGGTGTGAAGCCGCAGCGGAGCATCCGTCTCTCCCAGCCGAGGTCAGTACTCGCAGTACCAAGATTCGACCCATCTGTTAGAGAGAATTAGGTCTATAATCTCTAAAGCCTAGCCACGACCGGAGCCTAGGCGTTGCCAAGCTGTGAGCCGCTCCTGTTGAGAAAGGTCCGACTTGATGAAAATGCGCACTTGGAATCTGATCTTGCTGGCTGTCCTGTGTTCACCTGCTACGTGGGCACAACCTCGAATCGCCACCTTCGCTGGAGGGGGGCCAAACAACCTACCCGCCGTTCAGGCAAACCTGCCGACCTACCTGCCGAGCCAGGAGGTCTACGCGTTCGCGTACGACAAAGATGGAAACCTGTTGATTGCTTCACCAACACAAAACCGCGTCTTCAGAATCACTGTGAACGACCCTAACACGATCACGGTCGTAGCCGGATCGGGAGTCCTCGGATATGGCGGCGACGGCGGTGGCAAGCCGGCAACGGAAGCGCTGATGAACAAGCCGCGCGGTGTGGCTGTCGATAGCGCTGGAAACATCTACATTTCCGATACGGGCAATCACCGTGTGCGGCGCGTCAATATCGCTACTGGCGGCATCGAAACGATCGCCGGGACCGGGGCTCCGGGCTTGATCAATGACGGCGGCACGGCCACGGAAGCAACCCTGAACGGCCCGCGCGGACTGGTGGTCGATCCCACGGGCATAGTCTACATTGCCGATACCGGAAACCATCGCATCCGGCGCATCCGTGCCGGGCGCCTGGAAACAGTCGCTGGCAGCACCGCTGGTTCACTGCTCAACCAGACGAACCCGCTGACTTCGCAACTGAACACTCCTGTGGGACTTGGTATCGACACCAGCAGTCGCATCTACATTGCCGACTCAGCCAACCACCGCATCGTTCTTCTCACTCCGGCTTCAGGCGTGATTCCAGCTGATATCCGCACGATCGTCAATTTAGCGAATACACCCGGGTCTACCCTCGGGACCCCCGCCGCGACCCTGCTCAACTCTCCGCTCGGGGTGTTCGTTGACGCACTGAATCGGATCTACATAGCCGATCAATTGAACCATCGCATCCTTCGTATGACGCCTTTCACCGGAACCGCAGCCGACACAATCGCACGGGTGGCAGGTACCGGGACGGCGGCATTCAATGCCGAGAACGGTATTCCTACCGAAGTGAATATCGGCAATCCGAGTGCTGTAGTTGGAGATTCCGGTGGTACCTTCTATGTTTCTGACAACTTCAACACTTCAATCCGAAAGGTCAGCGGCGTCGACTTACGCCTTTTCGCCGGACGAATCATCCGCGGCGGGGCGGCTGATTTCTGGTTCGCGGGGGAAAATGCAAACCGGCTGAATGTCAGCTTCGGCGCCAACCGGGATGGCACTGGCGCTTATCCCGGCCAAGTCCGCGGAATTGCCGTTGACAAGTTTGGCAATGTGTTTCTCGCCGACCAAGCCAATCACCGGATTCGCAAGATAGACTTGGCCGGAACGGTGACCACAATCGCCGGGACCGGAACGGCGGGAGGTGCAGGCGATAACGGAGAGGCCCGGCTAGCTCAGTTGAGCAACCCGCATAGCTTGGCTTTCGACAGCGAGGGCCATCTTTTTGTGACGGAAGTGGGTGGCGGCAGATTGCGTCGCATCGAGGCAACCGGCGGAGCGGTAACGGGCGCCAGCACGATTTCCACGATCATGGGGCCTGGGTACGGAGCAAATCCGATCGGAGCCGGCGCAGCCCCTGTCCCCACCGACACCATCAATTTCCTCTCTTCGCCACGCGGGATTGCGATCGATAGCAAGAACCGGATCTATTTCGCGGAGTGGGGCGTCTTTCGGACCCGCATGGTCGAACCGGGTCTGGGCCAAACTGTCGTCAAGCGCGCTACCGGCGCAAGTGTACGGAACTTCGCTGGAATCGGTGGGGCGACGGCGACTAATGTGGAAAACGCTGACCCTTCAACCGTCTTCGTCGACGCAGACGCAGTCGCTATTGAAAAAGAAGGCTTACGGGAACACGTCCTGCTCGGAGACTGGAGCCTGTACCGTGTCCGCCGAATCCGTCGCGACCTCACAACTCCCGATGATTTGACCAAAGCTCGCATTTCTACCGTCGCCGGGACGGGAACCAACGCGTACGGCGGCGATGGGAACAATGCTTTTGCTACGTCCATCCCAAGACCCTTCGGTCTTGCTGTGGATCCGGCCGGCAATATTTTCGTCGCTTCCTATCCCGAGTTCAACGAAGCCGCGGCGGAGCACCGGGTTTTTAAGGTCACCGGCAACAGCATCAGCCGCTATGTCAACCTGGAAGGCTTCCGAGGCTTCGATGGTGACGGCGGACTGGCTTCCGCCGCCCGAATCAATCAACCCTTTGGCATCGCGATTGGCGCCGGCAGCGACCTGTATATCTCCGACTCGGTAAACAGTCGCATCCGCCTCGTGAGCCTGCCTGCACTGACAGCATCACCCCCCAGTGTGACATTCGAGTATGCCGCGGGCAGTGGTGTTGCGCCGGCTCCTCAGAATGTAGCGCTGCTTGCCGATACCGGTACGATCAGTGGCCTATCGGCCCCTTCAGTCACCACAGCATCGGGATTTCCTTTCCTGTTGGCAAGCGGCGGCGGAAGCATTACGCCATCCGTTATGGTGCTAAGCATTAACTCCGCCGTAGCCAACTCCCTCTCTGCGGGATCGTATGCTGGGACGGTCACAGTCACGTCGGCGGAGGCGCGTAACAGCCCCTTCAATGTTGGTGTCACACTGCTTGTCTGCGGCACGACGCTCTCATCCACGAACATCACGAACGTCACCGCGGCGGGCACGATCGTCAATGTGTTCGCTACCGTGAATCCAGGAACGTGCTCGGTAAGCTTCGCTGGATTGCCGGCGTGGATCAGCGGCACGCTCGTCGGTGGCGCCCAGGTGCAATTGACGGTTCAGCCGAACCCGTCTGGAACACCTCGCACAGCCAACTTCACTATCAACGGTCAGGCCGTGTCACTCACTCAAAACGGGGCTTCCGCTCTGACCGCCTCTCCGTCGAGCCTCACGTTTGAGTACCGCGCAGGCAGCGGAATTGCGCCCACGCCGCAGAACCTCACCATTAATGCGAGCAGCGGCAGCATCGGAAGTCTTTCAGGGCCGTTCACCAGTACCGCGGATGGCTTCCCCTGGTTGCAGGCGAGCGGCGTCTTAAGCAATACACCAGTCAACATCAACGTGAGCATCAATACCGGCGTCGCGAACGCGCTGGTGCCATTCACCTATAACGGAACCATCACTGTCCTGTCACCGCTGGCCAGCAATAGCCCGTTCAATGTCAACGTGACGCTGTTGATTTGCGGTACGACCTTGTCGACCTCAAACATCACCGGTGTTGCCGCCGGTGGCGCGCTGGTCAGTGTCAATGCCACCCTCACGCCTGCGGCGTGTTCGCTCAGTGTTACAGGATTGCCAGCCTGGATGACGAGCAGCGTCGTAGGTTCACAAGTTCAGCTTAGTGTGCAGCCCAATGGGGGGACAACTTCCCGAAACGCGACGTTCTTCATCAATGGCCAGGCGGTTTCACTCACGCAGAACGGATTGAGTAGCGGCGGCACAGCCACCAGCACCTTGACTCCGGGTTGCACGGCGAATCTCTCTCAGACGAGTTCCAGTCCGAACTTCCTGGGTACGTCCGGCACTTTCAGTTTGATCGTATCAAGCCCCTCCTGCGCCTGGACGGCGGCGTCCAGCGCAACATGGGCCCAGGTCTTCCCGATTTCCGGGACAGGCAACGCAACCATCTCGTTTACGGTTTTTCCGAACAACACTACGTTGAGCCGTTCTGGAATCTTCAGCATTGCGCAGCAAACCTTCAGCTATAGCCAGACCGGATCTGCGGAGAACAACAACCGCCGCTTCATTCGCCAGATGTACTTCAACTACTTTGGAAGGCAACCGTCGGACCCTGACTTGGCCTTTATGGAGTCAGCTCTGGTAGGCGGTTTGTCGCGGCGGCAGTTTATCATTAACTTCTTCAACAGTGAAGAATTCAACCAGGGTGGGCGCTATGTTGCGGGACTGTATATCGGTATTCTCAACCGTGATGCCGAATACGGTGGCTGGCTGTTCATCCGCAACGCCCTCGCCACCGGGTCCGTTCCTCAAGCGGTTCTGGCCAAGAACTTCCTGGAATCGGGCGAGTATGCGCTGAACTTCGGTTTCCCCACTAACCGGAACTTCGCCAAGCAGATGTATAACCAGGTACTGCTCCGCGAGCCCACCGTCGCCGAGTTGGACTTCATGGAGACCGCGTTGAACGGCGGTTTGGTGCGTGACCAGTTCGCGCGCAACTTCCTGGTAAGCAATGAGTTCCGCATCGGCACGGGCCCCCGGCTGATTGCGTTCCTGTTGCACGCTTGCCTGTTCTTACGCGATCCGACTGTGGCCCAATTCTCGGGCATGGTCGGTCGCCTCAACAGCGGGACAACGCTCGAGACGCTGATTGACGAAATCCTTGGTTCCACCGAGTTCAACAGCCTGTTGAACTAGCAACACGGGGAGCATCGCCGCATTCAGGCGGTTGTGCTCCCCGAACACCTACGCCAGCACGGCCCTTACCACCTCACCGCCGACATCAGTCAGCCGGAAGTCACGTCCCATGTGGCGATACGTCAAGCGTGTGTGGTCAAAACCCAGCAGGTGGAGAATCGTCGCCTGAAGGTCGTGCACATGCACCGGATCCTCGGCGATCTTCAGCCCGAGTTCGTCTGTCTTGCCATAAACGATACCGGGCTTGACGCCGCCTCCGGCCATCCACAAGCTGTAGCCTTCCGGATGATGGTCACGGCCGGCGTTGCCGGCATCTTCCGGTCTTCTTAATTCGGACATCGGTGTACGACCAAACTCACCCGCCCAAACGACCAGCGTCGTGTCGAGCAGTCCTCTCTGCTTCAGATCCTTGACCAACGCCGCCGCCGGCTGGTCCGTCGCAGCGCACTGGCGCGGCAGGCCTTTCTCGATCTCGCTGTGGTGGTCCCAACTGGCATGCATGAGCATGACGAAGCGAACCCCTCGTTCCACCATGCGGCGAGCCAGCAGGCAGTTGGTCGCATACGCCTTGGTAGCGTCCTTTGAGACGCCATACAATTCAAGGGTCGCCGCGCTCTCTTTCGAGAAGTCGAGCAACTCCGGCGCCGAGGCCTGCATGCGGAAGGCCAGTTCGTAGGATTGAATTCGCGAGGCGATCTCAACGTCTCCGGTCTGTACCTGCCGCATCTGATTGAGGTCGCGCACCGCGTCAATCCTGGCGCGCTGCGATTGGCTGCTGATTCCCGCCGGGTTGGAAAGATACAGGATCGGATCGCCGCTGCCGCGAAACACGGTGCCAGCATAGCTTGACGGCAGGAACCCGCTGGTGAAATTGTCAGCGCCGGCGCTGGTCCCAACGCCGGAAGTCAGCACGACAAAACCCGGCAGGTTGCGCGACTCGCTCCCCAGACCATACACCGCCCAGGCTCCCAGCGACGGTCTTCCGGCCAGTACGTGTCCGCTGAACAGCAACAACTGGCCCGGGTGATGGTTGAACGCATCGCTGCGCATGGAGCGGATCAGGCAAATGTCGTCGGCGATCTGCGCCGTGTGCGGCAACAGGTCCGAAAGCTCCGTTCCGCTTTGACCGCACGGCTTGAACTCGCGCGAGCTCGCCAGCACGGCGGCGTTCGGCTTGATGAACGCAAGCTTCAAATCCCGGGTCAACTCGGCCGGCAACGGCTGGCTATGCCACTTGCGCAAGACAGGCTTCGGATCGAAAAGATCCATCTGGCTGGGAGCACCTTCCTGGAACAGGAAGATCACGTTCTTCGCCTTGGGAGCGAAATGGGGAGCCTTGGGCGCCAACGGTTCGACTGGGGCAGGGGCAGCCCGGCCCTCCAAGGCCAGCAAGTCCGCTAACGCCAGTGTACCGATGCCCCCCGCGCACTGGCGGAAAAAGTCGCGCCGCAACTGAATTCGTGCGAAATCGTACTCGTTCATTGTTTTACTCGCGCGAGATGAACTCGTCCAGGTTGAGAATGACGCTCGCCGCGCCGACCCACGCCGCGGCAGTAACGCGGTCAACGCCGGGCGGTAAAGTCCACGGAAAGATCTTCTGCGAGGATCCCGGTTCGCGATCGAAAATGGAGCGCTGCGCCGCCAGATATTCTTCCATGCGCTGTGCTTCAGCAGGTGCGGGCATCCGATGCAGCGTTACCTCGTAGAGCCGCTGGATTCGACGCGCCGGTTCGGCCTCTCTGAGGATTCTCAACGCGAGGCCCTGCGCCGCCTCGAAGAAGACAGGATCGTTCAGCAGATTTAGAGCCTGGAGAGCGGTATTCGAGCGGAGGCGGCGGCACGTGGTCACGGCGCCCTTCGGGGCATCGAAGTTCGCCAGCAGTGGATAAGGTGTGCTGCGCTGGAAATGGATGTAGAGCCCGCGCCGGTAACGGTCCGTTCCGGCGCTTTCGGTCCATTTCACACTGTTGTTGTAGGCCAGTTCGGCAACCCCCGCCGGCTGGGGAGGCCTGATGCTCGGTCCGCCGATGCGCCGGTCGAGCAAACCGGCGGCCTCCAGTGCCGCATCGCGAATCAACTCCGCGGGCAGGCGCAGCCGCCGCTGCCGCGCGAGCAATACGTTGTTTGGATCTCGCTCCAGAAGTTGCGCGCTCGCGTTCGAACTTTGGCGGTACGTCGCGGAATCTACGATTAGCGCAATGGTGTGTTTTATATCCCAGCCGGATTCGATGAACTCGGCCGCCAGCCAGTCCAGCAGTTCGGGATGCGAGGGGCGTTCGCCCTGCAAGCCAAAATCTTCGGGAGTGCGGACCAGCCCCTGTCCGAAAAGCTCCTGCCAGATGCGGTTCACGGCCACGCGGGCGGTCAGAGGATGCTCACGGGAAAACAACCAGCGCGCCGCATCCAAACGAGTTTTCGCCGTGGAAGCGGGCAGGAAACTAAATGTGCCCGGTTCCACTGCCACGCCCCGATTGCGGTAATCGCCGCGAACGCGCACATGCGACGGCCGTGGCGTTGCGGACTCCTGTACCACGTACGCAATGCTGAGTTGCGGGAACTCCTGCTTCAACGCGGTCAACTTTTGGTCCAATTCGCTGAACTTCAGTTCTTTGTACTTCTTCCCGCCGATGGCGAAGTGGTAGTTGCGCACGAAATGGTCGGTTAGTATGTCCGCTTCACGCAGCGTGCGGTTCCCGGGTGGCTTCCTGAGAATCGCTTCCCCGTCACCGCCCACGGTTAGTTTCTGCACGCAGTCATAGGCGAGGTCCAGGTCGGTCCATCTCCCAGGCTGGGCTGCGGCGGTAAGAAGTTTCTGTTCCCAGTCAGTTTGTAGCGCGGGAACATTGTACTCAGCGAGAAGCGCGTTGCGGCGCTCCCGGTAACCCGCCATCGCGCGCAGGTTTGGACCCGGCTCACCGGGAAGGGGAGCGTCGATATCTTCTTCCGTAAGATTCTCGAAGAGAGCCGTCCAGCGGTAGAAGTCCTTCTGCGAGATCGGATCGTACTTGTGGTCGTGGCATTGGGCGCACCCCGCGGTGAGCCCCATGAAGACTTGCGCCGTAGTCGCGGACCGGTCAATTGCGGCTTCAAAACGAAACTGCTCGGAGTCTACTCCACCTTCGCGATTGGTGAGAGTTTGGCGATGGAAGCCGGTCGCGATTCTGTCCTGCAGCGAGGCGTTTGGAATCTGATCGCCGGCAATCTGGGCTATGGAAAAGCGGTCGAACGGCATGTTCGCGTTCAGCGCCCGAATCACCCAGTCCCGGTAACGCCAGGCGTGCGGCCTAACCCAGTCTTTCTCATAGCCGTCGGAGTCGGCATAGCGAGCCAGATCCAGCCAGTGACGCGCCCATTTCTCGCCGAAATGCGGTGAGGCGAGCAACGTCGATACCGGTACCTGGGCGCCTGACATGGGCCGGGTTGGGGGTAGGCCCACCAGATCAAGGTACAGCCGGCGGGTCAGAACCTCCGACGAGGCTTCTGGGGACGGAATCAGCCCTTCCTTCTCCAAGCGGGCCAGAACAAAGCGGTCGATCGCATTGCGAACCCAACCCTGGGTCTTCACACGCGGAGCAGCCGGGCGTTCAATCCGGCGGAAGGCCCAATGAGAACCAGGGTCTGCGGCAGTCGCAGATGCGAGCACGATCAGAAACGCTGAAATGGATCGAGAAAGCATCCCCATCGAGTTGCGACGATTATAGCGCCTCTTACGCGTGTTATAGTGAGCTAGTCTCGTCGAAGCCGATGAAACTCTAAAGCATTTTCCCAACCACGTTGATCTGTGCGCCGCCAAAGCTGCGGCCGTGAGGGTTTATGTCTTTATTGAGTTTCACAAGGGTCTCGTTCCGTCATTCCCTGGCTGTACCTCTGATCGAGGACGCTACTTTCTCGATCGAGCCTGGCGACCGCTTCGTGATCGTCGGGCCAAACGGCGCTGGTAAGTCCACTCTGCTGCAGCTAATCGAGGGGAAGCTTGCGCCTGATTCCGGTACAGTCATCAGGCGCGACAGCCTGCGTATCGTCACGGCACAGCAGCGTTTGGACGAACCGGACGCGTTGCTCTTCGATTTCGTTTACGCAGCAAGAACTAGTCTTGCGCGGATACGTTCACGGCTCGCTGCTGTGCAGGACGAATCCGTCGATGCGGTTGCACAACTGCTCGACGAGTACAATGCAGCCGGCGGCTACGAGGCCGAGTCGCAGACTGAACGCATATTGACAGGATTGGGCTTCCTGCGTTGCGAGTCGTCTTTGGCTTTGTCGAAGCTGTCCGGAGGACAGCGCACCCGCGCCGGCCTGGCCCGCGCTCTGCACAGCGATGCCGGCTTGCTGCTGCTTGATGAGCCCACCAACCACCTGGATGTGCATGCGCGCGAGTGGCTGGAGGATCAAATCGCTGCGGATCCAAGACCAGTTGTACTGGTTTCACATGACCGAGCCTTGCTGCGTCGAGTCGCCAACCGGGTCCTTGAGATCGAACGGGGGCGGGTGCGCTTGTTTGAAGGTGATTACACCTCGTACCGTAATCAACGTGCGCTGGCGGAGCGTCAGGCTTGGGAAGCTTACGAAGGATTTGAGAGGCGCAAGGCGGCAGCGGAAATGGCTGCGCAAAAGCGCTCGAGGTTGGCGGTCAAGGTAGCCACCCCGCCACAAGGGGTGCGAAGCAGCCAGGACTTCTACGCTCGTAAGTCTGCCAAGGTCGCTCGGACCGCCCGGCTGCTTCGAGAGCGAGTTCATAGGGAACCTGCAGTGTCGAAGCCTTGGGAGCAGGAGGCGATCCCGGTTCTCGATTTCGCCCAAGTGCGGCGTTCCGTGGATATCGCGATCTCAGTTCGAGATATCTCGAAGTCTTATGGAGGCAGGAAGCTCTTTAGTGGCGTTTCCTTCGATGTCCGGCGCGGTGAGCGGCTTGCGATTCTGGGAGCCAACGGTTCCGGGAAGACCACGCTGCTGCGGATTCTCCTGGGTTTGGAGCAGCCTGAAAGCGGAAGCGTGGCGTTCGGGGCGAATGTAGAGGTTGGTCATTATGCTCAGGATGCCGAGAACCTGGACCGGAGCGCGAGCCCGCTGGAGGTTTGCGGGACAGGGACCTTGTCCAGGACATTGCTCGGGTGTCTCAAGGTACGCCCTGAGCGGATCGCCGAGCCCTTGCAGGACGCAAGCGAAGGCGAGTGTGCGAAGGTCGGGCTGGTACGCTTGCTGGTAAGCGGCGCGAACCTCCTCTTGCTGGATGAGCCAACCAACCACCTGGACATCGAAACGCAGGAAACTCTGGAGGGCACGCTAAAACAGTATCCAGGAAGCATCCTGTTGGTGACCCACGACCGAGCATTCCTGGAGGCAATCGCGGCGGACCTTCTGATCGAGTTGACGCCGGATGCCTGAAGACCGGTTGGCTGCAAAAGCAAAAGCCCCCGGGATGATTACCGGGGGCCTTTGTCATAATCGGGCAACGTCCTACTCTCCCACACACTCGCGCATGCAGTACCATCGGGGCTGAGAGGCTTAACTTCCGTGTTCGGGATGGGAACGGGTGGGACCCTCTCGCTACGGTCACCCAAAGCCTGGATAGCCTTCAGCTATCAGCTCTCAGCAGGTCTTGCTGACAGCTGACAGCTGATCGCTGACAGCTTTACTACTTTGCACTGAATATTGACGGGGAATCCACTAGTAAGGTCGAGCGCTTTGCGGGAGCGCGTCAATTCAACGCTTTGTGTAGAGTGTGAATTTTATGGTCAAGCCGAACGGGCTATTAGTAACGGTTAGCTCAACGTATTACTACGCTTACACACCCGTCCTATCAACCTGGTCGTCTACCAGGGCCCTTGTTACCTTTCGGTTGGGAGATCTCATCTTGGGGAAGGTTTCGCGCTTATATGCTTTCAGCGCTTATCCTGACCGAACTTCGCTACCCAGCTGTGCCACTGGCGTGACAACTGGAACACAAGAGGTTCGTCCACTCCGGTCCTCTCGTACTAAGAGCAGGCCCCCTCAAATCTCCTACGCCCACCACAGATAGGGACCGAACTGTCTCGCGACGTTCTGAACCCAGCTCACGTACCGCTTTAATAGGCGAACAGCCTAACCCTTGGGAGCTTCTACACCCCCAGGATGCGATGAGCCGACATCGAGGTGCCAAACCGGAGCGTCGATGTGAACTCTTGACTCCGATCAGCCTGTTATCCCCGGCGTACCTTTTATCCGTTGAGCGATGGCCCTTCCATGCAGAACCACCGGATCACTATGTCCTGGTTTCCCACCTGCTTGACTTGTAGGTCTCGCAGTTAACCTAGTTTATGCCATTGCACTCGTCGGCGGATTTCCAAACCGCCTGAACTAAGCTTCGAGCGCCTCCGTTACCGTTTAGGAGGCGACCGCCCCAGTCAAACTACCCGCCTAACAATGTCCCTCAACCGGATTACGGCTGTAGGTTAGAATCACAGAACGATCAGGGTGGTATCTCACAGTTGGCTCCGCCAAGCCCAAGAGCCTGGCCTCAAAGCCTCCCACCTATTCTGCGCAGACCGCCCCATAATTCATTGTTAGGGTGCAGTAAAGGTGCACGGGGTCTTTCCGTCTAGTGGCGGGCATCCGGCGTCTTCACCGGAACCACAAGTTCGCCGGGCAGGTTGTTACGACAGTCGCAGGATCGTTACGCCATTCGTGCAGGTCGGAACTTACCCGACAAGGAATTTCGCTACCTTAGGACCGTTATAGTTA
>Ga0073934_10007342_pt1 | contig 15412 bp, 14 predicted proteins | sample LarsenN4metaG_FD_76834 | JGI IMG/M metagenome (GOLD analysis project Ga0073934, IMG submission 76834) | Hot spring sediment bacterial and archeal communities from British Columbia, Canada, to study Microbial Dark Matter (Phase II) - Larsen... ...
AGGATGCTGCGCTCGCGCCGCTTGGCCGTACCCGACGTACTGTCCTGCGCGTCGCTCGCTGGCCTCCTTTGCGAGCGGGCCGCCAGCGAACCGAGAGGTTGACGGGGGAAGCCGCCCTTCGCCGGGCCTGACGCCGCTGGCGGCAGCCGCCTGGCGCCCTCGTCGCGAGTCCGTACCCGACGTACTGTCCTCGCTCCTCGGGCGGGCTGTCTTTGCCAGCGGCGCCCCAGGAGGCTGAGAAGGACTGCCGCTTTCTCCCGTACGCTGGCCGGCGGAGCGGCTTACGCACGGCAAAGCCGGGCTTCGCCGCCCGCCTCGGCCCGCTGGCGGCAGGCTGCTGCGCTCGCGCCGCTTGGCCGTACCCGACGTACTGTCCTGCGCGTCGCTCGCTGGCCTCCTTTGCGAGCGGGCCGCCAGCGAACCGAGAGGACTCGGCGCGGAGGCATAGAGGAGTTCCCGCACAGATCCGCGGGCTTCATGCCCGTCGGGACGTGGTACTAGAGTCCACGGCGTGAAGCTGAGATCTGTGCAGATTGCCGGGTATCGCTCGATCCGCCACGAGCTCGACTTCCGGCTTGATGACCGCGTGACCGTCATTCTTGGTGCGAACGACCACGGGAAGTCAAACCTGCTTGAAGCTCTGCTTCACCTGAACCCGGACCATCCCTTCGATCGCGAACATGACCTCAACTGGGACTGTCACGGTAAGGAAGACGTTCTTCCCGCGCTTCGCTTCGAGCTTGAGCTATCGACTGGCGAACGCGAAACCTGGCTGGCCCTCATCAACGCGCAGATTGAGCGAGCGACTGCCGCCGACTTCCGTGCGCAGCTTCAGAGCGAGGCGACAGAACGAGCGAGGCGAGCAGCTGACGCGTCGAAACAGCTTGCAGATATTCAGGCCCAGCTGGACGAGGAAACGCAGACCGCGGCTCAGCTCAAGGTATCATCACCCGGATCTGCGGATGCGCTGGAGGCCGCTAAGCGAGTCCGCGGGCTGGAGGCGCAGTTCCGCAAGGCCTCGAAGCGTGCCACGTCCCTTGATGCCGCGACTCAGTCAGCCAAGGCGCGAGCGGCTCTGTCTTACGCTCACGAGCTTGAAGTCGAAGCGAAGCTTACGGGGAATGAAGCCTTCGACCTGCGACGCCTTCGCCGCCGGACTCAAGCGGTGACCGCGAGGAGCAACGAACAGGCTACCGTCGCCGAGTCAGCCGCCCAGGAGGCGGCAGCCGTACTTGACCAAACTCGCCTCAACCATGGAGAAGGATCCGATGAGTACCGCACGGCAGAGGCGAAGGCGCGCTCCATGCAGCAAGACGCGCGACGCGCCCGCCAAGAGGCGCGTCGTCTCGCCGCAGAGTCAGCGCAACTCAAAGCAGCATTGGACGCCACAAGACTTGCCGGGGAGGGCAAGCTGAGCTATGAGCCCGCGGGCAACCCTCCCAGTCCTGAACTACGGGGTCTCGAGAGTCTTCCGACGCACGTGACCTTGACGAGAGCGGGGCTCCAGGGTGAACTCGTACTTGAGAAACCAGATGATTTCGGGATCGACACAGCGATGCAGTTCTTGCGCACCCGACTTCCACGCCTTGAGCTGATCCGGCCCTACGAGCGGCTATCTGACTCCGTCGATGCTGAATCCATTCAGGCCGAGGACAACGACTTCATGCGCGGAATCTTTCGCTACGCAGGGCTATCCCCGGATGAGTGGGTGGGCGTCTTCAAGCAGACAGACCGAACCACGAGGCGACTAGACGATGCCAACCAACACCTCAACGCAACACTCCGCGAATCATGGTCACAAGGGCAGGAGTTGGAGTTCAGGCTCGACCACCGTGGCCGCGAGATCGACCTGATGATCAAAGATCCAGCTGTGGAGGGTCGTTACGTGCGAGCCTCGCGAAGAAGCAGTGGTTTCACTCACTTCTTCGCTCTAAAGACGGTCTTGTACGCTCGAGAAGCTGCAGCGGACGCGACATCGTTCATCGGGCTGTTCGACGAGCCTGGTATCTACCTCCACCCCAAGGGGCAGCACGACCTACTCCAAGTCATTGAGAGTCTTGCAGCATCGAACCAGATCGTCTACACAACGCACTCAGTCTTTCTCATCAACAAGAACCACCCGACACGCCACCGGCTCCTAACGAAAGACACCGAAGGCACGGTCATCGACTCGAAGCCTTACGCGGGACAGTGGCGATCTGCGATCGATGCGCTTGGGCTTGCGTTTCCGGGGTCGTTCCTGTTCGCATCCAAAGTGTTACTCGTGGAAGGAGACTCGGATCCAATCCTGTTGAACGCGGATCTTCAGAGGTTGATCGATGCAGGCAAGCTCGACATTGACATCAACCCACTCGCGATCATCGCAACAGGAGATTCGAAGCATGCCGATGCCATGATCCGGATCATGCTCGAGGCCGCGTCTCCACCTTCAATCGCTCTTCTCTTTGACGGCGATCGCGGTGGACGGGAGCGCAAGAGGAGCCTGCAGCGCCTGATCGACTGGAAGAAGCTTCCAACTCACACGCTTGCTGACACTTCCGTCGAAGATCATGTGCTGTCGCCTAACCTCTTCTGTGAGGCGACCATCAGGTTCGTCGAGGGCGCCCTCGACGAATCATCGCGGCGGGCAGAGGTTCGCGCTGAACTCGCGCAGTCATTCAGCCAGAGATTCGCAAGTGGGGCAATCGCTGGTCTAGCCGCGTGGGCGCGCGAAGAGGGTATGCGTGCGCTCGGCGAGGACGACGAGCCTTCCCCCGTTGGAATCGCTCGAGAGTACGCTCGTCTGCTCGCTGAGGCCTCGTGGGAGGATCTTGAACCCCACGTGACGCGCTCACTCGAACTCGCCGGTCGGATCCGAGACCTTCTCGGGTTGACTTCCCAATACGCCCCGCCCGAGATCGTCGAGCGCTGAAGCCACACACGAGCGCGACGCTGGCTTGGCGCGGCAGAGCCGATGCGAGACTCGGGCACGCGGGGACAGCGTCGACCCGGTCTACAGAGCACGCCTCGCCGTCCTCGGGAGCGCCGACACGACGAGCTCGTAGCTCCCCGCGACGAGGTCGGCGACGAGGCCCTCCGGGAGCGAGCCGTCGGCCGTGACCGTGAGCCAGTGGCGCTTGTTCAGGTGGTAGCCCGGGACGATCGACGGGTAGGTGGCGCGGAGCTGCGCGCCGAGCTCGGGCTCGCACTTGAGGCTCACGCGGAGCGGCTCCTCGGACAGCGTGCTGAGCGCGAACACCTTGCCGGCGACCTTGAACACCGAGAGCTCCGGGCGGAACGGAAACTCCTCCCGGACGCCCGGAAGCCCGAGGCAGAGATCGCGGAGCTCCGCGCCGTTCACGCGCCGGGCTGGCGCGGGCGCAGGAGCAGCGCGCCCGCGACCGCCAGGGCAGACCAGAAGAGGAGCTGGCTGGCGATCGAGACGACCCGGAAGTCCGTCAGCAGCCCGGCGGGCAGACGGCTCGTATCGGCGCCCGCGTCGGGAAGCAGCGCCACCACGAGCGCGGCCGGCACCAGCGCGGCGGCGACCGCCAGCAGGCGCCGATACCGCAGCCTTGTCGACCAGACGTGGACAGCCGCGGCGAAGCCGCCGAGCCCGACCGCGACGACGGCCAGGTAGAGCAGCTGCCGCTCGCCGATCCCGAGGGTCGAGGAGACACCGGGCGGAAGCGGGGGATAGACGACCGCCGGCAGCACGACGACGCCCCAGATCGCCGCCGCCGTCATCAGCAGCCACAGCCGCCTCGGCGAGCGGGCCCGCGGGCCGAGGAACGTCGCGGCACCGGCGAGGAGGAACGCCGCCGCTGCGCCGAGGATCAGCTCGCCGGTCACCAGGCCGCCCCGCTGGCCGCCGCGCGAGAACGGCTCGGGCACCGCGACGGCCGCGTGGTCGTTCCCCTCGGCCGCCACCGCGCGGTCGACGACCCGCTCGGCGACCGCGAGGTCGAACGCGATCGCGACGAGCGCCGCCACGAGCCCCGCCAGCAGGCCCACCCGCAGCCACTCGCCCGGGCGGAGCGACCGGCGCGCTTGTACCGCCGGGTGAGCTCGGCGGAACGACCTCGCGAAGCCGTCCATCCCGCTCGTCATCCAGTCTCGGCATAGCGCGGCTCGCCCGGGCGGAGCGCCCGCGGCGCTGCTAGTGACAGGGAGAGTTCCAGAGGTGCCGGCCGTCGTGGAAGAACTCGTGCAGCAGGCTCTCCCGCCCGGTCGCCGCGGTGACGAGGGTGACCGCCGCGCCCTGGTCGAACAGCGCGAGGTAGGCGAGCAGGGCGCCCGTCAGCAGGAACACGACGCCCGCGACGCGATCGGAGACGCCGGCGAGCGTTCCTCTGGCGGCGACGCGAATGGCGGCGACGCTCATGTCCCCTCCTCAGTGGTCGTGTCCGTGATCGTCCTCGGCGGCGACGTGGAGGATCTCCTCCTCGAGCTCGGCCGCCGTCACGAGCCCGCGTTCGAGCACCAGTCGCTCGAGCGCGGCCAGCCAGCGCTCGTAGTAGCTGTACGCGTCGCCCGAGCCGGTGCCGTGTTCGTGCTCCCACGCCCCGATCTCGTCGATCAACCGCCTGCGGAACTCCTCCCAGTCGAGACCCTGCTCCTCGACGAGCCCGACCGCCACGCCGAACGCCCGGGCCTGCCACGGCTCCTCGAAGACGAGCTCGCCGTTCGATCGCGGCATCGCCTCGACGCCGGCCATCGCGTTGACCTCGGCCTGAACGGTCACGCGGCCACCGGCGACAGCGCCTTCGTCACGCCGATCATCGCGTCGCGCGTCACGAGCGGCGCGAGCTCGTCCTCGCTCATCCCCTCGGTGCCCTCGGGCCGCTGGGGAAGCACGAGGTAGCGGATCTCGGAGCTCGAGTCCCAGACGCGCACCTCGACGTCCTCGTCGAGCTCGAGCCCGAACTCCGCGAGCACGGCTCGGGGCTCGATGACGATGCGGGAGCGGTAGGCCGGCTCCTTGTACCAGCGGGGCGGCAGCCCGAGCACCGGCCACGGGTAGCAGGAGCAGAGGGAGCAGCAGACGACGTTGTGGACGGTCGGCGTGTTCTCGACGGCGACGAGGTGCTCGGACTGGAGGCCGCCGTAGCCGAGCTCCGCGATCGCCGCGGCGCCGTCCTCGAGCAGGCGCCGCTTGTAGTCGGGGTCGACCCAGGCCCGGGCGACGACGCGCGCGCCGTTCATCGGCCCGAGATCCTCCTCGAAGGTGCTGATCAGCGCGTCGACGGCGGCCGGCGTCAGCAGCCCTTTCTCGTAGAGGAGCGACTCGAGCGCGCGGCTGCGCACCTCGAGGTCGCTCGCGCCGTTTCCGTGGTCGTGGTCGCTCACCGGCTCTCCTTTCAGGCAGGCGAGAGGTAGCTCTCCCAGAGGTCGATGTGCACCGCGGTCGGGCCCTCGGCGTCGTCGCCCCAGAGCTCGCTCGCCTCGAACCGAACGTTGTAGAGGTGCTCCGGACACTCGCCGAGGCCGTGCGCGTTCGTGTCGGGGAAGACGTGGGCGCCGTGGTGGAGGACGACGTGTCCGCGGCGGCCGCGTGCGTAGCGCGGGAGGCGCGTGTGCCCCTTGGGGCTTCGTCGCGTCGTCACGACCTCGTCGCCGACCGCGAACCGCGGAGCGGCGTCGATCTCGCGGAGCGTGGGCCCGCCGTGCTTGACCACCGCCTCGACCAGCCGAGAGAGCTCGTCCGGGCCTTCGGCGGGCGGCAGCTCGTAGCGCGCGGGGTCGCGGCGGACGGCCTCGACGCGTGCCCGCAGCTCGTCCTCGCTGAAGACGCCGTTCTCGATCAGCCGCGTCTGCGTCCCCGCCAGCCAGTGCTCGTAGTAGCTCGTCGTCAGGTAGCTGAGGTTGCCCATGCGCTCGATGCTGTGGCGATTCGAGTCGATCGACCCCGAGAGACCCTGCGCGATGGACAGGATGTGCGTGGCGAACGTGCTCCGCTCCCAGTCCTCGTGGAAGACCGGCTCGTGCTCCTCGCGGACGACCGGCCCGAAGCCGTGCATGCCGCCGACGTCGTGCGCCGAGTTCACGGCCGGGAGCCTACGGGCCCACCGCGCGCGTTTCAACTCGTCGCGGCGCCTTGACCCTTGCCTTGAAGCGGCCGACAATGCCGCTCCATGAGACGGCTCTGCGGCCTGCTCGTCGTTGCGTTCGCCGCGCTCGCGCTCTCCGGCGGGAGCCCGGCAGCGACGGCGGATCCCCAGGTCACCGTCCGCTATCAGGGGAGCCTCGACACGTCGTGGGAGCCGATCATGAAGTTGCCTGACGGGCGTAACTTCCACGAGGCGCACTACGAGTGGTCCCTCGTCTGGCGCGGCCGGCTGGGCCAGCTGGTGACGAGCCCGACGCAGCCACTCATCGTCCAGAGACTTGTCGGGTCTGTGAGGTACGTCGACAGGACGTCGGCCGAGCACGCCGACTGCACGGGCTCGTACCGAGCGAAGGTCGACGAGATCACGATGACGGCGTCGGTGAACGAGGGCCAGAACTTCATCGGCTTCTTCGTTCGCGTTCCGGTCTCGAGCGAGTTCCTCGCGCCGACGAACACGACGTCGCTCCACGAGTTCTGCAGCGAAGTCGTTCGCTGGGTCATCCCGGGCAACGACCTGGCCCCCTACTTCCAGATCGACCTGCGCAAGGGCGGGACGCAGCGTCACGACGTCCGGATCCCGCCCCAAGGCGTGAATCGCGAATCCGGCGACCTCCGTCAGAGCCTGACCGTGGTGATCGGCAAGCCCGGTGCCGCGCCCACGGTCGATCCGAAGGCGGCCGCAAGGGCCGATCTGCGCCGCGCGCTCGAGCGCGCCAAGGGACCCTGCATCCAGCTCGCCATCTCGGCTGGCGTGATGACCACCGGCGCGGTCTGGGCGGCGGTCAGTGCTCCGGTGCCCGGAGGGATTCCCTCGGGCAGCGCCGTCATCGCGACCGGCACCGTCATGGCGAATGCGATCGCGCCACTCTGCGCCGATCTGATCAAGGAGATCGTAGCCGACTATTCGATCGTCAAGCGCGACCCGCCGCTGCCCCAGGCGGTCTCCGCGCACGTCGCCTCGTGCGCTCGCTGGCAGGGGAAGGTGCGCGCGTACTGCGAGCAGCTGAGCACGGCAGCTGCGCAGCTCGTGGCTGCAGAGCGAGCGGTCGTCCCGATCCTGACGAGGCTCCAAAGCGCGGCGACGAAGCTGGCGGCCGCCCGCAGGGCCGGGGACGCCAAGGCGGTCGAGGCTCATGAGCGGAAGGTGGGTGCTCTCGCCGAGTCGCTTTCGTCGGCGCGCGCGGCGGCAGCTGCAGCCGGGAAGCGCGTTGCCGGCATCGTCGAGGGCGCCGGCGTGCACGGGACCCTGAGCACGGCGGAGTCCGCGGCGACGATGGACGCGCTGCTCGCGCGCCTCGCCCGGCTCGGCGTCCCGGCGGCGGATCTCCGTTCGCTCGCGCCGGCCGCATTCGGCCCGAGGCCGATCGACGTGCTCGCCGCCTTGGCGGCCGGATAGGGGGGACCCCCCGCCGCTGCTACGCGACGCTGGGGCTGCGGAGCCGATAGGCGCGCTGCGCGCCGTCGAATCCCTTGAGCTCGAGCTCCTCCTCCTCGGCGGTCAGCCCGCGCTCGCTCAGCCAGGGCGCGACGCGCCGGAACGCCTCGTCGCTGAGGAGGATCTCGCCGCCACCGGCGGCCGCCTGCAGGCGCGCTGCCAGGTTCGTCGCCACGCCCAGGACGCTCAGGTTCCCGTCGCCGACGGAGCGCGTGACGACGGCCGGGCCCACGGCGATCCCGACGCCGATCGGGAGATCCATCAGCGCGGCCTTGTCCCTGAGCGCCAGCCCGGCTTCGAGCGCCAGCACCGCGTGATCCATTCGCGCGCCGGCTGCGTTGAACGTCGCCATCACCGCGTCGCCGGCGAACTTGTCGACGACGCCGTGCCGGCGGCCGACCTCCGCCGCCGCCCAGCGGTGCAGCGTGGTCAGACGATCGGCGAGCTCCTCGGGGGCGCTCGTAGACGCAAGCGGCGTGTAGCCGCGGACGTCCGCGAACATCGACGTCACGAGGCGCTCCGCCGCCTGGACCGCCGTCGGTTGGCCCGCCTCGCCCGCGAACGGCGGAACCTCGAGGCCCAGGCGCTCGGCGACCGCGCATGCGTCGTCCCGAATCCTGGTCGCGCCGGCCTCGTGGGCGTGGCGTGCGCAGGACTCGATCAGCGCGCGCGCCTTCTCCGGGTCGCCGGTGGCCGCCGTCGCCTCGGCGGCCAGCGCTCTCGCACGCCAGGCCCAGAGGCGCAGCCCGACCGCTTCGAGCTGTCGCGACGCGCGCTCCAACACCGGTAACGCCTCGGCGGCTCGGCCCGAGGCGAGGAGGATCCGGCCCTCCGCCAGGTCGAGGCCCGCCTCCCCCGACTCGGTCCTGATCTCCCTGGCCCGAGCGAGGAGGTCCTCGGCCTCCGCCACGTGCCCACTGGCGACCAGGGCTTCGACGGCCACGGCGACTGCGTCGCGGAAGAGCAGGACGCGGTCGTGCTCGGCGGCTCTCCGCGCAACGTCCACGGCTTCCTCCCGGCGGTCGAGCGCCAGCGCGACCCGCACCCGTGCAGACGTCTCGTAGACGATGTCCTGGAGCTCCCTGCCGGTCGAGGGCGGAGGGAGCTCGGCGGCGGCCTCGACAGTGCGGCCGAGCTCCACGAGCGCCTCGGCGGCCGCGAGCCCGCAGCGCCACGCGAACTTGGTCGCGCCGACGCTCTGGTACCGCGCCGCCGCCGACTGCGCCTGCTCGAGCGCGTCGCCCGGCGCCCCGAGGCCCAGCAGCGCCCAGCTCCTCGCCACCTCCACGCCCGTCGCCGACCACGGGTGGAACGGAAGCGTCTCGAGCCGCTCGACGGTTTCCTCGAGCCCGCCAGCGAGGCTGTGCACACGATCCCAGATCTCGTTGTGGAGGATGTTGCCGGCGATGAGGGCGTACCCCTTGGCGACCGCTTCGTCGTAGCAGCGGTCGAGCAGGGCGAACTCGTGAGACGTGCCGAAGTACCCGAGCGCGACGAAGGAGAGGGCCCAGAGACGCTCGAGATCGGCCGACGCCTGCTCGGCGATCTCGGCCGCACGCTCGGCCGCCGCCTGACAGTGCTCGTAGTCGAGGTCGAACGCGTGGAGCCCCGCGATGCGCAGGTACGCGAGTGCGAGGTCCGCCGAAGGGCCTGCGCTCTCGAGAGCGGAGCGCGCCTGCTCGAGATCACGCATCGCCGTCTCGGGCTGGTCGAGCTCCCACCGGCACCGTCCGAGATGGACACGGGCTCGGGCCGCTTCCACCGCCAGCCCGAGACCGTCGAGCTGAGCGATGCCCTCGGCGAGGAGCTGCTCGGCGGCGGCGGGCTCGCCGTTCGACCAGCGCAGCCGTCCCATCCGGACGAGCAGGAGAGCTCGCTCTCGCGGGTCGCCGGTGTGCGGCACCACGCGCTCGAGCAGCTCGACAGCCTCGCCGAACGCGACCGCCTGCTCGGCCTCCTCGGCGGCGTGCAGGCAGGCGTCGACGGCCTCGTCCGGGCGACCCGCACCCAGCAGATGGTGCGCCACGAGCGTCGCGCTCCCGCCCGTCCGGAGCAGGGCGTCGGCCGCCCGGGAGTGAGTCTTCTGCCGCTTGGGCACGACCGTGTCCGTCGCGATCGCCTCCTGGGTGAGAGCGTGACGCCAGCGGTAGCCGCCGCTCGCCTCCTCGTCCTCCTCCAGGAGCTGCTGGGCGACGGCCGACTCGAGCGCTGCGAGGACGGCGTCGTCGTCCGCCTCCGCGACGTCGACGAGCAACCCGTACTCGAAGGAGCGACCCAAGATCGCGGCGGCGCGCAGCACGTCCACGTACCGCGCGTCGAGCCGGCCCAGGCGCAGGAGCAGGGCCTCGCGAACCGTGTCCGGCAGCGGCAGGGGCTCAGGTTTCCGTTGCTCCCAAACCGCGCCGCTGCGGTCGACCTCACCCCGGTCCAGGGCTTCGCGCAACATCTCTTCCAGGACGAACGGGTTCCCTTCCGAGCGATCGTGGACGAGGTCGGTGAGCTCGGGGCTGACGTCCTCGGCATCGAGGATTGCCGCGATCATCTCGGCGGCCTCGGCGGCGGTCATCCGGTCGAGCGCAACCGACTCGGCGAGTCCCGCTCGCCGCCAGACCTGCACGGTGCGTGTCAGCGGATGGCGGCGGTCGAGCTCGTCGCTCCTGTAGGTGGCGAGCAGCATCGCCCGCCCTCGCGCGAGCCGCCGCGCCGCGTAGTCGAGGAGCTCACGCGTCGAGCTGTCGGCCCAGTGGACGTCGTCGAGGACGAGGAGCAGGCCCCGGTCGCGGGCCCACAGCTCGAGCACGCTGACAACCGACTCGAACAGCCGCAGCTTCGCCTGGTCGCGGTCGCCCCCCGACAAGGAGGGAGCACCTTCGCCGAGCTGCGGGAAGAGCTGAGCCAGCTCGCCGGCCATCGGGCCCAGCTCGGCACGCACGGCCGCCGGGTCCAGCTTGTCGAGATGGTTCCCGATCGCCTCGACGAACGGGAGGTACGGGAGCGAGAGCTCCGGCTCCGAGCAGCCGCCCCAGAGAACCGCGTAGCCGAGCTTCCTCGCACGCCGTGCGATCTCGGTTGCGAGCCGGGTCTTGCCGATCCCAGCCTCGCCCGTGAGCAGCACGAAGCGCCCGTCGCCGCGGTTGGCCGAGAGAAGCGCGTCCTCGAGCTGGGACAGCTCGTCCTGCCGTCCGACGAGCACCGGCGAAAGGACTCGCTGTGCCACGGTCGGAATTCTCCCAGGGGAGGGATGCATGGGCGGATCGGTCGAACGGCCTCGCGGAGGCCTCTCGATCCGGCCGGGCGACGAGAGCGACCTACGTGCCGCCCTCGAGCCGCTCCTTCAACCTGGACTGGTCCTCGGGGATCCGTTTGCGCGCGTCGCGCTCGGCGAGCGGCGCCAGCAGCTTGCCGATCCCGTGACCCCGAAACTCGATCTCGAGCGTGAAGCGCGAGCGGGCGCCGTCGCCGATGGGCTCGATCGTCACCGTTCCGACGGGCCGCACCGGCCCGTTGACGACCTGGAACGACACCGTGCGCGGCGGCTCGTACTTCGTGATCTCGTACGTCGCCGTGACGGTCGCGCCTCCGGGCACGCGCCGAACCTCCGTCGCCCGCGAGCCGAGGCGGGTCGGCCCCTCCGTCTCGACCTCGACGCTGACGATCTGCTGCTGCCACTCGCCGTGCCGGTCGAGCTCGCCGAGGTAGGCGAAGACGTCTTCCGGGCTTCTCGCGATCTCGATGCTCTGGACGATCGGCGCCATCTGCCACTCTCCTTCGTCGGGACGGACGGAGCGATCCTCACGGGCGGCTGGGGGAGAGTCAACGTGCGGGGCGGCCGAGACGCTGCGCCGGCGCGATGTGGTACGTATGCGATCTTGAGGCTGCAGCATGTCTCGGTGGGGATCGCCGGCGACGGAGCCGAGGCCGCGCGACGCTTCTACGGGGACCTCCTGATGCTCGAGGAGCGGCCGCTGCCGGACGGAGTCGATCCGGCCGGCTTCATCTGGTACCGGGCAGGCGACGGCCTCGACCTGCACCTGCACGTGCTGAGCCGCGAGGATCCGCCGCCCGAGCGCGGCCACTTCTGCCTCGTCGTCGGCGATCGCCTCGAGGAGCTTCGCGCCCGCGTCGAGGGCGCCGGCGTCGAGACGCGGGACCCGATCGCGTGGCCGGGGCGGCCGTGCTTCTACTGCCGGGACCCGTTCGGGAACCTGATCGAGCTCGCGCAGCGCGCCGAGTAAGCAGGCGTCTCACCAGTGCCACGAAGGGTGGCGATGGCTGGGCGCGATCTCGGGACCGGTAGGCGTGGACGGGTGACGATCGCTCCTACCATCCTCGCCAAACGAGCGAGGAGGCCCAACGATGCAGAGCATCAACTCCCTCGACCTGCTGACGCTGCTCGTCGCGCTGTCGGCGTACGTGGCGACGGTGCGGCTCGTCGTGATCGGACGACTGGGCGCGACGGGCGGAACCTCGAAAAGTCGCGCGAACCTGAGGTGGCTGCTCGTCGCACTGCTCCTGGCCGACGTTCCGCTGATCATCGCGGCAACCCTCTGGTTCCTCGATACGTTCTGGGAGAGTCTCTTCAACCAGGCTCCGCCCAGCGCCCTGCCCGAGGTCGCGATCTGGTTCTTCTTCGCAGCTGCGATCGTGCTGGTGCTCCACCACGTCTTCGCCTGGTTCAGGACGGTGCTCGGCGTGGTGCGCTGAGGAGCGTCGCGTCCTCGCCCGCTCGGGAGGTCGCCGGGATCTACGCCTTCGGCGGCAGCGTGCGCACGTAGGCGACGGCCCGGGCGACCCAGCGCCCGAGCGCGGGACCGCGCAGGCCTGCCGGGCCGACGAACACCATCCCGGCCAGCGGGCGCCCCGTGAAGTCCATCGGCCGGACGTGGGCCCGCTCGAGCGCCGCATCCGCGCCCTCCCGCCCGAGCCGCAGCATCAGCTCGTCGCCGACGATGCCGCAGAACATGTGGCCGCCGAGCATGAACGCGATCCCGCCGAACATCTTGCGTTCGGTCAGGGCCGGCTCGGGCCCCATCGCGTCCCGCACCCGGGCCGCCAGCGTCTCGTCGTAGGCCACGGCCCCTCCCGTCCGGGCTCAGCTCAGGTACTCGTCGACGACCTCCAGCAGGCGTCGCACGCCGATCGGCTTCGTCAGGTACGCGCGCGCGCCGGCGGCCATCAGCGGCTCGAGCTGGACCCTCGTCGCATCCGCGCTGAGGATGACCACCGGGATGCTGCGGGTCGCCTCGTCTGCCTGCAGCTGCTCCAAGACGCCGAGGCCGCCGAGGTCGGGGAGATGCAGGTCGAGGAGGATCAGGTCGGGCCGGTGCTCGCGAGCCAGCTCGAGCCCGAGCTGGCCGAGCATCGCCGGCAGCACCCGGACGCTGGGGCGCCGCTCGAGGATCTCCTCGATCAGGCGGACGTTCGCGACGGTGTCCTCGACGTAGAGGAGCTGTCTCGGCGCCGCGTACTCCCGCACCTCGAGTAGCGGATGATCGTCGGCGGGGAGCTGCTCGACGGCCGCCGGCTCGTCACGGCCGAGCTCGACCCAGAACGTGCTGCCATTTCCGGGTGCGCTCGTCACGCCGATGCTCCCGCCCATCGCCTCGACCAGCGTGCGCGAGAGCGCGAGGCCCAACCCGGTTCCCTCGACGCCCGACGCCGCGGCGTCCAGCCGCTCGAAGGGGACGAAGAGCTTCGCCTGGGCCGCCTCGTCGATGCCAGGCCCTGTGTCCGCGACGACGACCCGGATGCGGCCGTTCAGCGGGGACATGGAGAGGCGCACCTCACCGCCTTGGTTGTTGAACTTGATCGCGTTGGAGATCAGGTTGATCAGCACCTGCTTCAACCGCTGCCTGTCGGCGAGGACGTACCCGCTGTACTCCTGGGTCTCCGGCGGCTGAATGGTGACGCCGTGGCTGGACGCGAGCGGCTGCATCAGCTCGAGGGCCTCCTCGACGAGCCCCAGCAGGTCGACTGCCTCCAGCGAGATCGACAGCTGGCCGGACTCGATCCGGGAGAGATCGAGCACCTCGTCCACCAAGGCGAGGAGGTGCTCGCCCGCCTTGACCATCAGCCCCACCCAGCGCCGCTGCTGCTCGTCGAGGCCCGACAGGCTCAGCAGCTCACTGAAGCCGGTGATCGCGGTCAGCGGCGTCCGCAGCTCGTGACTCATTCGCGACAGGAACTCGTTCTTCGCCTCGTTGGCCGCCCGGAGAGCGGCGTTCGTCTCCTGGAGCTCGACGGAGCGGCGGAGGATCTCCGCCTCCATCTTCTCTGCGCGCTCCCGAAGCTCGCTCGTCAGTGCCGCCTGCTCGGTGTCGTGCTCCCGCAGGCGGACGAACTCGGTCACGTCCTCGACGCGGTGGATGATGTAGGCGAGCTGCTTGCGACCGTCGAGGACGGGAGAGTTGACCGGGCTCCAGTAGCGGACCTCGAAGCCGCCGCCCTCCTCCTCCGGCCGGCGGATGTCGTACTTCTGGACGGCCATCGTGTCGGGGATGCGCCGCTGCCGGACCCGGTCGAGCGAGGCGCGCAGGTTGCTCACCCCGGTTGCAGCCGGGTCGTCGGGGTTGTCCGGGAACACGTCGAAGATGCCGCGCCCCGTGATCTCGTCGCGCCTCGTCATCGTCGCCGCCAGGTACGCGTCGCTCACCGCGACGATCCGCAGGTCCGGATCGAGGACGAGGTAGAGGCCCGGAGCCGCCTCGAAGAGCGTCTGGAAGTCGGGTTGAGCCCGATCTGACATCTCGGCGGCAAGAGCCTACCGCGTCCCGATCCGGAGACGAAACGGCGTCCCCGGGCCGTCGCGGCTGCGCATCCTGAGGGGTTCAGGCCCCCGGCCCACGTGCCGATAGTCACCTGATCGTGACACAGCCGATCGCAGCGCCGCCGCCTCGCGTCCTCGCCGTGGACGACGATTCGACGCTCCTGATCCTCATCCAGGAGGTGCTGGTCCAGGCCGGAAAGCACGTCGCGACCGCGAGCTCGCCCGACGAGGCGCTCGCCGTCGTCGCGGCCTCGCCCGTCGATCTCGTGCTCACCGACATCGGGATGCCGGGCAACCGCTCCGGCCTCGACCTGCTCGACGAGCTGCGGGAGCTGTACCCCAGCGTCCCCGTCCTGGTCATCACGGGCTCCGGGACGCAGGCGAACCTGGTCGCCGCGCTCGATCGCGGCGCCGCAGGGTTCCTCGCCAAGCCCTTCACGGCGACGCAGCTCCGCTCGCGGGTCGACCACGTGCTGCAGCGCCGCATCAGGGCGGAGGCCGAGGTGCGCGAGCGCGTCGTCCGCCCGACGGTCGCAACGGCTCTCGCGAACGTGATCGAGGCCCGGGATCTCGGCATGGACGGGCACGTGGAGCGCCTGAGCTCGATCGCGGTCGCGATCGGCCGCCGGCTCGGGCTCGGCCACAAGGAGCTGGAGACGCTCGAGCTCGGCGCCGTGCTCCACGACGTCGGCAAGATCGGCATCCCCGACACGATCCTCCTGAAGCCCGCGAAGCTCGAGCCCGACGAGCGTGAGCTGATGAAGGCGCATACCGTGATCGGCGAGCAGATGCTGCGACATCTCGACCTGGACGAGATCGAGCCGATCGTCCGCCACCACCACGAATGGTGGGACGGCAGCGGATACCCGGACGGCCTGGCGGGCGAGCAGATCCCCCTGTACGCGAGGATCGTCGCGGTGGCCGACTCGATCGAGGCGATGTCCGCGCACCGCCCGTACCGCGAGCCGCTCTCGCCCGAGCGGGTTCGCGCCGAGCTCGTGCACGGGCGCGGCCGTCAGTGGGACCCGCGGCTCGTCGACGTGGCGCTCCAGCTGATCGACAACGGCTCGGTGATCCTCGACGGGCTCGGTGCGCACGTTCGGCGCGACCCGGCGATCGGCGA
>Ga0073934_10007343_pt1 | contig 15407 bp, 11 predicted proteins | sample LarsenN4metaG_FD_76834 | JGI IMG/M metagenome (GOLD analysis project Ga0073934, IMG submission 76834) | Hot spring sediment bacterial and archeal communities from British Columbia, Canada, to study Microbial Dark Matter (Phase II) - Larsen... ...
GCGTAGAGCGTATCGTCCTTGCCGCGACCCACATTCTCGCCGGGTTTGAGGGGCGTGCCGCGCTGCCGGACCAGGATGGACCCGCCGCTCACGAGCTGCCCGTCAAAGCGCTTGACGCCCAGCCGCTGCGCGTTCGAATCGCGACCGTTGCGTGAACTTCCCAACCCTTTCTTGTGCGCCATTGCCTGATTCCTCGCATCCTGTAGCGGCGGTGTCTCACCGCCGTCCCAAATTCCTTAACGCCTTCGGCGGCGAGAGACCGCCGCTACCGCGGCCCATATCCGCCTTAGGCCGTCACGATTTCTTTGATCAGCACTTCGCTGAATGCTTGCCGGTGCCCGATGGTGCGCCGGTACTGCTTCTTGCGTTTGTACTTGAGCACGCGGATCTTGGGAGCCCGCGCCTGACGCATGATCACCCCGGTCACCTTGGCGTTTTCGACGAGCGGCGTGCCCAGGGTCAGATTCTTCGCGCGCACGGCCAGGACATGGTTGAACTCCACGCCGGCCCCGGCTTCGCCTGCCAGCTTTTCGACGCGCACCACGTCGCCGGGCGAAACGCGATACTCTTTCCCGCCGCTGCGGAAGATTGCGTACATTCAGTGGCCTCTCCTGTGGATATTCAAAAACCTATCATACCCGGCCCGGCTCCTCCATGTCAACGATAGGAAAGAAGGCAAGAGGGCTAGCCGCCTCGCCATTCCCCTTCCGGGGATCCCGTCAGGTCGAAAGCAGCACGACGGCCACCAGCGCGCAGACCACGCCGGCGCCCTGCCAGAGGGTAATCACCTCGTCGAGCAGAAAGGGCGCGGCCAGCGCCACGACCAACGGATAAAGAGCGGTCAGCGGGACGACGATCGAGGCTTTGCCCCCGCTCTTCATGGCGGCAAAGAGCGCCCATGCCCCCAGCGCATTGAAGACGCCGGCGAGGAGCGCGAACGCCAGGCTGCGGCCCGTGTAGCTGACCACGATTCGGCCCGGGTAAAGCAGCGGCTGCAGCAGAAGGAATCCCACGACCAGCCAGATCAGCGAGGACTCCGCCGAGATGTAGTTCGTCGAGAGCTTCTGCAGAATCCCTACGATGCCCCAGGCCAGCAGGACGATGGTGGCGAACCAGAACCAAGGGGGGAGGAGCATGAGCATTCAACCCTAAACGCAAATTGAAAAGATGACGATGGCGGCGGCGGCGAAGCCCAGGCCCACGACCTGAATCCACGTCAGCCGTTCGCGCAGGATCGTGACGGCGAGGGCCACGCTGATCATCGGATAGAGCGACGTGGCTGCGGTAATGACCGCCGTGTTTCCCCCGCTGCGAAACGCGGCGAAAAAGGCCAATCCGCCGATTCCCGAAAGCACGCCGTTGGCGACGGCGAAGAAGATCCCCCGCGCGCTCTTCTCCAGTTTGAATTTCCGTGCCGCCAGCAGGGCCACGGCCACGGGGAGCGTGCCGAAGGTGAAAATGAACTGCATGGTGTCGGCGGGGATCTCATTCGAGCCGAGCTTCGACAGCAGCGCCCACGCCCCCCATGCCAGCACGCACAAGATTGAATACCAGAACCACCGGGCCCGAAGTGTGCCCAAAGTCGGCATATCTTAGTAGGTCGCCCTCCCGCCGCTCACGTCGTAGCATTGCGCGGTGACGAAGCTCGCATCGTCCGAAGCGAGAAAGTGGACCACGGCGGCCACCTCTTCCGGTTTTCCCACGCGCCCCATGGGAATCCTCGCCGTCATGTAACCAATCTGTTGCGGCGTGAGCGTCTTCAGAATCGGTGTTTCGATCACCGCCGGCGCCACGGCGTTCACGTACACGCCGAAACTGACCACCTCTTTGGCCAGCGCTTTCGTCAAGCCGATGACGCCCGCCTTGGCGGTCGAGTAAGGGACGAGGCCGGGATTGCCTTCCTTGCCGGCAATCGAGGCCACGTTCACGATCTTCCCGTAGCGCCGCTCGATCATGTGGGGAAGGACAGCGCGACAGCAGAGATAAACACTCTTCAGGTCGATCGCGATGATCCGATCCCACTCGTCTTCCTGGATCCCCAGCATTGGCACGTTCTTGCCGGCAATGGCCGCGTTGTTCACCAGGATCTCGATTTTCCCGAATTCGCCGAGGGTACGATCGCGCATGGCCGCGACGTCGGCGGAACGTGAGACGTCGCACTCAACGGCGATGGCTTTTCGTCCCAGGGCTCGCACCCGCTCAGCCACCTGTTCCGCCAGCGGCAGGTTGATGTCCACAACCGCCACCTGGGCTCCGGCGCGGGCGAGCCGCAGCGCGATCGCTTCGCCGATGCCCTGGGCCGCTCCGGTGACGATGGCCACGCGATCCGTCAGATTCATGGGAATGAATGCCTCGTCAGGAAGATGGCCGCCTGCCCGCGCAGGCAGCCGCTTAGCCTAACGCGGTTGCACAGCGAGTTTCAATGCGCAGTTGCGGGAGGCCCGCCCTTGCCCTAATATTTTTGCTTACGTCCAATGCGAAAAAGGGGTCTTTCCATGAAGCATCTCAAGCGAGGGTACATCCTCCTGGGTGTCATCGCGGCGAGTCTGACTTTCCATAGTGGGGGCGAGGCCGCGCAGGCGCCCGCGCCGAAGCCGCGAGCCGCGAAGCCCCCCGCCCAGGCGACGGCCGACGTCCCGCAGGTGAAGTTTGAGAAATACACTCTGCCCAACGGGCTGCAGGTGATCCTCCATCAGGATGCGAAGCTCCCGGTGGTGCACGTCAACCTGTGGTTCCACGTGGGCTCGAAGAATGAACGTCCGGGAAGAAGCGGATTCGCGCACCTGTTTGAACACGTCATGTTCCAGGGTTCCGAGCACGCCAGTGGCGATTACATCTCCTACGTCGAGCGTGCCGGCGCCAACATCTTCGAAGGGGGCGTGAACGGCACGACGAGCTGGGACCGCACCAACTATTTTGAGACCGTTCCTTCGGGGAGCCTGGAATTCATCCTGTGGCTCGAGTCGGACCGCCTCGCCACGCTCCCCGCCGCCCTGACGCAAGCCAAGCTCGACAAACAGCGCGACGTGGTGAAGAACGAGCGCCGGCAAGGATTGGAGAATCGCCCCTATGGACGCGCCTTCAAGCTGATCTTTGAGAACGCCTTCCCATACCGCCATCCCTACTCAAACGATGTCATTGGAACGCACGAAGACCTTAGCGCGGCAACCCTTGACGACGTCAAGGACTTTTTCAAGACCTACTACACGCCCAACAACCTTTCCATCGTCATTGCGGGTTCATTCGACCCGGCAGAGGCGAAGCGGCTGGTCGAGAAGTACTTCGGAGGGATTCCGGCCGGCCCCCCGCTCGACCGGCCCGCGCGCGGCGCGCCGAAGCTCGATGGCGAAAGAATTGTCGAGGTGAGCGACCGCGTCCCGCAGGAGCGCACCTACTTCGTGTGGCACTCCCCCAGCTTCTTCGAGCCGGGGGATGCCGAGCTGGACCTGCTTTCCACGATTCTCACCGACGGCCTTTCGGCGCGGCTCAACAAGACCTTGGTCTACGACCAGCAGCTCTGCTCGGACGTGAGCTCGTTCCAGCTCTCGCTGGAAGCTGCCGGTTTGTTCGTCATCCAGGCCACCGCGCGCCCGGGCGCGTCGCTCGCCAGGATCGAGCAGACGGTGACGGATGAGATGGCTCGACTTGCCGCATCGGGGCCGACGCTCGCCGAGCTCAATCGCGCCAAGAACAAGTGGGAATTTCAATTCATCACCGGCCTCGAGCGCATCGGCGGCTTCGGCGGCAAGGCCGACCGCCTCAACCAGTACAACGTTTTGCTGGGGGACCCGGACAAGTTCGCGGCCGACCTGGCGCGCTATCGCGGCGCTACAGTCGGGAGCCTCCGCGCCGCGGCGGCGAAGTGGCTGGACACGCGGAACCGGCTCCTGGTGCGATTTCATCCCGAGCGCTCGGGGCGCGAACTGCAAGTTGATCTCGACCGCGCCAAGGAGCCGGCGCTCGGCGCTGACCGGCCGTTCCGCGTCCCGGAGGTGAAGTCCGCCAGGCTGGACAACGGAATGGAGGTCCTGGTTGTCGAGCGTCCGGAGCTGCCCAAGGTCGCGGTCACGCTCGCCACCCGCGCCGGCAGCGTGTGCGACCCTCCCGGGAAGGCCGGCCTGGCCGATCTCACCGTGACCACCATCAAGATGGGCACCAGGACCCGCCCGGCTCTGGCCATCGAGGAGGCCATGGGCGACCTGGGCACTTCGATCGGGGGTGAGACGGATCGCGAGCGGTCCACGCTCTCGTTCGAAGTGTTGAAACGGAATCTCGCCCCCGCCCTCGCCCTTTTCGCCGACGTGGTGCGTAACCCGGTCTTTCCGGAATCGGAACTGGCGCGGGAAAAGAAGCTGCGGCTTGACGCTCTGGCTCAGGATTCCCAAAACCCCACCGCCCTCGCCTCGCGCGTGGCCCCGATGCTGGCGTTCGGTGCGGACCATCCTTACGGCCGGCCGGTGCGCGGATTGCCGTCCACGGTCGAGACGCTCACGCGCGAGGATTTCGTCCGCTTCCACAGCGATTACTGGAAGCCCGCAGATTCCGCCTTGATCTTCGCCGGCGACATCACGCTGGCCGAAGCGACGCACCTGGCCCAGCGCCATTTTGGCACCTGGTCGGGCCGCGCGGCGCCGCTGCCGTCCCTTCCGGAGCCCCGACCCATGGGGCCGGGGAAGGTTTTCCTGTTGGATCGCCAGGATGCCGCGCAGACCGTCATCAACCAGGTGCTGCCGGGCCCGCCCCGCAAGAGTCCGGACTACTTCGCGCTGCAACTTGCGGACACCATCTGGGGCGGGGCCTATACCTCGCGCCTCAACCTCAACTTGCGCCAGGACAAAGGATATTCCTACGGGGTCCATTCGATTCCGTCGTTCTACTCGCGGGCGGGCCTGTGGCGGGCGACCGGAGGCGTGCAGACCGCGAAGACCAAAGAATCGGTGGCGGAATTTGCCAAGGAGCTGAAGTTCATCGCGGGCGAGAAGCCGTTCAGTGAGAAGGAGCTCGCCGATGCCAAGGCCAATCGGATTCGCGGCTACGCGCAGGAGTTTGAATCGCTGGGCAGCATCGGCGGCAAGATTGCGCAGCTCTGGGCGGCGGGCCTGCCCATGGAAGAACTTCAGCGCGAGCCGGCGGAATTCGAGAAAGCCTCCCTTCAGGAGGTGAACAGGGCGGCGCAGAAATACGCGCTTCCGTCGGCGGCGTCGCACCTGCTGGTGGGCGACGTGGCCAAGATCGAGGGGGGCCTCCGCGAACTCAATCTGGGCGAGATCATCTTCCTCGATGCCGAGGGGAAGCCGAAAAAATAGCTGGCGCGGCAACCCCTGCCCGCGGCAGGCAGGTCGGACCGCCGCGGTCATCCGCCCGGCCCAGCTCGAGCGCCTCTGCGGGTGCTCGGGGTGGATCGACATCGCGTTGGCGATCAAACCTTCGCCTAACCGGAAGAAACTCTGCGAGATTTCGTGGACCTTTACTTCCGTGATGCGCAAGGTGTCCGCCTCTGGATGACTTCCAGATGCCAAGCTGTCATGCTGAGCGCGAGCGATGCCTGTCTGTATTACCCGAAATGCCGAGAGCGTTCGCTTGGTCCGTCGCCGGCCTGCTCCGGCAGGGCTGACGGTCCGGAAATTCTCCCCCGGCGGCGGAGAGGCCATTTTCCTGGCCGATGGGAAGTCATGGGGAACGTCCCAATGTCCTTAGGATTTTGGTCGGTGTAGCGGGGAAGAGACCACAATCCCGCACGAGCCGCCCTGGGAGCCTCGCCATCGCGGGCTTGACTGCTTCTGGCAAAAAGCGCGATCTCCGGCTAAATTATTGCCTTCCTGAATGCCTGCTCTTGGGGGTTCCTATGAAGATTACCGACGTTCGCACGCGCGTGGTGGAATGGCGCGGCGAGACGGTTCCGCCCCGGCCGCACTTCTGCACCAACCCGATGGACCTGCTCGACACGCCGATCGACGCCATGGGCCCCTTCCGCTTTTACAGTTGGCTGATCGTCGAAGTGATGTCGGATGGGGGCGAGGTGGGTATCGGCAACGCCACTCTCGCGCCGCGCGTCACCAAGCAACTGATCGATCTCTATTTGAAGCCGATTCTCATCGGCCAGAACCCGTTTGACTCCGAGTATCTCTGGCAGACGATGTATCGCCGCACCATCGCTTTCGGGCGCAAGGGGGTCGGCATGGTGGGGATCAGCGCTGTCGATATCGCCCTCTGGGATTTGCTCGGTAAGCTGACCCGGCAACCGGTGTTTCGCCTGCTCGGCGGCAAGACCAAACAGAAGATTCCTGTGTACGCCAGCCGCCTCTACAGCCAGCCGCTCGAGGAGCTGGCGAAAGAGGCGCAGAAGTACAAGGACGAAGGTTACCGCGCGATGAAGCTGCGCTTTGGCTGGGGGCCGGTGGACGGGGCTGCCGGGATGCAGCGCAACGTGGATCTTGTCCGCACCGTCCGCCAGGTCGTGGGCGACGAGATCGACGTGATGGCCGATGCCTACATGGGCTGGACCCTCGACTACGCGCGGCGGATGATCCCGCGGCTCGCGCCCTATCACTTGCGATGGGTGGAGGAACCTGTGATCCCGGACGACATCGCCGGCTACGCCGCCCTCAAGGCCATGAATATCGTCCCGATTGCCGGCGGCGAGCACGAGTTCACCATCTACGGCTTCCGCGACCTGCTGGAAGCCAAGGCCGTCGATTACATTCAGTTTGACACCAATCGCGTGGGCGGCATCACCCAGGCGAGGAAAATCGCCGCCATGGCCGAGGCCTTCGAGGTGCCGGTCATCCCCCATGCCGGGCAGATGCACAATTTCCACATCGTGATGGCGAGCCTCAACTCCCCCATGGCGGAATTCTTCCCCCTCGTGGAGGTGGAAGTGGGCAATGAACTTTTCTGGTACATCTTCGAGGGCGAGCCGGTGCCCCAGAACGGATATATCGAATTGGATGAGAGCAAGCCGGGCTTGGGGCTGGCGATCAACGAGGCGGCACTCAAGCAATTCGACATCATCGAATAAGATATAGACGTCCTTGCCTACAAGTTCGCGGAAAGGCGCACGCGCGGAGGGAAAACGCGAAGGGCCCACCGCGGAGACGGGAGCCGGCCGCGGCGGTCTCTATGTCCCGGCGGCAGCATCTGACGCCCCCGCGCCGGGCCATGAACGAGCCCAAGGGACATCCCCAGGAGGAAGCATGAGATTGAGAGACAAAGTTGCGATTGTGACGGGCGCCGCGTCGGGGATCGGCGAGACCACGGCGGAAGTTTTCGCGGAGGAGGGCGCCAAAGTCGTCGTCGCGGATATCGACGCCGCGGGCGGCGAAAAAACGGTGGCCACCATTCAGAGCAAGGGTGGCGCGGCCATCTTTGTACAGGCGGACCTGGCCAAAGAGGCTGACGCCCGGCGCGTTGTTGATGAGGCCGTCAAGGCCTTCGGGGGTGTCAACATTCTGGTGAACAACGCCGCGACCTTCGTCCTCAAAGGCTTTGAGGCAACTGTGGAAGAGTGGCAACAGTCCCTGGGCGTGAACGTCATCGGTACGGCGATGGTGACCAAGTACGCGGTGGAAGAGATGAAAAAGGCCGGCGGCGGTTCCATTGTCATGCTGGGTTCGATCTCCGCCTTCATTGCCCAGCCGGATTTCTTCGCTTACAGCGCCACCAAGGCGGCCCTGGTCCAGATGACCCGCAACATGGCGATGGACCTTGGCCACCACCATATTCGCGTCAACAGCGTGTGTCCGGGGACGATCATTACGCCGGCCTCGTATCGGCACATGGCAAGGATTGGATTGACGCGCGAGCAGTTTGACGCCCAGGAGGGCGCGAAGTGCTTGCTGGGCCGGCCCGGCAACACGCGCGAGGTGGCCTACGCCATCCTCTTCCTGGCCTCGGATGAGGCTTCCTACATCACCGGCGCCGCCCTCATGGTGGATGGCGGTTACACGGCCATGTAGCGCCCGCCGGCAGAAGGGCATTTCAGTGGGCCGACCTGGAGGGTCGCGCTACTGCTCTCGATCGCGCCGAGACGGACCATGCATTTGGCCCGTCGGTGGTTACGCCCGGGCGTCGTGAAAGCCGCCCCGGCGCGGTTGACTCCGCACCCTCGGTCTTTTATCCTCATCTTCCGCAGGGCTTGCGCAGGCTAATCGGCCCGGTGATTTGTGCGGACGGCGGACTGCCCGCCGGAGGTCCGCAGTGCTTGAAAGGGAACTGTACTTGCTTCTGGAAGGCACGGCCGATGCGGCCTTCACGGTGGACCCGCAGGGAAGCATCTGCTCGTGGAACCGTGCGGCCGAGAAGCTCCTCGGTTTTTCCCCTGCCGAGGTCCTGCACCGATCCTGCGCCGATCTTTTCCAGGGGCGCGGCCCGTTAGGAACACTCGTTTGCCGCGACCATTGCGAGGTGCTGGAATGCGTGGCGGCCGAGCGCGAAATCCCCAATTACGATCTTGAAGTTCGGGCCCGTTCGGGCCGCCGCCTCTGGGTGAACGTCACGATTATTGTGTTCAACGATCCCCGCACCGGACACAAGCTGGCCGTCCATCTGATGCGCGACATTAGCGAGCGCAAGCGCCGCGAGGCGCTCACTGAAAACGTCCTTCAGTCAGCCCGGCAATTGGCGAGCCTGGGGAATGACAGCCCCTCACCCGCCCCGCCCTCGCCCCTCACCGACCAGGAGAAGCGCGTCCTGACGCTTCTCGCCAAGGGCAGGAGCGCGAGCGACGTGGCTAGGGATTTGGGCATCACTTCCCGCACCCTCCGCAATCACCTCCATCACGCCAACCAGAAACTCCGCACCCGCAACCGGCTCGAAGCCGTGATGCATGCGATCCGGCGCGGACTGATTTAGCCGGATCCGAAGCCGGGGCTCCGTGGTCCTCGGTCGGGTTCCACGACATGTGTCTCACGGAACCCGTGACAAATGTCCCAGGCGCGGCCAGAGCTCATCCTTCAAAAGCAACGGCATACTTCAATTTGGTAATTGACCGCAGTCAGCTCGCCGACTAACGTGCCGCATGCAGCCGCGCCGCGGCGGACTGATTGTCTGGCAACTTATTTCGAATATGTAGCTGAACGCATCATTTCCAGCCTCACTGTGTGGAGGTTCTGATGGGCCACGCCGATAACCAACTTCCGGGAATCGTTCCGGGCAAGTCCCCGCAAGAGCGCTGGGCCGAGCGTGCGCAAGAGTGGAGCTCGCGCCTCGCCATCATCATTGCCGGCTTTCTGGCATTCTCAACGGTCAGTGGGCTCTCGATTTGGTTGCTCCCATTTAGTGTAACGAACCAGGTGATGGTGATTGCCCACACCGTAATCGGCCTGTTGTTTCTCATCCCTTGTGCCTGGTACCTGGTGCGCCATTTTCTGCGTTACTGGCGCAACACGCTGAGCCACATCCTGCTACTCGGTTATTTGGGGGCGGCGGCGGTTCTGCTCTGCGCGGTGTCGGGAATGATCCTGACCTATGAATCCGCGCTGGGCGTGAAAATCAGCTACGCATGGGACACCGTTCACATCATCACAACCATCGCCACGCTGGCGTTCGTGCTGCCACACATTCTGGTGATCATCTTCCGCGATCGCAAGGCGCGCGCGGTGGCCGGGACAGTCGAGGTCCCGCCGATGGCCGGACCCTATGGCAAGGGCGCGCTCGTCTTCACGCTGGTGTCCCTGGCCATCGTGGCGCTGGCCGCCTATGCCTACCGCGGCCCGAAGCTCACTCATACCTTTCCTGAGGATTACAGCTTCAAGTATGGAAAGGACCGTCCCTTCGCTCCCAGCCTGGCGCGCACGCAGAGCGGCGGAGCGATGGACTCGCGCCTTCTTGCTGGCTCCCGCGGCTGCGGCACGGCGGGTTGTCACGAGGAGATTGCCAAGGAGTGGGAGGTGAGCGCCCATCGCTGGTCGGCGATGGATTCGGCGTTCCAGGCGATTCAAACTAACATGGCCAAGCAGAACGGTCCGGAGTCCACGCGCTATTGCGGCGGGTGTCACGACCCCATTTCGCTCTTCTCCGGCACGAAAAACCTCTTTATCGAAGAGGCCAAGCTCACTTCCTTACACGGTTTTCAGGAGGGCGTCTCGTGTCTGTCTTGCCACTCGGTGCGCAAGGTGGATGTGAAGGGCAACGCGAATTACATTGTGGCGCAGCCGGCGCGGTACATGTTCGAGCTCGAATACGATATGCAGCCCACGGCCACCCGTCGGTTCCTCCGCGATTTCCTCATCCGTTCCTACCCTCGCCAGCACCTCGCGGACCTGAGCAAGCGGCTCTTCAAGACCCCCGAATACTGTGCCGCCTGTCACAAGCAATTCGTCGATCAGGAGATCAACGCCGTGGGCTGGGTGCAGCTTCAGAACCAGTATGACAACTGGCGACAGAGCCGCTGGAATCATCCCGGCGACCCGCGCAAGACCATCGAGTGCCGGGAGTGCCACATGCCGCTGGTGGACTCGCGCGATCCGGCCGCGGGGGACGGGACGGATTACAACCGCACCACGCGCGACGGCAAACATCGCAGCCACCGTTTTGTTGCTGCCAACCAGATGATGCCGTCGATCCTCAAGCTGCCCGGCTGGGAGAAGCAGGTCGAACTGACCCGCCTCTGGCTGCAAGGGAATTACGAGATCCCGGAAATCGCCGACAAGTGGCAGCGCGGGCCCGCCGTCGCGATTGAGTTGATTACCCCGGAAAAAGTGGCGCCGGGCGAGAAGGTGGACGTGAAGCTGGTCCTGACTTCCAACAAGGTGGGGCACGACTTCCCCACCGGGCCACTCGATATCATCCAGGCGTGGGTCGAGCTCAAGGTGACCGACGATCAGGGCAAGCTGGTCTACTCCATCGGGAAGGTGGACGACAAGGGATTCATCGAGCCGGGCACGTTCATGTTCAAGGCGGAACCCGTGGACCAGTACGGCAATCTGATCGACCGCCACAATTTGTGGGAGATGGTTGGGGTGCGTTATCGCCGGTCGCTCTTCCCGGGATTCTCGGACACGGCGGAATTCAGTTTCCTGTGCCCGCAGACGGCGCCAGTTCGGGCCAAGGCCTGGCCGCAAGAGGTCGCTTACCAAATCAACGCGCCGCGCGGGGCGACCCGCAGTTTGAATATTCATGCCAAGCTGCGCTACCGCAAGGTGGACCAGTTTCTGCTGAACTTCATGTTTGGAAAAGAAAAGGGACTGACGGCGCCGGTCACCGACATGGCCTCAGACACCAAGATAATCCAGATCGCGGCGCGCACCCCCGCGGCCACAGAGGGGATCTGATGGGCCGAGTTGCCACACTGCCGAAGCCGCTTACACGCCGGCGCAAGCTGATGCTCAAGTACATCCTCATCAGCCTGTCGCTCGTGACCGTAGCTTCGAGCGCCCTGCTCATTCTGCGGCAACGCGCCAGGCCTTACTCTCCCGGCGAGGTGGTGGAGGGTATTACCAGCGAGCTGGAGCGCGCCGTGCCCGCCGGCTATCCTGCAGTGCGATTCTTGAACACGGCGCAGCAGGCGGGCATCAACTTCCGGCATTTTTACGGCACGCGCTCGACGCAACTGCCGGAGGATATGGGTTCGGGGGCCGCCTGGGGCGACTACGATGGTGATGGCAACCTGGACCTTTACGTCTGCAATGTCGCGGCCCCTTTAACCGCCTCCCCCGATGAGGTGGACGCCTCACCCGCCTCCAATCGCCTCTATCGCAACAACGGGAACGGAACCTTTACGGACGTGACCGCTCAAGCCGGCGTGGGATTCAAGGGCAATGGCATAGGCGTGGCCTGGGCCGATTATGACAACAACGGCACACTCGACCTGATCGTGACCAGCTACGACCGCCTCCTCCTTTACCGCAACCGCGGCGACGGCACTTTTGAGGACGCTTCCCGAGCGGCGGGGTTCGACAAATTCCGCGGCTTCTGGGCCGGGCCCGCCTGGGCGGACTACGACCGCGACGGCCTTGTGGATCTCTACATCTGCGGTTACGTCAAATACAAGTTCGATCCGAACTTTGTGGGTAAGGCTTCCCGCCAATACACGGAGATGGTTCCGTTCACTATCAATCCTTCTTCCTATCCCCCCGAACGCAATTTGCTCTTCCACAACGAAGGCAACGGCAGGTTCACCGAAGTGGGGCGGAAGCTGGGCATGGATAATCCCACGGGCCGCAGTCTTTCCGCGGCCTGGGCGGATTTCGACAACGATGGCTGGCCCGACCTCTACGTTGCGAACGACATCTCCGACAACGTGATGTACTTGAATCTGCGCAACGGGAGATTCCGGGACATCTCCCACCCGGCCTGGGTGGCCGACTACCGGGGAGCGATGGGCTTGGGCGTGGGCGACTGGGACCGGGACGGCGACCAGGACATCTTCGTCACTCACTGGATCGCACAGGAGAATGCCCTCTATTCCAATCTGCTCATCACGCCGGGCGGCAAGGCCCCGGCGAGCAAGCTCCGCTTCCAGGACGTCGCCGATACCGAAGGGCTCGGCCAGATCGCCCTGACGGTTATTGGGTGGGGGACCGGATTCCTGGACTACGACAACGACGGGAACCTCGACCTGCTGGCCGTGAATGGCAGCACATTTCAACAGGAGCAGGACCCTTCACGCCTTGTGCCCATGAAGAATTTCCTCTTTTGGAACAAGGGAGCGGATGAGGGCTATTTTGAAGTCGGAGCGGTGAGTGGCTCGGTCTTTGGCGAAGCCCACGTGGGGCGGGGCGCAGCACTCGCCGACTATGACAACGATGGCGATGTGGATGCCTTTATTGTCAATCACGGCGAAGCGGCCACCCTCCTGCGCAACGAGGGCGGCAACAAGAACAACTGGCTCAAGGTACGTCTTCGCCCGACCAAGAGCAATCGAAGCGGATACGGCACGAAAGTCATCGTCGAGACGGACGCCGGCAAACAATGCCAGGAAATCGGCAGTCAGCCGTCCTATGCGTCCCAGAGTTCCCTGGAGGCCCATTTTGGCCTGGGGCAGGCGAGCGAAGTGAAGAATCTCAAGGTGCAGTTTCCGAGCGGCATGGTGCGCGAGCTCGCCGAGCTTCCGGTCAACCAGACCGTGGTCATCTCGGAATGAAGAGAATTTCCCTCCTGCTGGCGGCGCTGGTGGCCGCTGCTTTCCTCGCGATCACCGCTCTCCGGTGGCGCGCCGAGCCGAGCAGCGGCTCGGCCGTCGCCGACGAAGCGAAACAACGTATCCGCCATTTCTGGGCGGTGTTCAACACCGCCAGTTCCCTCCGCACGCAGGGTCGTTTTCGCGAAGCGGCGGAGGCCTACCGTAAGTGCCTCGCGTTGAACCCGCAGCACGAGGACTCGCTCTACTACCTGGCCACCAGCCTCCACGAGCTGGGCGAGTATGAGGAGGCTGTTCGGACGCTCCGCCGGATGACGGAAGTGAATCCCGAAAGCGGCCGCGCCTTTGCCCAATTGGGAAACACGCTCTCCACTCCGGCGCCCGGCGCCCCACTCGACTTCGAGGCCGCGCGCCGGGCCTATCAGCGCAACATCGAGGTGAACAAAGAACAGGCCGGACCGTTCCTGCGATTGGGAATGCTGGATCTCAATCAGGGCAAGCTCGACGACGCGCTCGGCCACTTTCGCGTGGCTGCCGCCTCGGGCGCGCCGGAAGCGAGTTACCTGGTAGCTTACACTCTCTTTCTTCAGGGACAGCCCACAGAGGCGATTCCGTTTCTCCGCAAGGTCCTCGGGGCATACGGGACGGACAAGAAAATCACGGGTAAAGGCGTGCTTTCGGAAGGCGATCTCCTCCCCGGCCCGGGCAAGCCATGGACGGCTCTCGAGCGCGCCGCGCTAAAGTCGATATTGCTCCTCCATTGGATCGCGCAACGCACGGGCGCCTACCCGGCAGGAATCATTCACGAGTTTCACGTTCCGGCGGCGCTGAGCTCTCCCCGGAGAAAGTCAGGTCTGGCAGCGCGGCCGGTTTTTCTCCCGCCCGGCGGACGGGCGGCCTGGGGCGATGCGAACAACGACGGCTGGCCTGACCTGATTGTGGCGGGCGGGGATCAGCCGCTGGCGTTCCACCGCAACGACCACGGCGCGCTCCGAGATGCCACGCAGGAGGCCGGGCTGAGTGGCCTGCGGGACGTCTGGGATGCCGCCTGGGGCGATTATGACGCCGACGGAGCCCTCGATCTCTATTTGATCCGCAACGGCTATTGGGGCGGCGGGCAGAATCGCCTGTTGCGCAATCAACGTGGAATGCTCACGGATGTTACCGAGCGCGCCGGGCTCTCGGGCGAGCGGGCGACCGCGCGTGCTCTATTTGCCGACTTCGAGGGCGACGGGAAACCCGAACTGGTCGAGGGAGGAGGAAGCGCCAAGGGACGAAGTTCGCTGCGCCTCTATCGCAATCTGGGGGGACGATTCTCCGACCAAACGCGCCAGGCGGGACTGGAGGCGACCGGGACCGCGGTCGATCTCGCCTCGGGCGACTACGATCACGATGGCCGACCAGACCTGCTGGTGCTTTTCTGGCAGCGCGGCGTGGCGCTTTATCGGAATCTGGGGGGTGGCCGGTTCGCCGACGTCACTGAGCCCGCGGGGCTGCGCACCACGAGCGGAGCCGGCTTCAGCGCCGTTCTGTTCGACTACGACAAAGATGGTTGGCTCGATCTGCTCGCCAGCGTGCAGGCTCCCTCCGAGGACGCCATCCGCTGCCTCCTGCAGCCGCAATTCAGATTCAAACGCCACACTCCCCGCCTTTATCGAAATCAGCGCAAGGGGACTTTCCTGGAAGTGACCGAGCAGGTGGGGCTCGACCGCAGCTACGGGATCATGCAGGCGGTGGCCGCGGACTTTGACGGCGATGGCTGGGCGGATCTGCTGTTTGCCAATGGCAGCCTCGACGCCCAGCGCCTGGAGCCGAGCGTCGTCCTACGCAACGAAGCGGGAAAACGCTTCGCGGAATGGTTCCACGTGCCGGGATTCGGCACGCCAGCCAATTCGATCGGTGCCGTCGTGGCGGACTTCAATCGTGATGGCGCGCCCGATATTTACCTGGCATCAAACCCTGTGCTGCGCCGAAGGGGAGCTGCCGGTGGATTGTTCTTGAGCTCGGGTGACCGGCCTCCGGTCGCCGCGATTGCCGCATCTCAGTAAGCGCAGATTCCCACCCTGTCCCGCACGCCCCAGGGAACCATCCTTATTGAGATCTACAAAATAAAGTGACACCCGGGCGGCAGCGGCGGTCGATGACCGGGGAGAGATTCGGCTTACAGAAGGCCGCGTCGCCGCATTATGCAGCGTTCCGTGGGGAGGATTCCCGTCGGCTCCAGAGCCGGTCATGGGATTTTTCGTCATTCCATTCCGGCGTCGGGGCGAAGAACTGGGTTCCCGGCTTCAAGTGTTGTTTCACCGCTTCGTCATTCAGCGTGACGCCC
>Ga0073934_10007344_pt1 | contig 15406 bp, 18 predicted proteins | sample LarsenN4metaG_FD_76834 | JGI IMG/M metagenome (GOLD analysis project Ga0073934, IMG submission 76834) | Hot spring sediment bacterial and archeal communities from British Columbia, Canada, to study Microbial Dark Matter (Phase II) - Larsen... ...
AATGTCTTCATCGCGTTCGCGCTCGTCGTCCTGAGCGAACGACGGCGCCGCAACGGCGACAATAACAACAGAAATCCAGTGCGGAAAGCGCATAAGCCGGTTACCGGAAGAGGACGGTGGGAATGCGACTATATTACCGGCTCACCCGCGGCAATGCCAAGGGAAAGCGGGCTGGAGTTCAGCCAGTTTGAAGCGCCCGTGCTTGAGCAAAAGGCAGGCCACGCCAATAAGCGGGGTTGTTCGGCTGATGGCCAGCGAGGGACGGAGCCTAATCCCGGCCGGCACACCGCCGGCCCCGGAGCGCCTTATTCAATGTGAATCTGAATCTTCGCCTTTGCCCGCAGGTCGGCGAGCAGCTTCTGCCGCATTTCTTCCACAAAGCAGTCACGCACATCGTCCACGCATGCGACATATTCGATCGGCTTCGGCGCCGTGCGATCGGTAACCAGCAGCAAATGCAGCCCGAACTCCGATGCGACGATGTCGCTGACGACATCTTTCTTCAGCCCGAACGCCGCTTTGGCGACCGACTCATCCACCATCCACTTCCGCGTGATGTAGCCGATGTCGCCGCCCTTCGGCGCACTGGGGCATTGCGAATGTTCCCGGGCCGCATCGGCGAAGGCGACCTTGCCCGAAACGATCTGCTGACGCAGGTCCGACAATTTGGTGCGTGCCCCCTGCCGTTCGGCGATCGGCGCCTCGGCCGGAACGCGAATCACGATGTGGCTCACGCGGACCGTCACTTTCTGAAAGAACTCGATGTTCTCCTGAAAATACTTCTTCAGTTCGGCATCGGTCGCCTTCTGCTGCATGTACGCGGAAAACTGCAGCATGTTTTGAGCGCTCAGCCGAATCTGCTCCTTTGTCTGCTTGGTCTCGCGGCAATAATCGTCGAGCGTCTTGCCGGCTGCCTTTTGCACGTCCGCCAAAAGCTGCATCTGCTTGTCGATCTCCTTGCTGTCGATCTTTGGCCCGTTCTGGCTGAGGAACTGTCGCATGAGCCGTTCGCTGATCAGTGCGTCCAGGACGTCGTGCCGCAGCTGGCGCTGCTGTGCCCGCGGCAACGGAAACAAGTCCGGCGAACGCTGGCTGATGACCGCCTCGATCTCCGACATCGGTATGACTTCGCCATTGACCGTCGCCGCCGGCTTGCTGCTCTCAGCGCCAACCGCACCGGCCCAAACCAGAATCGCCAGTCCCGCCAGCTTGCCATGCCTCGCCAAAATGCCGCGCATTGCGAATCTCCTTCGACTCCATCCCATATCCGAAATATCGGCGGGAGCAAAGGCGGACTGGACGACAAAATCGGCCAATTAACGCTTGGATCTAGCTTGGACGATTCGCTCTTCCACCGGAAAAACTGTCCCTGTCGAACATTGCAACCGGCCGCGCTGCATGGCAGAATGCTCGGATGATCGTCGGCTATCACGTTATTTTCAGCATGTATGGATTCTGGTTGCCCAACGATCCTCGTGGATCGTGGTCGGATTTTGTCGGTTCGTGGGAGTTGTTTCGTTATGGTCCGGCGACCAAGACGACCGAACGGCGATCCCTGGCATATCGCCGGCACGATCATACCAGGCGAATGGCGGCGAAAAAAGCGCTCAAATACCCTGCAGTGGTGTTGAACGGGCTGCAGGCACGCGCTGTCGGTCGAGGCTTTGCGGACTATTTCAAGAAATCGGCATGCCCTGCGTGGGCATGCGCGATTCTACCGGACCACGTCCATCTGGTCGTCGGCCGGCCCGGGATGAAGGTGCAACAGTTGGTGATTCAGTTGAAAGGTGCAGCCACCGAACGGCTGCTCCTGGAAAAGTTGCATCCATTCGGCCATATCAAGGACCATCGCGGACGCACGCCGAAGTGTTTTGCACGCGGTCAATGGAAAGTGTTCCTCGACCCACCCGACGTGCCCAGAGCCATAACCTACGTCGAAGACAACCCATCCAAGGAAGGTAAGCCCCGGCAGCAATGGTCATTTGTCGTACCATACACCGGTTAGCCGCGAGGCGCTAGCCGAGCGCTTCACCGGTTAGCCGCGAGGCGCTAGCCGAGCGCTTCCAAATTTGCCTTCCCCTCATTGGATAATACGCTTCGGATGCGATCTTGCATTTCGCGCCGTCCAGGCGCGTCGCGTTCGGAGTGCGCGCATCGGACAGTTGATGCCGGGTGAGGTGTCCCAAAATGTCCCAAAATGTCCCATTTGAAAAGAAGTTATTTGCGCTTTGGCCCCGGCCGAGCGCGGAACTCCACCCGTCGGCATGCGCGCCGGGATGGACTGATGCGCGCATGCACTTACTCGCTCGCGCATGCACTTATTCGCGCCTTCACTTACTCACTTGCGCATGCACTTACTCACTTACTGGCTCACTTTCTGCGCGCTTTGTGCGAAGGCCTCGTTCGCATGCGGTAAGTGTCGCCGGTCCAAGGACATGTGATTTTTCGGCGGCGGACGGTCGTATGGGAGCGCGCAGAAATGTGAATGTCCGCGCCACAGAACCAGAAACGCCCCCAACGGCGCGGCCCGGCTCGCCGGGGCGCCGATCGACGCGTCGGGTGGCGGGGCGTGCGGTTTTTCGCCCGATGTCGCGTTCGCATCGGGCGCGTTCTACCCGCTTGCGATCAGCGCCGGCTCTGATAAGATGCCACGCAGATTCGCATTTCTCCTCCTTCCAAAGGATGGCAGCCATGTTCGAACGTGGAAATCTCTCTCGCCGCGGGTTCATGCGCCGTAGCGCCGCGGCGATGGCGGTCGCCGGCATTCCGGCCTGGTTCGCCAACGAAGTCCTCGCCGAGGACGACAAGGCCGAGGCCCGCAAGAAAAAACCGGGCGCCAACGACCGCGTGCTCGTCGGCGCCATCGGCATCGGCAGTCCGCAAAGCCGCGGCCTGCAACTTCTGAGCGACGTCACGCGCGCGGCGCCCGACATGGCGAAGTACGTGGCCGTCTGCGACGTCGATGCCCGCCACGCCAAACGCGCCGCCGAGACGATCAAGAAAAACGACAAGGTCGGCGGCGAGGAACCGGCCATCTTCAAGGACTTCCGCGAACTGAACGACCGCAAGGACATCAACGCCGTCATCATCGCCACGCCGGACCACTGGCATGCCTTGATCGCCATCGACGCATTGCGAAAAGGAAAAGATGTTTATTGCGAAAAGCCGTTGACGCTGACGATCCAGGAAGCGCAAGCCTTGCGCAAGGTCGCGAATGAAACCGGCCGGGTGTTCCAGACCGGCAACCAACAACGAAGCGATTATCGCGGCATGTTTCGCCTTGCGGCGGAACTGACTCGCAACGGCCGCGTCGGCAAGGTCAAACGCATCGAGTGCCGCATCGGCAGCAACCCGACGAGTCCGTCGATCCCGAAGGCGCCGATTCCCGAAGGACTCGACTGGGACTTCTGGTGCGGGCCGACGCCTCTGGTCGATTACGTGGAACTGAAGAAAGGCAACTACACATTCACCCGTTGCCATTACGAGTTTCGCTGGTGGTACGACTACTCGGGCGGCAAGATGACCGACTGGGGCGCTCACCACCTCGACATCGCCCAATGGGCGCTGGACATGGACGGCAACGGTCCGCTGGCGATTTCGGCCAAGGGCACGCCGCCGAGCAAGGAGCCCAGTTCGTACAACTGCCATCCCGATTTCGAGGTGACCTACACCTACCCGAACGACGTGACGGTCGTCGCAATGAGCAAGGGCGATAACGGCGTGAAGATCGAAGGCGACGAAGGCTGGATCTTCGTGAGCCGGGGCAAGATTGAGGCGAGCGACAAGAAGCTGCTCGAATCGCCATTAACCGGCAACAAGGTGAAGCTGCAAGTTTCGCCGGGCCACATGCGCAACTTCTTCGATTGCCTGAAGAGCCGCGAGAAGCCGATCTGCAACGTCGATGTCGGCGCCAGTTCGGTGACGATCTGCCACCTGGGCGTCATCGCACTGCAGACCGGCAAGACGCTGAAATGGGACGCGAAGGCGCAAAAGTTCGACGACGAAAGCGCGAACGCGCTGATCGGCCGGCCGATGCGGGCGCCATGGAAGCTCGATGTATAGGAGGATCGACCACGAAACACGCCCGCCGGTGTTTCGTGGTCTTGAAACATGATCGGACTGAACGGCTCACGAACGGAATGGACCGCATTGAGCGATGCGCAACTGCTCGCTCAATGCGAAGTCGATACGTATCGGGCGAGCGGACCGGGCGGGCAGAAGCGCAACAAGACCAGTTCGGCCGTTCGCCTGCGGCACGTGCCAAGCGGTTTGATCGTGATCGCGGAGGAAAGCCGATCGCAGCACGAGAACAAGGCGAAAGCGCTTCGCCGGTTACGCAAGGAACTCGTGCTGCAACTTCGCGAACCGGATTCGACAGAGGCCATCGCAGCGCGAGCGGATTTTCGAGCCGCCCTGACTGCGAGCGGTAAACTAAACGTAGGAGCGAAGGACGCGCGCTTTTTGCCGGCGGTTGCGGCGGTCTTGGATATGCTGGAAGCGGTCGAATCGCGCGTAAGCACCGCTGCGGAAAAGCTCGGCATAACGACGGGAAACCTGATCGATTTCCTGCAGCAAGATCCGAAGGTCTGGCAGCAGGCCAATCAGATGCGCGTGCGATTTGGGCAGAAACCTTTGAAGTGATTGACGGAACGTGGATGGCAGAGCCGTACAACTTTTCGTGGGTGGATCCGCCGCTGTTGGCCGCCATGGGGCGGCCGCTGGAGCTTGAGGAACTGGACTGGCTGCGCAAACAAGGGATTCAACTCGTTCTCACGTTGACCGAGAACCCGCTGCGGCGCGATTGGTTGCAGGAAGCAAGTCTGTTGGGGCTGCATGTGCCGGTCGAAGATATGACGCCGCCGACGGCCGACCAACTGCAGGAGTGTGTTTCCGCGATCGCCAAGGCACACGAGCAGAACATGGGAGTGGCCGTGCATTGTTACGCTGGCAAAGGCCGAACAGGCACCGTCCTGGCCGGCTACTTCGTGCACCGCGGCATGTCGCCGGAAGAGGCGATTGCTCACGTTCGCTCGATTCGGCCCGGCTCGGTCGAAACGCCGGAACAGGAAGAGGCAATTCGTGAGTTTGCTCGTTCGCGAAACCGGTCGTCATGAGACTATGCTTTAGCGGCGCCACGACGATGCAATCCTCCCTGTTCGAGGATCTCGACGCCTGCGCTGCTGCGGGATGGCCCGAGTATGAGGTCTGGCTCACGAAGTTGGAAACCTGCCTGCGTGATCGCGACATTGCCTCGATCCGCGAGTATGCCGCTCAAAAGTCGATCCGGTTGGCTGCGGCAAGTTACCAGGGTGGACTGCTCCTCTCTCAGGGAGAACAGCAAAAGGCGCACTTCGAACACTTTCAGCAACGACTGGCGTTGTGCGAGGCGTTGGGTATTCGAACCATGTTGATCGTCGCCGATTTTGCTCGTTCGGTTCAGCAACAAGACCTGGAGCGGGCAGTTGTTTCTTTGCGGCAGGCCTCGCAATGGGCCGCCGGTTTTGGCGTGACGCTGGCGCTGGAGTTTCGCGGCGCCGATGCGTTTTGTGCGAGCCTGGATACGGCGGTTTCGCTCGTGGAGCACGCGGGGGAATCGAATCTGGGTGTCTGCTTGGATGTCTTTCATTTTTACAAAGGTCCGAGCAAACTCGAAGACCTCGACTCGCTGCCTCCGCATCGACTCGCATTCCTGCAGGTCTCCGATGTCGCCGGTGTGCCGCGCGAGATCATGTCGGATTCGGACCGAATACTTCCCGGCGACGGCGACTTTCAATTGTCCGTCATCGTGAAGAAGCTGGGCGAAATTGGCTATGACGGCTCGATCTCGGTTGAACTGTTCAATCCCCAGATATGGCAACTTCCGGCAAGTCAGGTGGCGGACCTCGCCATGGCCGCCATGAACCGCTTGCTCGAGAGGCAATGATGCAAACGGGCGATCAAGCGCCGAACATCGCCTTCGTCCGGCCAGATGGTACGGCAGGCGACCTGATCGCGTATCGAGGCCGCCCGCTGCTTTTGATTTTCCTGCGGCACCTGGGGTGAATCCCATGCCAGGCGCACCTGGTCGAGGTTGCAGAGAAATACGACGCCATTCGCGGCCTCGGGGCGGAGGTGCTTGTCGTCACCCTGAGCCGGCCAGACCGGCTCGCGATGTATTTGCAAGACAAACGATGGCCGTTCCCTGTAGTCGCCGACCCGGAACGGGCAGCATATCGTGCCTTTGGCTTGTCGCGCACGAAGTGGACAACGTTCTTGCGGCTTGGGGTCGTGGCGCGATATTTAGGATACATCTTCCGCGGCTGGCGACCGCGAGCCACGAACTCGGAAGAAGACCTACTGCAACTCGGCGGCGATTTTGTGCTGGACGCACAACAACATGTTAAGTTCGCCTATGCCAGCGCGGAGCCGACGGATCGGCCTCCGATCTCGAAGCTGATCGAAGCGCTGCAGGCTTTGTCATCGACTTGAATTTCCTACCTGCCGGAGAGTTTTACCTTAACGCGTGTGCTTTTCTCACAAACGATCAGTACGGACATCAGTTTTTTCTCATTGAGCACGATCTTGATTTCGTCCTTCTTCGTTTTTTCTTTCTTGCCAAGTGTGGACGTCGGGGTTTTGCCTGTGGTCAAGCTTTCGGTTTCGCGCGCTTCATTGGCTGAATCCACGACATAAACCGAAACGGGCTCTTTGTCGGATTCGAATGAAACCGTTAGCTCTTTGATCGGGGACGGGGTCGCATACTTCTGCACTTTGTCCGGAGTCAAATCGGTCGTGCGTTCATCCTCCAGGCGCGGGCTGCAACCCGCGACGAACAACAACGGTCCTGCCAGAACGAAGAAGAGCGCAAATCGCTTGCTCACTGCGACCTCCGATGGAGAATTACATGGTAAAGATCCATGCACCATTACTGCGGATCCAAGTTTGGAATCACCGGCTTGATCACTTCGACCATCGTCTTGATCGCCGCTGCGGAAACCCACACGTCCAACGTCCCATTCTTCGCCTGCGAGGCGGCAACCAGACCGATATAGGACGGAGGGCCGTCCGGAATCTTCGGCTCGCCAATGGGCGGTGCATTGGGCAAGCCGCGAAGTGCGGCGCCGGCGCTTTGGGCGATCATCAACGCCATCTTTGCCGGATTCAGCAGCAGCAGCAGACTGCCCTCGTCCGGCAACTTCTTCTGCAAGCTTGTAAACGCCGCCTCCTTCGCCAGGGTCGCTTTTCCTTCGACGTAGTCCTGAACGATTTTCGATGCCGCGGTCCAGTCCTTCGCGTTGACCTGGAGAAGTTGCTTGCCATCGGTGCCAAACCACAGTTTCATTTCATCGCCCATTTGCTTCTGCAGCGATTCTTTCATGACATCGCGGAGTTCTTCCGGGAAAGCTTCGACGAATTTCGCCAGATCCCATGCAAGTTGTACGTGATGAAACGTGAATCCGTTCGCTTTTGCCGCATCGCGCTGGATGATCGGCTTGCCTTTCAACGGCACCCCGCCCAACGAGGCATTCTCCCGAATGCTTTCGTAGAGCTTCAGCGACAGCGCGGCGGCTTTGGCGTTGTCCGAATAGCGGACGATTTGAATTCCTGGCTGCGGGTAGTCGATGGCGCCAAACCAACCTTCGAGCTTCAACGCCAACAGTTCGGACAGCGCCTTGGAGAATTCGGTGTTCTTGTCATCATCATCCGTGGGCGCGGGTCCTCCGACGCCGAACATCGACATTCCCACCGCCTTGAGCAATTCGAGGCCCCCTGCCGACGAACTGTACGACATGAGTCCAGCCGGCAGAACGCCCAGTTTGCTCAGTTTGATCGACTCTCCACTGGCGAAAACCTTGTTGCTTGCCGATTTTTCGCCCACGATCGTGTGGGCCTGCAGGCGAAGCCCGTCCGGCTCAAAGGAAGCGCCGGCGACAAATTGTTCGCTGTCCTCCACCATCTGAAAAAGGGCCGCGTAGACTTTCTTCGTCGCGGCCATCTGCTTGCCGAGCCCGGACATCATTTCCGCCTGCTGCAGGATCTGCTCGAACATCTGTCGAAACTGCGCGATCTTGTCGCCGTATTGTTTGTTCAACTGCTTGGCATCGACGTAGACGGACAAGTCGTTGTCCAAAAACTTCTGGCGAATCGGCGTGCCGATTTTGGCGGCGATGGATTCAAACTTTTTCTCGACGAATGGCTTCATCGCCTTTTCGTGAAACGAAACGATCGCGTACTCGCCGCGGCTCAAAAGGAAAACCGGCTTCTCATTGATGGTCGTGTCTTCATAACCGTTTTTGTTCGCTTTCAGGTTTTTCTTCTCGGTATCGGTTAACAGGCCGTCTCGAAATTGCACGTAGTTCGTGACTTTGAAAACCACGGCCAATTCGGGATCTTCATCCTCTTCCGGGAGGGAGGTCATGACGATGAACAACGACGCGTCAGGCGATAGCGCTTTGAGTTCCCGACCGGCCAGTATTCCGCTAACGCCGGAGTCGATGCCGGCCGTTGCTTGGGCCGCCAAGTCGCCCAACGCCGCCTCCGCCAGTTTCTTGATGCAGCCAATTGTGCGCTCATGTCCGCGCACGTGGATGACCACCGGCGCCTGCGCCGGCACTTGGTCGAGCGGCGTTTGCGCCAGGCTTTCGGAAGCAACGCACAAAAACAGTGTTGCGGCAACTCCAATGAAAAGCCGATTTCGCCGCATGATCCGCCTCCTCCGAAAATGGAACCGAGTCGCCATTTGGCCATTAAGACTACGCGATCCAAGAATCGCTGTCTACGGGTTCGTGCTAAACTGTCGGCGGAGTCGGCTCGAAGTCGGGCCGTTCGAGGCGAAACGGCTGCCAGATGTGCGGCCGGGCCAGCGGTTCGATGTGCAACACGACCTCGCCGCGGAGAAAGAGCCGGACGGTGCCGGACGACTGGCTGACGCAAACGGCCACGGCCTGAGTCTTCCGACTAACGGCCGCCGCCGCGAGGTGCCGGCTGCCGAGTCCGCGAGACAGGCTGATTCCCTCGGCCGTCGCGTCCAGGTACATACAGGCGGCGACGGCGATGCCGTCACGACCAATCAGAATCGCCCCGTCGAGCTGGGCAAGGTCCTTGATCTGTTCACGGACGCGGCGATCGCGCAGATCGCGCTCGGCCTTGCTATAACCCCGAAACGGATTGAAATTGATCGGCCGAGACAGCGATTGGACTTTGCGAATGTCGCCAACGACAAAAATCGTGCCGACCGGATGCCCCTCGCGTCCTTCGCGGCCAATCTCCGTCGCCAGTTCTACCACGAGTCGCAAGGTTTCCAGCGGTACCAGTGTATCGAGCTTTCGCAGATCGCTGGCAGTGAGCCGTTCCAAATGCTCGTCGAGGTGCATCACGCTAATGCTGTCGATCGGCTCAGGCCGTCCCTGTTCGAACGCGATGCCGTTGTACAGAACAACGACATGCGACCCCGGTTGCAGTTGTTCGTTGGCAATCGCGTTCAGGAGCGCCAGGCTCATGCGTTCCTGGATCGGCACCGGTTCCGGGTCCAGCTTCAGTACAATGCAACCAGGCTGCGATTCGAGATGGCGGGTCAACGTTTCGTTGTGCGCCGCCACAAGGATGCGGTACTGTCCGAGGTGTTCCCGAACTTCTTCCCAGTGGAGCAGCTCCTCGGTAAGGATCAAAATCGCGTCCGTCTCGAGTTCGGTGGAAACTCGTTTCGCGGCGTTCAGTAGTGCGATGGTTTGCGACGGGAGACCCATGATTCTGCAGCGTCGGGCAACATCCTCAGAAAGGCGCCAGGAACGGTTCGACGGGATCAATCTAGCGAAGTCCGACACTTGATGCCAATATCGAAACGCCAAAGATCGACGCGATTTCGTCACTTTTTTGTTCCGCTTGCCGACATTGCGGGCTCGGAACAAGAATACGAAGGAATCGAGACAAGTACGGAAGAGTAAATCCTCATGCATCGTGATCCACTAGCTACGATCTTGCCCCATGGCGGATTGCCCATCGGCAACGCCGGCATCCACGACACGGTGTTGCAAACAATCGGTTGGACTCCGCTGGTTCGCCTGCACCGCGTGACCGAAGGTCTGAGCGCTCAGGTCCTCGTCAAACTGGAATCGGCCAATCCCGGCAATAGCGTCAAGGACCGCGTCGCCTGGGCCATGATTGCCACCGCCGAACACGAGGGCTGGCTGCGGCCCGGCGGCACGATCATCGAAGCCACGGCGGGAAACACCGGCGTCGGCCTGGCCATGGTCGCGGCCGTAAAGGGATACCGCTGCATCTTTGTACTGCCCGACAAAATGAGCCACGAGAAGATTTCGCTGCTGAAGGCGTACGGCGCAGAAGTCGTCATTACTCCGACGAACGTCCCGCCGGACGCACCCGAAAGCTACAATGGCGTCGCCGACCGGCTGGCTCGCGAAATCCCCGGCGCTTGGCGACCGAATCAATTCACCAACCTCTCCAATCCGGAAATCCACTATCGCAGCACCGGACCGGAAATCTGGAAACAAACTGACGGCCGCATCACCGCTTTCGTCGCCGGCGTCGGCACCGGCGGCACCATCTCGGGCGTCGCCCGCTATTTGAAGGAGCAAAACCCGGATGTCCGCATCGTTGGGGCCGATCCGGAAGGCTCGGTCCTTTCCGGCGGCACGCCGAAGTCTTGGAAAGTTGAAGGCATCGGCGAGGATTTTGTTCCGAAGACTTTCAATAGCCAGCTGGTCGATGAGTGGATTCGCGTCGGCGATGCTGAGTCGTTTCACACCGCCCGCGCCTTGGCACGCCAGGAAGGCATGCTGCTCGGCGGTTCAACCGGTACCAACGTAGCAGCCGCGTTGCGCTATGCTCGCCGGCTCGGGCCCGAACACGTCGTCGTTGCCCTCGGTTGCGACACGGGCCGCAACTACCTGAGCAAGTTCTTCGATGACAAATGGATGGCCGACAATCAGCTCCTTTTTGTCGAACGAGCGCCTCAGGCGATTGCCGACCTGATTCGTGCGCGCGGCAAGCGTGAACTGGTGACGATTTCACCGGACGCCACGGCCGAGCAAGCGATTCAACTCATGGAATCGAAGGACATCTCGCAACTTCCGGTGCTGGCCGAGGGCAAGCCCGTCGGCAGTGTTCAGGAAATCACGCTTGCCCGCGTGCTGCACGATGCCGGCGATCCGTCCAAGGTCAGCGTCGGCGAGATCATGGCTCGGCCCCTGCCGACGCTCGATGCCGCCGTACATCTCGACGAAGCCTATCGACTATTGCTGGCGGGCAATACCGGTGTTTTGGCAACTGATGATGGCAAGGTAGTCGATATCGTCACGCGCATCGACTTGGTTCAGTACTGGGATCGGTTACGAAAGGAACATGGAAAGTAACGCAGGCATCCGCTAGCCGACGATCTGCACTCGCAAAGCATCGTGCCATTTCGGACCGTCGAGTCGCACCGCGCCGCGCATGTTCGGCTGCCCGCACTCCAGTGCCATTCCCAACAGCACGGACTTTGCCCCAGCCTTCGCAGCGCCGGCAACCAGGATGAATCGCGATGGCTTGCCTTTGGGCTCGGGAACATGCACGTGCCGGTGAAATGTCGGCGCAAAGCCTTCCACGCTTAACTGCGGCGGCCAAATTCGCACGCGCGGTTTGTCGAGTTGTGCCGCCGATCCGAGACCCGGCATGATGGTTTCGAGCAGCCCTTCAGCCATGTCGGTCGTGAGAGTGGCTGTCCGGCCAGCAGGCGCTAACACGATCAGTCGAATCCGCACCGGCTGCCCCTCGAATTGCAGACGATGCGTTCCGGCCCCGGGCGGCGGCGGGTACTCCGCCAACCTCTCGTCGAGCCCTGCATCCGGGTCGAGCGGTTTTTTCTTCATCAGTGCTTTCAGGGCAATCAGAAGCACAATGAGAAAAACACCGGCGCCGATCGCTCCGAAGATCAACGTTTGGTACGGCTTCAGGGCATCCGGCAAGATGTCGGCAAAAAGAACGTGCATTGCTTCCTCGATCAAGATTTCACGGCATGCCTGGCCTTCTATAATGACGCACACGCTAAACTATGGAAGTTTTTTTGAGAGATAATCCATGTTGACGACTCTGTTGGCGCTCGCCTTGGCCGCCGAACCTGCGACTGACTGGCAAAAACAGGAATCGGTGCATTTGAAAAATATCCGAGCCGTCACTCGCGACTTCGTCCGCGCCGGCGAAGGATACTTTTCTCCGGACGGCACAAAAATCATCTTCCAGGCCGAAGAGAAAGACACGGGCAACCCGTTCTATCAAATATTTGTCATGGATCTGGCTACCGGCAGCTACCGCCGCGTCTCACCGGGAGTCGGGCGCACGACTTGCCCCTACTTCTCGCCGGACGGCAAGAAGATCATTTACGCCAGCAGCCATCTCGACCCCGATGCCAAGAAACATCAAGAAGCCGAATACCGCCAACGCGAGGAAGACCGCAAGACCGGTCGGCGACGCCGCTATCAATGGGACTTCGATCCGTTCATGGAGATCTTCGAGGCAAATCCGGACGGCACGGGCTTGAAGCGACTCACCAACGCAAAAGGCTATGATGCCGAGGGCAGCTACTCCCCGGACGGCAAGCAAATCGTCTTTAGTTCCAACCGGGACGGCAATCTCGAACTTTACATCATGAACGCCGACGGTACGAACGCGCGAAAACTGACGAATGCCCCGGGCTGCTACAATGGCGGGCCATTCTTCTCCCCGGACGGCAAACGCGTGATTTTTCGCAGCGACCGCAAAGAAAAAGACCGCCTGCAACTCTATGTGATCAACGTGGACGGCTCGGGCGAACGGGCGCTGACCGACAACGACAAATGGGTCTATTGGGCGCCGTACTGGTTCAAGGACAGCACGCACATCATCTACACGGCCGCCGACCACAGCGATCCGAAAGCACGGCCCAATTACGACCTCTACTGGATGAACATCGAAACCGGTAAGACCATTCGGATAACTTACTCGCCGGGCCAGGACGTGCTGCCCGTATTCAGCCCGGATTACAAAAAGGTGATGTGGACATCCATCCGCGGCGACAATCCGTCCAGCCAATTACATATCGCGGACTTCGAGGCGCCGAAGTGATCTACACGCGCTGTTCCCACTCGCGGCGGACCTGGTTGAGGCCGTAGGCGCAAAGTTCGAAATCCTCGCTAAGCCTGCGCAGGACGCGCGACTCGGCAGCGAGTTCTTCATCGTCGAACATGCTGGCGAGGTAATACGACCGCTTGCCCTGGGCACAGTAATCGATGAACGCGTCTTTCGATAGCGCAGGCTTGCGTTTTTCAAGCGCTTCGGGGTAAACGCCGGTCCAGAAGAGCGCGAAGTCGCCGATATGTCGATGAAATTCGCGGGCGGTGCGGCCGGCGGACGGCAGCGTGGCGGCTTCCTGCATCATGTCCACGACTTCCGTCAAAGGCCGGCCATTCTGACTGCGCAGCCGATGAATATCATCGACGTGGAGGAATCGCGAAAGCAAGAGAGACACGTAATCGATCAGTTCCGTATCGGTGACGCCAAGAGTGGTCATGAACGTGTGTTCGGTGAGGCCTGAGAAGAGCCGGCGAACCGGATGGTCCTGCGGAGGAACCCACATCGTCTTTCCTCCCGACAATTACCGCCCCCAAGAGCCGCCCCCAAAGGGGAGCTACAGAATTCTACGCTGCGTTTCTAGCCGGGCAAGCAAATCGGGGTCAAGAGCGAAATCCGAGGAAATGAACAAAAGAAACCATGGATGAACGCCAATCCACGCGAATGAACTGGCGCGGATCGGCGGTCATCACTGGTTTCCTACTTGATCTTGATGTCAAAGTCGGCTTTGTCCGTACCTTCCTTGGGAACGACAAATCTCAACGTCGTGTTCTGATTGAATTGCGGCGGGATCAGCTCCTTGCCGGGCAAAGGCTCGCCGTCGGGGCTGCCAATGCTCGGGTCGGTCGGCTTACCGCCCTCGCCGGGCAATATCGTGCCGATTTGCACACGGTGCATTCCCGGCACCGCACCATTGCCAGAGTATCGTTGCGACGACACTTTGAGTTTGAAGCGGCCATCCGAATCAGTGTCGCCGACTGACGAGGGCCCAGGGTTGTCTCCATCGTCCGGATTGAATGTCACTCGGACATTGGCCAACGGTTTGCCGTCGGCAGTAATGCGGCCGGAGACCGGTACGAACTTCGGATCACCGCCGTCCGAACAACCAAATAGGAAGAGTAACAACGGAATCATCGCTGCGGCCGATAGTCGCATGATGCACCTCCTAATTCCGTACATCCGCAACTTCGTAACCGGCCATCGTCGCCATCGCCGCCAGCGTGTTGATGTTCACCGCGTACTGGATGAATCGCACCGATCCATCGGCGAAGGCAAACTGGGTGCCTCCGGAATGGAAACTGCCAAATGCACGCTTGCAAGGATTGTCGCCGCCGTTTCCAGGCAAGTCACAGCACCCAAGGCGGCCGTTGCATCCGTAAACATTTCCGAGGATTCGGCTCTGGTCGGTAATCGACGACTGATTGTACGAAGTATAGCCGTACGCCCAATACGTCGCACGACGCTGAACGTCGATATTCGTGTATTCGCCGATAAGCAGCGTGTTGGAAGTTCCATCATAAATCCAGGTCATTTTCTCCTGAGTTCCCGTGGGGCATTGAGGATGAGGTGTGCCGTTATTGCGAATCACGACAACGTGCATGACGCCCCGCCATGCGGGGTCCAGGGTACCGAGGCCGGGCTCACAGGTGTCCCAGAATACGCGTCCGTTGCCGCCGCTTCGCCCGGAAACTGCGCGATAGGATGAATGAACAAAATCCACGCCGCTTCCATTTCCAGACCCTGGCCGACTTTGTTTGCCAATCCAGTTATCGGCGGGGCAACTCATCACTTTTAGATTGGTCAGCCGAAATGCGGTATTCGCGGATGCCCAGGCTTGCGCGGCATTTGCGTACGAATTGTAACCGCTGTAACTGCGAAAAAGGTTGTCCTGCTCGATGTAAGGCAGGATTTCAATCGTCCAAGTTTTCTTGACATTTTGTCTGCAACAGACGTCATTGGATTCGTTCCCTGCCGGGAATACGCCCATTGTGTCATGATAATTATGACACCCCAGCGCTAACTGCTTCAGATGATTTTGGCACTGTGCCCGTGCAGCAGCATCGCGAACCTTCTGCACTGCAGGCAATAGCAGGCCGATCAGGATCGCGATGATTGCGATCACCACCAGCAGTTCGATGAGTGTGAAGGCCGAACGGCGGCGCGGCATAGGCTCCCCCTCAAAGGTAAGCGGCGTGGATGTGGTGTCCGTAGCGACACACCCACGCCGCAATACCACAGTCTGTACGGAGGTCCGCAGCACCCGCCAGAGCGGGGGAATACTCTTCACCTGAACAACACACCGCCTTCACACACACGTTCTTCA
>Ga0073934_10007345_pt1 | contig 15405 bp, 13 predicted proteins | sample LarsenN4metaG_FD_76834 | JGI IMG/M metagenome (GOLD analysis project Ga0073934, IMG submission 76834) | Hot spring sediment bacterial and archeal communities from British Columbia, Canada, to study Microbial Dark Matter (Phase II) - Larsen... ...
CAAGGCGCGGCTCGAGGTGATCGACGGCGAGGCCGTCGGGGAGGTGAAGGGCGAGCTCGTCGCAGCGAGCTAGGAGATCAAGGATGACGCTGTGGACTTACACCACATTGACGGGCGCGGCCCACCAGCAGCCTGAGATCCCGCGAGGGACCGTCCAAGCGAGCGACCGGCAGCCCTGGTTCGCGCCAGGCGCAGCTCTGGCATCGGTGATCGTGGTGCAGCGGCAGCACTGTGTACGCGTAGGTGAACGACTGCAGAATGACTCCGTGCCTCATGGGGCCACTCAATCGGAGGGGGGCCAGAAGCCCTGAAGAGCGGAGAGGCAGTTGTAGCCCTGCGCCGTCTCCTGCGCCGCAAGTTGGTCGAGGCGAGCCCTGAGGGCAGCCGCCACCTCCGGAGACAGTATCTGCTCCAGCCGTCCATCCGCCTGCAGGTGCCCCATCAGCTCGAGAATGGCCGCGTGTACCGTCGGCGCGTTGTGCTCCAGGCAACGGATGAGGAAGGCTCCGATCACCGACCTGGCGTGTCGTGTCCGCGCTGTGAGCAGCCCTTTCGCACGGAGTCCTTGGAGGGCATTGGCAGCTGTGATCAGGGTTCCTGCATCATCCGTCGATCCGGCTTCCTCGAGGAACCGGAGGACGAGGCCCTCCAGCTCGTCGCGTTCATCCAACTCCCACGCTGCGTGGGCGAGCGGAAACGCAACGGCCCGAACCAATAGCCTGTTTCCCGACCCTGCGAAACGCTCCACAAGTGCGCGGAGGCCGTCGAGGTCAGACCCGATCCTGATGGCCTCGGTGTTGAGGGCGTACTCGTCGACCTCGGCTTCCATGGCGAGCTCTTCCAGTCGCCGTAGAGCAGGATCGCCCATCACACGAACGCCAATCCAGTCCACACTTCGATATCCACCCGCGCAGTTTCGAATCGGCTCGGAAGGTTCCTGTTCTGGAAAGACATCCTGATGGGGCCACACCCGCCGCCCGCTTGGCAGCGACGAATGAAGTCCTCGGCCTTCGCGAAGGCGTCCGTTCGGAGGCCCAGCTCGTTCTTCGAAAGCCGAGCTCTCAGCTGCGCCAATGCCGCGAGGGCCTCAGTCGCGGTGAGTGGAGTGGTGCGCGACCACGGCCACGAGAGCCCGCCACCCAGGTCGTCTCCTTGTACCTGGATCCGGCCACCGTGACGCTGTTGGCGAGTACCTGCGGTTTCACTTGTAGCTGATGTCGCAGCGTCACGGATCACGGAGAAGGGAGTCGGCGGGAAGTTCCTCACCGCGTCCAGCAGCCGATCGATCGTCCAATCGATGGCCACTCCCACAACGCCAACGCTCGCAGCTGCGATGGCTCGTGCGTACTCGATAGCCGCCCGCTTGCACCCGACATCCGCGAAGCACTCGAAGAGCATCGCAAGGATGTACATCCCTAGGACCGCAGCCACCACGATGCCCAGGGCAAGGAGCATCTCCCCCACGCCGGGCACGAGGAAGGGCGCGATTGCGCTTGCGATCGCGAAGTGCCCGGTCGGATCGGTCCACGTCGTCGGGTCGTTGCCCGCGTACGCATACAGGTTGTAGCCGGAGGTCCCCGGGGCGTTGGGGATCACCGAGTCCGCCGACAGGAACCTCCCGGTCGCGGGATCGAGCGTCCGGGCCCGCAGGTACACCAGCCCGGTCGCATCGGTCGGCTCCCCGGTGAACCCGAACAGGCTGGATGCCCCAGAGCTCGTCCTCGGAGCCCCGAAGGCCTCGTAGGAGGCGGTGCCGACCAGCGAGCCGGCCTCATCCGCAAGCCCCCGTACGGAGCCGAGGGCATCGGGAAGCGCGTAGCGGGTCCCGCCCCCGATCTCACCGAGCAGGCCACCTGAGTGCAGGTAGGCCTTCGAGCCGTCGTCAACGAGCCTCGGCAGGCCAGCTTGGGTATCCACCAGGTAGGAGGAGGGAACCCCGTCAACGGTGGCCCCGACCCGGACCCCGTCCCCGTCGTAGGCGTAGGTGGCGGTGTGCGAGCCGACGGTGGCCTGCGTCAGGCGGTCCTCGTGGTCCCAGGCGAAGGAATCCGAGCCGGCCTGGAGCAGGTTCCCGTCCGCGTCGTAGGTGGAGGTCTTCGAGCCGACCGAGACGAGCTGCCCGGCGTCGTCGTAGGTCGCGGTCGTGACCTGGCCGTCCCGGGTCTCCGAGATCCGGTTCCCGGCCGCGTCGTAGGCGTAGGCAACCGTCGGCCCGCCGGGATACGTCACCCCGGTGAGGCGCCCGAGGGCGTCGTACGTGTAGGTCTCGGTTCCCTCGGGTGAGGTCGCGGCGGTCCTTCGGCCCGCGTCGTCGTAGGTGTAGGTGAAGGAGAGCAGCGTCTGTTGGCCCTTGGTGTGGGTGATCTGCGTGACGTGCCCCGCGGCGTCGTAGGCGTAGGTCGAGTCCACCCCGTTGGGCCGCGAGATCTGGGTCCGGTTGCCGTCGGCGTCGTAGGAGAAGGTCGTCGTGCGCCCCTGCCAGTCGGTGAGCTCCGAGAGCAGGCCGCGGGCGTCGTAGGCGTAGGTGACCGTGCGGTTGCCCGGCAGCGTCATCGTCGTCCGGCGACCGGCCTCGTCGTAGGTGTAGGTGATCTCGCCCCTGGGGGTGTCCACCGAGCTCACCCGCCCGGCCTCGTCGTAGGTGGTCGTGCTCTGCCCCGTGGGGTCGGTCATCCCGGTCCGCTGCCCCGCGGCGTCCCAGGCGTGGGTGATGCTCCCGCCGGGGAAGGTCTCCGAGACCAGCCGCCGCGCGGCGTCGTAGCCGTAGGTCGTCTCGATACCTCTCGCGTCGGTGCGGGAGGTGAGCTCACCCGCATCGTCGTAGCTCCAGGTGCGCTCGCGCCCGAGCGGGTCGGTCACGGAGGTCCGGATCCCCGCCGCGTCGTAGTCGTAGGTCCAGGTCTTGCCCCGGGGATCGGTCAGCGAGGTGAGCTGGTCCGCGGCGTCGTAGCCGAAGCCCACCACCCCGCCGAGCGCGTCGGTGATGCTGGTGATCCGCCCGGCGGCGTCGTGGCCGTAGGTCGTGGTGGCGCCCATCGGGTCGGTCTCGGTCGCCGTGCGGCCGGCGTCGTCGTAGGTGTAGCTGGTGACGTTGCCCAGGGGGTCGGTCACAGACGTCAGCAGGCCCCGCGGGTCGTAGGCGTAGCCGGTCACCGCGCCGGTTGGGCTCGTGACCGAGGTGAGGTTCCCCGCGTCGTCGTACGTGCTCGTCGTGATGCCGCCGCCCGGGTCGGTCAGGGACGTGAGCTGCCCGGCCGCGTCGTAGCCGTAGGAGGTCTGCCGGTCCGTGGGATCGGTGACCCCGGTCCTGCGTCCCGCGGCGTCGTAGCCGTAGCTCGTTGTGTGATCCAGCGGATCCGTGCTCGAGGTCATCCGGCCCGCTGCGTCGTACGCGTAGGAGGTCTCGCGCCCGAGCGGGTCGGTGACCGAGAGCCTCCGCCCCGCCGCGTCGTAGGCGTAGCTCGTCGTGTTGTTGAGCGGATCGGTGGTCTCATCGAGCCGGTTCGCCTCGTCGTAGGCATACGTCGTAGCGTTCCCGAGCTCGTCGGTGAGCGAGACGAGGTTCCCCGCGGCGTCGTAGGCGTAGGCGAGGCTCGCCTCGTTCGGCAGCGTGGTCTGGGCGAGCCTGCCGGCGGCGTCGTACGCGTAGGAGGTCACCCGGCCGAGCGCATCGGTCTGCGACGCCAGCCGTCCGGCGTCGTCGTAGGTGTACGTGGTGGCGTGCCCGAGGGGATCGGTGACCTGGATCAGCCGCCCCGCCTCGTCGTAGGCGTAGGTGGTGGTCCGCCCGAGCGGGTCGGTCATCGAGGTCATCCGGCGGTTGGAGTCGTACGTGTAGGTCGTGGTCCCCCCCGCCGCGTCGGTCTTCGACTCGACGAGCCCGCGCTCGTCGTAGTCCCAGGTCGTCCGGTTCCCGGCGGGGTCCTCCACCCTGAGCAGGTGACCGACCAGGTCGTAGAGGTAGGTCGTCTCGCGCCCGAGGGGGTCGGTGATGCCGACGATCCGCCCGAGGAAGTCGTAGGAGTAGGTCGTCGTTCCGCCGAGCGGGTCGGTCTCGGTCCGAAGGCGGTTCGCGGCGTCGCAGGTGAAGGTCCAGGTGTGGTTCAGCGGATCGGTCTTCGTGAGCCGGTTGCCGGCCGCGTCGTACGTGTAGGTGGTCGTCGCGCTCAGCGGATCCGTCTCGGAGAGCAGGTTGCCCGATGCGTCGTACGTATAGGTCCAGGTCGCTCCCAGCGGGTCGGTGCGCGTGAGCAGGTTCCCATCGCCGTCGTAGGTGAACGTCGTGGTGTTGCCTCGTCCGTCCGTGAGGCTCGTCGGCAGGTGCTTGGCGTCGTAGGAGAAGGACACGGGGTTGCCGAGCGGATCGGTGGTGGAGGTCAGGTCACCCGAGGGATCGAAGACCAGGTCCCAGGCGGCGTCGCCCGAGTCGATCACCGCATCGAGGTTCCCCCAGCCGTCGTAGACGAAGCTCGTGAGCCGGTCGGTCGGATCCAGCGTGTCGGTGGTCCGCCCGAACCGGTCGAAGTAGAAGGTGGCGATCCCCTGGTCCGGGAAGCTCACCTGGGTCGCGCCCACCCCCGGCGCGTCGTAGGCGAGGGAGATCGTCTGGCCCGCCGCGTCGGTCTGTGAGGTGACGCGGTGGTAGTCGTCGTATGCGTTGTCCACGACGAGCTCCCCGTTCGCATCGGTCACGCTCGTCAGGCGATGCCGGTCGTAGGCGTACGTGCGCACGCCACCTTCGGGGTCGGTGACCGAGACGAGGTCGCCCGTCGCGTCGTACGCGTAGGTGTGCACGGCGTTCGCCGGGTCCGTGAGGCTGGAGAGCCGGCCCTGCCCGTCGTAGGCGAGCGTGAGCGTGACGCCGCCCTCACCGGTCACGGTGGAAAGGCGCCCCTGGGCGTCGTAGGCGAGGTCGAGGCTGTTGCCGTTGAGGTCGGAGATCTCACTCAGCGCGCCGGCCTGGGTGAAACGGTAGGAGAGGTTGTCCTTGGTCGTGAGCGTGTAGCCGCCGCCCGGCTCGCCGACCAGGACGGAGTGCACGCGCACGTCGGCGGGGGTGTACGAGCCGTCATCCTGCAGGAAGAACTCCTCCCGCCCGGAGCCGAAGATGACCCCGACGTCGTCCTCGGCGAAGACCAGGCGCGTGTCGTAGGTGTGCGACCACCGGTAACCGAGGGTGCCGTAGCGGTCCGACTGCGCGTGGTAGTAGCGGGTGAACGAGAGCGGGACCTGACCGGGGACGGACAGGTCGGTCTCGGAGAGGCTGACCGAGCCGGTCGACGTGTCGATGCCGAGCCCGACCTTGCGCGAGAACGGCTCGGAGAGCTGCTGGCGGGCGACGTTGTCACCGAGCGAGTAGAGCTTGTTGTCGCCGCTGCCGGTCATCTTCACCACGAAGCGGCCGCGCTCGCCCAGGAAGTCGGCCAGCCAGAGGTAGCGCGTGCGGTACCCGGTGGCCGTGCCCGAGGCGTCCTGGAGCACGTTGGTGTCCCCGCCGGCCTCGTCCACCCAGAAGACCTGCAGGAGCCCGCTCGCGCCGAGCGCGTAGGAGATGGCATAGAAGCGTTTGTCGACACGGTTGGGCCGGTCGACGATCGCGGTCGAGATCTCACTCGAGCGCAGGAACATGGCGGACTCGCCAGGCGCCGGGGCGGCGAAGGTCCCGTTCGCGTCCTCGCCCGTGGAGAGCGCCTGCCCGTAGAGGGGCGTCCATCCCGGCAGGACCGCCGACTGCTGTCCGGCGTCGTCGACGTCGAGCGTGCCGCCGATCCCGCGCTCGATCTGCAGCTTCACGCTCTCGCCGGCGTAGGGGGCGACGCCCAGGGTCACGGTCTGCCAGGACGGGGTCGCCTGCCCGTAGAAGATCTGGGTCACGGTGGAGAAGCTCGGGCCGCGGAGCAGGTTCGCGGTCACCTGCGTCGAGGTGCCCTCCGAGCGGAACCGGACGCTGAGGTTCTGAGCGGCGGTCGGGAGGGTGAAGGCGCTCGAGTTGATAGACCCGCGGATCGCCGCGTAGTGGTTGCCGGTCCCGTCGTCGACCCGGGTGGCGAGACCGGTCACGGTCCACTCGGCGAGGTCCCGCTGCTGCGCCCCAACGTCGTCCGCGCCGATCCAGCCGTAGGCACCGCGCACGCGGAGCTTGATCTGCTGGCCGGCGTAGGCCGAGAGCGCGAAGCGCACCGGCTCCCACGTGGACGGGGCGGTCCCGGACTCCAGGGTCGTGTAGGTGGAGTAGCTCGGGCCGGTCGCGACCTGGATCTGGTACTGCCCGCCGGTGGTCTCGGCCCTGAGCTCGACCGAGCCCGACTGAGCGTCGGGGTCCACGGCGAACGGTGCCGTCGTGAGGGTCGACCCGCTCGCGAGCTGCGCGTGGGCATCGCCAGCGTCCACCTTGCGGGCGTACGTCCCGGCGACCTCGAAGCCGGGGAACAGTTCCAGGACCCGGACGGCGTCGATCCCGACCGTGCCCGCGTATCGGGAGAACTTGAGCTTGATGCTCTGGCCGAGGTAGGTGGACACGTCGATCGTCGTCGTCGACCACGTGCCGCAGGCGAAGCACTTGTCGTCCTTGACCAGGGTGGACGTTCCGAAGTCCGGGCCGGAGAGCACGTAGACCTTGACCCAGCTGTAGTTGTTGGTCGTGAGGTAGCCGACGTCGTAGACGAGCGCCTGGGCCGAGGAGGGGATCTCGATCGCCTCGCTCGTGATCGCCTGCCCAGAGCCGTTCAGCCTGGCCCAGTAGCCGTGGGTCTGATCGGAGCCGATCGTGGGGGAGCCGGCCACGGTCCACTGGGCGAAGGTGCCGGTCTCGAAGTCGCCGTTCGGCACCGTCACGACGTCCGCGGGAGCGGTCTGCAGGTCGTGGTTCGCCGGCGGTGAGCCGACCGGACCTCCGGGCTGCTCGAAGCCGGCGTTCGGCGGCGCGCCGAGCGAGGTCTGCTCGCCGTCCAGCGTGTGGTTCAGGGGATACAGGGGATCGGCGCCGGAGGGGGCCGGCGCCTCGTGCGAGACGAGCCGGGCGGCGTCGCCCATGGTTGCCACGGAACCCGGCCGGGACGGGCTGTCGTGCAGGGTCGCCGCTACGGTGACGACGGCCACGGCGATCACCAGCGGGCTCATGCGCAGGACGTGGACGAGGGAAGACCGGCCGGAGTGCGCCTGTCGCATGCGTGACCACCGTTCCACCCGGTCACTCCGCAGTCAATACATCGAACCGTGTAAGCCCGAACGACCGAAAGGAGCCGTCTGGCGGACGCAACCTGGGTCAGTGAGGCTTGACGCTCCGTTCGTGGTCACCGGGCGGGCGCAAGATCAGGCGGTCGTGGGGCTCGACGACGTCGACGGTGCCCTCGAGACCCTCTTGCACGAGGAGCTGGAACCCCTCCCCCTCGACGAGCCGATCCGTCTCGTCGCGCTCGTCGGTGAGGACGAACTCCACCCCGTTCGAGGTCCGCTGGAGGCGCACCATCGCGTCGGGGTTGAACCTGCGGGCGGCTTCCCACGTGCGCGTGAGGATCTCGGTGGCCCACTCGGTGATCGCGATCACGCGGGCAAGCCTAGACGCGCCCGCGGCGCTCAGTCGAAGCGGCGGTCCTGGCGGGAGTCCGCCGAGCCGCCCGAGGACCAGTCCCCGCCCTGTCGCGAGTCGGTTCCCCACACGCCGCCGCCGTGACGACGAGCAGGATCAGCAGGATGAAGAGCGCGGCGATCACCTGACCTCCACCCCCTCGCCGAGCAGCCGGAACCCCATCGACACCAGACGCATCCCCACGGCGAACCGGAGGGACCCGCGGGTGCGCCGCTCGCGCCGCGGCCGCCGACCCCGCCGGCCGTGCAGCGCCTCGGCCATGAGCATCGTCGCTCGGGCCTTCGCCAGCTCCGCTCCGAACATCGGGCCCTGCACCAGCCCCACCTCCTGGTCACCCTTCCCCGACCGGTAACCTGCTGAGGACCTTATATCGGTTACCGTAACTTGTCAATAGATTTCGCTGGTGTACACTCCAAGGTGCCATGTTCGACATCTCCCAGCACGATTCGACCGCGCCCGCGCCAGGCGACCTCGAGATCCTCCAGCGGTTCCTGAACCTGCACGAGCACGACGCCGAGGGCGCGACCCTCGATCCGCCGCTCGAGATGGTCCGCGCGTTCCTGGTCGATCGCGGCCTCCTCGCACCGAAAGAACGTCTGACCGAAGCGGATCGTGAGACGTACCTCGAGCTCCGTCGCGCCATGAAGGCGTTGATCGTCAGCGGCGACGGGGAACCGCTGTCCCCAACCGACGCCGAGGTGATCGACCGTCTCGGCATCCGGGCCGGCCTGCACCCGCACTTCCATGCCGAGCGCCACCCCACCCTGGAACCGAGGGGCGAGGGGGTGGCCGCCGCGTTCGGGCGGATCGTGGCGATCGCGTTCGTCGCCTCGTTCGACGGCACGTTCGCCCACCTGAAGACGTGCGCCGACGAGGGATGCCGTGCGGTCTTCTACGACCGCTCGAAGAACCACTCCGGCCGCTGGTGCTCGATGGACGCCTGCGGCAACCGGGCGAAGGTTCGGGCCTGGCGGGAGCGGCAGAAGGCTACCCGGTGACGACGCTCGAGTTCCCGCTCGTGGGGGCGGGGGGTGAGCCCGTCGACCTCGTCCGGACGCTGAACTCCCACGGGTTCGTGGACCTGCCGCCGATGCGCCCCGCCGAGGACTACCGCTCCGTGGAGCTCACGCTGCGAGCGGGTCGCGGTCGACCACGCACCGTCCGGATCCACTCCGGACGCGACGGTCACGGCGCGCTGACCATCCTCGGGCCTGCTGTGTCGCCGGCCGCGGCCGAGCGGGTCGCGGCGCGCGTCCGACACGTGCTCCGCCTGGACGCGAACCTGTCCCCGTTCTACGCGATGGCCGCCGACGACCCCGACCTGACGTGGACGACCGCCGGCGCGGGCCGGATGATCCAGAGCCCGACGGTGTTCGAGGACGTCGTGAAGACGGTCTGCACCACCAACTGCGCGTGGTCGGCCACCCGCCGGATGGTGAGCGCCCTGGTCGAGCACCTGGGCGAGGCGGCACCCGGCGCGCCGTCCGAGGGCCCGTTCGGCAGGACCTTCCCGACGCCCGAGGCGATGGCGGAGGCGGGCGAGGCCTTCTATCGAGACACCGCTCGAGCCGGGTACCGCGGCGCGTACCTGATCCAGCTCGCACGAGCCGTCGCCGCGGGCGAGATCGACCTCGAACGGTACGCCACGGCAACGCCCGACGAGCTGCCCGACGAGGAGCTGGAGCGCGAGCTGCTCGAGCTCCCCGGCGTGGGGCCCTACGCGGCCGCGCACATCATGATGACCGTGGGCCGCTACCACCGGCTCATCCTGGATTCGTGGTCCCGCCCCGCGTACGCGAAGGCGCTCGGGCGGGCCGAGCTCGTCCCGGACCGGACGATCGAACGCCGGTTCCGCCGCTACGGGCCCTACGCCGGCCTCGCGTTCTGGCTGCTCATCACCCGCGACTGGGTCGACTGAGGGCACCGTTCCCCGGGTTGTCCCCACGGCGTCTGCGCCGCATACTTCCACGGGCTCCCGAAGCCCACGAACGTCGTCCGGACAGGTGAAGGACCCGATGAGCGAACCGTTATGGCCTTCCCGCGCCGCGCTCGCACCCTGTGGGCCTACTGGCGATCCGAGCGTCGCACGCTCCGCCAGGGCCTGGTCGCGCTCGTCCTGTCGACCCTGGCCTCGTTCGTCGCCGGTCTGACGCTCGGGTCCATCACAGGGACGCTCCAGGAGCTCCCCGGCCTGTTCATCCTGATCCCGGCCTCCGTGGGGATGCGGGGGGTCATCTCCGGGACCACCGGTGCGCGCCTAGGCACGGCGATCGCGATCGGCCTGTTCGACGTGTCGTGGCGACGGGATGGCGTCCTGCGCCAGAACGTCGTGGTCGGGCTGGTGCTCACGCTGGCGTCGTCGTTCTACATCGCGGTGCTCGCCCGCCTGTCCGCGCTCGCCTTCGGCGAGCCGTCGATCCCCCTCCCGGACCTGGTCACGATCTCGGTGGTCGGGGGGACCCTGGGGGCGGCCCTGGTGCTGATCGCGACGCTCGGGCTCGCGGTCGTGTCGTTCCGCCGAGGGTACGACCTGGACGCCGTGGGCACACCGATGATCACCGCGATCGGCGACATGGTCACCCTGCCCTCGCTGTTCCTGGCCACGTTCCTCGTGCGCTCCGAGATCCTGAGCGACGCGATCGCCATCCTGTGCCTGATCGCCGTCGTGCTGGGCGTCGGTGCGGGGGTGCGCAGCGAGCCCGCCGTGCGCCGCATCCTGCTCGAGATGATGGCGGTCCTGCTGATCGTGCCGATCCTGGACGTGCTGGCGGGCACGCTGCTCGAGTCCCAGTCGGAGCGGTTCTTCCGGTACCCGGGTCTGCTGATCCTGATCCCGCCGCTGATCTCGCAGGCGGGCGCGCTCGGGGGGGTCCTGTCCTCGCGCCTGTCCTCCAAGCTCCGGCTGGGTGTGATCACACCCCGCGGCCTGCCCGAGCCGCCGGCCGTGGTCGACGGCTCCCTGGTCGTGGTCTCGGGGCTGGCCGTCTTCGCCTTCATCGGGACCCTAGGTGTCGCGCTCGCCGAGCTCACGGGACACGCGATCCCGGGAGCGGGGACCACGATCTGGGGCACGCTCCTCGCCGGGCTGTTCCTGATGCCGGCGATCCTGGCCCTCGGCTACTACCTCGCCATCGGGACGACGCGGTTCGGGCTGGATCCGGACAACCACAGCGTGCCGCTCGCGACGGGCGTGATGGACGTGGTCGGCGTCGTCGCCTTCGTCCTCGCTATGTCACTATCGGGGGTGACCTTCCATGGATGAGAACCAACAGCCGCGGAGCGTCAAGGAGCTGCTCGTCGAGGCGAAGGACGCCTCCGAGCTGATGGTCGACCTCGCCTACGCGGCCGTCTTCTTCAACGAGGAGAAGCTGGCGCGCGAGGTCGAGCGCCTCGAGGACCGGATGAACGGGCAGCTGCGTCGGATGCGGCAGGTGGCGATGCTCGCGGCGCGCAGCCCCGAGGACGCGGAGGGCATGGCCGGCGTCCTGTGGATCGCCGACGCGATCGAGAAGATCGGCGACGCCGCGTCGGACATCGCCCGGGTGGTCGCGGCGCGCCTGGGCATCCCCGATCAGCTGCGCCCCGACCTCCGCCACGCCGACGAGATGACCGCCCGGGTGAAGGTCCGCGGCGTCTCGGAGATGATCGGGCGCACGCTCCGCGACCTGTCCCTGCCGACCGAGACCGGCATGTGGGTCATGGCGATCCGCAGCGGGCGTGACTGGCGGTTCGACCCCGGTCCCGAGGACGTCGTGTCCGAGGGGGACGTGCTGCTGATCAGGGGTCCCGAGGAGGGCGTCAACCTGGTCCGCGGGCTGGCCGGGGCTCCCGAGCTGCCCGAGGTGACCGACGGCGAGGCGCCCCCACTGTCCGAGCTCGACCGCGCCGTGGACATCCTGGTCGAGCTGAAGGACCTGGCCGAGGCGGCCGTGGGGCTCGCGTACTCCTCGCTCCTGTTCAACAACCGTGCGCTCGCCGCGGAGGTCGGCGCGCTCGAGGCCAGGGCGGACGCGCTCCAGGACGAGCTCGAGTCGTGGGTGCTCAGGGCGGCGCCGGAGGCCCGTCACGTGGACGAGCTCCGCGGGCTGATCCGCCTGGCGAGCGCGAGCGAGTCGATCACCGACGCGGCCAGGGACATGACCTGGTACGTGGAGCACGGGGAGCCGCTGCACCCGGTCGTCCAGATGGCCCTGGAGGAGACCGAGGAGACCAGCGCCGAGGTCGTCGTGGACCAGGGCACACCCGCGGACGGCCGCAGCCTGCGCGACCTCCGGGTCGAGACCGAGACCGGCATGTTCGTGCTGGCGGTCCAGCGGGGGCCGCGGTGGATCTACCGCCCGCGGGCCGGGTTCGTGCTCCGTGCCGGCGACCGGCTGATCGCGGTCGGGCCCGAGGAGGGCGAGGAGGAGCTGGCCGCGCTCTGCCGCGCGGGCCAGCCCGCCGAGCCCGTCTCCTGAGCGCCCGCGCGGTCCTTGCACCGGCCGGCGCCCGAGCCTAGCCTGCGCTCGTGGACGCCTTCGTCTACCTGCAGGTTCGCCCAGGGCGGGTGGAGGACGTCGTGGTCGAGCTCCAGGGCGTCCGAGGCGTCCGAGCCGCCGTCGTCGTCGTGGGCGACTGGGACGCGCTCGCGGCGGTCCACGGCCCCGACCTCCACGCGATCGCGGAGCGGGTCCTGCGGTCGATCCACCGGATCGACGGCGTCGAGCGCACCCTCACCGCCCCCGTCGTGCCGGGTGACGTCCTGGGTCTCGCCGGGGGCGGCCTGCGGACGCCGGTGCCGATGCAGCAACCGGGCGATGCATGCCTCGTCCACGTCAAGGTGACCCCCGGCGCCGCGGCGGCGGTGGTCGAGACCCTCGCGGGGCTCGAGGACGTCGCCGCCGTGGCGCTCGTGGCCGGCGAGCACGACATCATCGCCGAGATCCCGTACCGCTGGGAGCAGGCCGCGCGCGTGATCGTCGACCTGGTGATGCCGATCCCGGGCGTGGAGGCCACCAAGACCCTGATCGCGATCCCCCACCTGGAGCTCGAGGACGCGGATCGGGACCAGTTCTCGGCCTGGAGCTGAGCTCAGAGCCGGACGTTGGAGAAGCGCAGGCGCTCCTGCGCGAGGGCGACCTCCTCGACCTCGGTCGCGCCGAGCTCGGCCAGGAACGCGAGCATCCGCTCCACGAGCCACTCGGGCGCCGAGGCACCCGACGTGAGGCCGACCACCTCGGTGCCGTCCAGCCAGGCGGGGTCGACCTCGGTCTCGTCGTCGACCAGGTACGCCGGCGTGCCCAGCTCGCGGGCCACCTCGGCCAGCCGGTTGGAGTTGGACGAGTTCACAGAGCCGATGACCAGCACGACGTCGGCGCGACGCGCCACCTCCTTCACCGCGTCCTGACGGTTCTGCGTGGCGTAGCAGATGTCCTCGCGGGGCGGCCCCTGGATCGCAGGGAACCGCTCGCGGAGCACGCCGATGATCTGGTTGGTCTCGTCCACCGACAGCGTGGTCTGGGTCAGGTAGGACAGGTTCGCGGGGTCGGGGATCTCGACCGTGCGGGCCTCCTCCACGTCCTGGACCAAGATCGTCCGCTCCGGCGCCTGTCCGGTGGTACCGACCACCTCCTCGTGCCCGGCATGTCCGATCAGGACGATGGTCCGACCCTCGGACGCGAACCGGCGCGCCTCGAGGTGCACCTTGGTCACGAGGGGGCAGGTGGCGTCGAGCACGGTCAGGTCTCGCACCTCCGCGTTCGCGTACACCTCCGGGGCGACCCCGTGGGCCGACAGGACGACGACCGCGCCCTCTGGCACCTCGGTCTCCTCGTCCACGAAGACCGCGCCCTTGGCCTCGAGGTCTCGCACGACGTGCAGGTTGTGCACGATCTGCTTGCGCACGTACACGGGAGGGCCGTGCTTCGCGAGCGCTTCCTCCACGGCCTCGACCGCTCGGTCGACACCGGCGCAGTAGCCGCGGGGGGCGGCGAGCAGGACCTTGCTCGGCATGCCGCCATGGTACGGGCACGCGGATGTGACCGGGGGTCACATCCGTCTTGTCGGATGTCGGAGGGCGTTGGTAGGGTCGTTCGCGACGTAGCCGGACGATCCGGTCCGATCCTCCCCCGTAGAGTGCGCGTCTTCCCCCACGCCCAGGGACGGATGGCGCGCGAGCGCGGTGGGAGCTGGGACCGCTCCGACGGGTGCGTCGCAGGTCGAGGGACCCACGCACGCGAAGGAGGTGATGCAGCACCCACGACCTACCGCGGGACGACCGGCGGCGAGCCCACACGGTCGCGCGGGCCCGGCACCCAGCCGGCGCTCACCGCGGGGGTGAGATCCATCCATGGCACGACCACCCACGATCCGCAGCGCCCGCCGGCTCATCGCCGCGCTGCTCACATGCACCACGATCCTGCTGCCGACGGCACCCACCGCCGACGCGCGGCCCAGGTCCCAGGTCAGCCCACGCTTCTGCGCGATCGACTGGCGCAGGGGCGACGCGGCCGTCCGCCGTTTGATCCGATGCGCCGAGGAGCGCTGGAGCGTGCCGGGCGGCGCCGCCAAGGCGCTCCAGGTGGCGGCGTGCGAGTCGGGGTTCGAACCCGACGCCTACTCCTCGGGCAACGCCGGCGTCTACCAGCACGCCACGCGCTACTGGCCCGGGCGCGCCCAGGCTTGGGGCTTCCGGGGCTGGTCCGTCTACAACGGCCGGGCCAACGTTATCGTCACGCTGCGCATGGTCCATCGCGACGGCTGGGACGCGTGGTCCTGCGCCTGAGGAGCTAGCTGTAGTTCCCACCGACGTTGTTCACAGCCGCGTGATCGGCGGACGACCACCCAACGCTGTGTGGGGCCGCTCGCGATTGTAGAACCGGACCCAGCGCTCCAGCGCCCGCAGGCGCTGGCCGTTCGAGGTGTAGAGGCGGACATAGGCCCACTCCTCGAGCATCGTCCGGTTGAAACGCTCGACCTTGCCGTTGGCGCGTGGGTGGTAGGGCGGGATCGGTACGTGAGCGATCTCCAGGGCCTCCATCGTGCTGAGGAACGCCTTGGAGACGCGGTAGTTCCTGGCGTTGTCGGTCATCACCGCCCGGACCCTCACTCCGGACTCCGCGTAGAAGGCGGCCGCCCGTGCCAGGAACCGGGCGCAGGTCTCGCCCCGTTCGTCCGGATGGACCTCCACGTAGGCGACGCGCGAGTGATCGTCGATCGCGGCGTGGATGTAGTCGTAGCCGAGGCCCGGCTTGCGATGCACCTCGGTCGATCGTCCGAGCATCCGCCACCCGCCACCGTCGGGGATCCTGCCCAGCTTCTTCACGTCGATGTGCACGAGCTCGCCCGGATGTTCACGCTCGTAGCGGATGGGGACCCCGGTGGGGCGGTCGGCGTGGTCCAGGCGGCTCATCCCGTGGCGGCGGAGCACCCCATAGACGGTCGAGCGGGGTCTGCCGAGCAGCGGCGCCAGGTGATGGGGACCGCGCTTCAGCCGCCGGCGGGCCCGCAGGATCTGGCGCTCGGCCCTGGGAGCAAGGGCGTGGGGGCAGCTGCCCGGTCGGCTGGAGCGATCGGCGAGCCCGCTCTCTCCTTCCTCAGCGAACCGCCGGATCCACTTGTAGCAGGTGGCCCTGGACACCCCGGCGGCCTTGGCCGCCTCCGACGCCGACCACCCCATGACGAGCACCCGATCGACCAGCAACCTGCGGCCGAGCGGGGTGAGCCTGGCTCTAGGATGAGCCACAGAGAGCCTCCTTCCCGGGTCGGGACCTTGTCAGCCCCTCACCGTGACGGGAGGCTCTCTCGTGTCAACAACCTCCGTGGGAACTACAGCTAGC
>Ga0073934_10007347_pt1 | contig 15401 bp, 11 predicted proteins | sample LarsenN4metaG_FD_76834 | JGI IMG/M metagenome (GOLD analysis project Ga0073934, IMG submission 76834) | Hot spring sediment bacterial and archeal communities from British Columbia, Canada, to study Microbial Dark Matter (Phase II) - Larsen... ...
CGACGACGAGGACTACGACGACGAGGACTACGACGACGAGGACTACGACGACGAGGACTACGACGACGAGGACTACGACGACGAGGACTACGACGACGAGGACTACGACGACGAGGACTACGAGGAAGAGGATGAAGACGATCTCTATAAAAAGAGACGCCGTTGAATCTAAGGATGTAAGGAACCAACCGGGCTCTATGAGTCAGCACCAGACGCCTATAAAACCGGGTCAGCCAGGGAGTGCAGGAACTCAAAGGTGGGGGGAATATGAGGTAAGTAAGTCTCTATAGCCATAAGATTTAATAAGCTTAAACAAGTCCTATCAAAATTTTATGCTAAAGAGATGTTTTACCCTTCTGAGAGCTTATACACCAGGTGCTTCAGAAATTGGTCTTCTCGGTCTGTAATTCCTCCTTTTAGGGTAAGCTCTAAGTACCCGATGCCCTAAATGCGAATCCGTTAGAAAATAAAGGAACCCCGGATGTTGGTAGACGCAGGCTGAAGCCTGTGTCTACCTACGGAAGTAGGGAGGAAATACCTTCTGGAAGTGTCATGAGGGGGCTTGATGCCTAGCAAAGAATTTTGATAGATCTTACGGAGTTTATTAAAATTTATATCATGGAACTATCGTTACGGTATATTCTACAGGCGGTTTTATTGGGACTTGTATGTATCCACAACGCGTATGGAGAAGTTTATCGGTGGAAGGACGCGAGTGGTAAGTATAACTACTCAACAACCTTACCGACCGGCGTAGTCGTAAATATAGAGGTCAAAAGAGGAGACCAATGGATTCCTTACGAAGCCGAATTATCTACCGCAGAGCGAAAACCTACCCGGGTGGTCGTCGAGTTCGAACGACATGGATCGGCTATTCTCGTTAAGGCGGTGCTGAATAACCGGTTAACTGGAGAGTTCGTGATAGATACCGGGGCCACTTATACGGTTATCTCACGGGCTGTAGCTGCGGAGTTGGGAATCACCCCCTCCTCCTCTGCGACCCAGGTTACCCTGCAAACGGCTAATGGAAAGGTGGCAGCCCCTCTCGTCCAGGTGAGTTCTATTAAAGTCGGAGAGCTTGAGGTTCGGGATGTGGTAACTGCCGTTCAGGATATTACAGATGCTCCAAGCATAGCCGGACTCCTAGGGTTAAGCTTCCTAAACCGATTTCGGATTACCGTAGATGCTTCCAAAGGGCATTTAATCTTAGAGAGAAATCCAGATAGTTCACAAGCAGGGGCTCCAGGCCATGAGGAAGATTGCTTTGCTGCCGGCGAGATGGTTCAAAAGGGGCTGGCCCTCAATGATGGCTCAGACCGGGAGGCTTCTTACTATCAGAAGGCCCTTGAACTTTGTAAGACGATGGCAGAGGCCCATTATTACCTGGGAGTCGTCTATTTTAAACAGAAGAGGTATCAAAATGTAATTATTGAAGCCCAGGAAATTTTGCGAATCAATCCCAATATGCCCGATGCCCGTTACATGCTTGGGGTCGTTTATACGGCCCAAGGAAATTACCTACAGGCCGAGATCGAATTAAGAAAGGCTCTGGAGCTGAATCCCGGCCACAAAAACGCCAAAGAGCTGCTGAATAAAATCCTGGCCAGCAAGTAAGGGTCTGGAGCCGGTCTTGGGTTGGAGAGTTGAACGTCGGAAGGGTCAACTCTCCACCTTCAACTTTCCAACCTTTCCCCCCTTCATTCCCTGAGGAGATTTTCTGCGATAACAACCCGCTGGATCTGATTCGTGCCTTCGTAAATCTGAGTGATTTTAGCGTCCCGCATCAGACGTTCGACCGGATACTCCCGGCTGTAGCCATAACCGCCGAAGATTTGAACGGCATCTACGGTTACCTCCATGGCTATATCTGAAGCAAAGCACTTCGCCATAGCCGCCTCGACGGTAGGCCGCCCTAGACCCGCATCGATGGTTTGGGCCGCATTATAAACCATCAACCGGGCCGCATGGATTTTCATAGCCATGTTGGCGAGCATGAATTGAATCCCCTGGAACTGTCCGATGGGCTGCCCGAACTGCTTCCGTTCTTTACTATACTTGAGAGCGAGATCGAAAGCCGCCTGGGCGATCCCCACTGCCTGGGCGCCAACGCTGGGCCTGGTCATGTCCAGGGTCTTCATGGCGATCTTAAATCCTTCCCCCTCTTGGCCGAGCCTTTCCTCTTTGTGCACGCGGCAATTTTCAAAATGTAAAGCTACCGTAGAGGATCCGCGGATGCCGAGCTTTAACTCTTTTTTGCCGACCCGGAATCCCGGAGTGTTCCGATCCACGATAAAAGCGCTAATTCCCTTGGCTCCCTTGGTTTTATCCGTCTTGGCAAAGACGATGACGTAGTCGGCCACGTCCCCATTGGTGATCCACTGTTTCTGGCCGTTCAATACGTAGTAATCCCCCTCCCGGTCCGCGGTGGTCTGCATGCTGGCCACGTCCGAACCGGAATTGGGCTCGCTCAAGGCGTAAGCGATCAGCTTCTCGCCGGTTGCCAGGGCCGGCAAGTACTTTCGCTTCTGCTCTTCGGTTCCGTCCAGGAGGAGGGGATAGGTTCCCAAGGATTGATCGGCTATGAAAGTCCCCGTTGCGGCGCAGGCTCGGGAAATTTCTTCGACCACAATGGCAAAAGCGAGCCGGGACATCCCGGTCCCTCCATACTCCGGAGGAATATACAGACTGAAAAGTCCATGCTCCGCCATGACCTTGATGTTCTCCGGAGGCATCTGCTCTTTTTCATCGGTTTCCCTGGCCCGTGGGGCAATCTCGTTTTGGGCCAGTTTCCGAACCATTTTTTGAATCATCTTTTCGTCTTCACTTAACGGATAGTACATGTCATTGTAGGTTAAAGGGTTGAAGGTTGAAGAAGGTTGAAGGTTAGAAGGTTTTAAGGTTGAAGGTTGAAGGTTAGAAGGTTTTAAGGTTGAAGGTTGAAGGTTAGAAGGTTTTAAGGTTGAACGTTGAACCTTCCCCCCTTTTAACCCTCCAGCCTTCCAACCCTTCAACCTTCAACCTTCAACCTTCAACCTTCTTCAACCTTCAACCTTCAACCTTCTTCAATCTTCAACCTTCAACCCTTCAACCCCCTAACCTTCAACAGCTGCTGTCGAATATGCTCAAATTCTTCTAACACTTGCGGATTCGCCAGGGCGCTGCGGTTAGAGATCGACTTGCCGGCCAGGATTGCTTTTACGCTGAGCTCTACCGTTTTTCCGCTCCTGGTTACAGGGACTTCCGAAATTTGGAAAACGTAGGAAGGTACGTGCCGGGGGGAGCATTTTTCTCGAATCGTTCGGCGGATGTTTTTTTCTATTTCCTCGTTTAAGGCTTGATTTTGGGGGAGGACCACACAGAGGACCATCACCTCATCGGATTGATCCGGGGGCCGCCACCCCACGACCACGGCCCCCTTGATGAAATCCAGGTGGTCCAGCGCCGAATAAATCTCGGCGCTTCCGATTCGAACGCCGCCCGGGTTCAGAGTTGCATCGCTGCGTCCGTAAACGAAGGCCCCCCCGTCGGGCGTAAATTGAACATAATCGCCGTGGCGCCACAACCCGGGATAGACCTCAAAGTAGGTCTGGTAGTATCGCCTGCCATCAGGATCGTTAAGGAAGCCGAGGGGCATCGAAGGTAAAGGTTGGCGGCAGACAAGCTCTCCCGGCTCCCCCACCACCGGTTCCCCCTTTTCATCCAGAGCGACCACGTCGACGCCCAACCCCTTACATTGGATCTCACCGGCCCTAACTGGCAGATTGGGATTTCCCAGGATGAAACAGGATATGATATCGGTACCCCCGCAGATCCCGGCCAGGTGAAGATCTTTCTTGACGGTTCGATAGACCCAGCGAAACCCGCTTGGGGAAAGGGGGGAGCCTGTATAAAGGACCGTACGCAGGGCAGTCCTTTCGCCCAGACTCCCGGGTTTTATCGGGGGATAGCTTTTCATACAACTTTCTATGTAACGACCGCTCGTCCCCAGATGAGTCACCCGCAGTTGATCGGCTATCCGCCAAAGCGCCGCTAAATCAGGATAACCCGGGTTGCCGTCGTAGAGGCATATCTTCGCCCCGAGGGATAAAGCGCTCAATTGCCAGTTCCACATCATCCAACCGCAGGTGGTAAAATACAGTAAGCTGTCTCCCTGACGGAGGTTGCTATGCAGGTCCAGCTCCTTCCGATGCTGGAGGAGGGTGCCGCCGGTTCCGTGGACGATACACTTGGGAGCTCCCGTCGTTCCAGAAGAAAATAGAATATAAAGGGGATGGTCGAAGGGCACCTGCGTAAAGGTGAGCTCCGGGGCGTCATCCGGTCCAAGAAAGTCCTGCCAGGTTACATCACCTACGAAGTTAGCTTCTCCAACCGGGTAGGGGATCGATACGATGGTTTTAACAGATGGGATTTGGGCGTGCAATTCTTTTACGACCGGATCGGTACGAAAAGTTTTACCGTTGTACCGGTAATGGGTAGACACAAAGAGGAGTTTAGGCGCCACCTGCTTGAGCCGATCACAAAGCGCCTCCAATCCAAAATCGGGGGAGGCGCTGCTCCAGGTAGCCCCCAGGCTGGCGCAGGCCAGGCAGGCGATGACCGCTTCGGGGACATTCGCCACATACCCTGCGACCCGATCTCCCGGTCCGATGCCCGCTTCCCGGAGCCCCCGTGCGCATCGAGCGGCCCAGGTTCTTAATTCAGAATAGCTGTACCCCCCCTGGCAGGAGTCTTCGGGGTCCGACGGGTTCCAGGATCTCTCGATCCAGTAGGCGATGGCGGGGCCCTGGAATCCCCTGGCGAGGATGTTCTCGGCAAAGTTCAAGCGCATGCCGGAGAACCAGCGAGCCCCCGGCATTTTTCTCGTATCCAGAACCTGCCGGTGGGGCGCGCTGTACAGGATACCCGTAAACTCCAGGTAGGATTCCCAGAAGGCTTCGATATTTTCTATACTCCAGGTGTGTAGAGAGGTGTAATCGGGAAATACCTTCCCGACTTTACGGCTCAGCCACTCTGTGAAGGCGGTCATCCGGGTCTCTTTTATAAATGCTTCAGAGGGTGTCCAGAGAATTTCTTCCATAGTTTGATCTTAGCCAGGTTACCTTTAAGCCTGGAGGGAAATCTCGTTTTGCCTTTCCCATACCTTTTTTTCCAGGAAATCCACGACCTTTTCTTCCAATCGGCAATGGTTAAAGGCATTAATTTCCGGAATACCCGCCGGGCTGGTCACGTTAATTTCCGTGACTTTGTTCCCGATGATATCAATTCCCACAAAGTACAATCCATCTCGCCGCAGCCTGTCGGATAATACCGCGCAGATGGACCTGTCTATGTCGGTGATATCCGCTCTGACGGCCTTCCCCCCCACATGCATGTTGGCTCGGAAGTCCTCCTCAGGGGGCAATCGGAGAAACGCGCCCAGGGGCTCTCCGTCCAGCAACAAAATGCGTTTGTCCCCCTGTCGGGATTCGGGTAAGTATCTTTGAGCCACGATAAATTCCCGACCGTTTTGGGTAGAGACCTCCAACATGGCCCTCGTATTTTTATCCCCCTGCCGAAGATAAAGCACCCCGTGCCCCCCTCGCTCGTTGAGCGGTTTAACCACCATCTCCCCTCCAACTTCCTTAAGGAAGCTCTTGAGCCGGATAGGGTCTTTGGAGACGCAGGTCTCCGGGGTAATCTCCGGGAAGTGGAGGGCGTATAATTTCTCATTGGCGCCCCGGATTCCCTGGGGATCGTTGATTAGAAAAGTTTTACCTCCTGTTAAACTCAAAATGTAGGTCGCGTAAATGTAATCCAGATTAAAAGGGGGCTCCTTTCGATTGAAGACCACGTCCAGCCAGCTAAGGGGCCTGATCTCTTTCCTTCCGGGATAGCTAACTTCGAAGGAGGGTCCCACCCGGATTTCTTGTAGCTCGGCCATGGCGGTCCCTCCAAAGACCAGTAAATCCTTCAGATGAATATAAAAAACACGGTAACCCCGTCGCTGGCACTCCATGAGAATGGAGAAGCTGGTGTCATCGGCGGGGTTCAGCTCTTCTAGAGGATCCATGATGAAGCCAATTTTGAGGGCATTTCTCATATAGACTTCTCCCGTTCGATCTCCGCCATCTGTTCCTGCCTGCCGGCATCGTTTTGAGGTTCATGCTTCAACTTAAATTTCTCCACCAATTTTTGCAAATTCCCCGATAACTCCGCCAGGTTTTTGCTGATGAAAGCGGTTTGGTTAATAGAAACGGAAGTCTGTTTAGCGCCCTCCGCGATCTCCCTCAGCGCGATGACGATCTGATCGCTGGCCGTTTTCTGTTGCTGGGTCGATAGGGAAATCTGCTTGGCCGCATCGGTGGTAGACTGGGCCCCTGCAAGTATATCCTTCAGGAGCTCCACCGCCTGAGAAGAAAATTCCATTCCGGATTGAATCCCCTTGGAGCTTTTTTCAGAGGCGACGACCAACTGATTAACTGCCTGTTGAATCTCATTGATCTGGCTTTCGATCTCCCCGGTAGATTCCATGACGTTGGTGGCCAGCCGCCGGATTTCGGCGGCCACCACCCCAAACCTTTTACCGGCCTCCCCGGCGCTGGCGGCTTCGATGGCCGCGTTAAAAGCGATCAGCTTGGTTTGATCCGCTATGTTATTAATAATTTCCATCACCTTGGTGATCTCTTTGGATTTCTTACCTAGCGCGACGATTTCGCTGATGCTTTTCTGATTGTCCTGGTTAATTTCCTCCATCTTCCTCATCACCGATTCTATCGCCTCAGCTCCTTTTTCTGCCGCCCGCAAAGCTTTCGTGGAGATCTCTACCACCGCTTGAGAATGATCCGCGATATGTCTGGACGACGTGGAGAGTTCCTCCATGGTGGAAGTTATTTCTGATACTGAACTGGACTGTTGGGTCACGATGGACGCCTGCTCGGTGACCGAAGCTAAGATTTCCCTGGTGGCCACGTTAACCTCCCGGGTCGTATTGGCCACCATACTAACAATTTGGTGCAATTTATCCATAAAGGCATTAAACCACCAGACCAGTTCCCCGATTTCGCTACCCCGGTTTCCGTCTAACCTCTTGGTCAGATCGCCTTCCCCCTCGGCGATATCTTGCAGGGCGGTGGTGGTTTCTTTGATCAACCTCAACTCGGTAATCATATTTTTAAAAGCCAGCCCCAGCACGTCCTTTTCGGATTTAGGGTGAACCACCTGGGTGAGGTCTCCGTTCGCCAGTCTGTTGGCAATCTCTGTGAGCTCTCGAAAGTACTGGATCATCTGGGCAAAAGCATGGCCGAGGACATCCTGCTTGGATTTAGGCGCCATTTGAAGGCTGAGGTCTCCCTGGGAGATATGGTTTGCGACGATGGCCATCTCCCGAAGATGGTCCATTAAAGCCTTTAAAAATACGGCCAGAATGGAAATTTCATCCTTCCTCTGAATACTTATATCCTGGATGGTACTTCCCACGAAAGCCTGAACTTCCCGGGTCATGGAGACGATCGGCCTGGAGATGTGATTGGCGATAAAGAGGGCTAAGAGGCTCACGGCAAGGGTTACGAGGAGGCCCCCTCCGACCACGTTCCACTTAAGCCCTTCTACAGGAGCCAGGGCCGCTGAGAGGGGTTGAGAGATGCCGATCACCCATCCTAGGTTAGGTAGCTGCTTGTAATCCAACCCGGAGGTATAAACCACCAGTTCCCCTTTTTCTATCCGATACCCTTTGGGCTCTTTTTGGATCTGCTCGTGGAGGGGAGTCGGAATCTGTTCTTTCAAAATTTTGTTTTGATCCCGGTGCGCGATAAAGGTTCCGGTCTGGTTTATGATCCATGCAGACCAGGAGGCCGTTTCGTTGAGGGCGTCGATCAACCGCTTGATCTCATCCCACTTGACAAAGGCAATCAGGTACCCTTCGGTTTTACCTTCTTCGGTCTGGTACTTGGTGACGCGAAGGGAGAATTTTAAGGTGTATCCGTAGCTCTCGGGAAACACTTTGTGGACCAGGGCGGATGAATAAAAATCCCCCATCAGCGTATCCGGATAAAGTTCCTTAGGATCCGCCGCCTGAAGGGCCGGGTGGCTGAAGGCCAAGAGATTTTTGTTTCCATCGACCAGGGCCAGTAAATAGTAGTCTCCAGAACTGGACACGTACGAGCTCAGAAGGTCGCTCACCCGGGGAAGGGTCGCGGGGAATTTTAAACCTGCCAGAATAATGGGATTATCGGTCAGGACCTGTAATTCGTGGAGCCGCTCATAAAGATATAAACTGATTTTATCTGCAGTATCCTTCGTCAACCCCTGGTATTCTCCGATGAGCTTTCCTTTTAAGATGTTACTGATGCGCTGGTAACCGATGGTTCCCCCAACGATCGTAGGTACAAGTCCAACCAGCAGGAAAAAAAACAAGAGCTTTTTATGAAGTTTACCGAACAAGTTCTTACTCTCCATAAAGCCTCTGGGTCTTGACCATGCTAGGAGGTAACAGAGGCAGGCATAACATGGTCAGGCTACTGAGTTTCTAGAAAGTTTGGGTCTAACGCCTCCATTTTGTCGAAAGTCTTAGCTACGGAAAGCAATTCTATGGGAATTTCTATCCCTAATTTCTTGGCTTTTGCTACGTTCAGGAGAATATCCCCGGTTTTAGGATCTAAAATGGGCAAGCTGCTGGGCTTTTCACCGGCCAGGATCCGAAGCGCATATTTACCCGCTTCGAGGCCCTGAATATAGCCCGAGACGGTGACCGCAGCCAGCATTCCATATTGAGGGCCCCAATCGAAGACGTTAATATCCGGAAGTTGGTTATGCTCGATGAACCATTTGATGACCTGTTTAACCGCTACCACCTTGTTGTTCTCATCCTTAAGGGTGTGCAGGTTATAGATTAAAAGGCCATCGACCGCCTGCGGTTGGCCGGGTTGATAAGATTGTACAAGGGATTGAAATTCTTTAAAACTTCCAATTTCGTGATAAGCTACAACCTCTACCCCACTGACCTCTTTGATTCTGGGAGCGATACTTTTTAACCGGAGGACCGCGGCTCCGGAGGTCTCTTTGGTATCGTCGGTGAGCAGGGCAATTTTCTTTGTAGCCGGCACCAGGTCCTTTAAAAGTTTAACTGCCTCATCAAAAGGATGCCTCTCCAACACGAGGGCTACGTTCTCCCCATACTGGTATTTTTGGGGATCTCCGTTGATTCCGCAGGCCACGGCAGGAATATCTTTAATGGATTGTACCACATATTCCAGGGCGTTATCGTCCAGGGATATAATGATGTCCGGCTGATAGGCTTTTATGGCCTCCAGGGCCTTCTTGCCGGCGTCTTGCTTAAATTCCAACGAGGGATTGCGCTTCGTATCCATGAAGTGAACTTTTATCTCGATATCCTTCTGATCTTTGAAAGCCGCTTGAACCCCTTGCTGTTCCGACATATTCCAGGCGTAGGTAGCATCGTAACTGTCCAGAAGAAAGACTTTCTTAACCGTGGCTTCTGCGACACTTAACGTGGAAAAAACGCTCCAAAACGCTATCATTAAAGCGATTTTTAAGACTCTCATAAAATTTCCCCTCACAGCTCTGGAATTCATACAGGTTACGGAGCACCTGTCTCATACCCTTAAATTTAAATTACATGGAGCTATGGACGAAAAAGTAATATCGCGCTATAAAAACCGGATTCAGGCCCATCCCCAGGATAAAAACCTCAGCCTCAGAGTCCGGGCCCTTCCAGGGAGCCTAGGGCATGTCCGGTCTTTCTAGTTCAGCCCCCATTGTCATCTAATGTTTTTCACTTGTCAAGATACTTTTACGGGATTCTCTTTGGGAGCGCGCATTCTAAGTAGGGCCCTTCCAGGAGCACAGCGGAGCGAAGCCGTTTCAGGACCTGGGAGGGGAGGTTTCGTTTCGCTGGCAAGGACGGGCGAATGTTTACAGGGGCGCTTCCTTTCCGGGGACGTTTAAGCCAGGCAGGGGCACGCATTTGTTTTTAGACTTGACAAACCTGAAGGGGTATTATAATCCAGTTGTAGAGGAACGTGGGGGGTTGTCCTGTCCGGGGGTTCGTTCAGGAGCGCCCCCTGCCAGGTGCCCTAGAAACCCCTTAAACCAGGAGAAATAACTTATGAAAGCTTCTCAGTTAGTTTGGACTTTGGCCCTCGTTTTGTGGGCAGCCGGATTTTTAATCACATCTTCGGAGGCTTCAGCCGTGAACCTCAAGCTGATGACCGGTCCCCAAGGGGGATCCTGGTATCCCCTGGGCGGGGCCTTGGCGGAGCTGGTGGGGAAGGCGCTTCCAGAGGTAAACATTTCCGTTCTTCCGGGCGGAGGGATCACCAATATCAAAGCGGTCGAGGAAGGGAAGGCACAGATGAGCTTCAGCAACGCCGTCTCGGCGATAGATGCCCTGGAGGGGCGAGAACCCTTCCGCAAGAAAGCCGAGAAGATTCGACACATGCTGATTCTCTACCCCCAGTACTTTCAGATCGTCGTCCTGGAGGATTCCGGCGTTCAGACGCCTATGGATTTAAAGGGGAAGGCCATCGCTCCGGGCATTAAGGGCTATACCGGGGAGCAGATGGCGCGCCATCTGCTCCAGGTTTATGGGCTTTCCTATCGGGATATGTCCAAAGTTCAATATATCTCCTACGCCGACGCCATCGGTCTGATGAAGGATGGACATATTCAGGCCTTTATGCCCGTCACTACGGTGCCGGCCTCCTCGGTGATCGATTTGGCGACCGACCGTAAAATCCGATTGTTAAGCTTACCGGAAGATAAGCTGGCCGAATTACAGGCCATTAACCCCGGTTACGTCAAACGAACGATCCCCAAGGGAACCTATCAGGGGGTCGATTACGAGGTCACGACCTTCGGAACCTTTACCCACCTTATCGTCCATGCGGACCTTCCGGAAGACCTCGTCTACCAGATGACGAAAATTATCGTGGAAAATGTGGCGACCCTGGGCGAGGTGGTCAAAGATATCCAGGGGATCACCCCTCAGGATATGGCCGCAGAGCTAAGCGGAATTCCTTATCATCCCGGGGCTTTAAAATATTTTAAAGAGATCGGAGCTAAATGATGGAAAAAATAGCGCGCTATCTGCCTCGAGGGGTGGTTGTGTGGACCCTGGCGATGTCGGGTTACCACCTCTACGCAGCGGCCTGGGGAACCCCAGAACCCCTGATTCATCGGGGTATTCATCTGGCCTTCACCTTGACCCTGGTATTTCTTCTATATCCTTTTAGAAAAAATAAATCCCCCGGGATTATAGACTATATTGCCGTGCTGTTGAGTCTGGCGGCCATTGGCTACTTGTTCGTAAACTATACCTACGTCACCGAACGCTACGCCTATGTGGACCCCCTACGAACTCCGGATTATATGTTGGGGGCCCTCCTGATTCTCCTGGTCTTAGAAAGCACGCGACGTTCTATCGGGCCCGCTTTGCCGTTAACCGCCCTTGTTTTTCTGGCTTATGCCCTGGTGGGGAATCACCTCCCCGGAATATTCCGACACTCAGGCTTTTCTCTGGAGATGGTTCTGGATCAGCTCTACTTAACGACGGAGGGGATTTTCGGGATTCCTCTGGCCGTTTCCGCTTCCTACGTGATCCTCTTTGTCATTTTCGGCGCCTTTTTAGAGAAGTCCGGGACCGGGCAATTATTTATGGATTTTGCCTCGGCGTTGACCGGAAGTAGCCGGGGGGGTCCCGGAAAGATCTCCTGCATTTCCAGTGGATTGTTTGGGACCATTTCCGGGAGCGCTGTGGCCAACGTCATGGTGGATGGGTGGTTTACCATTCCTTTGATGAAGCGGACCGGATTCCGGCCCCATTTCGCGGCGGCCATCGAAGCCACGGCTTCCACCGGGGGGCAGATCATGCCCCCCGTCATGGGGGCTGCCGCTTTTGTCATGGCGGAGTTTACCGGAATCCCCTACATTACCATCGCCAAGCATGCCCTCATCCCCGCCCTTTTATACTATTTGGCCCTCTTCTGGACCATCCACTATGAGGCCGTCCGAACGGACCTTCGGGGCCTTTCCAAGGAAGAGCTTCCGGACCTTAAGCAGGTTTTATGGACCCGGGGGCATCTTTTTTTACCCATCGCCCTGATCGTTTACCTGCTCATCGCCGGGTACACGGCTCCTTATGCCGCCCTCTGGGCAACCGGCGCGGTCATTATCGTAAGCTGGGTCCGGAGGGAGACCCGCCTGGGGATGCGGGATATTCAGAAAGCCCTGGAGGACGGAGCTAAAAACACCCTCAGTGTGGCGACGGCCTGCGCCTGCGCCGGGATTGTCATAGGGGTCATCTCTCTGACCGGTTTAGGCCTGCGGTTTACCAGCCTGGTGATTTCCATGGCCAGCGAATCCCTGATTCCGGCCCTCGTTTTGACCATGCTGGCAGGGATTATTCTGGGAATGGGTATGCCTACCACCCCTGCTTATATTGTTCAAGCCGCCCTGCTCATCCCCGCCCTGATTAAACTGGGCGTCCTGCCCATAGCCGCCCACCTGTTCGTCTTTTACTTCGCCATCCTCTCTGCGATTACTCCCCCCGTTGCCATGGCGGTCTACGCGGCTGCCGGAATCGGGGGGGCCAATCTCTGGAAAACAGGGGTTGCCGCCATGAAAGCAGGGGCCACCGGGTTCATCGTCCCCTATATGTTTGTTTTTGGCCCGACCCTGCTCATGATCGGTAGCTGGGGGGAGATTTTGACGGCTCTGATGAGCTCCATCCTGGGGGTCTTCTGTCTGGCAACCGGCTTACAAGGATGGCTTCTTAGGAAAACGACGCTGCTGGAGAGGGGATTTCTACTGGCCGCAGCCCTCTTGTTGATTAAACCCGGAATCAAAACGGACCTGGCGGGGCTGCTCCTGCTGGGGGCTGCGTACGGACTCCAAAAGGGACTAAGCGGAAAGAAGTAAGCGGAAGGTAGCCCCCCCCTCTGTATACTGAAACTGTCTGGTCCCAACGGGAATCGAACCCGTGTTTTCGGCGTGAGAGGCCGATGTCCTAGGCCGCTAGACGATGGGACCCTCCTCCTTTAACATTTAACTCACCCATTGACCCTCTCAATATACGAAAAATGGCGCGGGGTTGTCAATCGGAAAGTTAAAGCCGCCCTTGATATTTTTATCCCGGCCTCGTGGCGGGCGCTGCCCGGGAATGAGAAAATAGGGGGACCGACAGAGGGGCCAGGGAAGGCTTTTTTCCTTAAAGTATTTCCCCACAAAACTTTTTTCTTGACAGGCCGATCGGGCTGCGATATAAACAAACGTTTATAGTACAACCGCCTGTGATGGGGATGGTATCGAGTAATGTTAATCAAATCCCCATCTCAACCGGGTCGTGGGTCTTGTCTTAAGAGTTGGGAAACTCGCATCAAGAAAGTTTTCTGAAGACCGGCTAAGCAAGACTTTTCGTATAATCTTGGCTTTATCTAAAGGACTACGTAAGTCTGTTTCTAGGGAATCTGAGGCTTATGGAGTTTGAGGATGTACTAAGAAAGAGAAAGGTGAGCGTATGAAATTTCATGAGTTTTTACTCTCCAGGCGAACCAAGCTAGGTCTCAGTAAAAAAGACTTATCGGTTAAGGCGGGGATCTCAGATGCCTACGTTAAGCACATTGAAGATGGAATGCGGATCCCCAAGGATATTTTGATCCTCTACAGTTTGGCGGATGCTCTTCAGGTGAATCGAGAATGGTTCCGGGATTATGCCTACTACCATCGAGATTCTAAATGGGCCGCAAAGTACATAGATCAGGAGGCGGTCCTGGAAGGAGAGCAGGAGGGGGGACGTGATTATAGCGCAAGTGCGGATGCCGCAGCGAAGCTAGCTCCCAAGGATCGGGAGATCGTGGAAACCCTGCAGAAACTCGATGAGGACCAGAAGGATCTTCTGCTCAAGTACGTGCAAACCCATAATTCCTTCGAAGGCCTCGTCTTTGAAGGGATGCATTTTGATCGGAAGGATCTCCTATATAAGATCGTTCAGAGGCTCCTGCGGCTCGATCAGGGCCTCCAAAACAAAATGCTAAACTATATTATGGCCATGACTTATATCGAGACCCACGAAAATCAGAACCCTTTCAAGGGCCTGCTTGGCGAACTTCTCGAGATGGAGTAGGGGATTAAAAATTTTTTAGGGATACTCTCCCTTTAAGGGATCTCAACGTACAAACCCCCTGGGAGGAGGTGAAAGGAGCGTTTTTTTGAGTTCCAGGAAGAGCCTTTCTAGATCCTAGAATTCAAACGTGCAAAGCTATGCAAATCCTTCTAGGTATTTATACGGCTCTCATTAAGTATCATTCTGTTTATATCTATCAGTTAGTGCCTATTTTCTACTTTACCTGGATCTTCGGAAGGCTTATCTACTATAAGTGTAAATATGGAAAGGGAATCCTTCTCAGGGATGTACTGACCCTGATCACGCTTGTTGTCTTAATCCTGGATTATGGACACTATTTATACCTTTTTGTAGCAGGGACCGGTCAGCTTTTATCCCTCCCTGGCTTTCTGATCAAATACAGCCTGGGCACTATCTTGTGGATATGGATGTTTATCTACCATTATGAGGTTTGCGTTCGGAAGAATTTAATAAGGGAATATTCCCTCAAGGATACAAAAAAGGCCATCTTTGCGTATGTGCTCTGTGTGATCCTTATCCTGTTTCTGATCGGCGTCTTACAGGGATGAAGGATCCTACCTGGGCCCTATAACCAGTACTACCTATACCTCATACATACGTTCGATTTCGCTTTATGGGGTCCGTCTTCGTCCATTTAAAAATTACTTTTATCCGCTTAATTAATTTTTGTTGGTTAATCACGACCGATTTGAGTCCTAACATATGTTAGAAGAGGGCCCTACCTAAAGGGAATCGAACATGGGGGCAAGTTACCTTTTTCTCATCCCCATACTTCCCTTTATATTAAGTGGGTGCACCCCGTATGCCCCTTTATAAAAGGGAGGAGCCAGGTAACCTATCTATGGTTCTGTCTCGGAGGAGAGAACGCTTTACAGATACCTCCTCTTCGCAATAGGAGCTAGAAAAGTTCCTATTGGCTCAGATAATGGATCAGTTCGATGATCTTAAAAAGCGCTACCCACACCGCAATGAGAAAGAAAATGATCTTGTTCATAACCACCCGATTAACGAAACCTGAAGAGGGCATTGAATGCTCTCCTAGCCTCATTAACCGTCAAGCGCCTTCGTGTACCGATTCCCTAAACCCTCCCTTTCAAGGGGACCCTTTTATTAACCTGACCCCCTCTCCCCCTTCCCACATCGGGAAGGGGGAACTTGGGGGACCGTAGGGGCCCTCACTCTCCCCTGGTAGGGAGGGGGAAGGGTTAGGTTCAAAAAAATATCCTTGAAAGCTAAACCCCCCGGGACCGGACTCCAAGAGATC
>Ga0073934_10007348_pt1 | contig 15397 bp, 21 predicted proteins | sample LarsenN4metaG_FD_76834 | JGI IMG/M metagenome (GOLD analysis project Ga0073934, IMG submission 76834) | Hot spring sediment bacterial and archeal communities from British Columbia, Canada, to study Microbial Dark Matter (Phase II) - Larsen... ...
CGGTGACGCCCTTCGACGCCACGCGCTGGCCCATCAGGCCGGCGAAGGCCGAGGTCTTCTTGCGGTTGAAATCGCCTTCCAGGCCGTGGCCGACGGCCTCGTGCAGCATCACGCCCGGCCAGCCCGGGCCGAGCACCACGTCCATCTCGCCGGCCGGCGCCGGCACCGCCTCCAGGTTGACCAGCGCCTGGCGCACCGCCTCGTCGACCGCGTGCCGCCATTTCGCCTCGTCGAGGAAGATCGCGAAGCCTTCCCGGCCGCCGTAGCCGTAGCTGCCGGACTCCTGCCGGTTGCCGTCGCCGGCGACCACCGAGACGTTGATCCGCACCAGCGGCCGCACGTCGCGATAGGTCTCGCCGTCGGGCCGCAGGATTTCCACCACCTGCCAGGAGGCGCCGAACGACACCGACACCTGCCGCACCTTCGGATCCTTGCCGCGCGCATAGGCGTCGATGGTCTCCAATAGCTTCACCTTGGTCTCGAAGCCGGGCTCGCCGAGCGGGTTCTCGTCGCCGTAGAGCCGCACATTGCTGCGCGCCGGCGCCGCCGCGTAGCTGCCGGAATAGCCGCCCTTGACCGCGCGCACCGCGTCGGCCGCCCGCGCGATCGCTTCGTCCGACAGGTCAGAGGCGTGCGCATAGCCGACCGCCTCGTCCTTGACGGCGCGCAGCCCGAAGCCCTGGGCGGTGTCGTAGGTCGCCTGCTTGAGGCGGCCGTTGTCGAACACCAGCATCTCGGACTGCTTGTATTCGAGGAACAATTCGCCGTCGTCGGCGCCTGCGAGGCCGTGGGCGATGTGGCGGCGGGCGGCATCGCGGTCGAGGCCTGCGCGGTCGAGCAGCGAGATTGTGGCGGAGGTCATGGGCGGGGTCCGTGATGGTGTTGCGGCTAAGATAGGGTGTTCGGGCGGGTGGTGCGAGGGCTGAACCCCTGAGCTGGATGCGCCCCGCGGCAAGGCGATCACATGTCTCGTCCGATGGGCAGCAGCCGCACGCGGACGCGCGCTTCCTCCCGCATCGCAAGCAAGATGCCGAAATCGGTATCCGCCGAAATGAGGACGCGATCCTCCGCCTGGGCGCGCGCAAAAATGGTTTCGTCGTCGGCCGACTGCAATCCATATTCGCGCACGTGCCGGGCACCGTGTCCGCTCTCCCGCAAGCCCTCGGCCAGGCGCGGGGACAGCGCATTGTCGACCAGAAATCTCACGGCATCGTCAGAGGCAATTCGCGCTCGCGCACGGCGGCTGCGGCATATCGCAGGGCCTCCCGCAGATCCTCGCGCTCAAGGTCGGGGTAGGCCGCGAGTATCTCCTGCTCGGCCATGCCATCCGCGACCATCGCCACCACCGTCGCGACGGGGATGCGAAGCCCCCGGATGCAGGGAACGCCGCCCATTTGCTTTGGATCGACGGTAATCCGCGTGAACTTCATGGCGCGTCCTTCTTAGCGCCTCCGTGCCGGCGAGCCGTTGGCACCGCAATGCAAGACTACCATTACCCGGATCGGGCGGCAAAGCGGCCCGCGGACATCTTCACGCGCTACGGACAGGCGAGTTACGCCTTGAAACTTGCTCAATCGGAATTCCAGCAAGCCCAAGGATGGGTTGAACGAAGTGAAACCCATCACGGCGCTGATTGAGGAGCGGCGATGAGTTTCGCTTTCGCTCAACCATCGAGCTTCGCGCTTGAGCCGTCGGGGACGCGCCGCTATCTTGAAGCCTTGCACGGCAATGGAGCCGACATGAGCGACGAGGCCAAGACGCTGATCGAGCGGGCGCGCGCGCTGCCGCCGCGGGACCGCATCGCCCTCGTTGAGGACGTGCTCGACAGCTTGGACCGGGCCGACCCCGAGATCGATCGTCTGTGGACGCGGGAGGCGAAACACCGCCTGGCCGCCTATCGGCGCGGCGAGCTTGCGGCCAAAGATCTGAGCGACATTGTCGCCAAATATCGGCCGTGACGGTCCGGTTTCTGGAGATTGCCGAGTTCGAACTCGATCAGGCCATCCAATGGTATGGCGCGCAAGCCCCTGGTTTGGGCGACGCGTTTCTCATTGAAGTGCTGTCCGCCGCCGACCGCATCGTACGATTTCCCGAGGCGTGGCATCCGCTTGGCGAAGGCGTGCGCCGCTGCCGCCTCAGCCGGTTTCCGTACGGGTTGATCTACACCGTCGACAACGGCGACATCCTGGTGTTGGCGGTCGCGCACCTGCATCGCCGGCCGGACTATTGGCGCGATCGCCTGAACCGAACGTAGCCCGTAGCCCGTAGGGTGGGTTAGCCGCGCAGCGGCGTAACCCACCATCGAGACTTGCAGCGAAATTAAGCGGTGGGTTACGCGCCTTCGGCGCTAACCCACCTACGTGCTGCCGGTTAGGTCTATAGACCCTGCGCGAGCGCGTCGATGCGTGTCTTAACGTTCAACTTCTCGAACCGCTCGTGATGGACGTGCTCGAATATCTTGAGCACACAGATGCCGATCCGGTTGCCTGTCACGATCCATTGGTCGAGGATCAGCCCGTCGTCCTGCAGATAGATTTGATTTATGCGGGTTTCTTCGGGCGTGATGTCCAACTTGAGGCTTTGCGTGACCGTCTTTTCATTCGGATGTCCGCCGAACTGGATCGTCAAGTCATAAAGCATTTCGTAAATCTTACCGAGGCGTTGATCGACCTTTTTGACCGCGCGGGCAATCGCGCCGCCCTTGAATTTGTTGCGGGCTTCCTGCAACGACTTTTCGTTTACGTCGCGGTCCCACCAAGTCATAGCCAGGCCGGGATTTTCCTTCAGAAGACAGGCGTATCCCGCAAATTCGAGTGCTAACCGCAGCACGGCCATTCCTTCGACCGTCATGCCGCCCATCCCGAGGCCGCACGCCGCTCGAAACGCCGAGTGCGCCCGGAAGAACATCATGAGCGGCGCCATGTTCTCGACCGTCGGCGATATTCCCTTCCAGTCGGTCGCGATCTCGAACATGAGGTCATCTATCCGGCACAGCCGATGCGACTCCTTCTTGTTGGCGAAGGTCGCAATCGTGTTGGCCCACATCGTTTCAAGGAACGGAGGGAGCTTCGGTTGGGTCCACCCCGGTGGCCGTCCTTCCTTCAGGATATTCATTGCGGCACCTTCGCCTTTTCGATTCCGAGCGCGGCGCGCGCTGCTCTCGGGTTGGCCTTAAGCCACCGCATCCAGGTCCCTTTGCGATGACCGTCAGCCCGTAGGATGGGTTGAACGAAGTGAAACCCATCACGGCATCGCTGAGAAGCGGCGATGGGTTTCGCTTTCGCTCAACCCATCCTACGAGTTCGTGGTACTTCCTCTTTTCATGCGGCTCCGCTCCTCTCGCGGATATGATGCGAAGCGTCGCCTCGCATCGTGTCGCGCAATCCGGGCTTCTCGTGCGAAACCTGTCACCGTTCAGCGATAGACCTCGCGCCGGTGTCCGACGGCCACCACCAGCACCAGGAACCGGTCGTCCTCGATTGCGGCCACGATGCGGTAATCGCCGACGCGGTAGCGCCAGAACCCTTTGCGGTCGCCGGTCAGCGCATGGCCAAAACGGCGCGGGTCGGCGCTGCCGGAGATGCGCTCACGCAGATAGCGTAGGATGCGCCGCTCGCCTTCGAGACCAAGCCTGCGCAGGTCGCGCACCGCGGCACGATCAAACTCGACCCGCCATACCGGCGTTGCCATCAGCGTTTGCTGCGCCGCTCAAGATTGCGCTCAAGGCTTTCGAGCGTCACGCGCCGTCCGCCCCGTCCGAGACGGCGCCGCGCCAGGTAATAATCCTCGATGTCCTCGAGTTGGCGCAGGATCGCCTCGCGCGCGTAGTAGCTCTTGCTGCGCCCGGTTTTCTTGGCAAGCGCGTCAAGCCGCTGCTCGATCTCGGGCGGCAAACGAAGTGCGAGCATATCGAGGCTCCAATTGCTATACGTGTATAGCAAGCTGTCGTTCGAGCCGCAACGGCGCGCCCTACCGCTCCCTCTCCCTCATCCGCGCCTGCTCCGCCAGCGCCGCGACCCGCGGTAGCCGCGCGGTGGCAGCCAGCAAGAAGCCCGGATTGAGCACAGCGAAATCCGGAGTGCCGTTCCGAATCCGCAACGGCGGTTCCCGCATTTCGCTTCGCTCAATGCGGGCTACGAATTGTGCTGCTCCCGCTCCCTCATCCACGCATGCTCCCGCTGCCGCCGCGTGCCGCGCCCGCGCGGTCCAACCGGCACGGGCGGCGGCTCGCGGTTGGCCAGAAAATCCTCCACCGCCGCGCGCGGGGCGCGGGAGAGGTCCACGTCGCCCACAATCAGCTGCCCCATCGGGCGTGACGCCTCCTCCGGCGCGATCTCGCCGGGCCGCCGCCGCCCCCTCGGGTGCCGGCGGGCGGCGAGCCGCGCCATCTTCAGGAGCTCGATCGCCTCGCCGAGCTTGTCCGGGTCGACGCAGGCGCTCGCTTCGAGCTCGCGGACGTGGCGCTCGGCGAGTGCGTCGAGGCGCGCGGCGAGCATGCGCCGTTTGAGCTTTGCGCTGGCGCGCACGGTCGGCATCGTGTCGCACGCGCGCGGCGCGAACGGCGGCCGCGTCCAGCCGCCGTCGCGTTTCCAGTGGGAGATGGTGCCGGTGCTGACGCCGGTGCGGGCGGCGATCTGGCGGTAGTTCAGCGTGCTCTGCTCGATGAGCCGACGCACCGCAGCGACCTTGGCGTCGGTGTGTACCTGTCGCCGCCCATGCCATCCGACCACGGCGCCCGGGTCGGTATGGCCTTGGTCGGGATGGCCCGGGTCGTCGTGATCGGGCCGCACGCTGAGCCGGACGATGGGAGAGGGTTGAAAGGGAAAGCGGCGTTTCATCCTAGGAATATAACACTATCAAAGCCCGCCTTGCAAGGGGGTGCACCTGCATCGGCAGCCGATCGCGGGGGTTCTGATCCCTCCCCCGAAGGCAGGGCTAACGCATTGCGGCGCGAGCTTGTTGCTGCGCCCTCTCCCGCTTGCGGGAGAGGGCTCAAGAACGAATCCACAAGTGCAGTCGGGTGCGGGCGCTTGGGCAGAGCCGCTTGGGGCAGAGCCTCTCGCGACGGATGCCCTCACCCATTTCGTGTTGCTGAACCACCGCGCTGCCCTCTCCCGCAAGCGGGAGAGGGCGCAATAACGGGAGCCGCGCTTGCTGACGAAGCAGGATTGTGCAGGTCTATGGCAGCTTGTCGAAGCCCTCGCCGAAACCCTTGTGGCTATTTCAACCGAAGTACTTGATCGAGGCGAGTGCACCAAACAGGAGAATCGCGATGCCGCCGATCCAAATCTTGAGATCCCGTACCGCGATTTCGAGGTCGTGCTTCGTGGCGACCTCCTCGCGGAGGGCTTGGTCGAGCGCTTCCGCGTGTGCGCGAGCCTGCGGTTCATCGATGCCTGCCGCTTTCAGCCGATCGATGTAGGCCAGCTTGTCGAAGCTAATCTGCGTCGTAGCCATGGTGTTGCTCTGGCCAAAATATAGAGCAACCGGGCGCTTTTTGCGAGGGGCGGACGCCCTGGCCCGAGGCGTTACGGCAGCTTGTCGAAGCCCTCGCCGAAACCCTTCAGGCTCATCGGAAAGCCGATGCCTTCTTCCGGGGTCTGGAAGATGATGAAGGTGGCGGTCTGGCCGGAGCGCATCTGCTTGATCAGGTTGCCGTCCATCACCACCTCGGCCACGCAGCCGTTGGGCAGGCAGCGCACGAAGCCGGCGCGGCCGACATCCTCGTTGTCGATCTTCAGGCCGAGGCCGGACGGCAGCAGCACGCCCATGGGCGCGACGATGCGCATCAGCCGCGCCTTGTTGTCGGCGGTCTTGAGCACGATCACGGTGAGGCCGACATTGGCGCGGTCCTCCGCGGTGACGCTCTGGATCAGGGCGCACTGCTCGCCCTGCGCGCCCGGCGGCGTATCGCAGCGGATCTGCCAGTCGGCATGCACGGAGCGGACCACGCCCTGCGCGGCCGCGCGGTCGAGCGCGAGGAGCAACAGCGCGCCCGCGAGCGTCAGCGCGACCCAGCGAAATACGGGCTGACATGAACCCATGGTTGCCTCGAAAGTCGGGATACCGCCCCAACGCGGTACCCCGGACCGAATCACTTCAGGCCCAGCCCATGGAGCCCCCGCATGGTCGGGCCGACCTGTCAATGAACAGTAAAGCGGCCCATTGTGGCCGAGATTGGGACCCCATGGTTCGTCCGCGCCGGCCCTTTGTTCTGCCCCCTTGCAGCGACAGGGGACCTTCGCGAGCGGTCGACAAATATCGCATGGGAACCCCCGCCAAGACGCATTGCGACAGGCCCGGAATTGTGGTTTTGAGTGCCTGGGAATCCCCATAGGTTCCCGCCCGCGCCTGCCGAGGAGCCGCCCGTGGCGGGCGTTGCGCCCGGTGGATTCAAGCCTCTCCGACCTGCAATCCGAGGCCCGGCGGGCATGACGGCTCATCGAAGGAGCGACGACGACCATGCTGGTGATCAAGCGGCTTAGCGCCTTGGCGGCGACGATCGGTGCCGGCCTCGGCTACGCCGGGGCCGCCCTGGCTGAGGCAGCAGCGCAACCGCCCGGACTGGGCCAGCCCACGCCCTGGCAGCTCGGCCTTCAGCTGTCGGCGACGCCGGTGATGGACAGCATCATTTCGTTTCACACCGGCCTGCTCTACGTCATCGCCGCGATCTCCGCCTTCGTCCTGATCCTGCTGGTGATCATCATGGTGCGGTTCAACGCCCGCGCCAATCCGACGCCGTCGCGCACCACCCACAACACGCTGCTCGAAGTCGCCTGGACGCTGATCCCGGTGGCGATCCTCGTCGGCGTCGCCATTCCCTCGTTCCGGCTCTTGTTCTTCCAGCTCAACATGCCGGCGATGAGCGCCGAGGCGGGCGACGTCACGGTGAAGGCAACGGGCAAGCAGTGGTACTGGACCTACAGCTATCCGGATCACGGCAATTTCGAGTTCGACTCGCTGATGATCCGCGATCCCAAGCTGCTCAACGGCCGGCCGCGGCTTCTGGCCGTCGACAACGAGATGGTGGTGCCGGTGAACAAGAACATCCGCATCATCACCACGGGTGCCGAGGTCATCCACGCGTTCGCGGTGCCGTCGTTCGGCATCAAGATCGACTCGATCCCCGGCCGCATCAACGAGACCTGGTTCAGGGTGACCCGCGAGGGCATCTACTACGGACAGTGCTCGGAACTGTGCGGCAAGGATCACGCCTACATGCCGATTGCGGTGCGGGTGGTGAGCGAAGAGCAGTTCAAGACCTGGGTCGACGGCGCGCGCAAGAAGTTCGCGCGTGACGGCGCGGTGCCGACCACGGTCGCAACGGCGGAACCGACGGCGGTCCGCTGAACGCGCGCGCGACGTCCGCCGGCCGCAGAGACTAGATTCGAAGGAACTGACCATGGCTACGACCGCACATCCCCACGGCGCACATGACGCTCACGGTGCGCACGATCACGCGCACGAGCACCACACGCCCACCGGCTGGCGGCGCTTCGTCTACTCGACCAACCACAAGGACATCGGAACGATGTACCTCGTGTTCGCGCTGGTCGGCGGCCTGGTCGGCGGCGTGCTGTCGATCGGCATGCGGCTCGAGCTGATGGAGCCGGGCCTCCAGATCTTCCACGACGCACATATGTTCAACGTATTTACGACCGCGCACGGCCTGATCATGATCTTCTTCATGGTCATGCCGGCGATGATCGGCGGCTTCGGCAACTGGTTCGTGCCGCTGATGATCGGGGCGCCCGACATGGCGTTCCCGCGCATGAACAACATCTCGTTCTGGCTGCTGCCGGCCTCCTTCATTCTGCTGCTGATTTCGATGTTCGTGGAGGGCGAGCCCGGCGCGCCCGGCGTCGGCGCCGGCTGGACCATCTATGCGCCGCTGTCGACCTCAGGCCACCCCGGCCCGGCCGTCGACTTCGCGATCCTGTCGCTGCATCTCGCCGGCGCCTCCTCGATCCTCGGCGCGATCAACTTCATCACCACCATTTTCAACATGCGCGCCCCCGGCATGACGCTGCACAAGATGCCGCTGTTCGTGTGGTCGCAGCTGGTGACGGTGTTTCTGCTGCTGCTGTCGCTGCCGGTGCTGGCCGGCGCGATCACCATGCTGCTCACCGACCGCAATTTCGGCACCACCTTCTTCTCCCCCGACGGGGGCGGCGATCCGGTGCTGTTCCAGCATCTGTTCTGGTTCTTCGGCCATCCCGAGGTCTACATCCTGATCGTGCCGGGCTTCGGCATGGTCAGCCAGATCGTCGCGACGTTCTCGAAGAAGCCGGTGTTCGGTTATCTCGGCATGGCCTACGCCATGGTCGCGATCGGCGGCATCGGCTTCGTGGTGTGGGCGCACCACATGTACACGGTCGGCATGTCGACTGCGGCGCAGGCCTATTTCGTGGCCGCCACCATGGTGATCGCGGTGCCGACCGGCGTGAAGATCTTCTCCTGGATCGCCACCATGTGGGGCGGCTCGATCGAGTTCAGGACGCCGATGTTGTGGGCGATCGGTTTCATCTTCCTGTTCACGGTCGGGGGTGTCACCGGCGTCGTGCTCGCCAATGCGGGCGTCGACCGCTCGCTCCAGGATACCTACTACGTCGTGGCTCACTTCCATTACGTGCTCTCGCTCGGCGCCGTGTTCACGATCTTTGCCGGCTGGTATTACTGGTTCCCGAAGATCTCCGGCTACATGTACTCGGAATTCATCGGCAAGCTGCATTTCTGGGTCACGTTCATCGGCGTGAACATCGTGTTCTTCCCGCAGCACTTCCTGGGGCTTGCCGGAATGCCGCGACGCATTGCCGACTACCCGGATGCATTCGCCGGCTGGAACTACGTGTCGTCCTGGGGCTCGTACATCTCTGCGTTTGGCACGCTGATCTTCTTCTACGGCGTGGCGCATGCGTTCATGCGCAAGGAGAAGGCAGCCGACAATCCCTGGGGCGCCGGCGCCACCACGCTTGAGTGGACGCTGCCGTCGCCGCCGCCGTTCCATCAGTACGAAAGGCTCCCGCTCATCAAGTGAGCGCAAATTCGATGGCAGCGATCGGCCGCATTGCAGAGGTTCCGGCGTCCGTTGGCGATGGCCGTCCGCACGTGAGCGTGGCGACCGCCGGCGATTACCTCGCGCTGATGAAGCCGCGGGTGATGTCGCTCGTCGTGTTCACGGCCCTGGTCGGACTTGCGATCGCGCCGGGCACGATTCACCCGGTGCTCGCCTTCACCGCGCTGTTGTGCATCGCAGTCGGCGCCGGCGCGGCCGGCGCGCTCAATATGTGGTACGACGCCGACATCGACGCGGTGATGGCGCGCACCGCCGCCCGCCCGATCCCGCGCCGCCGGATCGAGGCCGGCGAGGCGCTCGGCTTCGGGATCACACTTGCGGCGTTCGCGATCGTGACGCTGGGGTTGATGGTGAGCTGGCTCGCCGCCGGCTTGCTCGCCTTCACGATCTTCTTCTACGTCGTCGTCTACACGATGTGGCTCAAGCGGTCGACGCCGCAGAACATCGTCATCGGCGGCGCCGCCGGCGCGTTGCCGCCGGTGATCGGCTGGGCGGCGGTGACGGGCTCGGTCTCGATCGAGCCGCTGCTCCTGTTCCTGATCGTGTTTCTGTGGACGCCGCCGCACTTCTGGGCGCTGGCGCTGACCCGCGCCGACGACTACGCGAAAGCCGGCGTGCCCATGCTGCCGGTGGTTGCGGGCGCACAGGCGACGCGGCGGCAGATCCTGTTCTATTCGCTCCTGCTGGTGCCGACCGGTGCGGCGCCGTGGCTCATGGGCTATGCCGGGACTGCCTATGGCATCAGCGCGCTGGTTGCGGGCGCATTGATGGTCGCTTTTGCCTGGCGGGTCTTCACCCGCCGCGAGGGTGCGGCCGCCGGCGCTGCGGCGCGCCAGCTGTTCGGCTACTCGATCCTCTATCTCTTCGGGCTGTTCGCCGTCCTGCTGATCGAGACCGTGGCAGGGCGTGCCGCCGGATGAGGACACCATGGCCGAGAAGCCCGAGCGGGTCGAGCTTACCGATGAGCAGAAGCGCAGCCGTCGCTCGCGCTCGATCGCGCTTGCGCTCGTGCTGGGTGCGTTGGTCGTGCTGTTCTACGTCATCACGCTGGTCAAGGGGCCGGCGGTGCTGAACCGCCCGTTGTGAGCGCGATGAGCACCATGTCCCCCCATCGCCGGCGCGACCTCCTGGTGGCAGCCAGCTGCGGCCTGTTCGCCGCTGTGATGGTCGGAATGGCCTATGCCGCGGTGCCGCTCTACGACTGGTTCTGCCGCACCACCGGCTTCGCCGGCACGCCGATCGTCGCCACGTCCGCGCCCGGCACCGTGCTCGACCGCAGGATCACTGTGCGGTTCGACGCCAATATCACGGGCGGGCTGCCCTGGCGGTTCATGCCGGAACGGAACTCGATCGAGGTGCGGGTCGGGGACGTGTTCACGGTCAACTATCTGGCGATCAACGAATCGGCGCGCGAAACCCTCGGCAATGCCTCCTACAATGTCTCGCCGCCCACGGTCGGCGCCTATTTCCACAAGATCAGCTGCTTCTGCTTCACCGAGCAGCGCCTGAAGCCGGGCGAGAAGCGGGAGATGCCGGTCGTGTTCTACATCGATCCCAAGCTCGCTGCCGACGCCGAGCACGACAACCTCAATACCATCACGCTGTCCTACACCATGTACCGCGTACGCCAGAGCGAGCCGCAACGGGTCGGCAGCGCGAAGGTGGGCCCGAACACGACGAATTGACGGAGAGACGACCTATGGCCGACGCCCACGCCAAGCATCACGATTATCACCTGGTCGACCCGTCGCCGTGGCCGATCGTCGGCTCCATCTCGGCCTTCATGATGGCGGTCGGCGGCATTTTCTGGATGCACCGCACCTTTGCGCTGGCTCCGTTCATCTTCGGTCTCGGCGTGATCGGCGTTGCCTATACGATGATCGGCTGGTGGCGCGATGTCACGATCGAGGCGACCTACAAGGGCGATCACAGCCGCGTGGTGCAGATCTCCCATCGCTACGGCATGATCCTGTTCATCGCCTCCGAGGTGATGTTTTTCGTCGCGTGGTTCTGGGCCTATTTCAACACCGCGCTGTTCCCGAACGATGTGCACCAGGTGGTGCGGACCGAATTGCTCGGCGGCACCTGGCCGCCGAAGGGAATCGAGACCTTCGATCCCTGGCACCTGCCGCTGCTCAACACGCTCATTCTGTTGACCTCCGGCACGACGGTCACTTGGGCGCACCATGCGCTTCTGGAGAACGACCGCGAGGGCCTGAAATGGGGCCTGATCCTCACTATCGCGCTCGGCGTCGCCTTCACCTCCGTGCAGGCCTATGAATACAGCCACGCCGGCTTCAATTTCGCGGGTCATATCTACGGCGCTACCTTCTTCATGGCGACCGGCTTCCATGGCGCCCACGTGCTGATCGGGACGACGTTCCTGATCGTGTGCCTGCTGCGCGCCTATCTCGGCCACTTCACGCCCACGCAGCATCTCGGCTTCGAGTTCTGCGCCTGGTATTGGCACTTCGTCGACGTGGTGTGGATCTTCCTGTTCGCCTGCATCTACGTCTGGGGCGCGGGGGCCTACGCGGCGGCGCATTAGCGCCGTCCGCGGGCTACGATGCGCGCGGGGGCCTGTTCGGCGGCCCCTTTCGCTGGCGGCAGGGATGCATAGATTGGTGCTCATGGCCGAGCACGAGCAGTCCCCGCGCGAAGCGATCCGGCGAGGCGTTGCCGGACGATGCCCGCGCTGCGGACAGGGCAGACTGTTCGACGGCTTCCTGGCGGTGGCGCCGCGCTGCGAGCGCTGTGGGCTCGACTTCGCGTTCGCTGATTCGGCCGACGGGCCGGCATTCTTCGTGATGGCGCTGTCGGGATTCCTGGTGGTGTTTGCGGCGCTGGCGGTCGAGGTGATCTACCAGCCGCCCTACTGGGTGCATGCGCTGCTCTGGATTCCGCTGATTCTCGTGACCACGATCCTTCCGCTGCGGCCGGCAAAGGGCGTGCTGATCGCCTTGCAGTACCACCACAAGGCGCAGGAAGGCCGGCTCGTGCGCGGCGACAGTCCGTGACGATGGACTGGCGCCGGCTGCTGCTGCCCGGTCTGGCGGTCCTCCTCGCCTTTCTTGTGCTGGTATCGCTTGGCCTGTGGCAGCTCGAGCGCAGGATCTCAAAGACCATTCAGATCGCCGCGATCGCCGACCGTGCCGCCGCGGCCCCGACGCCGCTGCCGCGGCAGGAGGGCTGGGCGAAGGCCGCGCAGCGTTCGGATGAATTCCGCCGCGTGTCAGTGCGGGTGGCGTTCATCCCGGGGCGCGAGGCGCGCGTCTATGCCGGCGCCGGCGGCGGCCTACGCGAAGACGTCAAGGGCCCCGGCTATTTTGCCTTTGCGCCGGCGCGGCGTCCCGATGGCGCGACCGTGGTCGTGAACCGCGGTTATGTCGCCCACCTCAATCCGGATGCATCGCTGCGCCCGATCGCCGTCCCGGACGGTGCGATCGAGATCGTCGGATCGATCCGCTTTCCCGAACGGCCGAGCTGGTTCATCCCGTCCTATTCCGACCGCCAGGACCTCTGGTTCGTGCGCGACCATCGCGCCATGGCGGCGCATTACGGCTGGGGCGAGGTGGCGCCGTTCTACATCGAGCAGGAGAGTCCGCGTCCGCCTGGCGGCGTGCCGCAGCCGGGACCGCTGACGGTCAGACTGCGCAACGACCACTTCGGCTATGCGATGACCTGGTTCGGCCTGGCGGCGGTGCTGCTGGTCAGCTTCGGATTCTGGGTGCGCAGCCGGCGGCGCGAGCTCAGTGCTTCACCCCGACGATCGCATTGAACTGCGCGATCACTTCTTTCGGTGTCTCGCCCATCTGCATGATGATGCGGCGCACCGCCTCGCCGTCGATCGGGCTCAGGTCCTGCCCCATCTTCCGGATCTCCGCGACGAACACCGGATCGCGCGTCATCGCCATGAAGGCGTCCTGCAACGCCTTGGCACGATCGGCCGGCAGGCCGGGCGGCGCCACCACCGGCAGCGCCATGAAGAACGGCGCCTCGGCGAAGGAGAGCAGGGCCAGCGCCTTGGGGTCCTTGGTGAGTTCGCGACCGATCGGGGTATCGGGCAGTTCGGGCGAACGCGTCGTGCGCGCGAACTGGATCAGCGGCCGGAACGCTCCCGCCGCGTAGAGCGCCTTCTGCCCGACCTTGATCGCGCTGTGGCCGACCACCTGGCCGTCGACCTCGCCGCGTTGCTGGGCCAGGAAGACGGCGGCCGCGCCGCGATAGCCGCGCACGTTCTGGATGCTGTGCAGGCCGAGCACGTCCTTGGTGATCATTGTGAAGACGCCGTTGGTGGCGCCGGCGGCGGTGGTGCCGATCCGCAGCGGCGGCGCGTCCGGCTTCCTCAGATCGGCGACCGACTTCGCCGGAAAGCCGGCGTTCACCCACAGCACATAGGAGTCGTCGGCATAGGACGACACGCTGCCCAGCCAGTTGAACTTCAGCGGATCGAACTTGACATTGGAAACGCCCTGGACCGCCAGTTGCGGCGTGGCGCGCTCCAGGATCGCGATGGCGGTGCCGTCCTTCTCGGCGCCCGAATACATGCGGTTGGCGAGCACCAGCCCGCCGGATTGCAGATTCTGCACCACGAAGCCGGGATTGCCGGGGATGTGCCGGCCCATATGGCGCGAGATCAGCCGCGCCATCAGGTCGTTGATGCCGCCGGCCACGGCGGCGACCAGGAAATTGATGGTCTTGCCCTTGTAGAACTGCTCGACGGTCTGCCCTGCTGCGCTTGGCGACGACGCGAGCAGGGCACAGACGACAAGGAGGGACAGCTTCCGCATGGGGACAATCCTCGCGCGCAAGGAAGCGCTCATTCGCCGCGACTGTGCGGGGCGGCGGCCCGCCGGGTCAAGAGCGCCGGTGTCGCGCTAGCGAATGTTGCGTGCGCGCGCCACGCTCGCTAAGCGTACGAAGCCTCCTCCGCTCATGCCCGCGCAAGCGGGTATCCGGGGGCTGCAAGACTGGGTCCCCGCGTGCGACGGGGCGAGCGGGAAACCTCCTTGGAACACCACCATGCTGATCATCAACAACGACCTCGTCTCACAACTGCTCACCATGGAGGACTGCATCCGCGTGCAGGAGGAGGCGTTCAAGAAGCTTCCCACCGGCGGCGCCATCCACCGGCCGCGCATTGACATGTATTTCCCCTGCGAGCGACCGGACGGCTATTTCCGCTGGGGCACCATGGAGGGAGCCAACGACGGCTATTTCGCCATCCGCATGAAGTCCGACATCATGACCTGGCCGAGGGACGAGAACGGCAACTGGACCGAGGAGAAATACTGCCGCGAGCCCGGCACCTATTGCGGGATCATCCTCCTGGTCTCCACCCGCAATGCCGAGCCGCTTGCCTTCATCAACGACGGCGTGCTCCAACACTTCCGCGTCGGCGGCGGCGCCGGCATCGGCGTGAAATATCTCGCGCGCGAGGATACGCACGTGGTCGGCATGCTGGGTTCCGGCGGCATGGCGCGCACCTTCCTGCGCGCGTTCAAATGCGTGCGCGATATCCGGCTGTGCAAGGTCTACTCGCCGACGCCGGAGCACCGCGAAGCCTTCGCCGAGGAGATGAGCAAGGCGCTCAACATCGAGGTGCGGGCGGTCGACGACCCGCGCGAGGCGGTGCGCGGCGCCGACCTGCTGTCGTCCTGCACCGACTCCATGCAGCCGGTCTACGACGCCGAGTGGATCGAGCCGGGGATGCACGTGACCAATCTCGGGCGGCGTGAAATGCCGGACGAGAGCGCGAACAAGTTCGACATCGTCATCCGCCAGGGCACCGCTGGCCTGCAGATGAAGCAGACCGAGCGGTTCCAGGCCGAGCGCGGGCTGTCGCCGGCGGCCTTCATCGGCGGCACGGTCGAGGAGATGAAGCGCATCCCGGAGCGGAATCCGCAGCCCGGCTTCGGCGGCGACAATCCGGAGTTCAGCGATCGCGGCAAGGGCTTCAACAAGCCCGACTTCGCCGACCTCGTCTCCGGCAAGGCCAAGGGCCGCACCGCGCGCGACCAGGTGACGTTCTACCGCAATGTCGGCAACCAGGGCCTCCAGTTCTCATCTGTCGGCGGGTGGGTGTACGAGCAGGCGGTGCAGCAGAAGAAAGGCCGCGTGATCCCGACCGAGTGGTTCCTGCAGGACATCCGGGATTAGGGCGTGCTTTTGCGGGACGATGAATTCCGACAGGAATCTGCTAGTACCTGGAATCACTGTTCCGCGAAACGTGGTTTGAGGCGCTTTTGGTAGACCTTGGCTTTGGTCCAGACGAACGGTTTGGCGTGCTGATTGTAGGCCTCGATGAAGGCATCGATATGC
>Ga0073934_10007349_pt1 | contig 15396 bp, 16 predicted proteins | sample LarsenN4metaG_FD_76834 | JGI IMG/M metagenome (GOLD analysis project Ga0073934, IMG submission 76834) | Hot spring sediment bacterial and archeal communities from British Columbia, Canada, to study Microbial Dark Matter (Phase II) - Larsen... ...
GATGGTCTTCAGCACCAGCCCATCGCTGCCGATGGTGTCGCCCGCCACGCAAGGCGGCAACTGGAAGTCCGGCGGAGTCTGTACAGCCAGTGGGCCGTTTGCCGGAAAGTTTGCCGGTCAAATGCCTGCCAATGACGCTAGATGCGGTTCGGGGATGCCGGTGCAGGATGATGCGCGAGGCGCGGCGTAACGCCCTTCCCGGCGTGCACCCTACGCCTTCACGGGTAGATGCACGACGGGCGCCCGTGCGAGCGCCCGTGCGTCTTATGATTCCGCCGCTCTCACCCACCCTCAAGGCTTCACCGTCTCCACCCGGTACAGGACCTCCCCCGGCCGGATCATCCCGAACAGCTCCCGCGCCACCCGCTCCTGCGTGACGGGGTCTCGCTCGATGGCGTCCGCCTCGCGCCGCAGGCTATCCACCTCGAGCCTGAGCCGCCGAATGGCCGCGCCCTCCTGGCGCACCCGCTGCTTGAGCTCCCACCAGTCGAACGTACCGTACTCGCCCCCGAAGGCGCCGAACGCCAGCCCGACGACCACCACCCCCAGGGCGACGATCCGGCCCCGCGTCACAGCCCGTACAACTCGCGTCCGGGGTAGTGCGCCACGTCCCCCAGCTCCTCGGCGATGCGCAGCAGCTGGTTGTACTTCGCCACCCGATCGGTGCGGGAGGCGCTCCCGGTCTTGATCTGCCCCGCCCCGGTGGCCACGGCCAGGTCCGCGATGAACGTGTCCTCGGTCTCACCCGAGCGATGCGAGATCACGGTCCCGTAGCCGTTGCCCCTCGCCAGGTCGATGCACTGGAGGGTCTCGGTGAGCGTGCCGATCTGATTGAGCTTGATCAGAATAGCGTTCGCTACCCCGCGCTCGACCCCCTTGGCCAGGCGCTCAATGCTGGTGACGAAGACGTCGTCGCCCACGAGCTGCACCCGCTCGCTCAACGCTTCGGTCAACCTCACCCAGCCGTCCCAGTCGTCCTCCGCCAAGCCGTCCTCGATCGACACGATGGGGTACTTGTCCAGCCAACCCGCGTACAGCTTGATCATCTCGTCCGCTGAGTGGCGCGAGCCGTCGCCCTTCCGGAACACGTACTCCCCGCCGTCATACAGCTCGCTGGCCGCGACGTCGAGCGCGATCGCCACGTCCGACCCCGCCTGATACCCGGCCGTCTGGATGGCCGACAGGATGGCTTCCAGCGCGGCCTCGTTGCTGGGCAGCATGGGCGCGAAGCCCCCTTCGTCGCCCACCGCGGTCGAGAGTCCCCGGCCCGCCAGCACCTTCTTCAGGGCGTGAAACACTTCGACCCCGATGCGCAGGCCGTCCGCGAAGGCGGTGGCGCCCACCGGCACCACCATGAACTCCTGCGCATCCACGTTGTTGGAGGCGTGCGCGCCGCCGTTGAGGATGTTCATCATCGGCACCGGGAGGACGTGCGCCAGTGGGCCGCCGAGGTAGCGATACAGGGGGAGCCCCGCGTCGGCCGCCGCCGCCCGCGCCACCGCGAGGGACACCGACAGCATCGCGTTGGCACCCAGGTTGCTCTTGTTGGGCGTGCCGTCCAGGTCCAGCATCTGGTAGTCCACCGCGACCTGGTCGGTGGCGCTCATGCCCTCGAGCCGCGGCCCGATCACCTCGTTGACGTTCTTGACGGCCTCCAGCACGCCCTTGCTGCCGTAGCGTTTGGGGTCGCCGTCCCGGAGCTCCACCGCTTCGTGCTCGCCGGTGGACGCGCCGCTGGGCACCGCCGCGCGCCCCATGGCGCCGCTGGAGAGGGAAACATCGGTCTCGACCGTGGGATTGCCGCGGGAATCCAGGATCTCGCGCGCGTGGACCGAGATGATGGTCGTCATGGCGGGCGGAACCTACCCGAGCACTCTGGTAGCGTCAACGCGCAACGCCTCGATGGCGCGGCGCGTCTCCATCATGAGGCGCTCGCGATCGTCGTAGGTCATGCCCGCCGTGTCGATGGGCGCGCCAAAGAGCAGGGCGATGGGATGGGGCTTGATCCGCCACGATCCCTTGGGCATCAGGGTGAAGGTCCCCGCCGAGTACACGGGAACCAGCGGGACGCGGGCCGCGATCGCCAGCACGAACGGCCCCTTCTTGAAGGGGAGCAGGTTGCCGGTGCGGCTGCGCGTCCCCTCGGGGAACACCACCGCGCTGATGCCGGCCCGAATGGCGGCCGCGGCTTCCTCGTAGGCGCCGAAGGCCTGCTGCCGGTTCTGCCGATCGAGGAAGACGTGCCCCGCCTGCCGCATGGCGCGGCCCATCAGGGGGATGCGGGCCAGCTCCTTCTTGGCCACGAACCGGAGCGACCCCGGCAGCACCGCCGCCAGCAAGAAGATGTCGAACCAGGATTGGTGATTGGACGCGATCACCAGGGGCCGTCCCAGCGGCACCCGCTCCAGGCCCACCACGCGATAGGGAATGCCGGCGGACCAGAGCGCGTTCCGGGCCCAGCGCTTGGCGGCGCGATCGTAGATGCCGTCGTCGCGCCGGGGCACGCCCATCAGGCCGGCGACCAGGACCCCGACGCCATACCAGATGGTACTGGCAACCATCACCACGAAAAACCACCACGTGCGCAACATCAGGCTCAGGTGGTCGACCCGGACTCCGGCGACGTCTTAGCGCAGAGGACGCAGAGGTTCAACAGAGAGACCGCAGAGGTCTTCCTGTGGGGAAACCCACGCAATCCCTTCTCTCCGCCCTCTCCGTTCATCTCTGTGTGCTCCGCGGTGAAATCTCACCGGTGCTCATGCGTGCGCGGAAGTCGGGCGTCCCGGCTGAAGTCGCCCTAGCCAAAGTGCGCAAATAATGGCGGCAGAGACACCGGCCCGCTGCGCCGCCGCACCTCGACGCCGGCGCCCTGCTCCACCACGCCCACCCGCGTCAGCGGCAGGTCGAACGCGGCACGGAACGCCGGGGCCGCGGCGGCGCCGACCCCCGGCGGCAAGGCCAGCAGCAACTCGTACTCCTCGCCGCTCGCCAGGGCCTCGTCCACCACTTCCACCGCGGGGTGCAGCGGCACCAGATCGGGATCAAGAGCCACGCCGACCCCGGAGGCCGCCGCCAGGTGTCCCGCGTCGGCCACCAACCCGTCGCTCAGGTCGATCATGGCCCGCGCCCCCCGTTCCTTGAGCCAGAGGGCTTCCCGCACGCGGGGCACCGGGTGCGCGAATCGCGCCCGAGCGGTTTCCTCCGGCTCCATGCCCGCGTTCCAGGCGGCCACGGCGCGGAACGGGCCGCCCAGCTCGCCGGTGACCCACAGCTCGTCGCCCACCTGCGCCCCGCTCCGGCGTACCGGGTCGCCATCCAGCCGGCCGACCACCATCACGTCCACGGCCACCCGATCTGCCCGCACCAGGTCACCACCCCATACGACCGCGCCGGCGAACCGCGCCGCGTCGCCCACGCCCTCCATCAGCTCGGCAAACTGCTCCTCGGGCCACTCGCCCGGGACCGCGACACTGGCCAGCACGCCCAGAGGCCGCGCCGCCACGGCGGCGAGGTCCGAGAGCGCCGCGGCGGTCGCGCGCCAGCCGAGCTCGGCGGGCGCGAGCCAGCCGGGCCGGAAATGGGTGTGCTCGATCGTGAGATCGCACGACAGCGCCAACCGCTCCGCGCCGACCTCGACGAACGCACAATCGTCCCCCGCGCCCGCCGCGTTGGCGCCCAACCGCGCCAGCGCCCGCCGGATACGGTCGAACTCCGCGCCCGGGCCGAGCGGCGTGTGGCTAGCACCAATCATCCACGCCCGCCGTTCTTGCCGTAGACCATGACATCACCTCATTCACCCCAGAGGGCGCAGAGGAGAGAAGGGAGTCTCTGCGGTGCATTCCCGGACAGTTGTTCCTAGGCAGACGCCGGGCATCGCGACCTCGATCAAACCAGCAGCGGAGGATCCAGCTCGAGCAGGATGGGCGGTGTGGGTGGCGTTACGTCGGCCCAGCGCCGCCACAACTCCGGCAGGGCCGCCAGCACGTCGGCCGGGCGGGTGGCCCGAACCGTGAGCCGGGTCGCCGCCAGGTCGGCGGCGCGCCCCAGGACCTGGGCCCCGGCCGCGGCGGCCTCGGCTGGCGCCAAGCCGCGCGCCAGAAAGGCCCCAATGAAACCCGCCAGCAAGTCGCCGCTTCCCCCCGTAGCCAGCGCCGGATTGCCGCTGCCGACGACGTACGGCGTGCCTCTGCTCGGAGCGATGATGGTGGGCACGCCTTTGAGCAGGACGGCGGCAGGAGCGGCAGGAGGAGCAGAAGCGGCAGACCGGCCAGAAGGGGCAGACGAAGAGCCTGCAACCAGCTCGGCCGCCTGCCGGGCGGCGGCAAAGCGGTCCGCCTCCAGGAGCTTGCCCAGTTTCGGGAAGGCGGCACGGAACTCACCCGCGTGCGGCGTCAGCACCCGCGGCGAGCTCCCGCGCCGAAGTTCGTCCAGCCCCACCTGGAGCGCGTCGGCATCCAGGATTACGGGCCGATGGGTCGCCTCCAGCACCGCCCGCACCAACTGCGCCCGCTCCTTGGCCCGGCCCAATCCCGGCCCCAGCACCAGCGCGTCGGCCCAGCCGATCGCTTCTTCCAGCTCGCGCTCGAGCGTGGGCCCCAGCGCCGTCACCAGCGTCAAGACGTCCGGCAGCGACGACTGCGCCGCCGCCACGGACGCCTGGTGCGCCGCGAGCTTGACCAGGCCGGCTCCGGCTTCCAGCGCCGAGCGCGCCGCGTGGAGCGCCGCGCCCGCCATCCCGTGGTCCCCGCCGATCACCAGCACCCGGCCCCGCTCCCCCTTGTGCATCCGGACTCCAAACCCCGGCAACCAGGAAGCCGCGAGCCGGTCGTCCACAAATCGGGGCCACGCCCGGTCCGGGAACGGAAACCCGATGTCCAGCACCACCAGCTTGCCGCACCACTCGCGCGCCAGCAGGTGTCCCCGGCGCAGCCCGCCGAAGGTGACGGTGAGCGCAGCGGGGACCGGCTCGAAGGCAGCGCCGGTGGAGAGATCCAGCCCGGTGGGGCCGTCCACCGCCGCCACCGGCGCGCCGAGTCGCTTGAGTCGTTCGGCGAGCCCCGCAATCGTCCCGCGCGGCGCCCCGCTGGCTCCGGTCCCCAGCAACGCGTCCACCGCCACCGCCGCCTCCGGCCAGGTCTCGTCCGGGTCCAGCAGCTCGACCCCGCTGGCCAACGCCAGCGCGCGGTTGGCGGCGCAGTCCGCCGAACGCTTGCCCCCGGCGTCCACCGCCCACACCGGAATCCCCGTGGCCTTGAGAGCCCGGGCCACCACCCAACCGTCTCCCCCGTTGTTGCCCGGGCCGCAGGCGACTATCGCCCCCGACCCCAGGCCGTTGCCTCTCCTTAACCGGTTGGCCGCGGCGGACCCGGCGCGACCGGCGGTCGGGCATCGCTGGAACTCCCCGCCGATCACGTGCGCGATCCCTCGCCCGGCGGACTCCATCAGCACGCGGCTCGGGATCTTGGCTGTGACTCGCGCCCGCTCGTCCCAGGAGGCGGCCTGCTCGGCGTCGAGGACCGGGATCGCCATCACGGAATGACCACTCCCGCGTAGGCCACCACGCTGCTGTCGTCCCCGGTCACCCAGCCGCTATGACGGTAATCCACGACCTCCGCGGCCGTGGCGCCGAGTCGCTTGGCGGCCTGAAGGACCGTGGCCGCCGGGGCTCGGCCGCACATGGTCACGTGCTCCCGATGACAGATCGCCAGCAACTCCTGGCCGTCCAGCTTCTCCGCCGCCGCCAGGGCCAGGCGATCCTTCCGGGCGCACACCGCGGCCGGCTCGTAGTGGGTCATGTCCGACGACGCCAGCAACAGCACCGCCTCCGGCCAGGCGCGCACGGTCTCCGCCAGGGCGTCGCCCAGCTCCCGGCAGTAGGACCACTCGTCCCAGGCGAGCACGATGGGCGCGACGGTAGCCGCCGGCGCCAGGCGCTGAATGAAGGGCAGCTCGACCTCCACGGCGTGCTCGTGGTGGTGGGCCAGCGGATCGTGGGCTACCAGCTCGCACCGCGTGGCCAGGGCGGCGAGAAAGCCTTCGGCCACGCTCAGCGTGCCCAGCGGCGTGCGGAAGGCACCGCGCATCCACGCGCTGGCGCCGCCCGGGGCGCCCAGCCGCCCGGTATGGTTGGGGGCCAGCACCACGACCACGGAGGGAATCGCGATGCCCCGAAAGACCACGCCGGCGCACGCTCCCGAGTAAACCAGGCCGGCATGGGGAACGATGGCGCCCCGGACCGCTCGCGGCGTGGCGTCGCGCGGCGCGATGAGGCGCTCAATGAGCGCCTGGAGCTCGGCGGGCGAGTCGGGATAGAAGCTGCCGGCGACGGCGGGAGCGCGCACCTCAGTCATGGGTACACCACATGCTGCACTGGGACGTTACGTGAAACGTGAAACGTGACCGGCGACCCGACGAAGCCTCACCTTTCACCTTGCACGTTTCACACGTCACTTCAGACTCTGTCCGATGGTGCGCCCGAGCGAAATCTCGCCGTTGTCGATCCGGATGTTGAAGCCGCACTCCGGGCTGGTGCAGACCCAGGCTTTGTAGGTGATCGGCGCGCCGTCACGGCCGTAGTCGGACAGCGGGATGAGCAACCCGCGGCCGCACTTCAGGCACGTGGGCCAGTCCTTGCCCTCCATAAACACCCCCCTCGAACCCCTGACGCTCCCAAAAAGCGGTCAGCTTTCGGCGATCAGGTGTCAGGTCCGCCCGCCTCCTCCCCCGACAGCCGATAGCTGACGGCTGACGGCCGCCACTGCGGCTTACGTGGTCTCGACCGGCCCCCGGACCCCGGACCAGGGATAGTCGCCCTCGAAGGCCTCTCGAAAATCGAACACGCCGTCGAAGTCCTCGATCTTGTCGGCGGGCTGGCGAATCAAGAGCCCGACGTCGATCAGTACGTACACGATCCGGCCGATATCGGCCGTGGTTTCGATGCCCCAGTGGGAAAGGACGGTGCGCGCCGTCAGCCCGAACTGCTCCAGCGCGAAGTCGCGACAGGCCCGGGCCAGGTCCGGCCCTGCGATGTGCCCTCGAACGCCGGTCTTGCGCTGCGAGTACTCCAGCGCGGCCAGCACGAACAGATAGGCGCGCTCGTGATACCGGCCGTCGAGCCCGCGAATCCGCTGCAGGATCGCCTGCGTCAGGTCGAGGTCGTTCATCAGAGCGGTAGTCTAAGCCCGCGACGAATGCCAGCAAGCCCCCCTGACGGGAGCACGACTGCGTCAGGGCTCAGGGGCGAGGGGTATCCCTCACCCCTTACGCCGTTGCCGTTCCCCCTCACGCCCTGTCGGATCACGGCGCCGCCGGCTGGTCCGCATAGAGCGGAAACGCCGCTGTCAGTTCGCGGACCTCGGCGGCGGTGCTCCGGCGGACGTCCTCGCTCTCGGGGGCGCCCAGCACCGCGTCCATCAGGCCCGCGATGTGTCGCATCTCGGCCTCGCGCATCCCCCGGGTGGTGAGCGCCGGGGTGCCGATCCGGATGCCGCTGGTCACGAAGGGCGACTGCGGATCGTTGGGCACCGCATTCTTGTTGACGTGAATGCCGGCCCGCCCCAACGCGGCCTCGGCCGCCTTGCCGGTGAGCCCCCGGTTCCGTAAGTCCACCAGCAGCAGGTGGGTATCGGTCCCCCCGGTCACCAGCTCATACCCGCGCTCCAGCAGCGCCGCGGCCAGCACGGCGGCGTTGCGCACGATCTGCGCCGCGTACTCCTTGAACGACGGCTTCAGCGCCTCGCCGAACGCCACCGCCTTGGCCGCGATCACGTGCTCCAGCGGGCCGCCCTGGGTGCCCGGGAAGACCTGCTTGTCAATGGCCTTGGCAAAGGCCTCGCGGCACAGGATGAACCCGCCACGCGGCCCCCGCAGCGTCTTGTGCGTGGTGCTGGTCACGATGTCCGCATGGGGCACCGGGGAGGGGTGCACGCCCGCGGCGATCAGCCCCGAGATGTGAGCCATGTCCACCAGGAAGACGGCGCCCACCTCGCGAGCTACGTCCGCGAACCCCGCGAAATCGATGATCCGGGGATACGCGCTCGCCCCCGCGATGATGAGCTTGGGCCGCTCCCGGCGCGCCAGGTCTCTCACCTGGTCCAAGTCGATCCGGCCGGTGGCCTCGCTCAGACCGTAGGCCGCCGCCCGGAACAACCGCCCGCTGGCGTTGACCGGCGACCCGTGGGTCAAGTGTCCGCCGTGCGCCAGCTTCATGCCCAACAGCACCTCACCCGGCTCCATCACCGCCAGATACGCCGCCAGATTGGCCTGCGCCCCGCTGTGGGGCTGCACGTTGGCGTGATCGGCGCCGAACAGCTGGAGCGCCCGCGAGATGGCCAGACGCTCGATCTCGTCCACCACGTCGCAGCCCCCGTAGTAGCGCTTCCCGGGGTAGCCTTCCGCGTACTTGTTGGTGAGGACGCTGCCCATGGCCTCGAGCACCGCCCGCGAGACGAAGTTCTCGCTGGCGATCATTTCGAGGCCGTCTTCCTGGCGCGCCGTCTCGCGCTGGATCAGCGCGGCAACCGTCGGGTCCACGTCGTCGAGCCGGGCGGTGTGATCGTTCACGTTCCCTTGCGCCTGAGTTTGCTGGCCGCCGCTTCGGCCAGCCGACGTTCGGCCAGCCGATCGGCGGCTTTATAAGAAGGAATATGCTCATCCCGCGCAATGGTCAGGACGCGCAGGATGGCATCGTAGATCTCGGCGGCCAACAGGCGCTCTTCCAGCGGCGGCGCCGCGCCCTTCGATGACGCGCCCCTACGCGAAGAGACCGCGGGCGATGACGAGGCGCTGGATTTCGCTCGTGCCTTCATAGATCTCCGTCACCTTGGCATCCCGGAAGAGCCGCTCGACCGGATAGTCCCGCATGTAGCCGTATCCGCCGAACACCTGCACCGCCTGGGTGGTGACCCACATGGCGGTTTCCGAAGCGAACAGTTTGGCCATGCTCGCCCGCGCCGCCCCTCGGCTGCCCGCAATCTCTTGCTGCGCGGTTTCATGGAGCAGGGCTCGCGCCGCGGCCACGCGGGCGGCCATGTCCGCCAGCTTGAACTGGATCCCCTGAAACTCCCTGATCGGCCGGCCGAACTGCTGGCGCTCGGCGCTGTATTTGACCGCCCACTCCAGCGCCGTCCGGGCGATCCCGATGGCCTGCGCCGCGACGCCGAGTCGCCCTTGATCCAGGACCCCGAGCGCGTACGCCAGGCCCTTCCCTTCCTCCCCCAGCAACGCCTCGCTCCCCAGGCGCACCTCGTGCATGGCGAATCCCGTGGTGCGCGAGGCGCGGAGGCCCATCTTGTCTTCCGCTTTGCCGTGCGCCACACCCGGCGCGCCGCCCGGCACCAGGAAGGCGGAGATCCCGTGGCTGCCGCGCCGAGCCTCGGGCGTATCGGTGCGCGCCATTACCACCAGCAGTCCGGCCAAATCGCCGCTGGTCACCCAGGACTTGGTGCCGTTCAGGATCCACCCGTCGCCGTCCCGCCGCGCTTGGGCCCGCACACTTGCCGCGTCGGAGCCGGCCTCCGGCTCGGACAGGGCGAACGCCCCGACGGTCTCCCCGCCGGCGAGGGACGGAAGCCACCATTGCTTCTGGGCCTCCGAGCCGTGCCGGAGCAGCATCCCGCAGGCCAGCGAGTTGTGCACCCCCAGGGTAATGGAGACGCTGGCGTCGGCGGCCGCGATTTCTTCCAGCACCATGAGATAGGTCAGCGGGTCGAGACCCAGGCCGCCATATTGCTCCGGGATGCGCATGCCGAAGAACCCCAGCTCCCCCAGCTTGGTGAAAAGCTCCCGCGGCAGGGCCCCGGCGCGATCCCACTCGGCCGCGCAGGGCGCGATCTCGCGCGCCGCGAACTCGCGGGCCAGGGCCACGATCTCGCGGCGCTGCTCCGCCGCCTCCGGCGCCATCACGTCAGGCGTATTCATAGAACCCGCGGCCGCTCTTCCGGCCCAACCGGCCCGCGGCGACCATCTTCCGCAGCAGCGGACAGGGGCGGTACTTGTCGTCCCCCAAGCCGCGCTGCAGCACCTCGAGAATCGCCAGGCACACGTCCAACCCGATCAGATCCGCCAGGGCCAGCGGCCCCATCGGGTGACTCATCCCCAGCTTCATCACCGTGTCCACCGCTGCCGGCGTGGCCACGCCCTCCATCACGCAGTAGACCGCCTCGTTGATCATCGGCATGAGGACGCGATTGGAGACGAAGCCGGGGTAATCGCTCACCTCGACCGGCGTCTTCCCCAGCTCCTCCGCCGTCCGGACCGCGGTCTGCACCGTGGCGTCCGACGTGGCCAACCCGCGGATCACTTCCACCAGCGGCATGACCGGCACCGGGTTCATGAAATGCATCCCGACGACCCGCTCCGGATGCTGTGTACGCGCTGCGATCTCGGTGATGGAAATAGACGAGGTGTTGGTGGCGAGGACGGTGGGAGGAGGGGCTTTGGCGTCGAGATCGGCGAACAGCTCGAACTTGGCGCGGGGCTCCTCGATCACCGCCTCCACCACCAGCTCCGAGTCCGCAACACCGTCCAGCACCGTGGTGGGGCGGATGCGCTCCAGGGCGGCGCTGCGATCGCTCTCGGTCAGCGCGCCCTTCTTCACCTGGCGCTCCAGGTTGCGGCCGATGGTTTCGAGCGCGCACTCCAGTGCCGGGCGGGACACGTCCACCAGCGTGACGCCCCAGCCGTGCTGCGCGAAGACGTGGGCGATGCCGTTGCCCATGGTCCCCGCCCCGACCACCGTCACCCGCCGCAACGCCGCCTCCCGCGAAACGTCCCTCGTGATCTCCAGCGTGCTCAAGACTGCCGCACCAAACCAAACGCGCGCCCGATCAGAGGCGCGCGCGGAAGGTCGGGGCGAATCGTCGCAGCAACAGAGCCACGACCAGGAGCTTCACCAGGTCCAGCAGCAGGAACGGCAGTGAGCCCAGTCGCCACGCATTCCCCGGGTCGCCGGTGAGGACCGCGAGCTGGGCCGTGCCGCCCAGGTGAATCGCCGCGAGGCCTGCCACCAGCGCTGCGCCCAATCGCGGCCACGAGCTCGCATCACCCACGATCCGGCCGGCGACCACGGCGGCCACGGGATACGCCAGCAGGTAGCCACCCGTAAGACCGAGAAGCCGGGCCAACCCCGGCGGCCCCACGGGCGCGAACACGGGAAGCCCCGCCACGCCCAGGATGAGGTAGACGACCATGCTGGCCGCGCCGCCCCGGGGCCCCAGGAGCCCGGCCACCAGGAGCACGGCCGGCACCTGGAGGGTCAGCGGCACCGGCGTGCCGGGCAGGGGCACCGCGAACTGGGCCGCCACTCCCACCAGCATCGCCCCGCCCAGGATCGCGACCGTGCGTCGAATCACGGCGGTCACGACCAAGCCAGTCCCGTCGGCGTAGATGCCCTGCCGTCCCTGCAGCCCCCCCGGCATCGTCACATGTCTCATCAGGATTCCCGCTCCACGCTCAGGGCGACCGCGTTTCCCCCGCCCAGACACAGGGTCGCGAGACCGGTCGCCACGTTGCGGTCCCGCATGGCGTACAACAGCGTCGTCAATACGCGCGCGCCGCTGGCGCCGATCGGATGGCCCAGCGCTACGGCGCCGCCGTTCACATTGACCCGATCCCAGTCCCAGCCCAGTGCCTTGCCATCCGCCAACGCCTGGACCGAGAACGCTTCGTTCGCCTCGATCAATCCGTAGTCGCGGATGCTGGTTCCGGCCTTGGCCATGAGGTGGCTCACCGCCACGATCGGCGCAAAGAACAGGTCCTGCGGATCACCGCCGCCGGTGGCGTAGGCCGTGATCCGGGCCAACACCGGAAGGCCGTGCGCCTTGGCAAACGCCTCCGACGCCACCACCAGGGCGCTGGCCCCGTCGTTCATGCCCGGCGCGTTGCCGGCCGTCACCGTGCCCTGGGGATCGAAGGCGGGCTTGAGTGCCGCGAGCGCCTCGAGCGAGGTGTCCTTGCGGGGACTCTCGTCCTGGTCGATCACGGTGCTGCCTTTCTTGCCCGCGATCTCCACCGGCACGATCTCCGCTTTGAAGCGGCAGGCCTCGGTGGCCGCCACCGCTTTCCGGTGGCTTTCCAGCGCGAAGCGATCCTGCTCCTCCCGGCTGATTCCCGCCTTCCGCGCGGTGTACTCGGCATAGCCGCCCATGTGGGAGTTGCCCAACGAGCACCACAGGCCGTCGTGGATCACGCCGTCGGTGAGCTGTTGATGGCCGAACTTGACGCCGCCCCGGAGCCCGAACAGGTAGTGCGGGCCGTTGGACATGGACTCCATGCCGCCGGCCACCAGGCACCGGGCGTCCCCGGCCTTGATGGCCTGCGCCGCGAGCATCACCGCCTTGAGCCCGGAGCCGCAGACCTTGTTGATGGTCAGGGCGGGCACGGTGCTCGGGAGTCCTGCACCCAACGCCGCCTGGCGCGCGGGGGCCTGCCCCGCTCCGCCCTGAAGCACGTGGCCCATGATCACTTCTTCGACCGCGCCGGCCTCGATGCCGGCGCGCTTGACCGCCTCGCGAATCGCGATCGCGCCCAGCTCGGTCGCCTTGAGCGGCGCCACGCCGCCCAAGTACTTCCCGATCGGCGTCCGAGTGGCACTGACAATGACGGGACAGCGTTCCGCATCGCCGGGCATGCGTGGCTCCAACGGCCGGGGACCAACTGCGTGAGGGGTGAGGGGTAGGGGGACCCCTCACCCCTTACCCCTTACCTGTATGCGCTAGCGCAACTTAACCGGCCCTGAAAACCGTCTCAACTCGGTCTCACGGGGTTAGCGCCCGCATCTCGATCTCGCTCTTGACCCGCGCCATGAACTGCTCCACCGGCACAATCTCCTGCTTCTTGCCCGCGCCCCGCACCCGCACCGCCACGCTCCCCTGGTCCAGCTCCCGCTGGCCCACCACCGTCATGTAGGGGACCTTCATCACCTCGCCATCGCGGATCCGGTAGTTCAGGGTCTCGTTCCGATCGTCCACCGAGGAGCGAATCCCCGCGGCGCGCAGGCGCTCGTGCACCGCCCGCGCCCCGGGGATCTGCGCCTCCGCGATCGGCAGCACGCGCACCTGTTCCGGCGACAGCCACACCGGGAACGCGCCCGCGAAGTGCTCGATGAGCATGCCCACGAACCGTTCCAGCGTGCCGTAGATCGCCCGGTGCATCATGACCGGCCGGTGGGCGCGGTTGTCCCGGCCCGTGTACTCCAGCCGGAACCGCTCGGGCAGCTCGTAGTCGAGCTGGATCGTGGTGCCCTGCCACTCGCGGCCGATCGCGTCCCTCAGCTTGACGTCGATTTTGGGCCCGTAGAACGCGCCGCCGCCGACGTCGAGACCGTAGGTCAGGTTGCCGCGCTCCAGCGCCCGCTTGAGCGCGGCTTCGGCGACGTCCCACATCTGGTCGCCGCCCAGTTTCTTCGCGGGGCGGGTGGCCAGATCGAGACGATACTGCAAGCCGAAGGTCTTGTTGAGCACGAAGTCCGTGAGATCGAGCATCTCGAAGATCTCCTGCTCGATCTGATCCTCACGACAGAAGATGTGGGCGTCATCCATGGTGAGGCCGCGCACCCGGAGCATGCCGTGCAACGTCCCGGACAACTCGTTCCGGTACACGTTGGCCACCTCGGCCAGTCGGATCGGCAGGTCGCGGTAGGAGCGTTGCCGCGAGGCGTAGATCAGGATGTGCATCGGGCAGTTCATCGGCTTGGTCCGATACCGCACGTCCTCCGCCTCGCCGGCGCCGGCCGCCATGGCGGGATACTGGTTGTGCTCGTAGAGCGGCAGGTGCCCGGAGCGGAAGAACAACTGCTCCCGGGTGACGTGCGGCGTATAGACCAACTGGTAGCCGCGCTTGAGGATCTCGTCCTCGATCAGGCGCCGGAGCTCGAACTGGATGATGGCACCGCGCGGATGCCACAGGATCAGCCCCGGTCCCACGTCCTCCTGGATGCTGAACAGGTCGAGCTGCTTGCCCAGCATCCGGTGGTCCCGCTTCTCGGCCTCCTCGCGGCGCCGGAGGTCGGCCGCCAGCTCGTCCTTGGTGAAATAGGCCGTGCCGTAGATGCGTTGCAGCATCTGGCGCCGCGAGTCCCCCCGCCAGTACGCCCCCGCGGCGTGTAGCAGCTTGAAGTGCTTGATGTGCCCGGTGCTGGGCACGTGGGGTCCGCGGCACAGGTCCACGAAGGGTCCAACCGTGTAGACCGAGATCACCTCGTCGTCACCCAGCTCTTCGAGGCGTTCGAGCTTCAACGGATCATCCTTGAACCGCCGGCGCGCGTCCTCCCGGCCCACTTCTTCCCGCACGAACGGATGGTCCGCCTGCGCCACCTCATGCATACGGGCTTCGATCCGCTCCAGGTCCTCGGGCGTAAACGGCCGGGGCACTTCGAAGTCGTAGTAGAAGCCGTCCTCGATGGCCGGCCCAAACCCGATCCCGGCTTCCGGAAAGAGGTAGCGCACCGCCGTTGCCAGGACGTGCGCCGAGGAATGCCGCAGGACGGAGAGCGCGTCGGTGGCCTTGGGGGTGAGGATCTCGACCACCGCGTCCTGGGAGATGGGCCGGCTGAGGTCCCAAATCTCGCCGTTCACCTTGGCCGCCACGGCGTCCTGGGCCAGCCGTTTGCCGATCGATTCCGCTAGGGCGCGCGCCGTGCTCCCGGCAGGCAGCGTGCGGACCGACCCGTCGGGGAGGGTGATCCGGATGTCGCGGCTCATCGATCGGTGGCGCGGTCGGGGGCGTGCCGGGTGACCCAAAGAGGCGCGCTGCGGCCGCGCAGCCCCAAGAAGGCGCCGATCGCGAGCAACAGCACCACCCCCACGGCGCCGGAGATGATCAGCACGCGGCGGCTGACGACGTCGTCAGGGCTCGGGGCGTTCACGCTTTCGCCATACCAATAGAGCGATCAGGCTCATATAATAGCTAAAGTCCGTACCTTGGTGTATTCACCGCAGCGGACGCAGGGGGCGCGCCCTCCGCGCCCTCTGCGGTGAACTCGGGGTGTCCGGTGGTGCATGATGTCCGAGCGTAACGAGGGCGTTGCCGGGATCGCGCTGGCTGCGGCCGCCGGCTTCGGCCTGGGCCTGCTGGCGGGCCTGGCGGCCGGTGAGTGGCTGGGGGACGTGGACGCCGACCGAGTACGGCGGGCCGTGCGCCGGCTCCGGCCGGTCGAAGGCCCCGCCGACGCCGCCGGTATCGAGCGCACCGTGCGGAACGCGCTGGAGGCCGAAGCGGAGACCCGCTACCTCAAGGCGCGCCCCCGGGTCCTGGGCGAGAAGTTGCTCGAGTTGGTGGGCCGCGTACCCAGCACGGCGGCGAGGGACCGTGCCGCGGCCGTCGCACAAGGGGTGGCGCCGGGGTTCACCGTGATCAATCGCCTTCTCGTCGAGGGGCAGGATATCCCGCTCCCGTGAC
>Ga0073934_10007350_pt1 | contig 15392 bp, 15 predicted proteins | sample LarsenN4metaG_FD_76834 | JGI IMG/M metagenome (GOLD analysis project Ga0073934, IMG submission 76834) | Hot spring sediment bacterial and archeal communities from British Columbia, Canada, to study Microbial Dark Matter (Phase II) - Larsen... ...
CCGCGTAGTGCGGATCGAGTTCGGCCCGGCTCACGGGCCATGGACGGCTCCCGCCTGCCACCGGGTCCTCCTCGACAAACCAGTGCTCATCTTTGCGGATCAGAACATTGGCGTAGATCAGCGAACCGCCGCCCAGGCCTGACGCCACCAGCGCGCCCGCTCCCGGAAACGACCACAGGTTGAACATCCCGTACAGCCCCGCGCTCGGATCCCAGAAGTTTCGCTTCATCTCGTGCGGCGCACGCGGGAACGAGCCCGGCGGGTATCGCTTGCCGCGCTCTAGGACGCAGACCCGGTAGCCCGCTTCCGCCAGGCGGTAGGCCATCACTGAGCCCCCGAAGCCGGATCCCACGATGACCGCTTGAAAGTGCTCAGACATGAAAGCTCCGCAAGTGAGTATAGTGCACCAGCGGATGAGCGCGTTTCAGCTCCCGTCCGGTCCGGGGACCTCCATCCGCGTCCCGCCCGTGATAGATTCGAAAAGCCCTGCCCATCGGCGGATGACCAGCGAGGTGAATTGGATGAAAGAAATTCGGCGGATCAACAGGCGTCAGTTTGTGGAAACCGCGGCGGCCGCCTTTGCCGCGGGCCCGCTTGCGGCCCGGCAGGCCGCCCCCCGCAGCGGCGAGACCGAACACTTCTGGTATCGCGAGCAGCCGCCGGGCCGCTACATCGATTCCCAGCGCGGAAACAGGGCGTTCGCCTACGCCGACGGCCGGATCTTTCTCTCCAGGGACAACGGACGCACATGGCCCCACTCGGCCGCGTTCGCCGATGCCGCCCGGATTTCCTTCAGCCATATCTTCAGGAACGGCAACGTCCTGTTCGCCGCCGGATCCCGCCTCTTCCTGAGCACCGACAACTTGAAGAGTTACCGGGAGATTCGTGTCAAAGGACTCGACGGCCGGGACTATGTTCCCCACACTCCGAAAAGTCCCGATAACCCCGGCTGGTATTTCCACACACTGCCGGGCGTCGTTTCCTGGGACGTCAACGGGAAAGAAATGATGGTCTGGGGCAACTACTGCAACGTGCTCGGCGGCGCCGCCCCCGTCAACATCTACTACTCCACCGACAGCGGGCGCACCGTCCGGATCGCCTATAGCTTCGGGCAGAATCCGGCCTTCTCCGACACCGGCGCGCCCGGAGGCGGAAGGGGAGGGGCGCTGCTCGGAGATCCCGCCAACAAAGTCGTATGCAGACACGTGCACTCTGTAGCCTACAACCCGGCCGAGAACGCCTTTTATGCGACCACCGGCGACGCGACGCGGGACTGGGGGCACGAGTGCCACTGGCTGCGCGGAACCTATGACGCCCGCCGGGACCGCTGGGACTGGAACGTGCTCGTCTCCGACGTTTCCAACTCGCGCTACAAGTGCGGCGGCCTGAACTTCGTCAACGGACGGCTCTACTGGATCAGCGATTCCAACGGCCCCCGGCCGCACGACCGGGGCGTGTTCCACTGCGATCCGAAAGACCTCCTGTCAAAGGACAAGCATGTTCGTATGTTCAACCCCGAGGTCGAGTCGGCCTGCATGATCATTCAGGATGGAATGATTCTCGCCGCGCACTGTGCCCCGGCCACTCCCCTGAACACCGGCTTCATTGTGTCCCCCGACATGGGAAAAACCTGGGCCCAGCACGATCTCAAGGAGTTCGGCAAGAGGTCCCCCGTACGCTTTCACGAGAAAAACGGCGACGGCTGGTTCCGCGTGGACCTCCGCTCCGGCTGGATCCAGCACGCCGAGGTTCTTTTCATCAAGCCGAAGCCCTTCCGCGGCGGACGGTCCGCGTAGCCGTCCCTCCTCCGCTTGCCGAAATTTTCTGCCACCGGCGGCCGCGGCCGTTCGTAATACTCATTGAGAGCAGAGAATGGAAGCGGATTTCGCCGAACTGGTCCGTGCGAACGAGTCCCAGGTCTACAGCTTGGCCTGGCATTATCTGCGGAACCGGCCCCGCGCCGAGGAACTCGCCCAGGATGTCTTTCTCGACCTGTACCGGAACCTCGGCGCCATCCAGAGCGAGGATCACGCCCGCCACTGGCTGCGCGTGGCGATCTGCCGCCGGTGTCTCGACGAGACCCGCCGCCGTCGGTTTGAGCCCGTCAACGGGCTCGATCACGCGCCCGAGCCCGCCGGCCCGGCCGAACCTGGAGATCCGCTTCTGGCCGACTTCCTCGAACGCATGGTGGCGTCGCTCGGCGGCCCCGCCCGCATGGTGATGATTCTCCGGTATCAGGAGGATCTGGATCCGGCCGACATCGCCGCCGTGCTCGACATGCCGCTGGCGACCGTCAAGAGCCACCTGCACCGGTCGCTCGAAAAGCTGAGAGAGAAACTGACCCGGAAAGGAGTGAAAGCGTGAACGACCTCGAACGCCAGTTGCGCCACGCGCTTCGGCCCAAGCCTGCCCCTCCCGGATTCGCCGTCCGCGTGCTCGAACGGACGGTCCGCACCAGGCGGAGAGCGGCCTTCTGGATCCCCGCGGCGGCCGCGGCGGGCCTTCTGATCACGGGCGGGATCGTCCATCAGCGCGACGTCGCCCGCGGCGAGGAGGCCAAGCGGCAACTGCTCACCGCCCTCGAGATCACAGCTGAAAAGATCCACTTCGCCGAGAGCAAAGTCCGGCGGCTGGAAGCATTGGAGCAAAGACAATGAAACTCATCCTGATAGCCGGGGCAGCCTGGGCCCTCATGGTCCAGGCGCAGGACCTCAAGAACCTGATTTCGCTCGAAAAATACTCCGCGCGCGCGGCCGAAACTGTCGAAGTGAATCTGGACGGCAACATGCTGACCATGGCCTCGCGGTTCCTTTCCGAACGCAAACCCGATGAGGTCCAGGCCAAGAGGTTGCTTGCCAATCTCAAAGGGATTTATGTGCGGAGCTTGCGGTTCAACAAGGACGGTGAGTACAGCCAGGCCGACGTCGACCATGTCCGCTCCCAGTTGCCCTCGCCGCAGTGGTCCCGCGTAGTCGATGTGCGCAGCGGCCGCGCCGGCGGCGACAACGCCGGCGTCTACCTCAAGACGGACGGCGAACAGATCGAAGGCATCGTCGTATTGGCCGCCGAGCCCAAAGAACTCACCGTGGTCAGCATCGTCGGCAACATCCGCCCCGAACAGATCAAGGAACTGAGCGGCAAGTTCGGGATCCCCGATCTCGGCGCGGCGGGCGCATCCAGACAGAACGCTCCGAAAGCGGCGGCGGCTCCGAAAGCAGCCGCGGCTCCGAAGGGAAAGGATGAGTAGGATGAAGACGCTGCTTGCAACCATGCTGCTGGTCCCGGCCGCCCTAGCGGGCGACAGCGGCCGGGATTTCGATGCGCTCGTCGGCCGCCTCGAATCCACCTTGCAGGTCCGCCGGATCAAGGTGCCGCTGATGGGGCTGGTGGGTTTCGCCGCCGGCATCGCCCGTCCCGCCGGCGTCAAGGGCTTCAAGTTCGCCGTGTTTGAACGGGTCGACCTCGAGAGGATTCCGCCCCTCCTGGCGTTGGACCTGGGAGCCGGCTGGCGTCCGGTGGTTCGCGTCCGGAACCGGCACACGCACACCGCGATCTACGCCCGGGATGAGGGAAGCTGGACAAGGTTGTCCGTGCTCACGCTCGATGGGGGCGACGCCGCCCTCGTTCAGTTCGAACTCCGGCCCACCAGGCTTCTGACCTACGTGACCGAACGCGCCCGCACCCCGAACTAGCCCCGCCAGACGCGGATCAGTACACCGGCAGGTAGCGATCCCGTTCCCACTGTGTCACCGACTGGTTGTATTGGCGCCATTCCTCGCGCTTGACCCGGATGTACAGGTCCGCGTAGTCCGGTCCCAGCGCCCCCCGCACCACCTCGTCGGCCTCCAGCGCGTCGAGGGCCTTCTCGAGCGTCGTGGGAAGAAACCCGATGCCCCGGGCGCGCAACTCGTCCTCGGACGCCTCGTACAGGTTCCCCTCGTTCGGCGCTCCCGGATCGATTTCGTTGGCGATCCCGTCCAGACCCGCGGCCAGTGTCGCCGCCAGAGCCAGGTACGGGTTCGCGGCGCCGTCCATCGCCCGCAGCTCGATCCGACCCGGCCCGGGAATCCGGATCATCTGCGTCCGGTTGCCGGCGCCCCAGGTGACGTAGACAGGAGCCCACGTCGCTCCCGAACGCGGCGCGCCCCGGATCAGGCGCTTGTAGCTGTTCACCACCGGCGCGATGATCGCCGACAGCGCTCTGGCGTGCAGCAGCAGGCCCCCCATGAACTGGCGGCCCAGCGTGGAGAGTCCAAAACGGGATTCCTCGTCCAGAAAGAGATTCTCTCCCGTCCCCGGACGCGCCAGGCTCAGGTGGACATGGCAGCCGTTCCCCGTCAGGTTCTCAAACGGCTTCGGCATGAACGTCGCCCACAGCCCCTGTTGCTCGGCGACCGTCCGGACCATCCAGCGGAAGAAGGTGTGCCGGTCGGCGGTCGTCATCGCCTCCGAGTACTTCCAGTTGATCTCGAACTGGCAGTTGGCGTCCTCGTGATCATTGGCGTAGGGCTCCCAGCCGAGTTCCTGCATGTAGCCGACCAGCGTCGTCATCAGGTCCAGATTCCGGTGTAGCGCCCGAAGGTCGTAGCACGGCTTGCCGAGCGTGTCCAGGGAGTCCCAAGGCTCATACTCTCCGCCGCTGTTGCGCTTCAGCAGCATGAACTCCGGTTCCACACCGGCCTGTAGCACATAGCCGAGCTTGCTTGCGCGCTCCACCTGCGCCGCCAGCGCCGTGCGCGGACAGTAGGGCCACGGCTGCCCGCTGACGTGCAGGTTGCCGGGAACCCAGGCGACGTTCTTCCTCCACGGAAGAACCAGAAGAGAACCGAAGTCCGGAATGCTGCACACGTCGGGATCGTGCGGCCCCTGGCCGACGTCGCCGCAGGCGAATCCGGCGAAGCCAGCGCCCTCCGATGCGACCTCTTCGATCGCTGCGGCCGGCACGAGTTTCGCCTTTGGCGCGCCGGTCAGTTCGACAAACGAACAGAGAAAATACTCGATGCCGCGGTTCTTGATCAACCCCTTCAAGTCGGTTGCCATCCTGCCCCCCTGCGCCAACACTTCGAAACGATTCAGTTTAATGCGAAACGGCGGCCGCGGCTTTCTCTCCGATCAGCCGCCCGGTGCGGAAACGGGACGGCGAGAACGGCTCGATCAGCGCCGGAGCCCGGCCCGTGGCGATGTTCTCCGCCAGGCACTTGCCCGCGATTGGCGACGCCTTGAATCCGTAGGTTCCCCAGCCCACGTCCATGTAAAAGTTTTCCAGCTCCTCAGCCCGCCCCATCACCGGCGCGTAGTCCGGCGTCATGTCGCAAATGCCCGCCCACTGGCGCAGGACCTTGACGCCGTGAAGCTGCGGGAACAGTTCCAGTGTGTAGGTCGCCATCTGCTCGAGCGTCGGCAAAGTCCCCTTCATCGAGTACGACTGGTAGGGGTCGATCTCCGCGCCGATGACCAGCTCGCCCTTGTCTGTCTGGTTGACGTAGACGTGCAGCGTGGCCGAGACGATCACCGGATCGAGGATCGGTTTGAGCGGCTCCGTCACGCAGGCCTGCAACGGATGGGAGACGATCGGCAGCGGTACGCCCGCCATCTGGGAGATCGTGCTGCACCAACCCGCCGTCGCGTTCAGAATCGCTCCCGCTTCCACCCGCCCGCGCGTGGTCTGCACGGCGACGGCCTTGCCCCGGCTCACCTCGATCCCTGTCACCTCCGTATACGGGTGGATCTCGATGCCCATGCGGTCGCAGGCCCGCGCGTAGCCCCATACGACGGCGTCATGCCGGATGATTCCGCCCGGGGGATGGTACAACGCCGCCAGAATCGGATAGCGCGCCGTGGAACTGACTCTCATCGCCGGCGCCAGCCGCTGGATCTCTTCCGGATAAATAATGCGGCTGTTGACTCCGAGCAGCTGATTGTTCTCCGCCCGCACCCGGATTCCCGCCACCGACGCGTCCGTGTGCGCAAGGCTCAGATGGCCGTGCCGGCTGAACATCATGTTCCAGTCGAGTTCGAGCGACAAGTCCTCGTACAGCTTCAGCGACGCGTCGTAGAAGGGAATGCCCTCGGGCGTCCGGTAGTTCGAGCGCAGAATCGCCGTGTTGCGCCCGCTCGCGCCGCTCCCGAGATACCCCTTGTCGACCAGGGCCACCTTCCTGACGCCGTGGATCCTGCCGAGATAGTAGGCCGCGGCCAGCCCATGCGCTCCCGCGCCGATGATGACGACATCGTAGCGCGGGCCCAGAGGCCGCGGGCGCCAGAAACGTTCCACCCCGAAGTAGCCCATCGTTGTCAGCTCCGCAACAGCCGCAGCGCGTCCAGGCCGATGGCCCGCACTCCGAACTCCTCGCCCGCGTGCAGGATGGCTTCCCACACGCTCTCCGCCCAGTCCCGCGTCACCAGGATGTGAAACCCGTCGAGCGCGCCGGCATTCTCGCGCAGCACGATGGCGTGCACGTGCGCGATCGCCGTCTGCCAGGCTCTCCGCCCTTCCGGCGCCGCGGACGTGTCGAGCGAAGACAGCTTGGCGAGCACGTCCCGGCTCCGTGGTCCGGCCAGTAGCAGCCCGGCGTAAACCGACGTCACATCGAACCCTCCCGCCGGCGCTGGGGCGGGCGGTTCGGCCACGGCGAGATATCGTCCGGCGCTCAATTGCCAGGCGCCCTCCCCCGGCCCGCGCAGTTCGTACTTTCGCCGGTGGCTCACGTCGGCGAGGCCGGCCGACCGGCGCGCCGCCGCCGCTTCCTGTTCCGCATCGCCGAACTGCGCCGCCGCCTCCCATCCGTCGACCGACGTGAGTACGGCTTGCGCGCGCCGATGGAGGTGAAACAGTGCGCCTCGCTTCATCAGACCAGGGCTGGGGGCGATGCTCGTCATTGGCGCAGGCGGCTCCCTTCCGGATCGTAGAACGGTTGCAGCGTCACGGTGGCGTCGATGGGAACGCCCTGTACGCGGATCTGGATCCGCGCGCCTTCCATCGCGCTCGCCGCGGGAACCCACGCCAGCCCGATCGCGGCCTGCCGGTGCGGCGAGTGCCGGCAGCTTGTCACGCGGCCGGCGATCCGGCCCTCGAGCACAACAGCCGATCCATCGTCCGGAACGCCCGGCCCGTTTAACGTGAAGCCCACCAGCCTTTCCGGTCCCGCGTTCCGGGCGGCCCTGGTCAGGGCGCGCTTGCCGACGAAGTCTTCCTTATCCAGTCGCACTGCCCAGCCCAGGCCGGCTTCGTAGGGGCTGGTCAGAGCGTCTGTGTCGACTCCGATGATTACGTGCCGCTTCTCGAGCCGGAGCAGCCGCTGCGCTTCCACTCCAAACGGCGCAGCGCCGAATTCGCGCCCGGCTTCAAGCAGCCTGGTCCAGACGCCCTCGGCCAGTTCCGCCGGCGTGTGGATTTCCCACCCTGTCTCCCCGACAAAACCGATCCGCAGCAGCACCGAAGGCGCTCCGGCGACATCCGATTCGCGGCAGCTCATGTATGGAAAGGCCGCCGTGCTCAGGTCTTCCCCGGTCAGCTTCGCGAGCAGGTCGCGCGCCCGTGGTCCGGCTACGTTCATGGCCCCGTAGCCCGCCGTCACGTTGGTGATGCGGACGTCCCACCCGGTTCCGATCAGGTGCCAGTCGAGCCACTGATGAACGAAATCGAGGTTGCCCGTCGTCGTCGTGATAAAGTACCGCTCCCCGTCCAGCCGCGAGATCGTTCCGTCGTCGAGGATGACGCCGCTTTCGTCGCACAGCAGCGCGTAGCGGACCCTGCCGGGCTTCAGGTCGGAAAACCGGTGCGTGTAGACCTTGTCGAGCAGCTTGCCCGCGTCCGGGCCTCGCACGCTCAGCTTGCCGAGCGTGCTGACGTCGATCAAGCCGGCCCGCTCCCGCACGGCGCGGTATTCGTCCGCGATCGATGGGCCGTACTGGCGCGGGCGCTTCCAGTCGCCCATGTCCATCCAGACCGCGCCCAGCGCTTCATGAGCCTCGTGCATCGGCGTGCGCCTCACCGGGTGGTGGCGCGGCCCTGCCAGCGCTCCCAGCGTCACGCCGGGATTGGGCGGCCGCGACGTCGTCACGCCGGTTTCGCCCATTCCGCGTCCCGTCTCCCGCGCGCAGACCGCGGCCGCGGATAACTGGCACATCCGTCCCTGGCAGGGCCCCATCGTCGCCGTTGTGTACCGCTTCAAAGTCTCGATGTGATCGAAGCCCTCGGCGATAGCCCTTCGCATGTCCTCGCTGGTCACGTCGCTGCAAAGGCAGACGAAGCTGCGCTTGCCGCCGGCCGGTGTGTGGTCGCCCGTGTGGGCGACGTCGCCGGCCGCCGCCCCAGCCACCGTGACGCCGGCGGGAAGATCCTCCGGCACGAACGCGCCCGGATCCGCCCGCCAGACCATGCGCGCCCCCGCCTGCGCCGCCATCCCCGCGTTGGGAACCAGCGGGCCGCACACCACGATGAGATCGCAGGATACGTCTCCGCTCCGCGTGCGAATCGCCGTTACGGCTCCGGAGCCCGACGCTCCCAGCACGTCCTTCGGCGCGACCGTCGCCGCCACGGCGACGCCCGCCTCCCGCAGCGCCCCGTCGACCTCGGCGGCCCTGGCGCCCTCGCCCGCGATGGCCGCGCGCCGCCCGGGCGCGAGTCCGTGCATCCGCATCAGCCGGAGTGCCGCCGTTGAGAGCATCACTCCCACCAGGTCGTTGTTCGGAAACAGCAGCGGCGTTTCGTAGGCCCCCGTGGCGATCACAACGCGCCGCGCCCGCAGATGAATCAGTTGCTCGGCGGCGCCCGCATGCGGCGCCGGCCGGACGAGGCCGAGCAGGTTTCCTTCGTAGAGTCCGAAGCAGGTGCACCCCTGGAGCAGCCGGATCGATGACGTCGACCGGACCTTCTCGATCAGGCCCGCCGCCGGTTCGCCGCGATAGCGGCTCTGCCCTCCCGGCTCCGGCTGGTCGTCGGCGATCACCACCTCCTCGCCGCGCTCCGCCGCCTCCAGCGCCGCGGTCAGGCCCGCCCACCCGGCGCCGATCACCGCGGTTTGCGTGTGCATCCACGCGTGCTCGTAGCGGTGGTCCGGCGCTGCTCCCGCCTCTCCCAGTCCTGCCACCCGGCGGATGTGCGGCTCCACGAACCGCCACACCATCGGGTGCGTGAAGGTCTTGTAGTACCAGCCCGCCGGCATCAGCCAGTCGAAGTGCTGCGCGGCTGACAGGAGGTCCGTCTCGAGCGACGGATAAGCGTTCTGCGCCCTTACCTCGGCCCCGTCGCGCGCCGCCGTGACGCAGGTCCGGACATTCGGGACCCCGTCGACGTTCATCAGGCAGTTCGGGCACTTGCCGTCCATGCACAGCAGTCCCCGGGGTCGGTGATACTTGAAGCTGCGCGAAAAGATCCGTTGCCCGGCCCGGTAAAGCGCGCTCGCGTAAGTGTCGCCGGGACGGGCCTCCACCTGCCGGCCTTCGAACCGGAACGTCACGGACGCTCCTGCGATGGCAGCCAGCACTCGATCACCTGATTCGTCCTCGTGTCGCGGCGCGCCTTCAGCCACTGGCGGCACCCCGACCGGTGGAACCACCACTCCACCTGCTCGCCCGCCGCGTTCTTCCGGTGATATCGGTAGGCGATCCACTCCGCCTCGCCCGCGTCGGGCGCCGGGCGCCGCAGCGCTTCGCCCCCGAACCGGAACTCGTACACCGACCGGTCTCCGCAGAACGGGCAGCGCACCAGAAACGACATTACCAGCGAAACACCTTTCTCGTGCCTGCCAGCGGAATGCCGCAGATGGCGGACGCCTCCAGCGACAGTGCGGCCATATCCTCCGGCTCGAGGTGGTGGACATCGGACTTCCCGCACGACCGCGCGATCATTTGCACTTCGAGCGTCATCGTGTACAGGAAATTCCGCACCCGCTCGGCCGCCGCCTCGATCTCCAGACGCTCCATCAGCGCCGGATCCTGCGTCGCGATTCCCACAGGACAGCGTCCGGTGTGACAGTGATGGCACGCGTACGGCTCCGTGCCGAGCGCGCGGTAGTCCTCGTGAAAAACCGGCTTGTTGCAGTTGAGCGCGATCAGGGCCGACGTTCCGATGTAGCAGGCGTCCGCGCCCAGGGCCATCGCCTTGGCCACGTCCGCGCCGTCGCGGATCCCGCCGGCGATCACCAGTTGCACCTCGCCGTACAGGCCGCAATCCTCGAGGGCCGCCCGCGCCTCGCACACCGCCGCCAGCGTCGGAAGACCGGTGTGCTCCTGGAAGATCGACGGAGACGCTCCGGTGCCGCCTTCCATGCCGTCCACCACGATCACGTCGGCGCCCGCCTTGGCCGCCAGTTTCACGTCGTCATAGACCCGGCTGGCGCCCATCTTGATGAAGATCGGAACCTCCCAGCCGGTGGCCTCGCGCAACTCCTCCACCTTGATGATCATGTCGTCCGGACCCAGAAAGTCCGGATGGCGCGCCGGGCTGCGCTGATCCACTCCCGGCGGCAGATCCCGCTGCCGGGCGATCGTTTCGGATACCTTCGTTCCCAGCAGCAGGCCGCCTGTCCCCGGTTTCGCGCCTTGCCCCACGGTCAACTCGATGGCGTCGGCCGATCTCATGTGGTGCACGTTGATGCCGTACCGCGACGGCAGTACCTCGTAGATCAGCGTGCGGCTGTGTTCGCGTTCGGCCGCGAGCATCCCGCCGTCGCCGGTCGTGTTCGACGATCCCGCCGCCGCCGCCCCCTTCGCCAGCGCGACTTTCGCGTTATAGGAAAGCGCGCCCCAGCTCATGCCCGTGATCATCACCGGAATGTCCAGTTCCACCGGTTTACGCGCGAATCGGGTGCCGAGCACCGTCCGGGTGGAACACCGCTCGCGATAGCCCTCGAGCGGGATGCGCGTCAGCGAGCAGGGAAGAAACGTCAGGTCGTCGAACGTCGCCCAGCGGCGTTCGCGCAACGTTCCAAAGCCGCGCATGCCGTACAAAGCCGATTCCGCCTTGGCCTGAATCTCCTCGATGACGCGGGCGCGGAAAATACTGCTCTGTTGTGGCGCGGCCATGCTATAGAGCCTCCTGCCAGATCCGCTCGTGCTTGTCGAAGTTCCATAACTTTCGCCCGGAGACGACCTTCTTGAATGCGGACGCCTCCGGAAGCTGCGCCACCCGCCCGGGTGGCAGCTTGGCCAGCAGCCCCCGCAGTTGATCGGCGTCCTCCGCCGTCATCGGGGCCAGCACGGCGTCGGTTCCCAGGCTTGCGATCCTGCCCCCTACGTAGCAGACGGTCGTGTACATCGAATCGCCGAACGCCTCGCCGGCGTCGCCGCAGACTACCAGTGTCCCCTTCTGGGCCATGAAGCCGGCCATGTAGCCGCAGTCGCCGCCGATGATCACCGCGCCGCCTTTCATCGACACCCCGGCCCGCGCCGCTGCGTCGCCATGGACGACCACCGTGCCTCCCCGCAACGCGGCCGCGCATCCGCTTCCGGCGCTGCCCAGAACCCGGACCTCGCCGGCCAGCATCGACTCCGCCAGCCCACCCCGCGCTGCCCGCCACTTCGATCCGCGCCCCGTCGCCCAATCCGCCGCAATAGTAACCCACGCTGCCCTCGATCCGGATCTCCACCGGCTCAAGCACCGCCACCGCCAGGTTGTGCTTGGCGCCCGGGTTGAGAATCGTCACCGCGCCGGCCCCCTCGGCGATCCGTCGCCGCAGCTCCGCGTTCACCTCGCGCGTCGTACGCCCGGCCGCGTCGATCTCGACCCTCAGTTCCGGCGCCATACCCTGATCTCCCTGGCTTGCGCCTCGCGGACCGTGTAGTCGCCCGGCAGTGCTCCACGGATCGCGATCTCCTCGGTCGCCACCGCGACGAATCCGTCTGACTCGGCGAAGACGAGCGGCTTGAGTGAAAACGGGTCCTTCACGAAGCCCAGGCTGTCCTCGGTCGCCGCCAGGCAGCTGAACGATCCGTCGAGATCCCTGAGCATCCCCTGAAAAGCCCCTTCGAGCGTCACACCCTCCCGAAGCCGCAACGCCAGATAGATCGCGATGATCTCCGAATCGTTCTCCGTGTAGAACCGGATTCCCCGCTGCTCGTAGCGGCGGCGCAACAGGTGATAGTTCGTGATGTGGCCGTTGTGAACGATCGCCAGGTCCGGGAATCCATGTCCCCAGAAAGGCTGCGAATGGCTCAGGTCCACAATTGACTCGGTCGACAGCCGTGTGTGGCCGAGCCCGTGCCGCCCTCCCGCGGCCGAGATGTGAAATGCGCCCTCCAGGTTGGCCGGCGATCCCACCTGCTTGACGATCTCGAGGCGCCGGCCGATGCTCACTACCTCAACGTCGGGCGCGATCGATTCCACCTCCCTGATAAACCGGTTGACGTCCGCCGAACCGGCGATCGAGAAACGAAGATAGGCGCCGGTGCGCGCGAAATCCTTCGCTTCGAACGGGACCGCCGCGCTGGTCACGCTCCGGGCCCGCTCCTCGAGATCGCCCCGGTCGCCCAGTTTCAGACGCACCACGAAACGGCCGGGGACCTCGACTCCGAACAGCGCCACTCCCGCCGAATCCGGCCCCCGGCAGGCCAGCGCGTTGAGCATGTTCAGCAGCGTCGCGCCTAGCTGCGTGTCGCCGCGCCGGTCCAGGAAACCAACGATTCCACACATTCCGGTATTCTCGCAGTATACTATCAGTATTCTGAAAAGCGACGCAAGGGCTGCTTCGGTGCGGCCGGTCACGTATCGAAAACGGGAAAAGAAGGGAGAGGTCGAGCGCGTCTACGGCGTCCTCCACGAATGGCTGATCACCGCCCGATTGGCCCCAGGCGAGTTTCTGTCCGAGCCCGACCTCGCCGCCCGCCTGCGAACCAGCCGCACGCCCGTTCGCGAAGCCTGCACACGGCTCATGCAGGACAAGTGGCTCACCCGGATTCCGCGGAAGGGCTTCCTGGTGACTCCCATTTCCGTCCGCGACATCGTCGAAATGTACGAGTTCCGCAAGCTGCTCGAATGTTTCGCCGCCGAACGCGTGGCCGAATCCTGCACGCCGGCTCAGATTCTCGAACTCCGCCAGATTGTCGCGGTCGAGAACAGCGCCGGAGCCGAACTGGCGCCTATCCTTGCCTCCAACGAGCGGTTCCACCTCCGCCTGTCCGAACTGGCCGGCAACCAGCGCGTCATCGATCAACTCGCGCTCACGCTCGGCTACGTGCGCCGCCTCGATACGCTGTGCACGCAGACCGTCCCCGGCTGGCTCGGTCACGCCCCCATTCTGCGCGAAATCGAACTGCGCAAGCCGGACGCCGCGGCGCGCGCGATGGCCCAGCACATCGACCTCTCGCGCGACAAAATGGTGAAGCTGTTCAGTTCCTGATCCGGAAAACGCCCGGCTCGACCGGGCCCGGAACCGCCAGTTGCGGCATCGGTTTGCTCCGGAACAGCCGCAGGCAGATGAGGCCCGTCCAGCGCGCCCACCGGTTGGCGCTGTGGCGCCGCGCGCTGTCGGTGGCGATTCCTGTGCTGGCGTACATCTGCCGGTAAAGCTTCGAAATGAACACGAACGCCAGCCTCGCCCTGACCGATCTCACGCACCGGGCTCGCTTCCAGATCTCCGAAAGCCGGTAGTAGCTGTCCCAGACTTCCTGCGTCCGCGTCCGGATTTCCTCGGCGCTCATCGTCGGGTGCGGCATATACAGCTTCGGACGCCGGTGGCCGGGAATCAGCCAATAGCGGGTGATGGGAATGCCGTCGATTCGTTCTCCCTCGCCTTTGGTGCTCTTCTCCCAACGGTCGAAATCAACCGTGCCCGGAAATGGCGTCATCATCACGAACTGGGCGAAGGTCAGATCCGCCCGTTTGGCCAGCGCGGCCGTGGCCTCGAATGTCTCCTGCCGGTCCGTGGCCAGCCCGAAGATGAACGAGCCCAGGACATGAACTCCGTGGCTTTTGAACATCTTCAGCCGCTGCACGAGGTTCTCGCCCGCCAGATTGAAATCCTTGTAGACCGACTTGAGCCCTTCGCTGGTGACCGCTTCCACCCCCACCAGCGCGCCCCGGATGCGCGCCTTCCGCATCGCCGTCAGAAAGGCCGGGTCCTCGGCCGCCTCCATCGTGATCTGCGTGAACAGGATCGTGTCCTCCGGCAGTCCCGCCAGCCGCTCCATGAACTCGAACCGCTCCGCCCGCATCCGGCGAAGTTCCGCCAACCGCCCGGGATCACCCTGCCGTTCGGCCAAGGCGATGTCGCCCAGAGTCACCGGGTAGAAGTTGTCGTCGGCAAGGGCGATGAACCGATAACCCAGCCTCCGCAGTTGGACGATCTCCTCCATGACCGCGTCGCTGGAGCGCTGCCGCGGTTGCTGGCCGTCGGTTCGCCAGACCGAACAGAACGAGCAGTGCTTCGGGCAGCCGCGCACCGTTTGAACCGACGCCCACATGTACCGGTCCCGCGGGAGCAGGTCCCATCGCGCGGGCCGGAACCGGCCGGCGCTGACCCGGCCGCCGTCATACTCCATAAGCGGTCCCCCGGCCCGGCAATCGGCGATCACCTGTGCCCAGACGATGTCTCCATCGCCCTTCACCACGGCATGGGCGGCCCCGAGTTCGCGCGCCTCGCCCGGATACAGCGTCGCATGGATCCCACCGAACACAACGAACGCGCCACGGTCCCGCGCCAGCCGCCCGACTTCGAATCCCCGCAACGCGTTGGCCGTGTGGATGCCGATCCCGACAACGTCCCCGGGGCGAATGCCCTCCGGGGAAAAGGGTTCCAGCGTTTCATCCACGATGACCGGGTCCCCATACTCCGCGGGCGTCGCGGCGGCAAGCACGTACAACCAGCGAGGCGTGATGACTCCCACCCCAAAGGCCACGTCACTCGGATTCACCAGATAGACCTTCAAGAGCGTTCGCCCTCCTTGCTGTGGCGGAGTCCATGCCTTGCGCCGCCCGGGCCAAAGCTTCCGAGCGCTCCTGTCCGGGTCTCCGGTCCGGAGTCCTTCCTCAACTTGCCTCCCGTGCCCGCGGCCAGGGCTTGAAGTTCAGCGGATCCCGGAGATTTTGAACTTCGCGGTAGTAGTACAGAGGCGATGGCCGCCGTCCCTTAAATCTCAGCGTCCCCAGAAACTCGATCTCCTCTGCGGTGACATCGGCGCTCAGATCCCTGTCGTTGAGAAACTCCGCCAGGCCCGGCTCGGCGGCCGGCGGCTGGGGCGCGGCTTCCATGAACTGGAATTGCTTCACCGCCCCCGGGGCCAATCGGGGGTTCAGAATGATCTCAATCCGGAACGTCTTGAGTTCGATGTCCCACCCGCTGATCATGGGGTCAAGAAAACAGACACACTCTTCGCCGGAGATCTGGAAGACATCGGCTTCCAGAAAATCCAGTACGGCTACCCGCATCTGCTCGAAGCTGCGGCCGCTGGCC
>Ga0073934_10007351_pt1 | contig 15391 bp, 13 predicted proteins | sample LarsenN4metaG_FD_76834 | JGI IMG/M metagenome (GOLD analysis project Ga0073934, IMG submission 76834) | Hot spring sediment bacterial and archeal communities from British Columbia, Canada, to study Microbial Dark Matter (Phase II) - Larsen... ...
GACCACGCCGATAGCCACGGCAATCACGCCGATCACCAGCGACAGGCGTGCCCCGTAGATGAGCCGGCTGAGCAGGTCGCGCCCCAGTTCGTCCCGGCCCAGCGGGCTGTCGCGACTCGGCCCCTCCAGGCTCCGCTCAAGGAAGGTATCGTAGGGACCGTACGGCGCCAGGTAGGACGCGAATGCTCCGGCGAGCAGGAAGAGCGCAATGATCGCCCCGCCGACCAGGCCCGCGCGGTTGCGCTTCAACTGCCGCCAGGCCCGGGTGCCCCCGCTGACCTGGATGGGCTCCCTCAAGGGGAGGGCCTGCGCCAGCGTCCTATTCATAGCGGATGCGTGGATCAGCCAGAGCGTAGAGCAGATCGACCACCAGGTTCACCAGGACAAAGGAGAGGGCCACCACCAGCACCGCACCCTGCACCAGCGGGTAGTCGCGCGCCAGGATGCCCTCCACCATCAGCCGACCCACCCCCGGCCAGGCGAAGACGCTCTCGGTAAGCACCGCCCCGGAGAGTAAGGTTCCTGTCTGCAGACCGATGACGGTGATCACCGGAATCAGAGCGTTCCGCAGGGCGTGCCGGTTGATCACCACCCGCTCGGCCACGCCCTTCGCGCGGGCGGTGCGGATGTAGTCGGACCGCAGGACCTCCAGCATGCTCGACCGGGTCATGCGTGCGATGATGGCCGCCGAGGTCATCCCCACGGCGATCGCGGGAAGGACGATATGAGCGGGTGTCCCGGTGCCGACCGCGGGCAGCCATCCCAGGAGCACGGCAAAAACCAGGATGAGCATCAAGCCGGACCAGAAAACTGGCATGGACAGGCCGGCGAGGGCCAGGAGCATCACGCCAGTGTCGATCAGGGAGTAGGGTTTGACGGCGGAGATGATCCCCGCCGGCAGGCCCACCAGCGTGGCCACCGTGATCCCGGCCAGCGCCAGGATCATGGTGTTGGGGACGCGGATGGCCAGCTCGCTCGTCACGGGGATTTTCGAGCGGATGGAACGGCCGAGATCTCCGCGCAGCAGGCTGCCGAGGAAGTCGACGTACTGCACCAGGAGGGGACGATCCAGCCCTAGATCGCGACGCAGCCCTTCGATAAGCTCCTTCGTCGCCGCCTCTCCGGCCAGGACCTGTGCCGGATCACCCGGGAGGACGCGGACGATGGCGAAGACGACGAAGGAGACCCCAAGGAGGACGGGAACTGTCAGGATCAGACGCTTGGCGATGTAAGCCCACATGCGCGGACGCTTGGGAACAGCAGGGGCGGGGAACTCCCCGCCCCTGCCAGCGTATCACATGCCGGCATCCGTTAGCGGCGAAGGAAGCCCTTGCCGGCGACCAGCCGCTCCTGCGGGGACATGAAGACTGCGCCGACTTCACCCCGGTAGGCTGTCACCTGCGACTCGCTGTACAGGAAGATCCACGGGGCATCGTCCATGATGATCCCCATGGCCTGCGCGTACAGACGCTTCCGTTCGTCCGGATCGAGCGTCGTGCGGGCGCGGTCGAGCAGGCTGTCCGTCGTTGCGTTCTTGTAGAAGCCGCGGTTGAATCCCGGCGGCGGCCAGTTGATGGAATGGAATAGGGAGTACAGCCCGTAGTCAGCATCGCTGGTCACCGTACCCCAGCCGAGCATGTACATCTGGACGGTGGACTCCGTGACCGGCTTATTCAGGAAGGCGATGTAGGAGGCGAAGTCCATCGTCTGGAGCTCCAGCTCCACCCCGATGCGCCGGGCAAGGCCCTGGATGGCCGCCGCCACCTCAGCATCGCGGATGTAGCGCCCCGTGGGGTGGTGGAAGACGGCTTTCAAGCCGGTGGGGAAGCCCGCCTCCCGCAGCAGCGCCCTGGCGCGATCCAGATCGTATTCGTAGGTCATTGTCTTTGAATAGCCGAATACCGCCGGTACAATCGGCGCGTCGGAGACGCGGCCCGCTCCAGCGAGGATAGCCTTGACGATGGCCTCCTTGTTGATGGCGTAGTTCATCGCCTGACGCACCTTCTTGTTGTTGAACGGGGGCTTTGTCACGTTGAAGGCCACATAGATGGTGCGCAGGCTGGGGACGATCTCTACGCGGAGCCCACGCACACCGCGCAAGCGCTCAATCTCCCGCGGCGGCACTCGCTTAGCAATGTGCACGCTGCCGGCCTCCACAGCAAGAACCCGCGCGCCGTCGTCGGGGATGACCTTCCACTGGATCTCGTCCAGGTTGGCCTTCTCGCCCCAGTAGTCGTCGTGGCGGGCGACGACCACGCGGTCACCCCGTACCCACTCCTTGAACTTGAACGGTCCCGTACCCACAGGGCTACGCGCGTAGTCGACGCCCTTCGTCTGTATGGCCGTGGGACTCTGCATGCACGTCCCCGTGTGGCTGAGGTGGACCAGCAGCGGCGAGAACGGCGTGTTCATCAGAAGGACTACGGTGCTCGGGTCCAGCGATACCACCTCGGTCACGCGGTCAATAAGAGAGCGCCAGGGTGCCCTCGTCTCGCGATCGAGGATCCGATCGAGGTTGAACTTCACCGCCTTGGAGTCGAAGGGCGTGCCGTCGTGGAACTTCACCCCACTGCGGAGCTTGAGGGTCAGCCGCTTCCCGTCGGCCGAGAAACTCGAGGACACGGCGAGCCGCGGCTCCAGCCTGCCTTCCGGCGTCATGTCGAAGAGGGTCTCACAGATGTGGTCCATGCGCTCCGCCGTCGGGGAATCGGTGTACAGATGGCCGTCCAGGGTAGTAGCGTCGACCCCGTCGGCGATGATCAGCGTCCCCCCCCGCGGCGCCGGAGCGGCGCCAGCCGCAAAGCCAAACCCTGAAAGCAGGCTGAGGGACACCAGCAACGTGAGCAACGGTCTCATGCCTGCACCACCCCTTGTCCGGATACCTGTGGAACGTATCCGGCCGCGCGTGTCTTCGTGCGGCATCCGCCCATTTCCTTTACCGGAGAAGCCCCCGCCAGGCAGCAAGAGCCCCGGTGGCGGCCAGCGTCACGACCACCCCGGCGATGACCACGCCGGCGGCGATGGCCACCGCGGACTTCCGCCGGTCGAGCCCCAGCAGCCAGGCCAGCGCCGCGCCGGAGTAGGCGCCGGTGCCCGGCAGCGGCACCGCGACAAAAAGCGCCAGCCCCACCAGGCTGTAGCGGCGGATCAACGGTTCGCCCCGCTTACGGACGCGATCCACCTGGCGCCGGAACCAGGCCCAGCGGGAGAGGCGACCGTACAGCAGATCGAGTACGTAGAACGCGGGGACGATGACCAGGCAGTTCGCGGCCACCGAGATGAGGAAGACCGCCGGCCAGGGATAGCCGAGGCCCAAGCCTACCGGGATGGCTCCGCGCAGTTCGATCCAGGGCACGGCGGAGATGACCGCCAGCCACAAGAGGCCCACGAAGGTCACGCCAGAGCGGCCCGGCGGCGCTGCCGGATCTGGCGCCGCGCCTCGGCATCCCGCCACCGCCGCTGCTCGGCCGGGGTCGCCGGGACGAAGGGGGGCAGCGGGACCGGACGCCCGTCCAGGCCCACGTGCACGGCGGTGAGAAAGGCGGTGCAGGTGTGCCGCAGCGTCCCCGTGCGGGGATCTTCGGCAAGCACGCGGACGCCCACCTCAATGGACGACCGCCCCACGTAATTGACGGCGGCCTGGTAGACGGCGAAGTAGCCCACGTGGATAGGCGCGTAGAAGTCCAGCGCGTCGATCGCCGCGGTAACGACCAGGCCGCGCGCGTAGCGCACGGCCACGATCGAGGCGACCTCGTCCACCGCCAGCAGCAGCGTGCCGGCGAAGAGTTTGTTGCCGGCGGCCGCATCTTCGGGAAAGACGATGCGGGGGACCTCGATGGCGTAGCGGAGATCTTCCTCCTCCCGCGCCACCTGCGCCGCCTTGGCGGCCCGGTCGGCCAGACGCCGGTCCCGGGTCTCCTTGCGCGTCCGGGCCGCGGCGGCCACCGCATCCTCCTCGGCATCGCGCGGCGTGATCCGACTGCCCACCGGGTAGGGTCGGCCGTCGTCATCCACCGCCACCATGGCGATGTGCGCGGAGGTCGCCCGGCGGCGCTCACCGGTGCGCGGGTTCTCCGCCTCCACCTCGACGCCGACCTCCAGGGAAGCGCGCCCGACGTGCTCGACCTGCGCCCGCAGAACGACCAGATCCCCGACGCGCACCGGCGCGAGGAAGTCCAGGTCATCCATGCTGCCCATCAGGACATTGCGCCGCGCCAGCCGCAGGGCGGAGAGCGTTGCCGCGGAGGCGATCCAGTACATCATGCGGCCGCCGAAGAGATTGCCCCGGGCGTTGGCGTGCTCGGGCAGAACCAGGTGCACATGTTCCTGGCGGGTCTCCGCGATCGAGGGCATCAGGCCGGGCTCACACGGGACGCTCAGGCCACCGGCTGCTCGCCCAGCAGTTCCAGGAACCGGATGACTGTTGCAATGCCCCGCGTGAAGTTGGGGAGGTGGAACTTCTCGTTGGGCGCGTGCAGCCGGTCGTCGGGCAGCCCAAAGCCCATGAGCACGGCCGGGGCCCGGAGCGCATTGATGAATTCGGCCACCACCGGGACGCTGCCGCCCTCGCGCATGTAGACCGGCGCGCGGCCGAAGGTCTCCTCCAGCGCCCGCGCGGCCAGCCGCACCGCGGGGTGGTCGGGGGAGACCACCGCCGGATCGGCCAGCGAGAGCACCCGCACCTCCGTGCGCACGCCCGGGGGCGTCAACTTCGCGACCTTGCGCGTGAAGGCCCGCAATACCGCCTTCGGGCGCTGGTCGGGTACCAGGCGCATGCTCACCTTAGCGGTGGCCCGGGCCGGGATCACCGTCTTGGGCCCGGGACCGGTGAAACCGCCAGCGATCCCATGCACCTCCAGGGTCGGGCGCGCCCAGCGCCGCTCCAGGATCCCGTAGCCCTCTTCACCCGGCGCCACGTCCAGGCCGATCTCGGCAAAGTAGTCGGCATCACGGTAGGGGAGCTGCGCCCAGGCTTCCCGTTCCAGGGGCGACGGCGGCCGCACCGGCGTGTAGAAGCGCGGCACGGTCACGCGGCCGCGGCGGTCCTTCAGCCCGGCGACGATCCGGCTCAACGCCTCGATGGGGTTGGGGGCGGCGCCGCCGTACTGCCCGGAGTGCAGATCATGGGCCGCGCCCCGCGCCTCGACTTCGGTGTAGACCAGCCCGCGCAGGCCGGTGACGAGCGCGGGAAGCTCGGGGGCGAAGAACATTCCGTCGCACACCAGGGAGATGTCCGCCCGCAGCAGCTGTTTGTGCCGGGGTATGAACCCGACCACGCGCGGGCTGCCCAGCTCTTCCTCGCCCTCGATGAAGAACTTGACGTTAACCGGGAGGTGCCCGGCGCTCCGCAGCCACGACTCCACGGCCAGGATCTGAATCAGCAACTGCCCTTTGTCGTCCGAAGCGCCGCGGCCATAGAGAGCCTCGCCGCGCACCGTGGGCTCGAAGGGCGGGGAGGTCCACTCCTCCAGCGGGTCGGGCGGCTGCACGTCGTAGTGGCCGTAGCACAGGAGCGTCGGCCGGCCCGGAGCGCCCCGCCACTCCCCGTAGACGATGGGATGGTGGTCGTTGTCGATGATCCAGGCCCGCAGGCCGATGCTGCGCAGCCGCTCCTCCAACCACCGTGCCGCCCGCTGCAGGTCGTCATGGTGCTCGGGCAGCGTGCTCACGCTGGGGATCCGGATCAGGTCCTTGAGATCCTCCAGGAAGCGCAGGGCATGCTCACCGGCGTAGGTGCGCGGGTCCACGGCCTCTCTTGTTCGGGATGGGGCCGCACCTCTCCCTGCCGAGGTGAAGATCTCCCCTCTCCGGCAGCGCCCGGACCGCCGTGCTAGGAGGACCCGCGCGGGGCGAGGCGGACCTGCAGGCGGATCGTGACCGGATCCTCGGCGACGAAGATCAGGAACCGCGGGATGGGAATCCCGAAATCGCTCATTTTGACGACGACCTCACCCCGCGCCGTGTACGTGTTCCCGTCCACGGTGATCTCCAGGGGAATTTCCACGTCCCGGGTCACATTCTTGATGGTCAGGGCCCCGCGCATGATCCCGCGGAACTGTCCGCCGGCCGTCCCCGGGGCAGTCACCGTGCCCTTGAACGTGATGAATGGAAACTGCACCGTGTTCAGAAAGGTGGCGCTGCGCATCTGGGAGTCGCGGAGCGAGGCCCCGGTGCGGATGGTCCGGGCGTCGACCCGGGCCTCGACCTCCGCGATCGGGCCCTCTTCCCGGTCCCGCACAACGACACGGCCGCTGACCGCACGGGTCTCCCCGGTGAATCCACCCCGGTTGTCCCGGACGAAGAACTCCACCTTGCTGTCGGGGGGCCGCAGCTCGAACGGGCCTGCGGGCACGGCGGACGGAGCCAGCGCGACCAGCCCAACCACCAACCAGGCTCGGAGCATCGGACACCCTCCTCTCCTGTGCGCGATGGTGCCCTATACAGAACCTTTCCCGCGCCTGTCACGGCGCCGTCACGAGTCTGCCTGCGGCCCGTGACAGTTCGTGCTCCGGGGATGCTCCAGGGGAGGACACCCCGGCCGGAGAAGGACCTGTGCGCGTGAGGATCTCCTACTGGCTATCACGTCTGGCCGATCCCCGGAGCCGCCGGGCCGCCGTTCGAGGCCTGCTCGAGCTCGCGGCGGCGGGGTTTGCGCTCACGATGCTCGTGCTCGCGGCGCTCGGCGCCGGCACCGACCGGTGGTTCTTCGTTCTTGTGGTCTGGTTCGCGCTCATCTTCATTCCCCTCTGGCTCCTCACGGCAGCATTCGAGACCCTCGGGCCCGCGTTGCGGGGGCGTCTGGCGGTCCGGCTGGCTGCCCGGCCCGACCGGTATGAGAGTGCGGCCGACACCACGCTCATGGTCGAGGATCTCTTTGCGCGTCATGTGGTAATGCCGCGGATCGCAACGCCGCTGGAGACGGCCAAGGCCCGCGAGGCGGCCGCGGCGCTGGCCGTCCGGGCCAACCGGAGGGCTTCCGCGCCGGACGCGCTCCGCGCAGCCCTGATCGGATGCCTGGCCTGCGTCGAGTCGTGGGTCCAGGACCTGGGAACGCAGGCCGCCCACTCCCCCGACATTCAGGCCCGCTGGGGGGATGTGCGCGCCCTGTCCGCGCTGGCCGGACTGTGCCAGGCGGTCATGGCCGTCCTGGAGGACCAAACCGGCCGTCCCCTGGCCATCGGGCCGGACGGCCGCTCCGTCCGGGCGCTTCTGGAAGCCGTGCTGGACTATTGTGATGACCTGGCCCTGCGGGTGGACGCTCCGCCCTGGGGGGAACCGCCCCTGGGCCCGCGGGCAGACCCCGAGACCACGGCGAGGCTGCGGGATGTCTGGCAGGCCTACGCGGCCACCCCCTCACCCGCCCCGACCCCTCTGCGGGCCTTTCTGACCGCCGCCCTTCCGGACTGACGGTTTTTGCCGCTGTGCTATGCTCTTGGCCGTGGCCCTCTACCTCCGCGAAGCGGACGTGGCCGCGCTCGTCGGCATCGACGATTGCATTGCCGTCGTCGAGGAGAGTTTGAGGGACCAGGGAACGGGACGGGCGTCCAACCGCCCACGGCAGCGCGTGCAGCTCCCGGGCGCGAGTCTGCACCTCATGGCCGCGGGGTGGGTCCCTCGGGGCGTGCTCGGCCTCAAGAGCTACGCGGTCACCCGCCATGGTCGGCGGTTCGTCTCCCTCCTCTACAGCGCTGAGGACGGTGAACTCCTCGCCGTGATGGAAGCCGACACGCTGGGGCGGCTGCGCACGGGTGCCGCCAGCGCGGTCGCGACGCGGTACCTGGCCCGCTCCGATGCCGGCGCCGTGGGCATCATCGGCACGGGGCATCAGGCGAAGACGCAGCTGCAGGCGGTCGCGCGCGTGCGGCCCGTCGCCCTGGTCAAGGTCTTCAGCCGGAATCCGGCGCGCCGGGAGACCTTCGCGCGGGAGATGGTCTGGGATCTCGGCGCCGAGGTGGTCGCCGTGGACTCCGCGGAGGAGGCGGTGCGCGACACGGACATCGCGATCACGATCACCAACGCCCGAGAGCCGGTGCTGTTCGGGGCGTGGCTGCGACCGGGGATGCACATCAATGCGGCCGGGTCGAACGCCGCAGACCGGCGCGAGCTGGACGCGGAGGCGGTGCTCAGGGCGGACCGGATCGTCGTGGATTCGCGGGAGCAGGCGCAGGTTGAAGCGGGGGACCTGCTGGCGCCGATCGGCGCCGGGCGCCTGGCCTGGGAGCAGGTGGCCGAACTGGGAGACGTCGTCGCCGGCACCGCACCGGGCCGCCGCAGCGATCAGGAGATCACCCTCTTCGAGTCGCTGGGCATCGCGCTCGAGGACGTGGCGACGATGCACCTGGTGTATGAGCGGGCGAAGGCGTCGGGTCGGGGAGAGGAGATCACCCACTGATGGAGCTAAGGATCGCCGTCAAGCCCTTGACGAGCCACGCCTGTGACGCACTGGCGGTCGGCTTCTACGAGCCCGTCGGCAAGTTCGAGGGGCCGGTGGCCGCGCTGGACCGGGCGCTGGGACGCGGCCTGCAGCAGGCCCTCGCGGAGGAGGGGTTCACGGGGAAACTCGGGCGGGTCGCCGTGGTGCACACGCACGGCCGCGCGGCGCCCAGGCGGATCATCGCCGTGGGCATGGGCCCGGAGAAGACGCAGAGCACCGAGACGGTGCGCACGGCCGCGGCGGCGGCGACCCGCCGCGCGACGGAGCTGCGCCTGCAGCACCTGGCCTTCGCGCCGCTGGTCGAGCGCGACGGGCGGCTGCGGCTCCTGACACAGGCGCGCGTGGAGGGCATTATCCTCGGGGCGTACCGCTTTGACCGCTACAAGAGCGAGCCGGAGCGGCGGGTGACCCACGCCGATCTGCTGCTCGCCGACCGCGCGCAGCAGAAGGTCGCCGAGCGCGGGGTCGCCGAGGGGCGGCTCTTCGCCGAGGCCACGGTCCTGGCCCGCGATGTGGTCAATGAGCCCCCTAACGTCCTGACGCCACTGCGGCTGGCCGACCGGGCCACCGAGGTGGGCAAGCAGGCCGGTGTGCGCGTGACCTCCTTGGGCCCGGGGGGGCTGTCCCGCCTGGGCATGAACGTCCTGCTGGCTGTGGCGCGGGGCAGCGCGGAGGAACCGCGGCTGATCGTGATGGACTATTCGCCGGCCACCCCGCGGCGCACGGTGGCCCTGGTGGGCAAGGGCCTGACCTTCGACAGCGGCGGGCTCGACCTCAAGACCGCCGAGCAGATGGCCACCATGAAGGAAGACGTGGCGGGCGCGGCGGCGGTCCTGGGGGCGATGTCGGCGGTCCCCCAGACGGTGAAGAACCTGCGGGTGCTGGGCGTGCTGGCCGCGGTGGAGAACATGCCCGGCCCGGCGGCGATGAAACCCGGGGATATCCTCAAGGCGATGAACGGCAAGACGGTCGAGATCACCAACACCGACGCGGAGGGGCGGCTGGTCCTGGCGGACGCGATCGCCTACGCCGCGGCCCAGCGCGTCAACGAAATCATCGACATCGCCACGCTGACCGGCGGCGCGATGGTCGCCCTGGGCCGGTTTGCCGCCGCCGTGATGGGGACGGACCAGCGCCTGGTGGACGCGCTCCGCGCGGCCGGGGAGTAAGCCGGGGAGCGCCTCTGGCCGCTCCCCCTCTACGAAGAGTTCTCCGAGGCCATCAAGAGCAAGGTGGCCGATCTCCGAAACTCAGCGGGCCGGTACGGTTCGGCACAGAAAGGCGCGGCCTTTCTGAAGGAGTTCACGGGCGGGAAACCCTGGGCGCACCTGGACATCGCCCCGGTGGCCTTCATCGAGACCGAGGAAGGCAGCGGACCCTACCGTCCCGTCGGCGGCGCCACCGGGTTCGGCGTCCGCACCCTCCTGACGTACCTGCGCCACCTCGAAGCGAAACGGTAGCCTGCGGCCGCGGGCGCGCCGTCCTTTCCTTCACCTTGTGTGCGCCAGCACCCAGACCGCGCCCGCCGGCGGCAGCGTCGCCGGGGTGATCGACACTTTCTGTGGTTGCCGGGCAGCCGATTTGCCGCGGAGGAAATTGTCCACGGGGCCGATCGGCCACCCGGCGGTCGCGTCCGTCTGGTAGTGCATGGGGATGACCAGACGGGGCCGGAGGCCGGCGATCACCTGATCGGCCTCGGCCGGTCCGATGGTGTAGTGCCCGCCGACGGGGATCATCAGCACATCGGGCCGGCCGACGGCCTGCTGCTGCTGCGCATCCAGGGTGTGGCCCAGGTCCCCGGCGTGCACCACGCGCAGGCCCTCCACCTCAAAGATGAACATCGCGTTACGCCCGCGCTCCTTGCCGCCGCTGCCGTCGTGAAAGGTCGGCACCGTCGTCAGATGCACCGGCCCAATCCGTTCGTCGACCCTGGCCCAGGTTTTGCCGCCCTCGGCCAGCCCGCGAATCACGCGCGGCTTCCCCTTGGCCATCTCGAGGTAACTGTGGTCGAAGTGCTCATGCGAGATAGCCACGGCCGTGGGGGTCACGTCCGGGATCGGGTAGCCACAATCGGCGTTGAAGGGATCGATCAGAATCGTCGTACCGTTCGTGCCCAGGAGGAAGGTGGCGTGACCGAAGTAGGTCAGGTCCATCTGGACACCTCCGCGTCAGGCGCTCCTCGGGCGCGGCGGCATCGCCGCCGGCACCGGGAATGCTCCCCCGCTGTGGATAGAATTCGCACGCCGCCCGCCCACCTTCCTTGTCCCCGCCGGCCGTAGGGCTGCTCCCACGGTGAAGGCGGTTGGCGGCGTGGCGGCGAACATCCCGGCTGGCCCCAGAACACTCACATCGTCAGGAGGGACCAGGCGATGCATGGCTTTGTCCACGTTGAGATCCCGGTGCGGGATCTGAAGCGCGCCAAGGCATTCTACGGCAAGGTCTTCGGTTGGGAGTTTCAGGACGCCGGGAAGGACTACGTCCTGTTCAATCCTTCGGACAGGAGCATCGGCGGCGGTTTCAACCGGGTCAAGGCCGTCCCCAAGAAGCCCGTGGTGCAAGCCTACATCGAAGTGGCCAGCATCGACGCGACGTTGAAGGAGATCAAGAAGGCGCGCGGCAAAGTCGTCCGCCCGAAGACCGAGGTGCCAAATTTCGGCTGGTGGGCGGCCTTTGCCGACCCGCAGGGCGCGGTGCTCTTCCTCTGGGAGTCCCTGCCCGGACGATCCGGGGGATAGAGGACCCGCGCAAGGGCGGCGACAGCAGTGGCAGTCCGGGCGGCGGGCCGGCCAGTGCCGGACGCCGTCCCCGCCGTCAGGCGTGGATTTCGATGACGTCCCCGTCTTCCAGCACGTGATCCCGACCGACCATCTGGCCCGAATACTCATCACGGCCCCATAGCCGGGCGTACTTCAGCCGCTCCGCGAAGTCCTTGTGGATTGTCTCGGCGGCGCGGATGACGGTGCTGCCGCGCTTCAGGACGAAGGGGGTGGTCCGGTCCGCCTTCCGGCCCGGGGGCTTACTGTATACGCGGATGACCTCGAGCAGGTCGAAGAGGCGCCGGCGCAGCACCTCCAGGTTCTCCCCGGCGGTGGAGACCGCAACGACGGGTAACCGAGCCCCGAAGAGTTCCTCGAAGAGCGCCAGGTGCTCGCGCGCTCCGGGACGGTCGATCTTCGTGCCCACAAACAGCGCCGGTTTGCCGGCTCCCGGGCCTCCCGGAGGCCTGAGGGCGATCTTCGCCGCGCCCAGGAGATCCAGGACCGTCTGAGTCTGCCCCAGCACATCGTCGTCGGCCAGGTCCACCACGATGAGCAGGCCATCCGCGCCGCGGATGATGCCGTACAGCCACGCTTCAGTCTGAACCAACGCGAGCGGCGGCAAGTCCACGAGTTGGACCTGAATGTTCTCGAACGGCACCATGCCGGGCAGCGGCGCGCGCGTGGTGAACGGGTAGTCGGCCACCTCCGGCTCAGCCCGGCTGAGCGCTCGCAGAATGGCGGATTTGCCGCTGTTAGGCGCGCCCACCAGGACCACCTGGCCCGCGCCTTCTTTCTCCACCTGATAGAACGGGCGGGACCGCGCCCCCGACCGTCGGCGCTGCTGGACCTCGTTGCGGGTCTTGGCGATGCGGCGTTTGATGTCCGCCTGCATCTTCTCCGTGCCCTTGTGCTTGGGGATGGTGGCCAGCATCTCTTCCAGCGCGGCCAGCTTGCCCTGGGGCGTGGTCGCCTCCTTCCACTTGCGCTCGGCGGCCAGGTAGTCGGGAGTCAGGTTCGCGGGCATGGCGCCTTCATTCTAGCAATGGCGAGGCGGACGCCGGCGTGACCGGCGCGAGGACGAACGCGGGAGCGGCCCTCTCCGCTTGCCGCGCGATGGCGCATGCGGGAAACTTACGGCGCCGATCTCCCGTTTCATTCCCGGCTGGTACCCTGGAGGGAGCGAGGTGAGCACATGCGCTGGATCATTGCGTCCCTGGTCATCGCCCTCGTTCTGGCCATCCCCGCCGCCGGTCAGACGCCGGAGGCCAGCCGCAACCAGATCGTGACCACCGGCAGCGCCCGGATCGATGTCGCTCCGGATCAGGCCACGCTCTCGGTCGGCGCCGAGGCCCAGCGGCCGACCGCCGCCGAAGCAATGGATGCGGTCAACCGGATCGCTACCCAGATTCTCGCGCGCTGGCAGCAGTTGGGCGTGCGGCGCGAAGACATCCGTACGTCCTCGGTGCAGGTCTTCCCCGTCTACACGGCGCCGCGCGACGGCAGCGCGCCGCAGATCGCCGGCTACCGCGCCACTTACCTGGTGACCCTGACGACCACGAACCTGCCTCTGCTGGGCCGCGCGATCGATACCGCGGTGGCGGCAGGGGCGAACACGATGCGGGGGATCACCTTCGGGCTGCGCGACGCCACGAAGGCCCGCACCGAGGCGCTGACCCTGGCCGTGCGCGAAGCGAGGGAGAAAGCTGAAGCCATTGCGCAGGCAGCGGGACTCCGGATCAAGGCCATCGACCGCGTCGTGGAGGGTGGTGTGGAGGTGCAGGTGCGTGAACTCACGTTCGCCCGCGCCGCACCGGCTCCCACACAGGTCGAACCCGGCACGGTGACCGTGACGGCCAGCGTGACTATCGTCTTTTCGTACTAGCAGGCGCGGGGGCCGTGCGCGCCCGGACCGCGACGCCGAGGTTCACTTGAGGGAGTCGAGAGCGAGTGCGACGGCCGCGTCTGCCGTCAGCGCCCGGCCTTGCTCCGAGGCCTCGGCGAAGGCCGCTTCGTCGAGCTGCGCGCGGACGGCGGTGAGCGTCTCTCTATTCATCCTGGTCACCCAGGGCACGCTGACGCCCATCTCCTGGAACAGGGCCTCGCCGCAGGCGAGGAGGCGGGCGGCCGCCCCCGCTCGTCCCGCGGAGGCCAGGGCACGGGCGACGCGACACAGGTTTTCGACGAGATCCCTGCGATCGTCGAGGCGACGAAGGAGACGCGTGTTCTCAATCAGCATCGGGCGGGCGTCCTCGACTCGGCCCTCGTCGACTGCAAGCATCGCCAGCGCACCAAGCAGCGTTGCCTCCAGGAGCTGGTTGCCCAGCGCCCGTGCCCGACGGAGGTTGTCTTCATGCACCGCCCGGGCGCGTCCCCGGTCGCCGAGTTCCAGATACACCCACGCCAGGGTGCGCGTCGCCCACACGGTGGAGTGCTGGTCGCCGACATCCTGGAAGAGTCGCACACTCTCCTGGAGAAGCAACTGCGCCTGCGCCCAATCGCCTTGCTCGGCGGTGGCGTAGCCCAGCTGCCATAGGGAATCAGCAGTCCCCCAGGCATCGCCGAGCGTGCGATGCAGCGCGAGCGCCTCCTCGGCCAGCAGCCTCCCCGCCGCCGGATCTCCAGAAATGACCGCCATGCCGGCCGATTCGTTGAGCGCCCTGGCCCGAGCCGCGGTCGGACGGGTATCGGCGTGGAGCGCGCTTTCGAGACGCCGCCGACCCTCAGCCACGTGGTCCATCCCCCAGAACTCCGCCACGGCGGCCGCCAGCCGCAACACCAGCCCGTGCTCGCCTGATGCCGCGAACCAGTCGAGAGCGGCTCGAATGTTGTCGTGCTCAAGCTCCAGCCGGTTGAGCCACTGTCTTGGGCTCCCCGCCACTTCCGCACGCAGGTGCGGCGCCCCCTCCTCCGCGAGCGCCAGGAAATGCTCGGCGTGACGGCGCCACACAGCCTCAGCTTCGCCGGACGCTGCGACCCGTTCGGCCGCATACTCGCGGATCGTCTCGAGCATCCAGAAGCGCTCATCGGTGTGGCGCAGCAGGCTCTTGTCGACGAGTGATTGGAGCGTGTCCAGATCGGCCTTCGCGACCTCCTGGGCGGCCTCGAGCGTGCCGCCGCCGGCGAAGACCGACAGGCGGGTGAAGAGCGTTTTCTCCGCCTCGGACAAGAGGTCGAACGACCAGGCGATCGTCGCCCGCAACGTCCGCTGGCGCGCCTCGGCGTCGCGCCCTCCCTTGAGCAGGTCGAGGCGTTGGGCCAGACGCTCCAGGATCTGAGCCGGAGAGAGGAGGCTCGTGCGGGCGGCGGCCAGTTCGACCGCCAGCGGCAGGTTGTCGAGCCGGCGGCAGAGTTCGGCCACGGTGCTGTCGGCTTTCAGCCGGGAGCGTGCGGCGAAGAGCTGCACGGCCTCAGATTCGGCCAGGGGCGGCACCGCATACTCAACCTCGCCCTGGACGCGCAGGCGCTCGCGGCTCGTCACGACCAACCTCAGATTGGGGCATACCGCCAGCAGTGCCGAAAGCGCGGGCGCCGCGTCGACCACCTGCTCGAAGTTGTCGAGCAGCAGCAGCAGCTCCCGCTGGGCGATGTAGTCGCCGAGCCCGTCCCTGGCTCCCAGGGTCCGGCTGATCGCCTCGGTGACGAGGGCGGGATCGCGGAGCGATGCCAGGCCGACCCAGAAGACGCCGTTCTTGAACTCAGGCACAAGGTCCGCTGCCGCCTCGATCGCCAGCCGTGTCTTGCCGGAGCCTCCGGGCCCCGTCAGGGTGAGGAGACGGGCGCCGTCCCGCAGGAGGGCGATGACCTCCCGTACCTCGCGCTCCCGGCCGATGAATGAGCTGGCCGGACGGGGCAGGTTCGTGTTGGAGATCGTCTTCAATGGCGGGAAGCGTTTCTTCCCCAACTGGAAGATCCACACCGGCTCAGTGAAGTCTTTCAGGCGGTGCTCGCCCAGATCCACCACGTCGATGGTGACGAGGTCGCGCGTCGCCTTCGACAGCAGCACCTGCCCGCCGTGACCGGCCGCGGCGATGCGGGCCGCCTTGTGCACGTCTGGACCGACGTAGCCTTCATCCGTCAAATGAGGTGTCCCGGTGTGGATCCCGATGCGCACCCTGATGGGGCCCGCAAACAGTGCCTCTCCTCCCTCCTGCGCGGCCTCGAGCGCCGCGCGCGCGGTGGGGAAGGCATAGAAGAAGGC
>Ga0073934_10007352_pt1 | contig 15389 bp, 13 predicted proteins | sample LarsenN4metaG_FD_76834 | JGI IMG/M metagenome (GOLD analysis project Ga0073934, IMG submission 76834) | Hot spring sediment bacterial and archeal communities from British Columbia, Canada, to study Microbial Dark Matter (Phase II) - Larsen... ...
AGGCGGTGTCGGCCGCGCCCAGCGTGCGCCACTTCCGCGCGAACTTGTGCCACATGACGGGGTCAGGCCGCGGCAGGCCGCGCCGAGGCGGCCGCGTGGCCGGCCACGCCGTCGAGCAGAGCCGCGAGGGCCTGCGCGCGCGCCTGGCGCGACATGTCCCGCGCGGCCGGAGGCCGCGCGGTGCCGTTCGCGAGCGCCTCGAGCATGCCTCGCACCGCGTCACCCACCGCAGTGGCGTCTTCCAGCCGCGCGATGTGCGGCACGCCGAGCTCGTGCAGGGTCCGTCCCGTGTCGCCGGCCGGATCCGCGAGACCCAGCACGGGGCGCCGGGCGCGCACGTACTCATACAGCTTGGCAGGGATCTGCTCGTTGCAGTTGGCGCCCTGCATGAGCAGCAGGCCGTCGGCGCGCAGCATCTCGGCCAAGGCCTCGCGATACGGGATGGGGGGCAGGATCTCGACGAGTTCGTCCACGCCGTTCTGCGACGCCAGCGTGCGGATCAACTCGTCGTGCACCGGCGCGCGAAAGCGCAGGCGCACCCGGCCAGGATCCAGCCGGCCGCTGCGGCGCAAGCTGCCGAGCGCCTCGAACATCGCACGCGGGTCGCGCTCCGACGGGTACACGATGCCGCTGTGCAGGAGGGTCAGCCTGCCCGGATTCAGGGGGCTGCCGTCGCTGGCCTGTTCCGCGGCGGCGAAGGATTCCTCGTCGTAGCCGTTCTCGATCAGCGCGAAGCGCTCCGGCGGCAGCGAGGCATAGCGCCGGCGATAGAGCTCCAGTGCGCTCGGCGTCACGAACACCATGCGCTGCGCGGTGCCGGCCACGGCGCGTTCGATGCGGTCGAACGAGCGCCACACGCGCGGATCGGCCGGATAGCCGTCCTGCGCCATCGGGTCGCGGAAGTCGGCCACCAGCGGGACGCCCGTCAGCCGGTGCAGCGCCACGGCGATCATGTGGGCCGTGGCGATCGGGTAGGTGGACCAGATCACTTCCGGGCGGTGCTGTCTGATCATGCGCAGTCCCGCGACCACGGCGCCAAGGGTCCAGCTGCTCCAGCGGTCGGGCCGTGCGAGGAAGCCTGGATACCGGCCGCCGATGGACAGATGGCGTGCCGCGTCCAGCGCCAGCGCGCGCTTCACCACCGTACCGGGGGGGATCTCGCGCATCAGGTCGGGCGCCGTGGCAGCATACGCGCCCGGCGACGCCGTCAGAACCAGGGGCTGCCAGCCGAGCGGGGGAAGCTGCTGCACGAACCGCAGGGCGCGCTGCACCCCGCTGGACATGGCGAAGGGCGGAAACTGGAACACGACCATGAGCACCCGGCGTGCGTCGGGGCGGCCTGTCGATGCGGAGGCAGTCGTCATGGTCGAGGGGCGGCGGTCGGCTCGGCGGCGGGTGGTGATGTCCGCGCCGATGTTAATGAGATGCACGCATGCCCGGGGGCGCTGTGCTGGCCCTCGTCTCCGGGGTCGACTTGGCCTCGGCATCGGGCTATCTTGGGCGCAGACGGAATGATGAAGGCAGTGACAGGAGTGAAGTTCGGATGGTCGCGTTGGGCGCGATGCGTGGCGGCGCTGTGGATCGCCGCGGCGTCGGGCCTGGCTGCATCGCAGGAGATCCCCGGCTATCCGAGCAGCGTCACGGCCTATGACCGGCGCGAGGTCGCGATGCTGCCCAGCTTCTGTCCCTACACGCAGCTGTTCCGCGACAACGTGCCCGGCGGGAACGACCAGCGCATGATCGGCAACCTGACGGCGACGCTCGGCGCGGTATTCAACCACCTGCACCACTACTGCTTCGGCCTGATGAAGATGAACCGGGGCGTGCTGCTCGCGCGCGACGGCAACACCCGGCGCTTCTACCTGAACGATGCGCTGATCGAGTACGACTACGTCATCCAGCGGTCGAAGCCGGACTTCGTGCTGTTGCCGGAGATCCACACCAAGAAGGGCGAAGCGCTCGTTCATCTCGACCGCGGCGCGCTGGCGGTGTTCGAGTTCGAGCGCGCCATCGAGCTCAAGCCCGATTACTGGCCGCCCTATGCGCGGCTCGCGGACTACTACAAGGGCAACGGCGAGCGCCAGAAGGCAAGAGAGATGCTCGAGGCAGGCCTGAAGGCCGCCCCCGGCACGCGGGCCCTGCAGCGCCGGCTCTCCGAACTCGACGCCGCAGCGCCGGCCGGTCGCGAGTGACGCGGCCGCCCCGGCCGCGTGATCGCCGGCGCACGGCGACACCCATCCGCGCGCAGGAGGCTTGATTGCTCTTCAACTCCTACGAGTTCATCTACTTCTTCCTGCCCGTCACCCTGCTCGTCTTCTTCGCCCTGTCGGGCCGCGGATGGCGGCGTGCAGCGGCGGGCTGGCTCGCGCTCGCGTCGCTGTTCTTCTACGGCTACTGGAGCCCGCGCTACGTGCTCCTGCTGATGGGGTCGATCGTCCTCAACTTCACGGCCGGGCAGTGGATCGACCAGTTGCGGCAGGCGGGACGGGGCGATCGATCCAGGCTGGCGCTGGTCGCGGCGATCACGGCGAACCTCCTGGTGCTGGCGTACTACAAGTACGCCAACTTCTTCATCGACTCCCTCAATGCGGTGGCGGGCACCCATGTCGCGCTGGCGGAGATCGTGCTGCCGATCGGCATCTCGTTCTTCACCTTCACGCAGATCGCCTACCTGGTCGACACCTACGTCGGGAAGGTGCGCGAACGGGGATTCATTCCATACACCCTGTTCGTCACCTTCTACCCCCACCTGATCGCGGGCCCGGTGCTGCATCACGCGGAGATGATGCCGCAGTTCGCGCGGGACTCCACATACGCCTTCCGCCTGCACAACTTCCTGATCGGCTGCGGCTACTTCGGAATCGGCCTGTTCAAGAAGGTGGTGCTGGCCGACGGCATCCAGCCGTTCGTCGGGCCGGTGTTCGAGGCCGACCCGGGCTACCAGCTCACCATGCTCGAGGCCTGGGGCGGGGTGCTCGCCTACACGCTGCAGCTCTACTTCGATTTCTCGGGCTACTCCGACATGGCCATTGGCCTGGCCAAGATGCTGAACGTCGACCTGCCGTTCAACTTCGATTCGCCCTACAAGGCGCGCAACATCTCGGAGTTCTGGCGCCGCTGGCACATGACGCTGTCGCGCTTCCTGCGCGACTATCTCTACATCCCGCTCGGCGGCAACCGGCTCGGCAGCCTGCGGCGCTACGCGAACCTGCTCACCACGATGCTGCTCGGGGGCCTCTGGCACGGCGCAGGATGGACCTTCGTGATCTGGGGGGCGCTGCATGGCCTGTACCTCGTCGTGCATCAGCTCTGGCAGGCGGCCCTCGAGCGCTGGGCGCCGGCGCGCGTGCCGCGCTGGCCGGCGCTGGGCAGGGCGATGTCCGTGCTGCTGACGTTCCTGTGCGTGGTCGTGGCCTGGGTGTTCTTCCGGGCCACGAGCCTGGACTCCGCGCTGCGGATCCTGGAGGGCATGGCAGGGATGAACGGCCTCGTGCTGCCGCTGGACTGGCAGCCCGCCGTCGCGTCGCTGGCCGGTGGAACGGTCGACTCGATCCGCTTCGGCGTGCTCGAGGCCGCGGGGGGATCGCGGCAACTGGCCTGGATCGTGGTGCTGCTGGCCATTGCCTGGCTGTCACCGAACTCGCAGGCGATCATGCAGGCGGCAGCGGCGCGCGTGGCCGCGTGGAAGGCACAGCGGTGGTCGTGGGCGATGCTCGGCGTGGCGGGTGTCGCGGTGTTCATGCTCGCGGCGATCAACGGCTCGCATGGCAGCTCCGAGTTCATCTACTTCAACTTCTGATGCCATGAAGCAGTGGGCGCAGCGCATCGGCTGGATCCTCGCGGGGGCGCTGGGGGCGCTGCTGGCACTCGAAGTGCTGTTCCGGTTCCTGCCGGTGTCGATGGGCCTGCAGCGCGCCGACGACGTCAGTCGCTGGCCCCTGGTGTATGCGCAGCCGCACTCGCCCTACGCCTACTCGATCTCGTGGAAGATGCTCAACGCCCATCGCGGCGAGACCAACAACTACGGGCACATCGCGCCGTTCGATTACGTGGCCGGCTCGCGTCCCGTCGTCGTGCTGGGCGACAGTTTCGTCGAGTCGCTGATGAACGACCCGGCCGACAGCCTGCAGTCCCAGCTGGCCCGGCGGCTGGGCGAGCCGCAGGGCGTCTACGGCCTCGGCGTGAGCGGCCTCTCGGGGGCCGGCTACGTGGCACTCGGGGCGCTGGCGCGCGAGGAGTTCCGCCCGCGCGCGGCGGTGGTGGTCATCATCGACGGCGATCTGTCGGAGAGCCTGCAGCGCAGCCGCGGCAGCCACTACCTGGTCCCGGCTGGCGACGGCTTCGAACTGGCATTCGAGCCCCCCGGGCCCGAAGCCTGGACCACGCGCATCCGCAAGTCGGTCGGCGACAGTGCGCTGTTCCGGTACCTGCAGGCGAACCTGCAGTTCTCGCCGGGCAAGATCTTCGAGGCGCTGCATCCCGCGGCGTCGGCGTCGCCCGCCGCGACCACGCCGGAGTCGGCCATCCGGAGGCAGGAGCAGGTCGCCGACTGGATGCTGGCCGAGCTTCCGCGCCGACTCGGGCTGGAGCCGCGATGCATCGCGCTGCTGCTCGACTCGGACCGTTATGGGATCTACCGGGCTGAACAGGCGTCGACACCGAAGGACGACCCCAGGGCGCGCGCTCATCTGGTGAGCCAGGCGCGGGCAAGAGGCTTTGCGGTGAGCGACCTGGATGCCGTCTTCCGCGCCGAATACGCGCGCCATCGGCTGAAGTTCGACCACTGGCCGGTGGATCGCCACTGGAACCGCATCGGCCATGGTGTTGCAGCCGGGGAGGCCTACCGCCTGCTCACGGCGGGCAATGTGGCCGGCGATGCGGCCTGCCTTGCCCCGGCGGCACGGCGAGCGGACGCCCCTTGAGGCGCGCGCCCGCAGCGCGGGGTGACGCGCTCAGGCGTGCTTGTAGAGGAAGAACGTCCCGCCCGTCTGCGAAGTCTGCGTGATGTAGGCCACGACGCCGTACTCGGGAATGGCGCTGGCGATCACGCCATCCGGGCTGCCGCCCGGGCCGGGAACGCCCACGCCCGAGGGGGGCGTGCGCGAGCCGGTCAGCTGGGTCCACGACCCAGCGCCGGTCGGGTTCAACTCCCAGAGTTGGCCGGCGCTGAGCAGCAGGAAGTTGCCCGTGACGGGGTCGCTCGTGAAGATGCCCTGCTGCATGCCCACACCCTTGCCGGCCGGCACGTCCGGCATCGGGGTCATGCTGCCGTCCGCATTCAGCCTCCAGAGACGGCGCGTGGCATCGTTGCCGCCACCGTAGACCGCGACATTTCGGCCCGCGCTGTACTCGATGACGCTGTGGTAGGTGGAGCCCGAGGTCATGTAGTTGGGCGCCATGCCCAGCTTGTTCATGAACCAGCGGTTGGCCAGCGGGTCGTACGCGACGATCTGGCCATCCGTCGACCGGCCGAAGGAGTCGCCGCTGTTGAACACCACCAGGCAACCCTGCGCGCCCGCGCCCGCGAACGAACCCGACCACCAGGTGGCGCCGATGGCGATCTGTGCGTAGTTGGTGGAGACGCTGGGCAGGTCGACGAAGCTGCTCACCGAGTTGATCGCCTTGCGGGCCACGGTCAGCGAACTGCCGCCCACCGACTCGATGCGACGGTGATAGAGATCGCCGGTGTGCGGGTTCACGACGTTGTGGTCGTAACCGTGCTGGGTGAAGCTGCCGAAGCCGATGTCCCCCGACACGAGGCTGAATTCGTTCGTGGCCTCCATGTAGCGGGCGTAGCGCAGGCGGCCCCAGCCGTGATCCATCGCCACGATCTCGATGCAGCGTGCAATGGTGTTCCACGGCATCGAGTTGCAGTAATGGATCATGGTGCCCGAGATCGAGCCCACGCCCAGCACGGCGTTCTGGCTGCCCGCCGACAGCCGTGCCCAGCTGCCGGCCGGCATGTTCCTCGCGAGAGTCGCCAGCGCCGAGGTGCCGGGCGCGGTGATCGACATCGTGGTCGGGCTGGACAGGAGTGTGGCCATGGATCTTCGGGCTGAGAGGGTGTGTCGGCGCAGCGCTGCGCAGTGGCGCTGAACGGGAGGGTCAGGCGCCGGGCGGTTCGTAGGTGAACACGACGCCGACGACGGCACCCTCGGAGGCCGAGCCCACGGAGAGGATGCCACTCGCGGTGAGCGTCATTCCGGTCGGCAGTGCCGCTCCGGTGGGCGAGATTCCGAACACGCCGCCGCGGGCCACGCCGTTCGGCAGCGTCGTGGCCAGATCCAGTGTGGCCCCGCTGCCGACAGCGAAATAGATCGGTCCGACATTCCAGGCGGCAGGGGCAGGCGCGGGGGCCGGAGCGGGCGCAGGGGCCGGAGCGGGCGCAGGGGCCGGAGCGGGCGCAGGGGCAGGAGCGGGCGGCGGCGCCGAGCCGGTCGGGTCGGACGCCCCGTCCTCGCCGGAGAGCCAACCCCCGCCGCAGCCGGCCGTGGCACTGGCGACGCCCAGCATGGCGAGCAACAGTGCACGTCGGCCCGCGAGCGGCGCCTGTGGAGCAGCGGTGTCAAAGCCTTCGGCGATGGGCAGGGGATGGGGACGAGGACAGGTCAAGTCGGACTCCGGCGGCAGGCGCTTCGGTGAGTGGTCCGTATTATCCCGGGCGTGGGGTTGCCAATCCGGCGAGGTTGTGTTTGCTTACGCTGCTTACGCCGAGGGCGTGGCGGAGTTCCCGGGCCTGCGCACTGCCGTTCCCGGCGCCTGCTCCGGCGCGATGGCCAGCGTGTTACAAATGATCGAGTCTGGGCGTCTGGCAGCCCGGCAAAGTCCAGTCGAGTCCCGCCATATGCCTTGCGCTTTCCCTCGTCCGGCGTCTGTGGCCGTCCTGCCCCTCGTGATCGTGGCCGGTGTCGGCAGCAGCGGCGCCACCGCAGCGCCGGCCGCACAGGACTTCGCAACGCGTTGCGCACAACCAGGCGTGGTCAGGTGCGTGGGCTTCGACGATCCCGCCGACTTCAACACGGGGCGCGGGGGCACGTCGGGCGCCTACAGGCAGAACTCCGGCATCTTCCCGCCGTCGGGCACGTCGGACTACACGCGCGCCACGCGCGACACGAGCACGTTCGCTTCGGGCGGCAGTTCGCTGAAGTTCACCATTCCGACGAACTCGGGGGCCGACACCTCGGGCTCCTACTTCACCAACTTCTCCAAGGATCTGTCGGTCCAGTTCGGGGCGAACTCGGAGTTCTACGTGCAATGGCGGCAGCGCTTCAGCCCCGAATTCGTGAACACGAAATACGCCGGTGGCGGTGGCTGGAAGCAGATCATCATCGGCGCCGGCGACAGCCCCGGTGCGTTCGAACCGTCGTGCACGCCGCTGGAGGTGGTGGTGCAGAACCTGAACCACCGGGGCTTTCCGGCCATGTACAACTCCTGCACGGGCTCGACCTCGCACGGGGCCTACAACCCGTTCGACGAGCCTTACGGCGCGTACGACTTCAAGCTGCAGAACGGGCGTCCGTCGCCGTACTGCCTGTACTCGCAGGGCAGGGCGTCGTACTTTCCTCCGGTGGGCAACTGCTTCGGCTACGTGCCCAACGAGTGGATGACCTTCCAGGTGCAGATCAAGACGGGGCCGCGAGTGGGCGACGAGTTCGTCGACAGCTACGTGACGCTGTGGGTGGCGCGCGAGGGCAAGCCCTCGGAGGCGGTGATCACCTGGGGGCCGTACAACCTGTCGGCAGGCTGGTCGAGGGACGATCTCAAGTTCGGCAAGGTTTGGCTTCTGCCGTACAACACGGGCAAGAGTTCGTCGGCCAGCCACACCACGGCCTACACCTGGTACGACGAACTGATCATTTCCCGGCATCGGATCGCCGATCCGGCCAGATGACCGATGCCACGCCGAGCGCGGCGCCGATCGTCAGGAGCGGGCGTCGTGCGGGCCGGCGGCCTGGTTCAGCATCAGCAGCCAATCGGTGGTGGCGGCCGAGTTCGGGCCCGGGGGCGAGAACGTCACTCGGCCGCCGTCGGCGGCCGTCGGCGTGGCGCTCACGCGTCGGCCGTCGACGGGATCGATCCAGGTCGCGATCACTGCCTTCGATCCGAGCGCGCGCGCGCCGACATCCAGGGTGCGAAGCTGCGGCCAGTAGACCAGCGCCAGCGGCGAGGACGTCGACACGGCGGCCACTGCACGGTCCAGCCCTGTCCCGCGTTCGCCGACCAGGAGACGGCCGGCGTCCGGCTCGAAGGTCCACCAGGGCAGCGGGCCGAACACGCGGGCCAGCTGGGCCATGCTGCGCGACGTGGCGGCGTCCAGGGCGGCGCGCCACGAAGGGCGGAACTGCCAGATGTCGTCGTGTCCCGACAACTGTCCGCAGGCGCCGCTCAGCAGGGCCTGGTAGGCCTGGGCGCGCGTCAGCCGGGGATCACGAGGCGCAGCGGCGTAGTTCTCGTAGAAGGCCTCGAAGAGGATGAAGGGAACCTGGCCGTGCGATGCGTGGTACCGGAGCGCCGTGTCCTCCACCACCGCGCCTGTGTAGATGTTGCCGAGCCCGAGCCAGGCCGGGGTGCCCATCCAGTCGTGCGCGCCCGTGCCGCGGCTGCCGTGGAAGGTCTGCAGCTTGGCGGGGTCGTATTCGCGGATGCCATCGGCGAGGGCATGGACCAGCGAGCGGTCCGGCACGTTGTAGTCGCCCCCCTGCACCCAGATCAGGTTGTGCCTCGAGCGATAGCGATCGCCGAGGTAACGACCCCAGGACTGCAGCTTCTGCGCCCCGTTGCGCTTCATCGCGCTCCACCAGCCCTGCTCGCCGCCTTCGTAGCCTGCATAGCAGGGCGCGGCGAGCACCACGATGCCGCGCTGATCGGCCCCATCCAGCAGGTGGTCGAAGAGCGCGAGGTAGGCCGGGTCGGGCGTTTCGAAATCCACCTTTCGCAGGTACTCTTCGATCGAGCCGAAGCTCGCCGGTGACCGGAAGGGTGCGATGCCTTCGCTGTTGAAGGGAGGGCGGTCGCAGAAGTGGCTCTCGATGAGATTGACCAGCACGGCGTTGTATCCGCGCGCCTGCCGGTCCGCGAGGTAGTGGTCGATGTCGTCCCGCCGCAGCTGCGCGAGCAGCGACCAGGCGCTGTCACCCTGCATGAGGAACGGGCGTCCCTGTGCATCCAGCAGATGCCGCGTGCCTGCCCGCACCCGCAGCGGAAACAGCGCGTCCGGTCCGGGCGCCGGGGGTGCCGGCAGCTGCCGCGGCGGCGCGGGCATGCGATGACGCGCAATGCCATCGTCGCGGCTGCAGCCGCCGATCGCCAGTCCCGCGGCGCCGGCGAGGGCCATGCGGTTCCAGTCGCGCCGGGTGAGCGCCGGGCGGTTCACGCGAGCCGACCCTGCGGCACGAGCCGTGCCAGCGCCTCCAGCCGCGCATCGACCTGCTGCCGGAACGCGGCCACCGTGCGCGACAGGGCCTCGCGCCGGCCGGGCAGATCCGCGAGCACCTCGTTCACGAGCGCGGTCAGGGCGGACGGATGCACCGAATCGAGTTCGAGGCACTGCCGGGCCAGCCCGGCGTCCGTCATCTGCTGCGACACCTTGCGCGCGTAGGAGGCAGCCACCACCGGCGTGCCCGCCACCATGGCGAGGATCAACGCGTGCAAGCGCGAGGCCACGACGAGCTGCGCATGCCGGGTGGCGCGCATGTAGTCGGCCACGGTGGCCGGGGTGTAGTCGCTCGTCAGGGCAGCGTCCCGGCGCATGCGTGCCCGCACCTCCGCGATGACGGGCGGGTCCATGCGGGTCTGCGAGCACACGAACCGCACGTGCAGGCCCTCGTCCAGCAGACGGTCCGCCAGTGCCGCCAGGCTCTGCAGATAGGTCTCGTACGCCGAGTCCCTGGCGCCGGGCCAGGCATTGCGCGCGATCGGGCTGATGACCACGAACTCGGCGCCGTCGGGCGGAGGCTCGGCCGCAGGCGGCAGGAGGTGGAAGGCAGGGTCCGGGCAGACGTCGCAGGGGGCGTCCAGCCCGAGGTCCCGCAGTGCCTGCCGCGAGCCCTCGTCGCGCAGCACGCGCAGGTCCGCCAGCGCCAGCGCGGAGCGCGCCAGGCGTGCACCGGCGCGCGTCAGCAACTGGTCCACGCCGACGCCGAAGAAGGCGACCGGCTTGCCTTGCCGGCGGGCGGCACCGGCCCAGGCGCGCAGCCGGAAGGGCTGCTCCCAGGGGCCGCCCCAGTAGTCGTCGATCTGCCCACTGCCCGAGACGAGCAGCATGTCCAGTTCCCGCATGTGCCGCTCGATCCGCCACGCCGCCGCGGCGAGTTGCAGCGGCAGGGGCATGCGCTCCCAGGCCGAGGGCTCAGCGGCCGCGGTCTGCAGGCCCGGCATCACCTGCGGCCCGAACCCCGACACATGCCGCGCGCGCAGCCCGAAGGTGGCGGCGGCGTCTTCCGGTGCGGTGCACAGCGCCACGAACTCGATCTCCGGATGGCGCGCGTGCAGGGCGCCCATGACGGCCTGCTGGATCGCCGTGTCGCCCAGGTTGGCGCTCGCGTACATGCCGAGCAGGCCCACGCGAACCGGGGCACGGACCGGTTCGCTCGCCACGCCGCCGGTCATCCGTTCACTGGCATGCCTGCCAGCGAGCGCAGTTCTCCCCACAGGCGCTGACGGTCCCAGGCCAGCAGGCGCAGCGCGGTGCCCGCCGCGCGCGCTTTCTCGCGCCAGTCGATGGGGGCGCGGGCGATGCAGGCGAAGTTGTCGGCGTGGCGCCGCCCGCGGATCAGCTTCATCGGCCGGCGCGCCTCGGGGTCGTACATGCGCTGGATCTGGAGCGGATCCAGCATCGACGTGAAGCTGCCGGGGGCGTGGCGGCGGTACAGCAGGACGTCCGGCAGCAGCAGGATGCGTCCGTGCAGGGCCAGTTCCGACATCAGGGCCATGTCTCCGGAGGGGTAGAGCCGGTCCATGCCGGTGCGCCGCAGCACGTCGGTGCGGATGACGCCGCACATGGCGTTGTTCAGGTTCATGCGCATGCACACCGCCTCGAAGCGGTCGCTCGCCCGCGCCATGCTCACGTCGATGTCCCCGGCGTAGACCTCGATCGGGCGGTCGTCGTCGTCCGTCAGCTGGGTGCGGCCGTAGCTCAGCACCGCGCCGGGATCCGCCTCGAGCGCCTGCACGCACTTCTCCAGCAGCAGCGGCGAGCAGCGGTCGTTCGCCGAGGCCCACTTGAAGTAGCGGCCGCGCGCCTCGAGCACCAGGCAGTTCCAGTTGCGCGGTGCGCCGATGTTGCGCGGGTGGCGAATGATGCGCACGCGCGGGTCGCGCCGCGCGAGTTCGGCGCAGATCTCGGGTGTCCGGTCGGTGGAGGTGTTGTCCGCGATGAGCAGTTCGAAGTCGCCCAGGGACTGCGCCAGCAGCGACTCCGCGGCCTTCTCCAGGTGCTTCTGGCCGTTGTAGATCGGGATGCCGACGGTGACGAGAGGAGAGGCACTGGCCATCGGTGGTGCGGCGGCATGCGGCGCTTGCGCCGTGGATCCTGCGTGCTGTGGGCGCCGCCCGCCTGGACGGCCGGCACCGCGTGACGCGACGGAAGCTACTGTAGCAACGCACCCCTGCAGGAATGATGAGCACCCCCCAGAAAGCGGGGTCGAAATCACGCATTCGCGGTCTCGGGCGGCCGAACACGACCCCGATAATCGCCGTCAGAAAAGACCGTGGAGGTTCCATGATCATCGTCGACACCGTGCTCGCGCAGCGCGCCGCGAGCGGCCGGCCCGTTCGGGTCGCGCTGTTCGGCGGCGGCTACATGGCACGCTGCATCGCGCTGCAGATGGCGACGGCGGCCAAGGGCATGTCGCTGGTGGCGATCGTCAACCGCACGGTGGAGAAGGCCGAGCGGGCCTACGCCGAGGCGGGCGTGGCGAACACGCGGCGCGTGGGCAGCGTTGCCGCGCTGCAGCAAGCCATCGAGGCGGGCGAGCCGGCGGTCACCGACGACCCGGCGGTGGTCTGCGAGAGCGGCATGGTCGACGCGATCATCGAGGCCACCGGCCACGTCGAGTACGGCACGCACGTCTGCTTCGAGGCGCTGCGCCACGGCAAGCATGTGGTGATGCTCGGGGCCGAGGTCGACGCGTCGGTCGGCCCGATCCTCAAGACCTACGCCGACCGCGCCGGCGTGGTGCTCACCTACACCGACGGCGACGAGCCGGGCGTGGGCATGAACCTGTACCGCTTCCTCGACAGCATGGGTTACGAGCCGGTGCTGATGGGGCAGATGAAGGGTTTCCTCGATCGCTACCGCAACCCGCAGACCCAGACCGAGCTGGCCACCCGCCTGGGGCAGAACCCGGCGGTGCTGGCCTGCTTCGCCGACGGTTCCAAGCTGGCGCTGGAAGCGGCCATCATGGGCAACGCCACCGGCTTCGTGCCGCAGGTGCGCGGCATGAAGGGCTATCCCTGCGCGCACGTCAACGACATGCTGCAGCAGCTCACGCCCGAGGACTTCGCCGGCGGCGGGCTGGTGGACTACTCGCTGGGCGCGGCGCCCCACACCGGCGCCTTCGTCATCTGCCGCAACGACCACCCGGAGAAGCGCAAGCTGATGGCCTACCTGAAGATGGGCAACGGGCCGCTGTACATGTTCTACACGCCGTACCACCTGCCGCCCTGGCAGATCCAGCATTCGGTGGCGCGCGCGGTGCTGTTCAACGATCCCACGATCACCCCGCGTGGCCGGCCCGCATGCGACACGATCTCCTATGCCAAGCGCGACCTCAGGGCCGGCGAGCGCCTGGACGGCATGGGCGGCTTCACCTGCTACGGTCTGGTCGACCGCTACGAGGCGTGCGCGAGCGAGGGCTTCCTGCCGATCGCCGTGTCGCTGGACTGCGTTTTGCTGCGCGACGTCGCCAAGGACCAGCCGATCCGCTATGCCGACGTGCGACTGCCGGAAGGGCGGCTCGTCGACCGCCTGCGCGCCGAGCAGGCCGAGCGCTTCCCGGCGCACGCCTGAACCGATCTCACACAGGAACTCTTCATGAAGGTCGTCCTCTTCTGCGGTGGTCTGGGCACGCGACTGCGCGAGCACTCCGACACGATCCCCAAGCCCCTGGTCAACATCGGCGTGCGGCCGATCGTCTGGCACCTGATGCGCTACTACGCGCACTTCGGCCACAAGGACTTCGTGCTCGCGCTCGGCTACCGCGGCGACATGATCCGCGAGTACTTCACCCACTACGACGAGACGCTGTCGAACGACTTCACGCTCAGCGAAGGCGGCCGCAAGATCGAGTTGATGACCAGCGACATCCAGGACTGGCGCATCACCTTCGTCGACACCGGGCTGCACGCCAACCTGGGCCAGCGCCTGCTGCGCGTGCGCAAGTACCTGGAAGGCGAAAGCGAGTTCATGGCGAACTACGCCGACGGCCTGACCGACCTGCCGCTGGACGACCACATCGACCAGTTCCGGCGCAGCGGCGCGATCGCCAGCATCATGGCCGTGCGCACCTCGCAGAGCTTCCACTGCGTGCAGTCGGAGCCCGACGGCACCGTGACCTCGATGGGCCGCATCGCGGAGTCGGAGTTCTGGATCAACGCCGGCTTCATGTGCCTGCGCCAGGAGATCTTCGACCACATCGAGGAGGGCGACGAGCTGGTCGAGAAGCCCTTCGACCGGCTCATCGCCAAGCGCAAGCTGCACGTCAATCGCTACCACGGCTTCTGGCAGCAGATGGACACCTTCCGCGACAAGATCATGTACGACCGCATGGAAGGCCGCGGCGACTGTCCCTGGATGGTCTGGAAGAAGAAGGCGTGATCGACCTCGGCCTGAACCTGCCGGGCGGGCGCGCGCCGGTGCTGCTGTTCCTCGGGGCGCACTGCGACGACATCGAGATCGGCTGCGGCGGCACGGTGATCGAGCTGCTCAAGGCCTATCCCGATGCCAAGGTGCACTGGGTGGTGCTCAGCACGGGTGCGGGGCGGGAGCGCGAGGCGCGCAAGGCCGCGTCCATGCTGCTGCGCAAGGCCGATGCGCCGCGCGTGGTCGTCAAGGAGTTCCGCGGCGCCTACTTCCCCACCGAGGCGGTGGCGATCAAGGACTACTTCGAGCAGCTCAAGCGCGAGGTCTCGCCGGACCTCATCTTCACCCACATGCGCGAGGAACTCCACCAGGACCACCGCGTCGTGGGAGAGCTCACCTGGAACACCTGGCGCAACCACATGATCCTCGAGTACGAGATCCCGAAGTACGACGGCGGGCTGGGCTCGCCGTCGGTGTTCGTGCCGCTGCCCAGGGCCACGCTGGCCCGCAAGGTCGAACTGCTGATGAAGGTGTTCCGCACCCAGCTCGACAAGCAGTGGTTCACGCCGGCCACCTTCGAGGGCCTGGCGCGCCTGCGCGGCATCGAGTGCAACGCGCCGAGCGGTTACGCCGAGGCCTTCCACTGCCGCAAACTCCTGCTGGGGCGCGCATGACCCGCTTCGACCGATCCAACGCCCTGCGCGAGCGCTTCCACCGCCTGATTCCCGGCGGCGCGCACACCTACGCGAAGGCGGACGACCAGTACCCGGAAGGCATGGCGCCGATCGTCGAGCGTGGGCTGGGCTGCCGCGTGTGGGACGTGGACGGCAACGAGTTCATCGAGTACGGCTCGGGCCTGCGCGCCGTCTCGCTCGGCCACGCCTTCCCGGAGGTGGTCGAGGCCGCGCGCAACGAACTCGGCCGCGGCTCGAACTTCGTGCGACCGGCACGCATCGAGCTCGAGGCGGCCGAGGCGCTGCTGGCCATGCTGCCGAACGCGGAGATGGTGAAGTTCTGCAAGGACGGATCCGACGCCACCTCCGGCGCGATCAAGCTCGCGCGGGCCCACACCGGACGCGACCGCGTCGCCATCTGCGGCAGCCATCCGTTCTTCTCCGTGGACGACTGGTTCATCGGCGCCTCGGGCATGCCGGGCGGTATTCCGCAGGCCACGCGCGACCTCACCGTCAAGTTCAACTACAACGACCTGGCCAGCCTGGCGTCGCTGTTCGACGCCCACCCCGGAGAGATCGCGGCGGTGGTGCTCGAGGCGGAGAAGGAGACCCCGCCGGTGGCGGGTTTCCTCGAAGGCGTGCGCGCCCTGTGCGATCGGCACGGCGCGGTGTTCGTGCTGGACGAGATGATCACCGGCTTTCGCTGGCACAACGGCGGCGCGCAGGCCTATTACGGCATCCGGCCCGACCTCTCCACCTTCGGCAAGGCGCTGGCCAACGGCTTCTCGGTGTCGGCGCTGGCCGGCCGGCGCGAGCTGATGCAGCTCGGCGGCTTCGACCACGACCGCGAGCGCGTCTTCCTCCTGTCGACGACCCATGGTGCCGAGACGCACGGCCTGGCCGCGGCCATCGCC
>Ga0073934_10007354_pt1 | contig 15386 bp, 7 predicted proteins | sample LarsenN4metaG_FD_76834 | JGI IMG/M metagenome (GOLD analysis project Ga0073934, IMG submission 76834) | Hot spring sediment bacterial and archeal communities from British Columbia, Canada, to study Microbial Dark Matter (Phase II) - Larsen... ...
AAGTCCGCAGCGGCAGCAGCTATCTTTCTTCATCCGATCTGCGGTTGCATTTTGGGTTGGGGGCTGCGACCAGGATCGACCAGATCGAGCTCACCTGGCCGAGTGGGCAAAAGGATATCATCCAGAACGCGCCCGTGGATCACATGTTGGTCGTCAAGGAAGGGCAGGGAATGTCGGAAGCGAAGCCATTCCGTAACGCTGTGCCGGTCCGAAAGAAAAGGATGAAGGCTGAAGGCTGAGGCAGGATTGACGGGCCACCGTCGCAGTTGTTCTTTCATCCTTCATACCTCACACTTCATACTCCTTCTGCCTTGCATAGCGCGCGACAAAAGAGAGATAGGTTGAGAAGCAGCGCAAAGAAACAAGCGGCCGACCTTAAGTTCCATCCCCTCACACCCGGCCGCTGGGCCGATCTCGAGACCCTCTTCGGTCCGCGCGGGGCGTGTGGCGGTTGCTGGTGTATGTACTGGCGACTGCGCCGGGCCGACTTCGAAAAGAAAAAGGGAGCGGGAAACAAGCGCGCTCTCAAGAAGCTCGTCACCTCGGGCTCGCAGCCGGGAGTGCTGGTCTACGCGGAGGGCAAGCCGGTCGGTTGGTGTGCGATTGCGCCTCGGGAAGCGTATCCTGTGCTCGAGCGTTCGCGCGTTCTGGCCAGAGTCGATCACGAACCCGTTTGGTCGGTTCCGTGCTTCTTCATCGCCCGGCCATTTCGGCGCCAAGGTCTGACAGCGCGGTTGCTGCGAGCGGCGGTCGAATTCGCCCGGCACACCGGCGCGAAGATTGTTGAGGGTTATCCCGTGGCGCCCCGGCAAGGCGTGATGCCCGACGTGTTTGCTTATACGGGATTGGTTTCGGCGTTCCGGAGAGCCGGTTTTGTCGAGGTGGCGCGACGGTCCGAAACTCGGCCGATTATGAGATTCTATTTGCAGCGGAGCTGACGCTGCGGACTGTGCGTCGCATGGGAATTGAGGAGAGCAGGATGCATCCATCCAATGGTTACGACGAATATCCCTTTGCCGCGGAGTTTTACGACTACGTCGTGCCTTACCGCGAGCGGCAGGACGTGGGATTCTTTGTGGACCTGGCGCGGGAATGTGGCGGGCCGGTGCTCGAGATCGGCTGCGGCACCGGGCGCGTGTTGATTCCTACGGCGCGCGCGGGCATTGCCATTGTCGGGCTGGACTCCTCACCGCGCATGCTGGCCATCTGTCGTGAGAAGCTGGCACACGAAGCTCCCGAGGTGCGGGCAAACGTCACGCTGCTCGAAGGCGACATGCGGCACTTCGACGCCGGCCGGGAGTTTTGCCTCGTCACGATTCCGTTTCGTCCTTTCCAGCACCTCATATCCGTGGAAGACCAACTCGCCTGCCTGGCCACCGTCCGCAGGCATCTGGCTCCGGGCGGCAGGCTGGTGCTCGACTTATTCAACCCCTCCGTTCCGATCCTGGCCGACGATCGCTTTCTGGAGGACTTGAACCGCGAGCCGCCCTTCACGATGCCCGACGGACGCAAGGTGCTCCGGCGTCACCACATCCTCTCGCGTGACTATTTCCGCCAGACCGAGGAGGTGGAACTCATTCACCGGGTCACCCATCCGGATGGACGCGAGGAGCGGCTGGTCCAGCGTTTGACTCTCCGGTATCTGTTTCGTTACGAGGCGGAACACCTTTTGGCCCGGTCGGGTTTTGCGGTGGAGAACGTCTATGGGGATTTCGACCGAAGCGCCTACGGCACGAAGTACCCCGGCGAGTTGATTTTTGTAGCCAAAAAGGTGTAATCAGCGGGCAGGAGCGCCCGTCCAGGCGCCCCGCCGAGACGCAGCATGGTGAATGCGAAAAGCGTCGCCGCCAATTCGGCCCGATTGATCGTGCTTTCCATCGATGGCATGCATCCGGACCTGTATCGGCGCGCGCACGAACACGGGCTGAAGACCCCCAACTTACAGGAACTTGCCCGTTGCGGGGCCAGCGCGACAGCGGTCGAAAGCGTCTTCCCCAGCACCACGTATCCGGCCCATGCCACGCTGGTCACGGGGGTTCCACCGCGGGCGCATGGCATTTACAGTCACCTGGCGTCACTCGACCCCACCGAACCCGCGCGGCCCTGGCACTGGTTTGCGGCGGCAATTCGTGTTCCGGCATTGTGGAGTCTGGCGCGCGCGCACGGGTTGAAGACGGCCGCCATCAGTTGGCCAGTCAGCGCCGGCGCCCCGATCGACTACAATGTTCCGGAAATCTGGGATCCCGCAGCCCCCGACCCTTACCTGGATTTCCAGACCGTAGCCCACCACTCGACGTCGCGACTGTTTGAGGAACTGCTCCGGGCGGTGAAACCGTCGTCGCACACGGGACCCGACCACTTGCGCGGTGAGGCGGCCATCCACATCTGGCGGAAGTATCGGCCGGACGTGATGCTGGTGCACTTCGTGGGCTACGACCAGCAGGCGCACCGCTACGGGCCGCGCGCGCGCGAGGCGCTGGCCGCGTTGGAATTGGCCGACCACGAAATCGGCCGCCTGCGTGCCACAGTGTCGCATGACGATCGCGTCGCCGTCGTTGTCCTCTCCGATCACGGTTTTCTTCCCGTCGAAAAGGAAGCTGCGCCGCTCGCCATACTGGCCCAGGAAGGTTTGTTCGATATGAAGGGCAAGAAGCACCCCGAGCTGAAGCGCCTGGGAGCTGTCCACGCGGGCGGGTCTTTTGCCGTCTTCTGGCTGGAAGAGCCATCGAGCCCCGAGCAACAGGCGCTCGAACGGGCTTTGAAGCAATTGAAGGAGACCGGGGCGGTGGCGGAAGTCGTCGGTCGGGACAAGCTCGAAAGACTGGGGAGCGACCCGGACGCCGAGTGGATTTTGGACGCCGCGCCCGGCTACTTTTTCTCGGATCGCTTCAGCGGGCCGATGATTCGCAAGGCGGACAAAGATCGCGGCACTCACGGGCAGTTGCCCGGGCGAGCGGGGATGGAGGCGGCGTTTATCGCCGCCGGGCCAGGTATTGCCGCCGGCAAGGATCTCGGGCGCATCAAACTGACCGACGTCGCGCCCACGCTGGCCAACCTGCTCGGGGTAGCGATCGATGAGCTCGCGACCGACGCCGAACCGTTGAGCCTTGCTTAGGGTAGGGTGGCACCGGGGTTCAGCTCGACATGTCGCGGAAGGGCGACGCCACCTGGCAAGCGGATCGATCCGAGAAGCCCATGGGGAGTGAACACATCCTGAGCCTAACCTCGATCGAGGAATACCTGCGTTCGCTGCCGCGCTGGGTGCGCTGGCGGCAATGGCTGAGCGGGCGGAGATACCGCATCGCGCGCTTTAGCGACCGCGCGACGCCGCTGGTGATCGTCGCTCATTCCTTCCGCGACGCCGCGCGCGCCCGACAGGTGGCGCTGGTGGTGGAGAAGGATTGGGCCGAGGTGCCCCAGCCGTGCCGCGACGCTTACGACGCCATTCTCTTTCATGCCCCGGAACTGATTGTCATCCAGCTTCGCCGCAAGAACATCTGCGGCTGTCTGGGCCATCGCCATGTGGCGGTGCGCGAGTCGCCGTTTGCCGAGCCGCATGAGGCTTTCGGCGGCGCCCGCGTGGGCGAAATGGATATTGCCTATGAGCGCGTGGAAGCGTGGTCTGCCCTGCCGCTCTCCGACACCGCGCTGGACGTGAAATTCCTGGAAGGCTCGCGCCTGAAGGAGTTCCACGCCAAACAGCTCCGGCTGAAACTCCTCAGCATCCTCCTGCACGAGACGCACCACCTGGTGACCTCGAACGAGTCTGAGGAATCCGTTCGCGCCCGCAGCCTGGCCTTCTATCGCGACTCGCTCGCCAGTTACGTCGAGGAGAGCCTGGCCACCCTGTCCCTCACCATCGACCGCTCGTTCTCGCGCTTCGGCTGAGACCGCCGGGGAACAAGTCAGCTACCGCGGACTTACCCTTTAAGTCCGCGGCTTTTCTGAGGCGGAGGAACGGCAGTGTCGCAAAACGAATCTGCGCTGGGGCTTCTGGCCGAGCTCTGGGCATTGTGACGCAGGCATGGATCGTGATTCTGGGAGCGTGAAACATGCGGAAAGTGACCATTGGTGTGGCCAACAGCCTCGACAACTTTATCGCGCGCAACGACCATGCGGTGGATTGGCTCCTTTGGAACAAGGAGGTGGCAGCCATTACCGCCGACTTCTGGAAGACCATCGACACCGTGGTGATGGGGCGGAAGACTTACGAGGTGGCGCTGAAGAGCGGCATGACCTCCTATCGCGGCGTCAAGAACTACGTGTTCTCGCGCACGATGAAAGAACGCCCCGACTATCGCGTCGAGATCGTTTCGGAAGATGCCGCCGAGTTCGTTCGAAAGCTGAAACGAAGGAAAGACAAAGACATCTGCGTGATGGGGGGGCTCGCGAAGTCGCTCTTCGAGGCACACCTGATTGACGAGATTGGATTGAACATCCATCCCGTGCTGCTCGGCTCGGGAATTTCGCCCTTCCTCCCGATGGGACGTCAACTCGACCTGCAACTTCTCGAATGCCGGCCGCTCAAGAACGACTGCGTCTTCCTCCGCTACCGCGTGAAGCATTGAGTGGCCCGCGGCCCTTTTCTGTGGCGCCGCTCTATGAGCAGCGATGTGGCCAGCCGCAGGCCGGCGCTAGAGCAGGATTAAGAGGGAGGAGGTCTTCTGCAGATCCGCCGCTTTCCGCGGCAACACAGAACGACTCCGCACAGCCACCTCAGGGTTGAGCTCTGACCCTCCGAAATTCCTCCTTGGCGGACCGTTTAGGCTAGGCGACCTATCTAGCCTTATGGGATTTGGGGCTAGCCCAGCGGGCAAGGTGACGGTGTGGCGATGCGGAGAGTGGATCTCGCCCGGATCCTATTCAAAACTCAAGAGTCGTACTGAGCCAAACCCCAAAGAACAAAAGACAGAAGATAGTCTATAGTCAAAACAAATCGGTTATATTGTTGATAATAAAAGAAATACATAAAACTGAGTTTTTGAAACAGGGGCATTCTCGCGTCAAAACCGCACGCGATTGAAACCTCTTCGCCTCCAAATCATCTCCCACTTTTCCCTCGACGAAAAACGCCCCCTGACACTAGAATGAAGAATCCGACATGATTCCTCGCCGGCTGCTGATGCTGCGTCCTTTCATTCCGTTTCTTCTCGCGGTTGTGCTGGGCGCCGCCGCCCTGAGCTGTGCGCGCGTCAAGACGCGGCCGGTGACGACTCAGGTGGTCGTGCTGGGCTTCGACGGCGCGGACCCGGACCTGCTGTCGAGGTGGATGAAGCAAGGCAAGCTGCCGAACCTCCAGCGGCTGGCCGAAACCGGAACGTTCCGGCCGCTCGGGACGACCAATCCCCCGGAATCGCCCGTGGCGTGGGCATCGTTTGCGACGGGCCTAAACCCCGGCGGCACCGGCATCTTCGACTTCCTCAAGCGCGATCCGCAAACCTACCTGCCGGAGCTAGCGCTGGTCTCTCGCGAGAAGGCGAAATTCCTGCTTGGTTTGATTCCTATCCGGCGCCCGAAAGTGAGTAACCTACGCAGTGGCGTTCCCTTCTATAAGGCCGCTGCGGATGCGGGTTACAAGACCACCGCCATCCGCGTGCCCTTGGAGTTCCCCCCCACGTCGCTGCCCGGCGGGAAGCTCTGGGCAGGTCTGGGTGTTCCAGATATCCGCGGGACCTGGGGAACGTTCTTCTACTTTGGCACCGACCTCACGCAGTGGGATGTGGGCGATACGGAATTCGGCGGCAAGCTCGTGCGGCTGGAAGTAAACGACAACGAGGCGAATGCGGAAGTCGAGGGGCCGGTCGATCCGACGGCCAAGACTTACCACCGGATTTCCATCCCTATCCACTTTCGCGTCTCGCCGGAAGGGAACGCAGTTTCCATCCACCTGGCCGGGCGGACCGAGACCGTGGCGGAGGGGCATTGGAGCGATTGGTTTCGGCCCAAGTTCCGCATCACGCCGTTCCTTTCTGTCTCGGCGATTTGCCGGTTCTACGTGTTGCAGCTCGCGCCGGACCTGCGCATCTACATGTCACCTCTGGATCTTGATCCCGAATCGCCGCCGCTGCCGGTTTCGTCTCCTGGGGACTACACTGCTGAGCTTGCCCACGAGCACGGCCTCATGAAGACCCTGGGCTGGTGGCATGACACGTGGGCACTGAATGAAGAAAAGATCGACGAGGGGGTGTTCCTAGAAGACTGCTTCCGCACGATGGACAAGCAGGCGGAGATTGTGCTCGACGAGTTGAAGAATGATTCGCCGAGCTTGCTGGTTTCTGTTTTTCTGGCCACCGATCACGTCTCACACATGTTCTTCCGGCTGCTCGACCCCGAGCATCCGCGCTACGACGCGGAACTCGCCGCGAAGTATGGAGACGCGATCGAGCAGAGCTACGTCCGCATGGATAAGATCGTGGGCGACGTCGTGCGGGCGATGAGGCCTAGCGGCACGTTGCTCATCGTCTCCGACCACGGCTTCCACACTTGGCGGAAAGGATTCAATACCAATACCTGGCTCGTTCAGGAGGGCTACTTGGCGCTCAAATCGCCCGGCGTCGAAGACAAGACCTACAACCTCGAAAACCTCTTCGGTCAGGGCAGCTTCTTCCCCAATGTCGATTGGAGTCGCACCAAAGCCTATGCGCTGGGGCTCGGCCAGATTTATCTCAACCTGCGCGGGCGCGAGAGATCCGGCATCCTCGATCGCGGGCCGGCAACTGACAAGCTGCTTGAGGAGATTCGCCAGAAGCTGCTGGCCGTGAAGGACCCTGACACGCAACAGCCGGTGGTTCAATCCGTGCACTTAGGCCCCGAAATCTTCCATGGCCCGCGCATGGCCGAGGCGCCGGACCTCCAGGTGGATTTCTACGATGGGTATCGCACGTCCTGGCAGACTTCGCTGGGAGCGATTCCCTCTGGCATCGTCGTCGCCAACATGAAGAAATGGAGCGGCGACCACTGCGCCTCCGACCCCAGCGACACGCAAGGGATCTTCGTCTCCAACCGCGTTCTCGCATCGCCCGACCCGAGCATTCTCGATATCGCTCCGACCGTCCTCAGTCTGCTGGAAGTTCAACCACCCTCTCGGCTCGACGGAAAACCTGTGAAACTGAGCGTCGGTACGTCGTCTCAATAGTTGACACTCGATGCCCTTCTCACGGAATGAAAAGTCCGAATCTCCAGGATTACATATACGACAAATTGTAGAGAATCACAGCAAGGACTTTCCTGGGATATCCAAGGGTCGAATTTTCAAGACGTTAGGTCATCATTTATGTACGGCAAATTGGCCCAAGTTTTGCTTGACATCCAAATGGGAGTCGGAGTATGTTCTGCCCGATTTCCACGACCCGGTTCTCGGGTCTCCTCTTTTTGAGTTTACCGGGACGCGGTGCACAACCAAGGGACCATTGGTTACCAGCTTGTTCATCGTGACGGACAATCCATCTTCTATTGAGGACCAATTGTTCCTTTCCACGATCCTCTCTTCTCGCCTCATCGGCGCAGGCCGAAATCCAGATTCGCTTTCGAAGGGGGCAGCATATGTTTAGCGCGGCTAGTAAGAAATCCCTCGCAGTTCTTACGGGAGTCGGTGCCTTCTCTTTGATCGCAGCGGCGACGCTCCTCGGCCAGGGGACGACCGGCGCGATCACCGGGGTCGTCACAGACCCGAGCGGCGCTGTAATCCCAGGTGCCGAAGTTGCCGTGTTGAATCAAGGCACCGGCGTGGATTTTCACCTAACGACCAACAACGCCGGCGTGTACTCCGTGGTTTCCCTGATTCCAGGCAAGTATACGGTCACCGTCACGTCGAAAGGCTTCAAGAAGTACGTGAACCGGGATCTAGAGTTGACGGTCAATCAGATCCTGCGCATTGACGTGGCCCTGGAAGTCGGCTCGGAAACCCAGACCATCACGGTAGAAGCGGCTGCTCCATTGGTGAACACTGAAGAGGGGCGGCTGTCGGGGGTGGTCACGGCCTCACAAGTCGCGAACATGCCCCTCAACGGGCGCAACATCTACGCGTTAATGCAGCTCGTTCCCGGCGCAGTGAACTCGACCGCCGTGAACTTCGAGCAGTCGGCTGGCGGGATTCAGACGAATATTAACGGGACGCGCGCGAATTTCAACGGATTTCTCTTGGACGGTGTCGCCAACAAGGGGCTGAGCGGTGGGACCAATTCCCAACCCGCCCCCGATTTTGTCCAGGAATTCCGGATCATGACCAACAACTATTCCGCGCAATTCGGCAATAGCGCTGGGTCCATCACTGACGTGAGCACTAAGTCCGGGTCAAACGCGTTCCATGGCGACGTGTGGGAATACTTGCGGAATGATAAGCTCAACGCCCGGAACTTCTTTGACGGCGACACCAAGCAACTCTGGCGGCAAAACCAGTTCGGCTTTGACATTGGCGGGCCGATCAAGAAGGATCGTTTCTTCTTCTTCGGCGGTTACGAGGGCCAGCGCTTCCGCACCGAAGTCCCCGCGCAGTACACCGTCGAGACGCCGGCGTTACGGCAGGCCGTCCAGAGCGCGATGCCAAATTCGGTGGCCGCTCTGCTGTTCAAGGACTTCCCCGCGCCCACCCCCACCACGGGTATCTCTACCGTTGATGAGTACATGAGCGCACAAGTCCCGGGCTATTACGGGATCGATATCGGCGACTTTTATGGGGTCGATGTGAACGGCGACGATGCGGGAAGCTTGGCTACCTATAACATGGCGTACACAGATCCCTGCTTCCTCGCGAATTGGAACGGCGTTGGGATGAATGCCTTCTCGGGCGGCCCGTCGTGGGGCGACCCGCAAAGGACCGCAAATGCGTTGGCTGGTCTCCTTGGCGTGACAGCGGCCGAGCAGGCCCAGATCCAAAACAACATCAATACTGTGGATGGTTGCGCTGGCTTGACGGCTCCTGCCGTCCAGGCGGGGACCCTGAGTGGGAGTGCTCCCATGTTCGGTCTTGTCAACGCCAAGTTTGCCACGCGAAATCAAGGCGTCTTTTACAATGGCGACCAGCTCACCGCGCGACTTGACTATCAAGGAGACAAGACGCGCATCTTCGGACGCTACTTCTACTCTTTGATCAAGGACCCCAATGTCACAACGCTCAGTTCAGCGATCCGTGGTTTCACCGTACCGTTGGACTCAGGGTATCCCAGCATCGCGGTCAGCATCGTTCGCAGTTTCTCACCGACAATTGTTAACGAGCTCCGCGCCGGTTACACGCGGAACAGGCTCGCGGATATCCCATCGCCTGAGCAGTTCGGAGTTCCGCAGGTGAGCTTCGACGCCGGGGAAGCCAACTTCGGTGCCTACAACGGCTACCCCCAGTTCTTCACTGAAAACGTGTACAACTATAGCGACATGCTGGCGGTCCTGAAGGGGAAACATTCTCTCAAGTTCGGAGCGGAGGTCAAGCGCAACCTGGAGAACAGCGAGTTCAACGTAGGCCGCCCCAGCTACTACTTCTTCGACATGCTGTACTTTGCGGCCGACCTGCCGTACTGGCAGGCTGCCGGGGTCAATCCCGAGCTCGAAGCCGGCACAGGCGGCCACATCGACACCAACATCCGCGCCTGGCGCAACTACGAGCTGGGCTTCTACGTCCAGGACGACTGGAAAGTCACCAAGAACTTCACTCTCAACGTCGGGCTTCGTTGGGACTACTTCGCCCCCCACACCGAGAAGTACGGAAAGATCACCAACTTCAACATTCCCGCTGAGGGTCTAGCAGCCATAAACTGCCAGGCCACTGTGAGTGGAAGCTGTGTCGCGCCTACGGGTGACACCAATACTCCCAACGGCGGATTCATCGTGGCAGACCGTCTCATGGTTCCGGACAAGAACAACTGGTCGCCACGCTTCGGCTTCGCTTGGGATCCCACGGGTTCGGGAAAAACTTCGGTTCGCGGTGGGTTCGCCGTCTTCTTTGAGTCTACACTATACAACCCCCTCTCGAACTCCCGCTGGAATCTACCCTTCTATTCTTTTGATTTCGCCTGCCCAATTTGCGGGTACGGTGCGTTGCCAACTTACGGGCCGACCAACCCGGACGGGACATTTAACTCTTCTGCGACGCCCACTTACAGCGGTGCTCCCGACAACCCAGGTCAGGGGCCCGGGGGCCTGGGTTTCGCGGGGAACATCATGGGGTGGCTCCCCTCCAATCCTCACTTGGCCTATCTGACGGGCATTCCAGATCCCTCTGGACTGAAGACCCCTTACGTCGAAAACGCCTTCTTCGGCATCCAGAGGGAACTGAGCCCGTCTATGGCATTAGAGGTCAATTGGGTGGGGACCTTCGGCAAGAAGCTGTTCTGGGCCGAGAATCCGAACCGGGTGGTTAACGGCGCGGCTCGGGCCAGTGTCATTGACCCTTGCTCGGGCGTGGATGTTGCCCCCACGACGCTGCTCAACCCCTGCTTCGGCACGCTCCGAACTTGGAAGAACAGTGTGACTTCCAACTACAACGCTCTCCAAGTCTCGTTGAACCGGAAGATGAGCCGGGGGCTGGCTTTCAGCACCTCATACACTTGGTCCCACACGCTGGACTTCCGCTCTTCTTGGCACGCCTTAACGGGCGGCGGGAGCGCAACGGAAGCCAACCCGTACGGAAGCTCCGGATACTCGTATGACCCCAACAGGATCTACCTTGAGTATGGCAATTCACTTTTCGACATCCGGCATCGCTTGTCTGCTTCGATTGTATGGGAGTTGCCCTGGCTGAAGGAACAGCGCGGGGTTGCCGGTAAGATCTTCGGCGGCTGGCAGACGAACTATATTCTCGCGCTCCAGTCAGGCTTCCCGTTCACGGTCGGAGCCCGCTCAGATTTCAATGGCGATGGTCTCCGGAATGACCGCCCCGACACTCCGAGCTTCGGGAACTCAATTAGCTTCGAGAACAAAGATTTCCTTCAGGGTTCGGGGTCAACTGGTGATACCAGCCGTTTTCAGGAGATGGAGGAGGATTTCCCAACTCCCGTACCTGGAACTAACGGCAACCTCGGCCGCAATACGTTCCGTGGGCCGGGATTTGCCCAGGTTGACTTCTCGCTGTTTAAGAAGATCCCGATCACTGAGAAGGTCAGGATGGAGTTCCGGTCAGAATTCTTTAACTTGTTTAACCGGGTTAACCTCTACCAACCTGACGCGCGACGGGGCTCTGCCAACTTTGGCCTCTCGCAGCAGGCCTTTGACCCGCGCGTGATTCAGTTCGGGTTAAGGCTGAGCTTCTAACCCCAGCCGGGTCTTGTATTCCCACAGGGAGGGGGGACGAGCTATCGTCCCCCCTTCTTGTTTTTACTGTAGCGGCGGTCTATGACCGCCGGTTCTCTTCCATGCGAAAGCCGGCGCTCACAGAGCGCCGCTACAGAGGGAGGGCAGAGCCCTGCCCTACTCGAACCGGCCGCGGAACTGCTCGCACAACGTGGCGCTCTGCTGGCAGAGGGTGCGGAACTCGCGACGGGCGCTCGCGCGGTCGCCGAGCTTCAGGTAGGCAAAAACGAGATTGAGACGGGTGGGCGCGTAATCGCTCTTCATCCTCAAAGTCCTCTGGTACGCTTCGATCGCTTCTTTTAGCCGCCCGGTGTTGGCGTAAGCGATCCCCAGATAGTTGGCGAGCACAACATTCTCCGGACCCAGTTCCGCGGCGCGCTGGAGTGACTTCAGGCCCTCCGCATATTGCTGCGCATCCACCAGAAGCACGCCCAGTTCCTGGTGGGACGGAGCGTAGTTCGGTTTGAGCTCGATGGCCCGCGCCAGATTGCGCTGGGCATCTTCGAATCTCTTCTGCTGGCGCGCCACGAGGCTCAAGCCGTAGTAGGCGAGGAAGTTCTGCGGGTTCTCGTGCACGGCGAGTTCAAGCCAGGGCCGCGCCTTCTCCGCCTTGCCTTGCGCGAGGTACGTCCGCGCCAAGCCCATCACCGCTTGCTGGAAGGAAGGATTGAGCTTGAGGCAGGCAAGGAATTGTGTTTCGGCCTCGTCCCAACGGCGCGCTCGGGTAGCGTTCTCAGCGAGCATAAAAGGGACTATGTAGAGCTTCGGCTCTTCGGCCTGCGCACTCATGAGCAGCGCGTTCGATTCCTCCACGCGACCGAGCGACGCTAGATCGGTCGCGCGCAGAATCGCCCTGAAGGTCTTCAGGCGGTCCTTGGGATCGGGTAACGGACTGGAGGCGGCAACCGGCGTGGGCGCGGAGTAGGCAACGTACCCAAGCGACTTCAGCTTCTCGAGGGTATCGGGAGAGAGGGGCGGGCCCTTGGCCGCGGCCATCGGCGCGGAATAGCGACGCTCGAAGTCCGCGAGCTGCGCCCGCAGAGCTTCGGCTTCGGCGCGACGCTGGTCCAGGAGATTCCGCTTCTCGTCGGGATCGGCGCTGAGATCATAGATTTCGGGCCACGGCGCCTCGATGAAATGAAAGCGTCGGGTCGAAAGCGACCGCAACGGCGCCCAGCCAAAGGAATTCCGCGGGTAGTAAGATTCGGCATAGACGGATCGATCGGCGGACGCGCTCTTACCCAACACCAGCGACGCGAGGCTTGTTCCCTGAAATTGCCGGCTGAGCGGGTCGCGGATGCGGGCGAGTTCCACGAGTGTCGGCGCGACATCGATGGTGCCCACGGGCTGCTGGACGACGCGCGGGCCGGCCACGCCGCGTGGCGGCTTGACGATCATCGGGACGCGCAAGGTCGAGTTGTAGATGAAGAACCCGTGCTCGTCTTCGCCGTGTTCGCCCAGTGACTCACCGTGATCGCTAAGCAGGACAATCAGTGCCCGGTCGTATATTCCCGTCTTTCTGAGCTCCGCGAAAAGCCGCGCGAGCTGACTGTCGGTGTACGCGACCTCGCCGTCGTAAGGACGTCCCACGTACTGGCTGCGGAAAGGTTGCGGTGGGTTGTAGTCGCTATGCGGATCGAACAAATGGAGCCAGACAAAAAATGGATGGCGGGCTTGCTCGCTTGAGCCACGCGCGCGTAGCCATTTCAACAACCGCTCGATCGTCTCATTCGCCCGGCGCTGAATGTTTCCGGGATTCTGTGTCTCGAATTGCCGCGGGTCGAAGTGGTCGTCGTAGGTTTCGAACCCGCGCCCGAAGCCCCAGGTGGAATCCAGCACGAACGCGCTGACGAACGCCGCGGTCGCGTAGCCCTGCCGCTGGAAAGCCTCCGCGAGGAGGCCGACGTTCGGTGGAATTCCCGTGCTGGTGAAGTCTCGCACGCCGTTGTACATGGGGTAGGTGCCGGTGAGGATGACGGCGTGGGATGGCAGCGTGATCGGGACCTGCGCGTAAGCAGTTTCGAAGCGCACGCCGTCTCCCGCGAGCGCGTCCATGGCGGGCGTCGCGACGCGCCGGGCACCGTAGCAGCCCAGGCGATCGGCGCGCAGCGTGTCCACGGTGATGAGTAGAACGGGCCTCTTGGCTGTGAGCAAGGACTGCGCCTGCGCGGCAGCGCTGGCTATGAGCACCAAGGCCGCAAGGATCAAGGCATGACGTCTGAGTCCGACCGCGTTCTGATCTCTAACTTCTGACTCCTGACTTCTCACTTGTCACTCGTCATTCGGCTGGCGCGCTGGAATTCTCGCGCGGCGTCAGCTTTGCGGCCCAGGGCCTCATAGGCGCGGCTCAAACTGAAGCGGGCGCGTCGTGAGCGCGGGTCCAGCTCCAGGGAGCGCTCGAGTTCCTTGGCGGCCTCGTTGGGTTTGCCCTGCTGCAAATAGGCTTCGCCCAGCGCCGCGTGCGCCGGGGCGTAATCGGGGTTGATAGCGACCGTGCGCTGGAATTCTCGGAAGGCCAAGTCGTACTGATTCTTCTTCAGGTGGATGATCCCCAGGTTGAAGGCGGCCGAGAAGTGCGTGGGATCAAGCTCCAACGCGCGCGCTAAGGACACCGCGGCGCCGTCCAGATCTCCAGTCTCGATCTGCGTGAGGCCAAGATAATAGATAGCGAGCGAGAAGTCGGGGTTCACCTTGAGCGCCGCGCGGAAATGCTCGAGAGCATTGGGAAAGTCGCGCAGGCGGTGATAATTGAGGGCCATCAGGTAGTTGATCGTCAGCGACCCCGGCTCCACCTTCGCCGCCTCGCGCAGTTTGCGCAGCGACTCCTGATGCCGCCCGCGCTGGCCGTCGGTCATCGCTTCGGAAACCAGTTCGTAAACCTGGATGCGGTCCTTAGGGTCGGGAAGGGGCTCGCCGGAGGCCTGGACGAAGGTCCCGGCCGAGACGGCAACGTAGCCGAGAGCGCGCAGCCGTTCGTAAAGGGCCGGGTCCGTCAGCTCCTTCTCGGGTTCCGGTCCCGCGGCCGGCGTGTAGCGTCGCATCAACACGTGAAGCCGTTCGCGCATCTCGTGCGCTCGGGCCCGCTGGGTCACGATGAGATTCTTCCGCTCACCTGGATCAGCCCGAAGCTCGTAGAGTTCCGGTTTCGGCGCCTCGATAAACTTCCAGCCCCGCGATTGCAGGCTCCGCAACTGGCTCCAATGAAAATGCAGGAGGGGCAGGTAGGTTTCCCCATAGAGGCTGGAAGTCGCGCCCGCAGCGCGTCCCAGCATCGAAGACATCAGGCTCCGGCCCTGCACGCCGGGGGGCGCCGGGAGCTTCAGCACCTGGAGAATGGTCGGCATCACATCGACGAGCGAAATCTCATCGGCGACGACGCGCGGCTCGACACCGGGAATCCTCATGATGAGCGGCACATGGAGCGTGGTGTTGTAAACGTAAAATCCGTGGGTCTTCTCACCATGCTCGCCGAGCCCTTCGCCGTGGTCGCTGGCGAGAACGAAGAAGGCGTGGTCGTAAAGTCTGCGCTCGCGGAGATGGGCCAACAGCCGCCCCACCTGCGCGTCGGCGAATGCGACTTCGCCGTCGTAAGGGGCCGAGCGAAAACGGCTGGCATAGGGTTCCGGCGGAATATAGGGATGATGGGGGTCGTAGAGGTGGACCCAGAGAAAGAACGGCTGGCGGGGATTGCGCTTGAGCCAGCTCAGGGCTTCGTCCATCACCTGGTCGCCGCGCCGCTCCATCAGGTCCAGGTTGGATTCCAGCAATCGGCTGAAGTCAAAATAGTCGAAGTAGGTGTCGAAACCTTGGTTGAGCCCAAACCGCCCGTCCAGCACAGCGGAGCCAATAAAGGCGGCGGTGGCGTAGCCGTTGTCGCGCAGCACTTCAGCCAAGGTGATGGCACTGGCCGGCAGCTTGTTGCCGCTGAAATCGTGCATGCCCGTCGCCATTGGATAGCTGCCGGTGAGCAGCGACGCGTGCGCGGGCAGCGTGATCGGCACAGGAGTGTAGGCGTGAGTGAAGCGGACTCCGGCCCGGGCCAGCGCGTCGATATTGGGAGTCTGGGCCGCACCATAACCGTAACAACCGGCGCGGTCGGCACGCAG
>Ga0073934_10007355_pt1 | contig 15385 bp, 15 predicted proteins | sample LarsenN4metaG_FD_76834 | JGI IMG/M metagenome (GOLD analysis project Ga0073934, IMG submission 76834) | Hot spring sediment bacterial and archeal communities from British Columbia, Canada, to study Microbial Dark Matter (Phase II) - Larsen... ...
CTGCAGCAGCGGCTCGCGCTCGGCCGCGCAGGCGAGGTCGACGCCGCGCGAGTTGGGCCGCTCGTCGCCGTACAGCGCGCGCGGCAGCACGACGCCGGGCGCCGCCTCGGCGCGCAGCGGCGACGCGAGCAGCGTCTCGAGCGGCACCTCGTCGTCGGAAAGCTGGTGCACGAAGGACGAGTTGGCCCCGTTCTCGAGCAGCCGGCGCACCAGGTAGGCCAGCAGGTCGCGGTGCTCGCCGACCGGGGCGTACACGCGCAGCGCCGGCCGCGGCAGGCCGGGCGCGCCGTGTCGCAGCAGCTCGCGGTACACGCCTTCGCCCATGCCGTGCAGGCGCTGGAACTCGAAGGACGCGCCGGCGCGCGCGGCCATCTGCGCGATGGCGGCGATGGTGCCGGCGTTGTGCGTCGCGAACTGCGGGTAGATCGCGTCGTGGTGGCCGATCAGCGCCTGCGCGCACGCGAGGTACGAGATGTCGGTGTGGTGCTTGTGCGTGAACACCGGATAGCCGGCCAGGCCGAGTTCCTGCGCGCGCTTGATCTCGCCGTCCCAGTAGGCGCCCTTGACCAGCCGCACCATGAAGCGCAGCCCGTGCGCGCGCGCGATGCGGGCGACCTCGTCGACCACCGCGAGCGCGCGCGTCTGGTAGGCCTGCACCGCCAGCCCGAAGCCGCGCCAGCCGGGCGCGTGGCGCGCGACGTGCGCGGCCAGCGCGTCGAGCAGGTCGAGCGACAGCTCCAGGCGCTCGCTCTCCTCGGCGTCGATGGTCAGGTTGAGGTTGGCGCGCGCCGCGGCGTCGACCAGCGACTGCACGCGCGGCAGCAGGGTCGCGAACACGCGCTCGCGCTGCGCGTCCTCGTAGCGCGCGAACAGCGCCGACAGCTTGATCGAGATGCCGTCGGCGGCCTCGGGCGAAGCCGCCGGCCCGGCCGCGGCCAGCCTGTCGATGGCATGCGCGTAGGCCGCGAGATAGCGCCGCGCGTCGGCGTCGGTGCGCGCGCCTTCGCCGAGCATGTCGTACGAGAATCGCAGCCCGGCGCCGTCGGGCCGCTGCCGGTCGTCGGCCGGTCGCGCCGCGCCGCGCTGCGCGCGCGCCTCCTTCATCGCCTCGTCGATCGAGCGGCCGAGCACGAACTGCCGGCCCAGCAGCTGGATCGCGCGCACCGTGGCGGCCACCACCGTCTGCGCGCCCAGGCGCTGGAGCAGGCCGGCCTCGTGCCCGGCATCGGGCAGCAGCTTCTTCGACAGCGCGATCGCGCTGGCCGACAGCTGCGCGAGCATGCGGTGCGGGCCCTCCGCGCCGGCCGACTCGAACGACGCGCGGCCGAGCTGGTCGGCCGTGAGGGCGACGGCGGTCTCGGCGTCGGGCACGCGCAGCAGCGCCTCGGCCAGCCGCATGAGCGCGAGGCCCTCGGCACTGCTGATCGGGTATTCGCGCAACAGCGACTCCAGCGCCCAGAACGGCGCCGGGTGCTCGCGCACGGCCTGCACCCAGGGCCGCGCCGTCTCGACGACGGCGGGCCAGTCGAGGCGGCCGGGGCCCTCGGCGAGGCCCGCGACGAGCGCGCGCACGAGGGGGACTTCATCGCGGTACGGGTACGGCAGGCGGGCGGCAGATGTCATGGCGGGGTGTCGGCTGCTTCGAGCGAATCGCCAGTTTGCGCGTCGCGCGTCCGGATTCCTCGCGGAAATCGCCCGGCATGCCGGAGAATCCTTCGGCATGAAGAACCGCCCCGCCCCGTCCGACGACCCCCCCGCCCGCGGCGACGGCCCGCGCGGCCTGGACCGCATCGATCTGAAGATCCTGCGCGTGCTGCAGAAGGACGGCCGCATCAGCAACCTGAAGCTGGCCGAGACCGTGCACCTGTCGCCGACGGCCGTGCTCGAGCGCGTGAAGCGGCTGACGCGCGACGGCTACATCCTCGGCTACGAGGCGCGCCTCGACCCGGCGCGGCTGGGCGCCGGGCTCATGGTGTTCGTCGAGGTGATGCTCGACCGCACGGTGAGCGACGTGATGGACGCCTTCAAGGCCGCCGTGCAGGTGCGCCCGGAGATCCTGGAGTGCCATCTGGTGGCCGGCGGCTTCGACTACCTGCTCAAGACGCGCGTGGCCGACATGGCCGCCTACCGCGACCTGCTGGCCTCGGTGATCTGGAGCCTGCCCGGCGTGCGCGAGACGCGCACCTACACCGTGATGGAGGAAGTGAAGAACACGACCTTGCTGCCGGTGTGAGCACGGTTGAGCCCGATGCCGGCGTTACGCATTTCAACCTAGGGTGAAGCCCGCGTGCGGCGCGGCGGCCTCACTGCCTACAGTCGCGCTTTGCCCTGGGCCACTGCCGGCCGCCATGAGCGACGTCATCCTCGAGACACGCGACCTGACCAAGGAGTTCAAGGGGTTCACCGCGGTGGACCGCGTGAACCTGCGCGTGCAGCGCGGCCACATCCACGCGCTGATCGGGCCCAACGGCGCGGGCAAGACCACCTGCTTCAACCTGCTGACGAAGTTCCTCGCGCCGACGCACGGCACCATCGTCTTCAACGGGCACGACATCACCGGCGAGGCGCCGGCGCAGATCGCGCGGCGCGGGATCATCCGCTCGTTCCAGATCTCGGCCGTGTTCCCGCACTGGAGCGTGCTGGAGAACGTGCGCATCGGGCTGCAGCGCTTCACCGGCACCTCGTTCCACTTCTGGAAGGGCCTCACGCAGCTGAAGACGCTCGACGCGAAGGTGCTGGCCATCCTCGACCTGGTCGATCTGCGCGACGTGGCGCACGTCAACGCCGCCGACCTGCCGTACGGCCGCAAGCGCGCGCTGGAGATCGCCACGACGATGGCGATGGAGCCCGAGCTGATGCTGCTCGACGAGCCGACGCAGGGCATGGGCCACGAGGACGTCGACCGCGTCACGCAGCTCATCAAGCGCGTGGCCGAGGGCCGCACGGTGCTGATGGTCGAGCACAACATGAAGGTCGTGGCCACCATCGCCGACCGCATCACCGTGCTCGCGCGCGGCGCGGTGCTGGCCGAGGGCGACTACGCCGCCGTCTCCACCCACCCGGCGGTGCTCGAGGCCTACATGGGCAGCGACGCCACCGAGCTGCAAGGCGCGCACTGACCGCGATGGCCGACATCCCCGCGCTCGAGATCCGCGACCTGCACGCCTGGTACGGCGAGAGCCACATCCTGCACGGCGTGAGCTTCGACGTGCCGCGCGGCCAGGTGGTCACCTTGCTGGGCCGCAACGGCGCGGGGCGCACCACCACCTTGCGCGCCATCCTCGGCCTGACCGGCGCGCGCAAGGGCTCGATCAAGGTGCACGGCACCGAGACGATCGACTGGCCGACGCACCGCATCGCCCACCTCGGCCTCGGCTACTGCCCCGAGGAGCGCGGCATCTTCGCGTCGCTGTCGGCCGAGGAGAACCTGCGCCTGCCGCCGAAGCTGAAGGCCGGCCGCGGCACGCCGATGACCGAGGCGCAGATCTACGAGATGTTCCCCAACCTCGCCGAGCGCCGCGCCAGCCAGGGCACGCGGCTGTCCGGCGGCGAGCAGCAGATGCTGGCGGTGGCGCGCATCCTGCGCACCGGCGCCGACGTGCTGCTGCTCGACGAGATCTCCGAGGGCCTGGCGCCGGTCATCGTGCAGGCGCTGGGCCGCATGATCCGCACCTTGAAGTCGCAGGGCTTCACGGTGCTGATGGTCGAGCAGAACTTCCGCTTCGCCGCGCCGCTGGCCGACCACTTCCACGTCATGGAGCACGGCCACGTGGTCGCCTCCTTCCCCGCCGCCGGCGGCCGCGACGGCGATGCGTCTGATGCACGGGCGCCGGCCACCTCTCCAACCGCTCGAGGAGTAACGCATGACCCACGCTCTCAAACGCATCGCCGTCGCGGCCGCCGCCGCCTGCGGCTTCGCCGGCGCCACCCAGGCGCAGATCTCGGGCGACGTGATCCGCATCGGCATCATCACCGACATGTCCAGCCTGTACGCCGACATCGACGGCGCCGGCGGCGTCGAGGCCATCAAGATGGCCGTCGAGGACATGAAGGGCCAGGCGGCCGGCAAGAAGATCGAGGTGCTGTTCGCCGACCACCAGAACAAGGCCGACGTGGCCGCCAGCAAGGCGCGCGAGTGGTTCGACACGCAGGGCCTGGACATGCTGATCGGCGGCACCAACTCCGGCGCCGCGCTCGCGATGGCCAAGATCGCGGCCGAGAAGAAGAAGCCGTACATCGTGATCGGCGCGGCCACGGCCCGCCTGACCAACGAGGACTGCTCGCCGTACACCATCCACTACGCCTACGACACGGTCGCGCTGGCCAACGGCACCGGCAACGCGGTGGTCAAGTCCGGCGGCAAGACCTGGTTCTTCCTGACCGCCGACTACGCGTTCGGCGCGTCGCTGCAGGCCGACACCACGGCGGTGGTGCAGAAGGCCGGCGGCCAGGTGCTGGGCAGCGTGAAGCACCCGCTGTCGGCCAGCGACTTCAGCTCCTTCTTGCTGCAGGCGCAGGCCAGCAAGGCGCAGATCCTCGGCCTCGCGAACGCGGGCGGCGACACGATCAATTCGATCAAGGCGGCCAACGAGTTCGGCATCACGAAGTCGATGAAGCTCGCCGGCCTGCTGATGTTCATCAACGACGTGCACTCGCTGGGCCTGAAGGCCACCGAGGGCATGTACCTGACCGACGGCTGGTACTGGAACCAGAGCCCCGAGGCGCGCACCTGGTCCAAGCGCTTCTTCGAGAAGATGAAGCGCATGCCGTCGATGCTGCAGGCCGCCGACTACTCGGCCACCCTGCACTACCTGAAGGCCGTCGAGGCGACCAAGACCGACGACGCCGACAAGGTGATGGCGCACATGAAGGCCACGCCGGTCAACGACTTCTTCGCCAAGGGCGGCAAGATCGGCCCGGACGGCCGGCACCGCTACGACATGTACCTGATGCAGGTGAAGTCGCCGGCCGAGTCGAAGGAGCCGTGGGACTACTACAAGGTCGCGCAGCGCATCCCGGCCGACGAGGCCTACACGAAGCTGGCCGACTCGAAGTGCCCGCTGGTCAAGAAGTGAGCGTCCGCGCGAACCCCTGATCGATCGAGAGCATGACGGAGATCTTCGGCATTCCGCTGCAGGCCCTGCTGGGCCAGCTGCTGCTCGGCCTGGTGAACGGCTCGTTCTACGCGATGCTGTCGCTCGGGCTGGCCGTGATCTTCGGCATGCTCAACATCATCAACTTCGCGCACGGCGCCCTGTACATGATGGGCGCCTTCCTCGCGTGGATGGGGCTGGAGTACCTCGGCCTCAACTACTGGGCGATGATCGTGATCGCGCCGCTGGTGGTGGGCGCGCTGGGCATCGTGATCGAGCGCACGATGCTGCAGTGGCTGTACAAGCTCGACCACCTGTACGGCCTGCTGCTGACCTTCGGCATCACGCTGGTCACCGAGGGCGTCTTCCGCTCGTTCTACGGCGTCTCGGGCCAGCCGTATCCGGTGCCCGACGCGCTGACCGGCGCCACCAACCTTGGCTTCATGGTGCTGCCGAACTACCGCGCGTGGGTGGTGGTGGCCTCGATCGTCGTGTGCCTCGCGGTCTGGGCGCTGATCGAGAAGACGCCGCTGGGCGCCACCTTGCGCGCCGGCACCGAGAACCCGCGTCTCGTGCAGGCCTTCGGCATCAACGTGCCGCGCATGGTCACGCTCACCTACGGCGGCGGCGTGGCGCTCGCCGCCTTCGCCGGCGTGCTGGCCGCGCCGATCCTGCAGGTCACGCCGCTGATGGGCAGCAACCTGATCATCGTGGTGTTCGCGGTGGTCGTGATCGGCGGCATGGGATCGATCCTCGGCTCCATCGTCACCGGCCTCGGGCTCGGCGTGATCGAGGGCCTGACCAAGGTGTTCTATCCGGAGGCGTCGAACACGGTGGTGTTCGTGATCATGGCGATCGTGCTGCTGATCCGCCCGGCCGGACTGTTCGGGAAAGAGCGCTGAGATGAACACGACGCTCGCCTCCCCGCTGCTGCGCTACGCCGTGTTCTTCGCCGCGGTGGCGGCGCTGCCGCTGGCCGGTGCGTATCCGATCTTCGTGATGAAGGTGCTGTGCTACGCGCTGTTCGCGTGCGCCTTCAACCTGCTGATCGGCTTCACCGGCTTGCTGAGCTTCGGCCACGCGGCCTTCCTCGGCACCGCCGCCTACGCGGCCGGCCACGCGCTCAAGGTGTGGGGCTTCCCGCCGCTGGCCGGCGTGGTGTTCGGCGCGCTGATGGCCGGCGCGGTCGGGCTGGCGTTCGGCTGGCTGGCGATCCGCCGCAGCGGCATCTACTTCTCGATGATCACGCTCGCGCTGGCGCAGATGCTGTACTTCTTCTTCCTGCAGGCGAAGTTCACCGGCGGCGAAGACGGCCTGCAAGGCGTGCCGCGCGGCTCGCTGCTCGGGCTGGACCTGGGCAGCGACCTGGTCCTGTACTACGTGGTGCTCGCGATCTTCATCGGCGCGTTCTGGCTGATCTACCGCATCGTGCACTCGCCGTTCGGCCAGGTGCTCACGGCGATCCGCGAGAACGAGTCGCGCGCCATCTCGCTGGGCTACGACACCGACCGCTTCAAGCTCGTGGCCTTCGTGCTGTCGGCCGCGCTCGCCGGCCTGGCCGGCGCGACCAAGACCCTGGTGCTCGGCTTCGCGACCCTCACCGACGCGATCTGGACGACGTCGGGCCTCGTGATCCTGATGACCCTGGTGGGCGGCATGGGCACGATGTTCGGCCCGATCGTCGGCGCGCTCATCGTCATCACGCTCGAGAACAAGATCGGCGACCTCGGCAAGGCGCTCGCCAGCGCGACCGGCATCAACTGGTTCAACGGCCTGGGCGAGTCGGTGACGCTCGTCACGGGCCTGATCTTCATCGTGTGCGTGCTCGCCTTCCGCCGCGGCGTGGTCGGCGAGTTCCTGCACTACTGGTCGAAGCGGCGCGGCGGCTGAGCGCGCCGGCTGAACGCGTCGCCGGTCGCGCCCGTCGGGCCGTCCTCAGGCCGTCTTCGCGCGCTCGCCGAAGATCGCGCCGCCCACGCGCACGATCGTCGCGCCTTCGAGCACGGCCGCTTCGAGGTCGGCGCTCATGCCCATCGACAAGGTATCCAGCGCGAGCCCGCGCGCGTTGACGGCCGCGAGCAGCTCGCGCAGCGCGCGGTGCGGACGGCGCTGCGCGTCGAGTCCCTCGGCCGGCGCGGGGATCGACATCAGCCCGCGCAGCGCCAGACGCGGCAGCCTCGCGACCGCGAGCGCGAGGTCGGCCACGTCAGCGGGCGCGACGCCGCTCTTGCTGGCCTCGCCGCTCACGTTGACCTGCAGGCACACGTTCAGCGGCTGCAGCGCCTGCGGCCGCTGCGCCGACAGCCGCTCGGCGATCTTCAGGCGATCGACCGTGTGCACCCAGTCGAACGACTCGGCCACGACGCGCGTCTTGTTCGACTGCAGCGGGCCGATCAGATGCCACACGAGCTGCGCGCGCAGGTCGGCCAGCGCGTGCATCTTGTCGAGCGCTTCCTGCACGTAGTTCTCGCCGAACTCGCGTTGGCCGGCCGCGACGGCCTCGCGCACCGCCTGCGCGCCGAAGGTCTTGCTCACGGCGAGCAACGTGACGCTTCGCACGGGGCGGCGGGCTGTTGCACAGGCATGCGCGACGCGCTCTCGCACTTGTTGTAACTTCGCCTCGATCGTCGCCATAATGCGTCGAGAGTATGTACTCACCGGGCGTGAAATCCGCACGCCCGCTCATCGCCGGGCCCTCATGGACATCACGCAACTGCTCGCGTTCTCGGTCAAGAACAAGGCATCCGACCTGCACCTGTCCGCCGGCCTGCCGCCGATGATCCGCGTGCACGGCGACGTGCGCCGCATCAACGTGGACCCCCTGGATCACAAGGCGGTGCACGACATGGTGTACGACATCATGAACGATGCGCAGCGCAAGGCGTACGAGGAGACGCTGGAGTGCGACTTCTCGTTCGAGATCCAGGGCCTCGCGCGCTTTCGCGTCAACGCGTTCAACCAGAACCGCGGCGCCGGCGCGGTGTTCCGCACCATCCCGTCGAAGATCCTGACCCTGGAGCAGCTGGCCGCGCCCAAGGTGTTCGCCGAGCTGTCGCTGAAGCCGCGCGGCCTGGTGCTGGTGACGGGGCCCACGGGCTCGGGCAAGTCGACCACGCTGGCCGCGATGATCAACCACCTCAACGAGAACGAGTACGGCCACGTGCTCACCGTCGAGGACCCGATCGAGTTCGTGCACGAGTCGAAGAAGTGCCTGGTCAACCAGCGCGAGGTCGGCCCGCACACCCTGAGCTTCGCCAACGCGCTGCGCTCGGCGCTGCGCGAGGACCCGGACGCGATCCTGGTGGGCGAGATGCGCGACCTCGAGACGATCCGCCTCGCGCTCACCGCGGCGGAGACCGGACACCTGGTGTTCGCGACCCTGCACACGTCGAGCGCGGCCAAGACGATCGACCGCATCGTCGACGTGTTCCCCGCGGCCGAGAAGGAGATGGTGCGCGCGATGCTGTCGGAGTCGCTCGTCGCGGTGATCTCGCAGTCCCTGTGCAAGCTCAAGGACGGCTCGGGCCGCGTGGCGGCGCACGAGATCATGCTCGGCACCGCGGCCATCCGGAACCTGATCCGCGAGAACAAGATAGCGCAGATGTACTCGTCGATCCAGACCGGCAACAACATGGGCATGCAGACGCTCGACCAGTGCCTGACCGACCTGGTGCGGCGCAACGTGATCTCGCCGGCCGAGGCCCGTGGCAAGGCCAAGTTCCCCGAGAACTTCCCCGGCTGAGCGGCGGGGCGTACCACCGATCGACTGACAGGAGCGCGCGATGGAACGCGACCAGGCCTCGAAATTCATCAACGACCTGCTGCGCCTGATGATCTCGCGCAACGGCTCGGACCTCTTTCTCACGGCCGAGTTTCCGCCGGCCATCAAGGTCGACGGGCGCATCACGAAGGTGTCGCCGCAGCCGCTGACCGGGCAGCACACCGTGGCGCTGGCGCGCGCGATCATGAACGACAAGCAGGCCGCGGAGTTCGAGCGCACCAAGGAGTGCAACTTCGCGATCGCGCCGCAGGGCATCGGGCGCTTTCGCGTCAACGCGTTCATCCAGCAGGGCAACGTCGGCCTCGTGCTGCGCACGATCCCGCAGACCTTGCCGACCATCGACGGCCTCGGGCTGCCGCAGATCCTGAAGGACATCGCGCTCACCAAGCGCGGGCTGGTGATCTTCGTCGGCGCCACCGGCTCGGGCAAGAGCACGTCGATGGCCGCGATGATCGACTACCGCAACGAGAACTCCTACGGCCACATTATCACGGTCGAGGACCCGGTGGAGTTCGTGCACCCGCACAAGAACTGCATCGTCACGCAGCGCGAGATCGGCGTGGACACCGACGACTGGGGCATCGCGCTGAAGAACTCGCTGCGCCAGGCGCCCGACGTCATCCTGATGGGCGAGATCCGCGACCGCGAGACGATGGACCACGCGATCGCGTTCGCCGAGACCGGCCACCTGTGCATGGCCACCTTGCACGCGAACAGCGCCAACCAGGCGCTCGACCGCATCATCAACTTCTTCCCCGAGGAGCGGCGCGCGCAGCTGCTGATGGACCTGTCGCTCAACCTGAAGGGCATGGTCTCGCAGCGCCTTCTGCCGCGCCAGGAGGGCAAGGGCCGCATCGCCGCGGTGGAGATCTTGCTCAACACGCCGCTCGTGTCGGACCTGATCTTCAAGGGCGAGGTGGGCGAGATCAAGGAGCTGATGAAGCGCTCGCGCGAGCTCGGCATGCAGACCTTCGACCAGAGCCTGTTCGACCTGTACGAGAACAACCTGATCACCTACGAGGACGCGCTGCGCAACGCCGACTCGGTGAACGACCTGCGCCTGCAGATCAAGCTCAACAGCCATCGCGGCCGCTCGGCCGACCTGTCGGCGGGGACGGGGCACCTGACGATCGTGTGAGCCCCCGGCCGCCTTGCGGCCACCCCCCGAGGGGGTTGCGGCCCGCGACCGGGAGACCCGGATCGCGGGCCGGGCGCTGACTGCGCTGCTCCCCCTGGCCGCCGTCGGCGGCCTGTCCCCGGAGGGGCTGTCGCGCGCGTATGGCTGAGCCGGATCGCGCGCCGGGCGGCTGACCGCGCTGCTTCCGCTGGCCGCCGTCGGCGGCCTGTCCCCGGAGGGGGTCGGCGTGCGTGGGGCCGAGCTGGATCGCGCGCCTGGCGGCTGACCGCGCTGCTCCCCTTGGCCGCCGGGGGCGGCCTGTCCACGGAGTTGTCGCGCTTGCGGTTGATCCGCGCTCGGCGTGTTCGAGCGCGTGCGCGTCCTCGGGCTCGCCGCACGCGCGGCATACTTTCGCGCATGAGCACGATCAATCCGAAGACTTATGCGCCGGGTGCGGCGCGCGACGTGGCGTTTCTGGGGCTGGGCGTGATGGGGCTGCCGATGGCGGGGCATCTGGCGCGGGCCGGTCATCGCGTCACGGTCTACAACCGCACGGCGGCGAAGGCCGCCGCGTGGGTCGCCGAGTTCGGCGGGCGCGCCGCGGCCACGCCGCGCCAGGCTGCGGCGGGATGCGACTTCGTGTTCGCCTGCGTCGGCAACGACGACGACGTGCGCGCGGTGGCCCTCGGCGACGACGGCGCGTTCGTCGGCATGAAGCCAGGCGCGGTGTTCGTCGACCACACCACGGCGTCGGCCGCCGTCGCGCGCGAGCTGGCCGCGGCGGCGCGCGGGCGCGGGCTGCACTTCGTCGATGCGCCGGTGTCCGGCGGCCAGGCCGGCGCCGTCAACGGGCTGCTCACCGTCATGTGCGGCGGCGACGCGGCGCCGTTCGACGCGATGAAGCCGGTGGCGATGGCCTATGCGCGCGCGGTCACCTTGCTCGGGGCCAGCGGGTCGGGACAGCTCGCGAAGATGGTCAACCAGATCGCGATCGCGGGGCTGGTGCAGGGCTTGTCGGAGGCGATCGCGTTCGGGCAGCGGGCAGGCCTCGACATGAAGCTCGTGCTCGAGGTCATCGGCAAGGGCGCCGCGCAGAGCTGGCAGATGGACAACCGCGGGCCGACGATGATCGACGACCGGTTCGACTTCGGCTTCGCGGTCGACTGGATGCGCAAGGACCTCGGCCTGTGCCTCGACGAGGGCAAGCGCAACGGCGCGCGCCTGCCGGTGACGGCGCTCGTCGACCAGTTCTACGCCGACGTGCAGGCCGCCGGCGGCGGCCGCTGGGACACCTCGAGCCTGATCCGCCGCCTGCGCTGACGCGCGCCCGTGCGACGCGCACGACGCCGCGTCGGCGCCGAAGGCGGCGGCGCTACTGCTTCTGCGGGGCGGTGCGCGAGCGCAGCTCGGCCAGCTCGGACTCGCTGATCGGCTCGAACACCCGCACCACCTTCGCCACGCCGCTGACACGGCGCGCGAGCTCGGCCGCGCGGTTGGCCTCGCGCTCGGTCACGCGGCCCATCAGGTAGACGGTGCCGCGCTCGGTGACCACCTTCACCGCGGTGGCGTCGAGGTCGCCGGAGTCGACGAAGGTGGCCTTCACCTTGCCGGTGAGGATGGCGTCGTTGGAGCGGCTCGTGAGCGAACTCGCGCCCATGACCGACAGCTCGTTGACGATCGAGCGCACGTTCTCGATCTTCGAGATCGTCTGCTCGACGTTGGCCTTGTCGGCTTCGTTGTCGACCTCGCCGGTCAGCAGCACGAGGCGGTTGTAGCTGGTCACGTTGACGTGGCCGCGGCCGCCGAGCACCTCGCGCGCGCGGTTCATGCCCTTGAGCTCGATGGCCTGGTCCTCGAGCTGCGCGCCCGAGGTGCGGCGGTCGATGACCATCAGCGCACCGCCCACGGCGGCCCCGCCGACGATCAGCGGCGCGCAGGCGGTCAGAGCGGAGGCGGCCGCGAGGGCGGCCGCCAGCGAGCGCCACGGCAGGCGCGAGAGCGTCGTTCGGGTCATGTCGGGTCCTGTTCTCCGAGGAGCTGCGCGTCCACCGCATCGCAGATGCAGTGCAGCGCGAGGATGTGCACTTCCTGGATGCGCGCGGTGCGTTCGTGCGGCACGCAGATGTGCACGTCGGTGTCGGTCAGCAGCGCGCCCAGCTTGCCGCCGCCGCGCCCGGTGAGCGCGACAATCGTCATCTCCTTCGCGCGCGCCGCCTCGGCGGCGGCGAGCACGTTGGCCGAGTTGCCGCTGGTGCTGATGGCCAGCAGCACGTCGCCCGGCTGGCCGAGCGCCTGCACCTGCTTGGCGAACACCTGCGTGTAGTCGTAGTCGTTGCCGATCGCGGTGAGGATCGACGTGTCGGTCGACAGCGCGATGGCCGCGAGGCCGGGGCGCTCGCGCTCGAAGCGGCCGACGAACTCCGCCGCGAAGTGCTGCGCGTCGGCCGCCGACCCGCCGTTGCCGCAGGCGAGCACCTTGCCGCCGGCGGTGATGCATCCGATCACGGCCGCCACCGCGTCGGCGATGGGGCGCGACAGCGCTTCTGCGGACTGGTACTTGAGGTCAGCGCTGTCGAAGAAGTGCTGCTGGATGCGCTGTTCGAGCATGGTCATGGATCATATGACAGCGGCCCGCGCGGGCCGGTTCCGCCGCGCCGCAGCGGCGCGGTTCAGCCGGCATCGAACGCGCCGCGCAGCCACTCGATGCGATCGTCGTCGAGTGCCACGACGTCGAAGCGACACGGCGGCGGGGTCGAAAGAGCGGCAACGAAGTGCTGCGCCGCGTAGACGATGCGCTGCCGCTTGGCCGCGCCGATGCTCGCGGCCGCGCCGCCGTGGCCGCCGCCGCGTCGCGCACGCACCTCGACGAACACGAGGGTGCCGTCGGGCTCGCGCACGATCAGGTCGACCTCGCCGCCGCGGGCGCGCGGACCGCGCGCGACCCGATAATTCCGGCGCACCAGTGCCAGCCCGTGTCGCTGCAAGTGCGCCAGCGCGCGCGCCTCGGCCTCGTCTCCCACCGCCTTCGTCCCGCCCGCCATGAGCCTCGACGCCTCCTTGTTGCTCGCCGCGGCGTCTGCGGCCGCGGGCCGGCAGCAGTATCCGGCAGGCGCGCTGTACGTGGTGGCCACGCCGATCGGCAATCTCGCCGACATCAGCTTGCGCGCGCTGCACGTGCTGTCGCTGGTCGACGCCGTGGCCTGCGAGGACACGCGCGTCACCGGCGCGCTGCTGCGCGCCTATGGGCTCGACAAGCCGCTGGTCGCACTGCACGAGCACAACGAGCGGGCCGCCTCCGCGCGCGTGATCGAGCGCCTCGCGCGTGGCGAGCGCGTGGCCTACGTCAGCGATGCCGGCACGCCGGCCGTGTCGGACCCCGGCGCGGTGCTCGTGTCGGACGCTGCGGCCGCCGGCCATGCGGTGATCCCCGTGCCCGGCGCGAGCAGCGTGGCCGCCGCCTTGAGCGTGGCCGGCGACGGCGTCGCGGCGGCGTTCGCGTTCGCCGGCTTCCCGCCGCCGCGAGGCGCCGAGCGCGAGGCGGCCTTGCGCGCGATCGCCGCGTCGAGCGGCTCGCACGTGATGTTCGAGGCGCCGCATCGCATCGCATCGCTCGCGCAGTCGCTCGCGGCGCTGGCGGGCGAGCGCCGCGTCACGGTGTGCCGCGAGCTCACCAAGCAGTTCGAGACGGTCGCGACGATGCCGGCGCGCGAACTGCCGACATGGCTCGCGGCCGATGCGAACCGCACGCGCGGCGAGTTCGTGCTGGTGCTGCACGCGCGGCCCGCCGAGGCGCCGGCCGACGACGACGGCGCGCGCGTGCTCGGCGTGCTGCTGCGCGAGCTGCCGCTGAAGCAGGCCGTCGCCCTGGCCGCCGAGATCAGCGGCGCGCCGCGCAACGCGCTGTACCAGCGTGCGCTGGCGCTGCGTCGCGGGGTGCCCGACGACGCTGCGCAGGACGGCGACGGCTGAACGCGCGCCGCCGCGCGGCCGTCAGCGGTGGCGCGTCTGCGCGTCGTGCTTCTGGCGACGGATGTCGCGGCTCGCGCGGTTCTGCAGGTGATGCAGGCGCTTGCGTTCGTGCGGGGTCACCTTGCCGTCGGCCTTGGCCTTGTCTTCGGCCCGGTCGATGAGGTGCTGCTCTTTCTGCAGACGGTGGGTCTCGCGTGTCGTCAGCGCACCCGAGGCCACCCCCTGGTCGATGCGCTGCTCCTGGTTCGCCTGCCGCTGGTCGACACGCGGCGTGGCGGCCAGGTCCGGCGCGGACTGCGCGAGCGCGCCGAACGACGCGAACGAGACGGCCACGGCCGCGACGAGGCTCTTGATCGGGTTCATCGAAGCTCCTTCCGGATCGGTAGTCTGTGCACCTTGCACAGTCGGACAACGAGCCCGCGTGAGGCCATGTCGACCGGGTTTGCGTAAAGTTCCGTGAACCCGCCCAGGAGCCCGACGATGATCTCGCGCGAACCCACCCTCGAACGACTGGCCGTCGCCCGCTCGCTGCTGCTCGAGCCGTTCGGGCTCGACGATGCGTCGCTGGCCCGCGCGCTGCGGCTGATCACCGAGCATCGCGTCGACGATGCCGACCTGTACTTCCAGTACACGCGCAACGAGGGCTGGAGTCTCGAGGAGGGCATCGTCAAGAGCGGCAGCTTCGGCATCGACCAGGGCGTGGGCGTGCGTGCGGTGGCCGGCGAGAAGACCGCGTTCGCCTACTCCGACGACTTGTCCGAGTCCGCGCTGATGGACGCCGCGGCCACGGTGCGCAGCATCGCGGCGGCCGGCCAGTCGCGTCGCGTGAAGGTGCCGGCGTCGCCGCGCGTCGCCGGCAGCCGCACGCTCTACGCGCCGATGGACCCGATCGCCACGCTGGACAGCGCGCAGAAGGTGGCGCTGCTGGAGAAGGCCGAACGCCTGGCGCGCGCGAAGGATCCGCGCGTGGTGCAGGTGATGGCCGGCCTCGCGGCCGAGTACGACGTGGTGCTGATCGCGCGCGCCGACGGCACCCTGGCCGCCGACGTGCGTCCGCTGGTGCGCATGTCGGTGACGGTCATCGCGGAGCAGGCCGGTCGCCGCGAGGTGGGCAGCGGCGGCGGCGGCGGCCGCTTCGGTCTCGGCTACTTCCACGACGACGTGGTGGCCGGCTACGTGGACCAGGCGGTCAACGCGGCGCTCACCAACCTCGAGTCGCGGCCCGCACCGGCCGGCGAGATGAGCGTGGTGCTCGGGCCGGGCTGGCCGGGCATCCTGCTGCACGAGGCGGTGGGCCACGGCCTCGAAGGCGACTTCAATCGCAAAGGCTCCAGCGCGTTCTCCGGTCGCATCGGCCAGCGCGTGGCCGCGCGCGGCGTGACGGTGCTCGACGACGGCACGATCCCGGACCGCCGCGGCTCGCTC
>Ga0073934_10007359_pt1 | contig 15379 bp, 11 predicted proteins | sample LarsenN4metaG_FD_76834 | JGI IMG/M metagenome (GOLD analysis project Ga0073934, IMG submission 76834) | Hot spring sediment bacterial and archeal communities from British Columbia, Canada, to study Microbial Dark Matter (Phase II) - Larsen... ...
CCTCCCGCCGGCTGAAGAGCGATCGTGTCTTCACCGACGACTGGACCGACGAAATCTACACTGCCAAAGGCCGGAAGTGGGTTCTCGACAACACCATGGTCTCTGTCCTCAAGCGCCATTATCCGAAGCTGGCGCCCGCACTGGAGGGAGTAGGGAACGCTTTCAATCCCTGGAAGCCAATCTGACGGTCCGAGCAAGGAGGCTGCCATGCCCGACGTCATCTTTGAGCCGTTGCAGTTTCGCAACCTCACCACCAAGAACCGGATCTGGCGTTCGAACATTTCCGGACGTTTTGACAACTACGACGGCTCCGGCAATCAGGCGCGCATCAACTGGGAAACACGGTTTGCCAAAGGCGGCGTTGGCGCCATTCTGTCGAGTTTCGTGCCGGTGCAGATCCGCGGGCGGATCATGCCGAACTACGCCACCATCGATAGCGACGAGCGCATCCCGTTCTGGCGCGAACTCGGCCGGGCGGTGCACGAGCATGACTGCAAGTTCATCCTGCAATTGAGCCATGGCGGCAGGCAGCGCGATATCGGCGGCATCGAATACGAGAAGGGCTTGAGCGCGACTGATAAGCCCGATCCGCTGCACGGATTCGAGGCGGAGCGGATGACGGTTCCGCAGATCAAAGAAGTAGTGCAGGCGTTCGCGCAGGCAGCGCGCCGCGCCCGGCAGGCTGGCCTGGACGGTATTGAGCTGCACGCCGCCAACGGCTACCTGTTCACGCAGTTCCTCTCCTCTGCGATCAACGACAGAGACGATGAGTACGGCGGCAAGCTGGAGAATCGCGCCCGGTTTTTGCTTGAGGTGGTGGCGGCGATTCGGGCGGAGGTGGGCAACGATTATCACCTTCAGGTGAAGCTTTCCACCACCGAGATGTGTAACGCGATGGTGATCGGGGAACCGCGCGGCAACACGATCGAGGATTCCGTAAAGGTCTGCAAATGGCTGGAAGCCTCGGGTGTAGATGCCCTGCATATTTCAGCGGGAGGATTCTTTCCACATCCGCGTAATCCGGTGGGAGACTTGCCGATTGACGTATTCCTGAAAGTGTATGACTCGCTGCTGTCGAGCGGGACAAAGACATTCCGGAACTACATTTTCTTCCGCGGCAAGTTGACCAGCAACGTCTTTCAGAAGCGCTGGCAGAAAGAAGCAGGCAAGGTTTTCGAAGGCGTAAACCTGGCCGATGCGCATGCGGTGAAGCAAGCCGTGTCGATTCCGGTGCTGTGCACCGGAGGATTTCAGACCGCTTCCTTCATCCGCGCCGCTATCGAAGATGGCAAATGCGATGGCGTGACGATTGCGCGCAGCCTGGTCGCCAATCCAGACCTGGTGAAGATGTTCGCAGCCGGAATGGATCGCCCGCCCAAGCCGTGCACGTATTGCAATCGCTGTCTGGTGAATGTGGTGGAGAATCCGCTGGGATGTTATGAGCCAAAGCGGTACGATTCGCACGAGCAGATGATCGCCGAGATCATGAGCGTGTTCAAACCAGCGCCGTTCAGCGCCGCGTCAAAATCGGCGAGCGCGCCTGAGCAATAAACGGTAGCGGCCTATCGACCTGCCGAAGGCTGCGAAGGCCCGCCGGAGCCCGCGGGCTTCTCGTTCCAGATGTACTGGCTGAACCACTCGTAGTTCTGTTCCATCACGTGGCGCTGCTGCTTCGGCTTATTGATGCCGTGGCCGAAGCCTTTGTAAACAACGAGACGGGCGGGCACGCCTTGATCCTGGAGCGCCTGATACAACTCGTAGGCATTGGGCAGCGGAACGCGGCGGTCGTTTTCCCCATGTTGAATCAGCGTTGGTGTTTTCGCGGCTCTGACATAGGAGATGGGAGAGGTCTTGCGATAGATCTCCGGATCTTCCCAGGGGGTGGCCTTCAGATACTGGCGCGTGAATGGGTGAATGTCTGTGTTGACGTAGTAGGTCATCCAATCGCTGATTCCCGCGCCCACGCTGATGGCTTTGAAGCGGTCTGAGGAGCAGGTGAGAAACGCAGAGATATAGCCACCCTGGCTCCAGCCCATCGCTCCCACGCGGTCTTTGTCAACGATGCCCTTGGCGATGAGATGATCGACGCCTGAGATGACATCCCAGGCATCACCGACGCCGAGGTTACGCACGTTGAGCGAGCGGAACTTCTCGCCATATCCGGCGGAACCACGATAATTGGGACGCAGCACGAGCGCACCTTTGGCTGCGAACATCTCGATCGGATACGTTCGGTCGGGGCCGAGCTGAGGCCTGTCGATTCCCGTTGGTCCGCCATGGATCACGACCAGCAACGGGTACTTCTTCGTCGGATCGTAATCCGCGGGCTTGATTAAAACGCCCTCGATCGCGGTTCCATCTGTGGACTTCCACTGAATCAGTTCCCGCTTGGCGAAGCGGAACTCCTTGTACTGAGCGGCAAAGTCGGTCAGCTTACGCGGGGTGAAACTGGCAACGGGGGAAGCGTAGACTTCGCCGAACTGGTTCGGGCCAGAGCCAGTGAAAGCCGCCTCTTTGAAATCGCGGGAGAAAGAAGCGCCGCCTGGCCACAGTGTCTCGTTGCCCAGCACCCGAGCCACAGCGCCGGTCTCCGGGTTGGCGCGGAACACATACCCGTGAGTGCGCTGCAAGCCGCTGAAGTAAATTCCGTCGGGCCCCCAACCGATCAGCGAGGGCTGTTCATCGAACGGCATGTTCAGAACGCGCGGCGCGCCGCCGTCGGCAGCGATGACCGCCACCTTGTGGTTCGTGTAGTAGTAATACTCCTGACCGTTCGCCGTCTGATACGCGATGAACCGGCCATCCGGCGACCACACCGGGTTGTTGTCGGGTCCGGATGTAGAGACCAACTTGCGCACAAAGCGGTCGCTGAGACGCACTGTGTAAAGGTCGACCGTGTGGGATGAACTCAGGTCGGGATCGCGACCGGCTGAAAAAGCAATCGTCTTGCCGTCAGGAGACCAGGAAATCGCACCTACAGAGAAATCCTCGCCGCTGCTGATCTGTTGTGGTTTTGGCTTCTCCTTACCGGTGTAATCTTCCGGCACGTTGACCAGAAAGATGTGCTGGTGGCGGTAGTCCTGCTGCACGATTTCGAAATCGCCGTAACGGTCCTTGCGGTCCTTCAGCGGCTTCGGTTCGGGACCGGTGGACACGAAGGCAATCCGCTTACCATCAGGCGCCCATTCGAAAGAGGCGACACCGCCTTCATCGGCAGTCAATGGAACGGCTTCGCCGCCCGCGGGAGAGATCAGGTAGATCTGCCGTTTCCCGTCCCTGTCGGAAGCGAAGGCAAGCCGCTTCCCGTCCGGCGCCCAAGACGGGGAACTCGACGATTTCTTGCCGCTGGTGAGTTGGTAGCGCTCGCCTGTGACGGAGGAGTAGACCCAAATCTCGGTCTGGAACTCATTCTCTTCCCAGTTGGTTTCCGAAACCACATAGGCGACATACTTGCCGTCGGGTGAGATTACCGCGCCCGCGGGGGTTCGGAATCCGAGCATCTGGTCCACCGTGGGCGTCTGCGCCGTCAGGGGTACGCAGGACAGAGCGATAAACAGCAGAAAACAGCGCGCCATGAACACATTATGCGCGCTCGCGGTTAGCCGCGAAGCAAGAGGTTTTCACGGCCGTACTGAGGAGGGCGGACTTTCGCAGACCGCTGTATTCCTCCATTTCACCCAAGAGCCTTTCCGCGGCCCCTGCGATACACTGAAAGCAAGGGCTTTCCCACAGAATTTCCCGACCAAGACGTCAGGTCACCCATGCCTACAGAATCAGAACAACGGATTGATCTCAATAGCTGGCTTGCGGAGGAACTGTACCAGCAGTATGTGCACGACCGCCGCGCCGTAGACGAAAGTTGGAAGGAAGTGTTTGAGGTTGAACCAGGCAACGGTTCCCCCGCTTCCAAACCTGCCAGTGGCACTAAATCGAATGGCAACGCGGTAACGACTGCCGCTCCCACAACAGCAACGCCTACACCGGCACCGGCAGCGGAACAGGCGGTAACTCGCACAACGCCGGCCACCCCGACCGCACCCGCGCAGACTCAGGCGGTCGCCCTTTCGCCGGCAGACCAACTGGTGCCGTTGCGTGGAGCACCGGCTCGGCTGGCGGAAAACATGATCGCCAGTCTGGCAGTCCCGACGGCCACCAGCCAGCGCACCATTCCGGTGAAGGTAATCGATGAAAACCGTCGCATGTTGAACCAGTGGCGCGAGATCCACGGCAAGTCGAAGGTTTCCTACACGCATATCATCGCCTGGGCCATCGTGAAGGCTTTGAAGGCCGTTCCGGCGCTGAATCACGCTTATGCAGAGGTCGACGGCAATCCGCATCGCATTGTCCGCAACGAGACCAACCTCGGCATCGCAATCGATTTGGCAGGTAAAGACGGATTGCGTTCGCTGGTGGTGCCCAACATCAAGAATGCGGGTGCGATGGACTTCGCGCAGTTCTTGGGCGTGTACGACGACACGGTCGCGCGAGCCCGTAGCGGTAAGCTCACGGTTGCCGATTTCCAGGGCACAACGGTTTCGCTGACCAACCCTGGAACGGTGGGAACGAACGGCTCGGTCCCGCGGTTGATGCCTGGTCAGGGCTGCATCATCGCCACTGGAGCAATCGACTATCCGGCCGAGTTTGCCGGCGTCGCCGATGAGATGCGCGCCACTCTGGGCATCAGCAAGGTGATGACGGTCACCTGCACCTACGATCACCGCGTCATCCAGGGCGCCGAAAGCGGCATGTTCCTGGGAAAACTGCAGGCGCTGCTCGAAGGTGAAGACGGGTTTTACGACGAGATCTTTGCCGCTGCGCAGATCCCTTACCAGGCGTTGCGCTGGCAGCAGGATCGCAAAGCTCCGGTGGCGTATTTCGGCGCCGACAAGCGCATGGACGAGATCGCCAAGCAGGCGGCGGTCCTGCAGTTGATCAACGCCTATCGCGTGCGCGGGCATCTTCTGGCCGATCTCGACCCGCTGCAAGTGGAACCCGCGTATCACGCGGAGCTCGACCCGGCCACCTACGGCCTGTCGCTGTGGGATCTCGATCGCGACTTCATCACCGGCTCACTGGCCCAGCAGGGCAAGAACGGGATGGTAACCGTCGCGCCGCTGCGCAAGATCCTGGAGACGCTGCGGCAGACCTACTGCGGCAAGATGGCATGCGAGTACATGCACATCCAGAATCCAGAGGAGAAACGCTGGCTTCAGGAGCGCATGGAGCCGCAGGCCAACAACTGGCCCATCGAGGATGAACAAAAGCGCCGCACACTGGTCCGGCTGATGGAAGCCGAGACCTTCGAAAACTTCCTGGAGAACCGCTTTAAGGGCCACAAGCGCTTTTCTTTGGAAGGGGGCGAGGCCGGCATGGTGATTCTGGACGAACTGATCGAGCGCGCAGGCGCACAAGGCGTCCAGGAAATCGTTATCGGCATGGCGCATCGCGGGCGTCTGAACGTGCTGGCCAACCTGGTCGGAAAAGCGGCGACACAAGTATTGGGCGAGTTTGAGGGCGCGCTCGACCCGGAAACCACGCAGGGCTCGGGTGATGTGAAGTATCACCTGGGCGCCAGCGGCGTGCATCGCACGTCCACAGGCCGCGAGGTCAAGGTCTCCGTATCTCCGAATCCGAGCCACCTCGAAGCTGTCGATCCGGTGGTGGAAGGAATTGTGCGCGCCAAGCAGGAACGCATGAAGGACCAGAAGCGCGAGCGCGTAATCCCGGTGCTGGTGCACGGTGACGCGGCGTTCGCGGGTCAGGGCGTGGTGGCCGAGACATTGAACATGTCGCAGTTGCCAGGTTATTCGACGGGCGGCACGGTTCACCTGATTATCAACAACCAGATTGGCTTCACCACCACACCGGAAGAAGGGCGCTCAACCACTTATTGCACCGACGTAGCGCGCACGGTGCAGGCGCCGATTTTCCACGTGAATGGCGACGACCCGGAAGCCTGCCTGCGAGCCATCCAAGTCGCGTTCGACTTCCGCATGCGGTTCAAGAAAGACGTCGTCATCGACATGATCTGCTACCGGCGCCACGGACACAACGAAGGCGACGACCCCAACTACACGCAGCCGGTCATGTACCGCCAGATCAAGGCTCAGCCTTCCGTGGCTACCAAGTACACCGATCGCCTGCTGCGCTCCCAAGTGGTGAGCAAGGAATGGGCGGACCGGGCGAAACGCCAGATCCTGGAGCGTTTGAACGAAGCGCACGAAGAAGCCGTGGCCAAGGGCGAGCGCTACGAAATCCAGGAAGTGACGAAGTACGAGAAAGAAGATATCCCGGACTTCTGCCCGCGCACCTCGGTCAGCGAAGATTTGATCCGCCAGGTGATCGCCGGGTTGACCAGTTGGCCTCAAGATTTCCATATCCATCCGAAACTGCGCGCCCAGATCGAAAAGCGCAAGGACTTGCTCAATGGCGGCAAGGCGGATTGGGCGCTGGCGGAAGCGCTGGCGTTCGGGACCCTGGTTCTGGAAGGGACACCTGTGCGCCTGAGCGGCCAGGATAGCGGACGTGGCACGTTTTCCCAGCGTCACCTGGAGTTGTACGACACCGAGAACGGACGGCTGTATGTGCCGTTGCAGAATCTGGCCCCGAATCAGGCGCGCTTCCACGTCTGGGACAGCAGCCTGAGCGAGTTCGGCGTCATGGGTTTCGACTACGGCTATTCGCTGGGCGACCCGCTCACCCTGGTGCTCTGGGAAGGCCAGTTCGGGGACTTTGTCAATGGCGCCCAAGTGATGATCGACCAGTTCATTTCAAGCTGCGAAGCCAAGTGGGGCCAGCCGAGCGGACTGGTGCTGCTGCTGCCGCATGGATTCGAAGGCCAGGGGCCGGAGCATTCCAGCGCGCGCATCGAACGGTTCCTCCAGTTGTGCGCCGAGAACAACATGCAGGTCTGCAACGCGACCACGCCGGCGCAATATTTCCACGTGCTGCGGCGCCAGATGTACGGCGGTCCGGACCGGCGCGGCGTGCGCAAGCCGCTGATTCTGTTTACTCCGAAGAGCCTGCTGCGCCATCCAAAAGTTGTATCGAAGCTCGATGATTTCACGCATGGCCATTTTGCTCCGGTGCTGAGCGACGACGGGGGAGGAGCGCCGGATCGTATGTCCAAGGTGATGTTCTGCTTCGGCAAGATCTACTACGAACTCGCCGCCGCCCGCGAGCAGAAGCAGGCCTGGAATACGGCCATCATCCGCATGGAACAGCTCTACCCGTGGCCGCAGGAGGAGATCGAAAATATCCTGTGGCGCTATCCATCGACGGCGGAACTGGTCTGGGTCCAGGAAGAGCCGCGCAATCAGGGCGCATATTTATTCTTCCGCGACAAGATCCAACCGCTGATCGAGGAAGGCCGCCGCGTGCTGCGCTACGCGGGCCGCAGTGAGTCGGCAAGCCCGGCAGCCGGCTCGCTGAAAAGGCATTTGCAGGAACAGGCGGCCGTGGTGGAAGACGCATTTAGCGGCGGCAGCCCGACGCACCGCCGGTACAAGATTGTGCCGAAGCGGCGGAAGTTGACGTCAGGGAATCCGGAGTAAGATTCGGGAGCTCCGAATAGCCTCGATCCCCAGGGACGCAGGAATTTGAGAGGCTGATTTTGTGAGCCGCATTCTGATCGTCTTTACCGGCGGAACCATTTCCATGAAGCTTGACCCGGTTACGGGAGGCGCTGTGCCTGCCTTGTCCGGGCGCGAGATCATCGCCTTCGACCCGGGGCTGTCCGAAGTGGCGGAGCTCGATGTCATCGATCACGCACGCCTGCCCGGTCCACATTGGACGCCGGCGCGAATGTTCGGCCTTTCCGAACTGCTGCATCGCGAACTGGAACGCGAAGATATCGCCGGGGCGGTGGTCACCCATGGCACCGACACGCTGGAAGAGACCGCCTACTTCAGTGATCTCCGGCACTCATCCTCCAAGCCAGTGGTCTTCACAGGGGCGATGCGGAACGCATCCGAATTGGGCTACGACGGTCCGGCGAACCTGCGGGCCGCGGTTCGCGTGGCCGCGGATCCCGGATCGGCCAGTCAAGGCGTGCTGATTGTATTGAATCAGATGATCCACGCAGCCTCGGCCGCTACAAAGAGCGACACGCAGGCAGTGGAGACATTTCACAGCCCGGTCTTCGGTCCGCTTGGCATGGTGGACAACGACGGCGTGCGCTACTTCCGGGCGCTTCCCTCGCGCCTGGTGTTGCAAGGCGGACGTTTCGAAGAGCATGTCGACCTGCTGCAAATGTATGCCGGCGCCGACTCGCGCTTCATCGATTTCTCGCGGCAGAGCGGCGCTCGCGGAATCGTGATTGAGGGAACCGGCCGCGGCAACGTGCCTCCCGCGGCGATTCCCGGGATTCAACGTTTCCTCGACGCAGGTCTGCCGGTGGTGATCGCATCGCGCTGCGCCCAAGGACGCGTGCTCGACACGTATGCCTACGAGGGGGCCGGACGCGACTTGCGCAAGCGGGGTGCTCTTTTCGCGGGCACGTTAACCGGAGCCAAAGCGCGCATCCGGTTGATGATTGCGCTGGGTTGCGCTGCCGGTCCGGGCGAACTTCGCGAACTGTTCGAAGCAGGCTCCTACTGACATTTCTCCCGCAGCTACGATGTGGTACAGTTTGCTGAACCGCGCTTTCGTGCGGGCTGGGAGACAACAGTCATGCTTTCCGCCGAGTACAAAGTGTTCGTCAAGTCATTAATAAAGGCTGCAAGCGAAGCATTCTTTGGAGGTGGAACCGCCACGGCCTTTGGCGGAATGGCGATTGGATCGAAGGTCAACATCGAAGAGGGCGGCGGAATCGACGGAATGCAACACGTCGACTACGAAAAGATGAAGTGCTACGTACAGATAACGGACACGGTTAAGATGATTGGCCAAGTTCAGCCTCTTCTAGCCAAGTTCGCTATCGCGCACGAGTTTGGCCATATCGTCGCCGGACCGATTGGGGGCGAAATCGGCACCGCGGAAGCGCGCCTGGACTCGAAAAAGCACGAAGTGGCCGCCGATCTGATCGGGACATGCCTGCTTCTGCGCACCGGCGTCACGCCCATAATGATCACCACCATGCTGCAAAGCTACGGCGACTACGTAATGGACGAGGTGGAAAAAGGCACCCACCCCAGCCGTAAGGATCGCATGGCGTACATTATTTCGCTTTTTCCAAAGATCCGTTCCGGCGGCGGCTCAACTGAGCTCGATGCAATCAAGAACATTCTGAAGAACGTTCCCTGAAGCGTACTTTCAGCTGCCGCCTGCAAACCGGCTCCGCTGCGTTGGCTGGGGCGCATGAACGCGCAAGTCCCCTGTTCTGTCAGATACTGGCAACATGAATTTGACCTCTCAATTGAGGCCTAACGGCGCCCTGGCGGTCGTCCTGAGCATCCTTGCCTGTGACAGCGTAAGCCTTCACGGCCAGCAAGACACCGCTCCACCAGCCGTCGTGGCCGGAATACCTGTGAACTATGAGGAAGCGCAGGTGGGCAACTTCAGCTTGCCTGACCCGTTGGTGTTCGCCGACGGCAGCAAGGTGCGAGACGCCAAGGCTTGGACTTCCAGACGCCGCGCGGAGATCCTTCGACTCTTTGAGCAGAATCAGTTCGGGCGCAGTCCTGGGCGTCCGCGCGATATGAGCTTCGATGTCTTCGAGCCAGGCGGTTCGGCTTTCGATGGCAAGGCGCTCCGCCGCCAGGTCACGGTCTACTTCTCAAAAGACAAGACCGGACCGAAGATGGATCTGCTGATCTACCTGCCCGCGGCAGCCAGGCAAAAAGCGCCGCTGCTGTTGAATTTGGGCTTCGGCGGGAATGCAGCGGCTGTGGACGATCCCGGTGTGAAGGCGAGTGAAGTGTGGGGCCGCGATCGGAAGAAAGTTCCGGTGAAACGCGGCGCGGGATTCGGAAGATTGAACGTGCTTCCTCTTCTGGAACGCGGCTATGGTGTCGCGACCGTGTACTACGGCGATATCGATCCCGATTTCGCCGGAGGCGTGCCGCACGGCGTGAGAGCGCTCTACCTCAAGCCCGGACAAAGTGAGCCTGCCGCGGACGAATGGGGCTCCATCGGGGCGTGGGCCTGGGGCCTGAGCCGGGCAATGGACTACCTCGAAACGGACAAGCAGGTGGATGCCAAGCGGGTGGCGATCATCGGCGTTTCCCGCCTGGGCAAGACCGTTCTTTGGGCCGGCGCGAGCGATCCGCGTATCGCCATGGTGATTGCCAGTTGTTCCGGCGAAGGCGGAGCCGCACTCAGCCGGCGGAACTACGGAGAGACGATCAAGCACTTGGCGGTCCGCTACGGTTACCAGTTCGCGGCCAACTATGCGAAGTATGGTGACGCGGTCGACAAGTTCCCCGTGGATTCGCACATGTTGATAGCGCTGATCGCGCCGCGACCGCTATTGCTCCAAACGGGAGACAAGGACTTCTGGTCGGATCCCAGGGGTGAGTTTCTGGCGGCGGTTGCCGCCGCGCCCGTGTACAAACTCCTCGGCAGGCAGCCACTCGCCACGGAGACAATGCCCGCGGCTGGAGAACCTGTGCTCAACACACTCGGCTATTACATGCATGCCGGTGGACACGGCATGATTCCGTCCGATTGGGACGTGATCATGAAATTCATGGACATGCACCTGATGGCAGGCAGGTGACGTCTATTGGTTGTCTTTGTACTCTTCGTACCAGGCCATCTGGATCGCTTCCAGCTTGGCCTCGTTTGACTTCATCGGGTCGTCGGAGAACTGCGGCAGTTGCGTCACGTAACGGTGCAAATCGGTAAAGCGCACCGTTAACGGGTCCACGCCCGGGTGGGCGTCGAACAACGCGATGCCGATATCTTCGTGGTTGTCCCAGGTCAGGCTCATAGCTTGGTTCCTTTCAGCGCACCGCTGACTGCTCGATTCATCACCGTCTCCGCCAAGTCCCGCGTCGCCGCATCCAGCAGTTCAATGTGATGGCGGATGAGAAGGTGATCGTCGGAATGGTAAACGGTCAGCAATTCGTTAATCGCTTTGTCGATTAGGTGCCGCGATTCCGGCGCCATTTCGTAATAGGCGTCGCTCTGCTTCGCCTTTTCCACCGCGGCCAGGATCTGGTCGGCTTCGACACGCGCTTCGCGCACCTGCCGCGCTTGCAGGTCCTCCTCGGCTTTCTCGTAGGACTCGCGAATCATCGCTTCCACCTGATCTTCGGTCAGGCCATAGGAAGGCTTAACTTCGACGGTCTGCTCCTTGCCGCTGCGCAGATCGCGCGCGCCGACGCTGAGAATTCCGTTGGCGTCGATGAGGAAGCGGACCTCGATGCGCGCGCCTCCCGCGGGCATCGGATCGATGTCTTTCAACTCGAAGCGCGCCAGGCTGCGGCAATCCTTCACCAGTTCCCGCTCTCCTTGTAAAACATGGATCAGCACGTTGCGCTGGCCGTCCACGGAGGTGGTGAAAATTTCCGTTGCGCTTGCCGGAATGGTGGAATTGCGGTGAATCAGCTTGGAAACCACTCCACCCATGGTCTCGATACCCAGGGACAGCGGCGTCACATCCAGCAGCAGCTGATCCTGAACATCGCCGGATAAAATCGCCGCCTGCACCGCGGCGCCGAGAGCAACAACTTCGTCGGGGTTCAACTCGGTATGCGGCTTGGCGCGGAACAGCGTCTCGACGGCGCTGCGCACCAGCGGAATGCGGGTCGACCCGCCTACCATCACCACCTCATCGATCTGGTCCGGAGTGAGCCCGGCGTCTTTCATGGCCTGCCGGCAGGGACCTAGAGTACGGTCCACAATGTCGCGGATCAAGTCTTCGAACAGATCGCGCGTGATTTGGCGCTGGTAGCGCCGCCCGCGGTAGTCGATGTCAATCAGTTCGGCCGGAGAATAACTCAGCGCTTCCTTGGTCCGAATCACAGCGTGGCGGACGGTTTGGACTGCCTCGCCGTTGCCGGACAGATCTTCGCCCCACTCCGTCGCGATATCTTCCAGCGCGATACGCAAAAGCCGGTTGTCGATATCGTCGCCGCCGAGGTGCGTGTCGCCGTTGGTCGCAAGCACCTCGAAGATGCCTTCCTGCAGGCGCAGGATCGAGATGTCGAAGGTGCCCCCGCCGAGGTCGTAAACCGCCACCACGCCGTTCTTGCGCTTGTCGAGTCCGTAGGCAAGCGAAGCCGCTGTCGGCTCATTCACCAGGCGCAACACCTCCAGCCCCGCCAATCGCCCCGCGTCCTTGGTCGCCTGGCGCTGTGCGTCGTTGAAGTATGCCGGCACAGTGATTACAGCTTGCGTGACTTCTTCATTGAAATAGGCTTCCGCATTCGCTTTCAGGCGTTTCAGCACCTGTGCCGAGATTTCGGGTGGCGTGAACAGGCGGCCCCCCAATTCCAGGCGGATCACCGGTTCCGCGTCCTGGGCGATGCGGAACGGAAACAGCTTCAGCTCGCCGGCTACGTCTTCTCTGCTACGTCCCATCAGCCGTTTGACCGAATAGACCGTTCGCTCAGAAGAATCGATCAGCAGGCGGCGCGCCTGTTCGCCAACGATAAAGGAACCATCTTCCCGGTAGGAAACGATACTCGGAACCAGCAGCCCGCCTGACTGGGCGTCCGGTATCACCTTCGGACCAGTCAAGTCCATGAAGGCGGCGAGGCTGTTTGTGGTGCCGAGGTCAATGCCGATGATGCGCTTGGCATGCGCGGAGCTGAAATCGATTTGAAAGGTGCCCATGGTTTTGGCTGCACGGCAGCGCTACGTTTGCGTAGCGCGCGTCTCCAGTTCTTTGTCCACTTCCCGAAGCAGGTTTTGAATATAGCGGCGGCGGTTGAGCAGGCCGCGCAGATGCCCCAGGACTTCGCGCCGCGCTTCCTCGCCCTGCGCGGCATCATGCTTGCGGAAGTCCGATTCCATCTCCGTATCGATTTGGGCTCGCAGGGCTTCGAAGTGAGAGCGGGACGCGCGCAGAGAATCAAGCGCATCGTCATCGCCTCCGCGCAATTCGTCCAGCGCCATGTTCAGTTCGAAAACTTCCTCGAGCAGCTCCGGCGGAACGTCCTTGGAACGCTGCTCGCCGATGTCGAACCCGTTCTCGCGCAGAATCAGCTCCGAGCGCAGCACGGGATCTTTCAGGATCCGGTAGCCGTCGTTCAGCAGTGCGGTGGCTTCGAGCGAATAGCGACGCTCCAGTTCCTGGCCACGCACGAACCGGTCCGGATGCAATTGCCGGCTCAGTTCATAGAATCGCTTCTGCAACCCGGCCGCGTCGATGGAGAGCTGCTTTGGAATTCCGAAAAAGAGGAAGTAGTCCGGAACAGGAGGCTGAAGGGTATTGCAGTAGTGGCAAAAAGGCGATGCGGCGTCCGGATTGCCGCATCGCCAGCATGGAGCGGTGTGGAGCGGTTCCTGCATCACGCCGTGAATGACGTGCCGCAGCCGCAACTTTTCTTCGCGTGTGGATTGTCGAAAACGAAACCGGACTGCATGAGCGAGTCTTTCCAGTCGAGAGTCATCCCCTCGAGGTAAACCATGCTCTTCGGATCGACAAACACCTGGACGTCGTCGAAAGTGAACACATGATCCGTTGGACGCGGCTTGGGATCGAACTTGAACTGATAACTTAAACCGGAACAGCCCCCGCCCAGAACTCCAAGGCGCAACCCGCCCGTAACGCCTTGCTTTGCGAATGCATCGCGGATCTTGCTGACCGCTTTTGGAGTAACCTCTATGCTCGCCATAGCGAACCCACCTTCCATTATGCGGCGGGGACGGCTTCGCTGGCGATCTGCGAACTCTTCTTCTTAAAGTCGGCGATCGCGGCCTTGATGGCGTCTTCAGCCAGAACCGAGCAGTGAATCTTCACCGGCGGCAACGCCAGTTCGTTCACGATTTCCGTGTTCTTGATCTGTAGGGCTTCATCGATGGAGCGCCCCTTCAGCATCTCGGTGGCGAGCGACGAACTCGCGATGGCGCTGCCGCAGCCGAACGTCTTGAACCGGGCGTCTTCGATGACGCCGGTTTCCGGGTTCACCTTGATTTGCAACTTCATCACGTCGCCGCACTCGGGAGCGCCCACCAGACCGGTGCCCACGTTCGGATCCTTCTTATCGAGCGAGCCCACATTGCGGGGGTTATTGTAATGATCGAGGACTTTGTTCGAATAAGCCATGTCTGCGTTTCTCCGTCTTCTTTCTTCTGGATTTCCTTCTGGTTTTAGTGGACGCTCCACTCGACTTTGCTGAGATCCACGCCTTCTTTCACCATCTCGTAAAGCGGCGACAGCTCACGCAACTTCTTTACCGTCTCCACGACGCGATTGCCTACGTAGTCCACTTCTTCATCTGTGTTGAAGCGGCCCAGTCCGAAACGGATGGAGGAATGCGCCAAATCGTCGCCCGCGCCCAACGCCTTGAGAACGTAGCTGGGTTCGAGCGTAGCCGAGGTGCAAGCTGAGCCGCTCGAAACTGCAATATCGTTGATGCCCATCAACAGCGACTCGCCTTCCACGTAGGCGAAGCTGATGTTCAGGTTGTTGGGCAGCCGGCGCTCCATTGTGCCGTTGATGTAAACCTCGTCGAGTTCGCCCATCAACTTGTCTTTCAGGCGGTCGCGCATCGCGCCTAAACGGGCCGCTTCCGACGCCATCTCGCGCTGGCAAATGGCTGCCGCTTCCCCAAAACCAACAATGCCAGGCACATTCAATGTGCCCGAGCGCATGCCGCGCTCGTGGCCGCCTCCATCCATCTGCGCAGTCAATTGCACCCGCGGGTTCTTGCGCCGGACATAAAGCGCGCCCACGCCCTTCGGGCCATACATCTTGTGAGCGGTCATCGACAGAAGGTCGATACCATCATTGATCACATTCACCGGAACTTTGCCCACCGCCTGAGTCGCGTCGGTGTGCAGCAGCGCTCCGCGCGCGTGGCACAGCTTCGCGATCTCGCCAATGTGTTGAATGACGCCGATTTCGTTGTTGGCGTACATGATGCTCACCAGGATCGTCTTGTCGGTGAGCGCATCCTTCAACAGGTCGAGATCCAGAAGCCCGTTTGGCTGCACCGGCAGGTAGGTGACACGGCAGCCGTTCTTCTCAAGCCGCTTGCAGGTGTCGAGCACGGCTTTGTGCTCAGTGGCGGCGGTGATAATGTGGTTGCCCCGCTGCGCGTACATCTCCGCCACACCCTTAAGCGCAAGGTTGTTGGACTCGGTTGCGCCGCTGGTGAACACGATCTCTTTAGGAGTGGCCCCAATCAGGTCCGCCAGTTGTTTCCTGGACTTCTCCACCGCCTCCTCGGCATGCCAGCCGAAGGCGTGGTTCCGGGACGCAGCATTGCCGAACTCCTCCAGGAAATACGGTTTCATCGCTTCCAGGACCCGCGGGTCCATCGGCGTC
>Ga0073934_10007360_pt1 | contig 15379 bp, 9 predicted proteins | sample LarsenN4metaG_FD_76834 | JGI IMG/M metagenome (GOLD analysis project Ga0073934, IMG submission 76834) | Hot spring sediment bacterial and archeal communities from British Columbia, Canada, to study Microbial Dark Matter (Phase II) - Larsen... ...
ATCCCTGGGCTTCTTTTTGCGCGAGCCACTTCAGCGTGAACGCCAGCGAGTTCAGCCGCGTGGCAGTCGTATCGGCGCGGGACATGAACACCACCGGCGCCGAAGTGCCGACGAGCAACCCGCCGAACCGGCATTCGGCCGTGTACATGATCGCTTTCACGGTCAGGTTGGCCGCAAGCAGGTTCGGAAACAACATCGCATCGGCCGCACCGACCACCGCCCCGCCGATGCGCTTCTTGTCGCCGGCGTCCGCAGCGTAAGCCAAGTCGAACGACAGCGGCCCCTGTACCACGCAACCGGTGATCTCACCGGCCTCGCACCGCCGCTGCAATTCCTCGGCCTCGACCGTGTCGGGCATGGCGTCGGACGCTTTTTCCGTCGCCGACATGATGGCAATGCGCGGGCGCGTTGAGAGTCGAGAGTTGAGAGTTGAGAGTCGGAAAGAGGTCTTGGACGGTGACAATTCTGACTCTGAACTCTCAACTCTCAACTCTAAACTCTCTGCCACTTCCGCCAGACTCCGCACCAGGTCCACTTTCTGTTCCAGCGTGGGCTGGATGGTGATGCCGGTGTCGGCGAGCAGGAAGCGGCGGTTGTCGCGGGGAATCTCCATCAGCACCACCTGGGCGATGACGCGGTCGGTGCGCAGACCCGTGTCGCGCGCGAGGACCGCTTTCATCAACGCCGGCGTGGCGATCTGGCCTTTCATCAGCAGTTGCGCGCGGCCGGCGCGGATCTCCGCCACTGCGGTTGCGGCGGGATCGCCACTGTCGACGACACGAAATCCCGACAGATCGATCTTCCACTCTGCGGCGAGCGCGCGAACCTCGGATTCCGCGCCGGTCAACACTGGCAAAACCCACCCGCGCCCCGCCGCCACCGACAGCGCCTCCAACACCGTGCGGTCCGCACCGCCGGCCGCAATCACCGGCACGCGCGCGGCGGCGCGATCGGCGTCGGCGTACAGCGCATCGAAACCCAACAACGCCACAATCAATCCTCGTCGTCTTGCGAGCGCTTGACGGCGCCCCGAATCTCGCTTGCGGTTGGCGGCCGGTAAAGTATCCGCTAATCGCAAGCGTTCACATACCCGACCATTGCGGCGGGCGCTTTTGCAGGAACGCGGTAATGCCTTCCTGTGCGTCGCACTTCAAGGCGTTGTCGGTGATCACCGCCGTCGCCCGGCGATACGCTTCCGGCTCGTCGAGAGCGTATTGGTCGTAGAACGCCGCCTTGCCGATGCGCAGCACCAGCGGACTGCTGACCACGATCGCGTCCACCAGCTCCTGCACGGCGGCGTCCAACTGGTCCGGTTGCACCACGCGGTTCACCAGGCCGGCTTGGAGGGCGCGTTCGGCACTGATCGGCTGCCCCGTCAGGAGCATTTCCATCGCGACTTTCGCCGGAATGTTGCGGACCAAAGGCACCATCGGCGTGGTGCAGAACAAGCCGATCTTCACCCCGGGCGTGGCGAACCTGGCTTCGGTCGATGCCACCGCCAGGTCGCACGCCGCCACCAACTGACAGCCCGCTGCGGTCGCCAGGCCTTGTACGCGCGCAATGACCGGCTGCGGCAGCATGCGCAACCGCTGCATGACGCGCGAGCAGCGCTCAAACAGCGCACGATATTCCGCCTCGCTGCGGCCGGCCATTTCCGAAAGGTCGTGCCCGGAGCTGAAAATCGGCCCCGCAGAAGCGAGGACGACCACGCGCACCGACGCATCGTTCGCCGTGCGTTCCAGGAGGCCGTCCAGCTCCGCGAGCAATTGTTCGGAGAGCGCGTTGCGGCGCTCGGGCCGATTGAGCGTGATCCGCAGCACGCTGGATTTGTGTTCGGTGAGAATCGTTGATGTCATGGCGGTTCTCGCGATTCGAATGGCGATTTGATTCTACTCGTTGCGAACGCCGATGGGCTATGCTGGTGTTTGTTTAGCCGCGACCCGGAGGGAGCGCTCTGGATCGATGCCTCCGACGCGCAGAGCGCTCCCCTGTGGGTCGCGGCTAAACGGAAGGAAACGTTCGCGTGTCGGACCATCTCGCGCTGCTGATCCAGGCTGGGCATCCGTTGTTGCTCATCGAGACCACCGATGAGGACCGCGCCGAAGGGATGGTGCGCGACACAGCCGCCCGCCTGCAGCGCACTGTGTGCGACTGGTCGCTCACCAAGGGGTTGTGGCAACTGGACGATACCGGCCGCCCCGTCCGCAACCTCGCCCCCGCGGGCAAACCAGCCGCCGCGCTCGAACACGTCCTGCGCAGCGGCGAGCAGACGGTATTCGTCTTTCGCGACCTCGGCCCGCACGTGCGCGATGCCCAGGTGCATCGACTGTTGCGCGATCTGCAGCCCGTCTGTCGCAAGATGCGGTGCACCATCATTTGCATGGAGTATCTGCCCTTCCCCGCGGAGGCCAGCCGGCTCGTCGTGCGGTTCGATCTCGGCTGGCCTACCGCCGAGGAACTGGAGCAGACCGTCATCGACACATTTCGCCGCATTCAGAGCGAATCGCTGTACGAGGTCACCTCGAAAATCACCCGCCGCGAGATGGACCAGTTGATTCACACTCTCCGCGGGCTCACGCGCAGCGAGACCGAGCGCGTGATCGCCTCGGCCATCTATCACAACTATTCCCTCTCCGGTGACGACCTGCCGCGGATTGTGGAAGCGAAACGGCAACTGCTCGGCGCCACCGGCTGCCTGGAATCGATCGTCGCCGACTTCTCGCCCGACGACATCGGCGGCCTCGACAACCTCAAGGAATGGCTGCGCGTCCGACGAGGCGGGTTCACGCACCAGGCCCGGGAATTCGGCGTCGAGCCGCCCCGCGGCGTGCTGATGCTCGGCGTGCAGGGCTGCGGCAAAAGCCTGTGTGCGAAGGTGGTCGCATCGGATTGGAAAATGCCGCTGCTGCGACTCGATCCCGGCGTGCTGTACCAGAAGTACATCGGCGAGAGCGAAAGCCGGTTGCGGCAGGCGCTATCGCAGGCGGAGGCGATGTCCCCCGTCGTGCTGTGGATCGACGAGATCGAAAAGGCGTTCGCCTCCGCCAGCGCGGACTCCGCCGACGGCGGACTGTCGCAACGGATGTTCGGCACGCTGCTGACGTGGATGCAGGACCACCGGCATCCAATCTTCATCGTGGCCACGGCGAACGACGTCTCGCAGTTGCCGCCGGAGTTAATGCGCAAAGGCCGCTTCGACGAGATGTTCTTCGTCGACCTGCCGAATGCCGAGGCGCGGCGAAGGATCTGGTCGATTCATCTCTCCCGGCGGCAGCGCGACCCGCTGCAATACGATCTGGACAGGCTGGTCGATGCGACGGACGGGTTCAGCGGCGCGGAGTTGGAGCAGGTCGTGCGGGCCGGACTGTACCGGGCGTTTGCAGCGCAATCGGAGTTGCAGAATGTGCATCTGATCGAGGAACTACGTTCCACAAAGCCGCTGTCCGCGGTGATGCCGGAACGCATCGCCCGCCTGCGTGCCTGGGCGGCCGAGCGCTGCGTGCCGGCGGATTGACCCCCGTTTAGCCGCGACCCGGAGGGGAGCGGTTTGCGCGTCGGAGGCATCGATTCAGAGCGCTCCCCTCCGGGTCGCGGCTAAACGTGTTCATCGATTTTTCTGCAAATTGGCCTTTTCACGGGGTTTGGAGGCCCCTATCATCATAAGGCTCCAGCCTCCGAGGCTGCCCGTTGTCGGTCTGTGCCTGACGCGCCCGCCTGTGCCGACCCAAATCGACCCGCGAAAACAGTCCGACCTGAAAACACGTAACGCCAACTGCGGCTGACGTTCCGCCGGTGACACGGTGGCGTCCGCTCGAACTGCAAGGATTGCCATGCTGATCTGGGAAGCTCCTCCGCCAATGTGATTGCCGTGGCGGACCGGGTTCGCGACCAAGGGGGTCGCCTCGGCCGTCACGACGGCAACCATGGGGTTGCCGCCGCGCCGGTCGAATCATCGCCCGTGCCTTCCTCACCGTTCAGTTTGTTCGAGACCGCCGTTTCTCTCGTTTAGCCGCGACCCGCAGGGGAGCGTTCCCCCCGATCGCGCTAAACAAATCGTTGACCCGGCAAACATGGAGCCGCGGTCGCCGTGTTTCTCTCCCTCGCCCCAGCAGCGTACCAGACATCATGGACCTCAAGACCGTTCGCAACATCGGCGTTTCCGCCCACATCGACTCCGGCAAGACCACGCTCTCCGAGCGGATCCTGTTCTACTCCGGCCGCATCCACGCCATTCACGAAGTGAAGGGCAAGGACGGCGTCGGCGCCACCATGGACCACATGGAGCTGGAGCGCGAAAAAGGGATCACCATCACCGCCGCGGCCACGCAGGTGGAGTGGAAAGACCACACGATCAACCTGATTGACACCCCGGGCCACGTCGACTTCACCGTTGAAGTGGAACGCAGCCTCCGCGTGCTCGACGGCGCCATTCTCGTGTTGTGCTCCGTTGGCGGCGTGCAGAGCCAGTCGCTCACCGTCGATCGCCAGATGAAGCGATACAAGGTGCCCCGCATCGCCTTCATCAACAAGATGGACCGCACCGGCGCCAACCCGGACAAGGTCATCCAGGCCATTCAGGAAAAGCTCGGCGTGGTGCCGTGCCCGCTGCAGATCCCGATCGGCAAGGAATCGGCGTTCCAGGGTGTCGTGGACCTCATCAACATGCAGGCGGTGTACTTCGACGGCGAAGACGGCGAAGACATCCGCCGCGAAGCCATTCCCGCCGAGCTACAGGAAAAGGCCGCCCACGCGCGCCAGCACATGCTGGAAACGTTGTCGATGACCAGCGACGAGCTGATGGCGCTGCTGCTCGAAGAGCAGGAGGTGCCCATCGACCTCATTCGCACGACCATCCGCGAGGCCACGTTGGCCCATCAGATCACGCCGGTGATGATGGGCTCGGCGTACAAGAATAAGGGGGTGCAGGAACTCCTCGACGCGGTCACGTACTACCTGCCCAGCCCGCTCGATCGCGACCTGTCCGCCATCGACCTGGACAAGAAGCAGCCCGATGGCACCACCGATCCCAACTGGAACCGCGTGCCGCTGGCGTCCGACCCCAAGAAGCCCATGGTGGCGATGGCGTTCAAGACGGTCGTCGAGCAGTACGGCCAGTTGACGTACACGCGCATTTACCAGGGCAAGATCGTCAAGGGCGAAAGCTACGTCAACACCCGCACCGGCAAGCGGGTGCGGTTCGGCCGCCTGGTCCGCATGCACGCCAACGAACGCGAGGACGTGGAATTCGCGGAGGCCGGCGACATCATTGCCGTGGTGGGCGTGGACTGCGCGTCGGGCGACACGTTCTGCTCCGAAGGCACCAATTACGCGCTCGAAAGCATTTTTGTTCCCGACGCGGTGATCAAGCTCTCCATCGAGCCGGCCAAGCGCGACGGGGCCGACAAGCTGTCGAAGGCGCTGGAGCGCTTCCGCCGCGAAGATCCCACGTTCCGCGTGATGACCGACGAAGAGACCGGCCAGACCCTCATCGCCGGCATGGGCCAGTTGCACCTCGACATCTACGTGGAGCGCATCAAGCGCGAATACGGCGTGGAGTGCATCATCGGCCAGCCGCGCGTGGCGTACCGCGAAACGCCCACCAAGCGCGTGGAGTTCAACCACAAGCACAAGAAGCAGACCGGCGGCTCGGGCCAGTACGCCCACGTGGTGGGGGTGATGGAGCCGCTGCCGGAAGACGCCGTCATGCCCTACGAGTTCGTCAACGAGATCACCGGCGGGCGCATTCCCAAAGAGTACATCCCCGCGGTCGACAAGGGCTTCCAGCGGGCGATTGTCAAAGGCCCCTTGTGCGAGTGCGAAGTGGTGGGCGTGCGGATGATTCTGCAGGACGGCAGCTACCACGACGTGGACTCGAGCGAAATGGCGTTCGAGATCTGCGCCTTCGACTGCATGCGCGAGGTGCTCAACAAGTCGGACCTGGGCTTGCTCGAACCGATCATGAAGCTCGAAGTGGAAGTGCCCGACGAGTTCCAGGGCTCGGTGACCGGCCACCTCGCCAGCAAGCGCGGCGTGATCAGCTCCACCGAGACGAACATGGGGAACACGGTGATCCTCGCCGAGGTGCCGCTGTCCAGCATGTTCGACTACGCCAACGAGCTGCGGTCGATGACGCAGGGCAAGGGGACGTTCAGCATGGAGTTCGCGAAGTACGCCATGCTGCCGCGGAACCTGCAGACCGAGGTCGTCGAGAAGCGCCGCAAGGAAAAGGCCGAGCGCGCGAAGCAGAAGGCGTAAGAGGCGCGAGCGATCAGGTGTCAGGTATCAGGTAAGAATTGAAGAAGCCCAGGGATGGCCATCCCTGGGTTTCTTTTTGCGCGCCGGCTTGATTTCTGCCCCGCCGGTGCGCGACAGTAACGGCCGCTGCTGTCCTTTCACCAATTTCAGCGGAGTCGCGCCATGCGCCCTGGCTGGCTGCTCGCCGTAGGTCTCCTCGTTGCATCACCTCTGTCTGCCGCCGCCCAGCTCTCGCGGCCGAACATTTTGTGGATCAGTTGCGAAGACACCAGCCCCGACCTCGGCTGCTACGGCGACGAGTATGCCGTCACGCCGAACATTGATCGTCTCGCCGCCGAAGGGGTGCGGTTCACGCGGTGCTTCACCCACGCCGGCGTGTGTGCGCCGTCTCGCAGCGGACTCATCACGGGGATGTATCCGCCCAGCATCGGCACGCACCAGATGCGTTGCAATGGGGTGCCGCCGGCGGAGGCACGTTGCTTTCCCGAGTATCTCCGTGTTGCCGGCTACTACTGCACAAACAACGTGAAGACCGATTACCAGTTCGATTCGCCCCTATCGGCGTGGGACGAATCGTCGAACAAGGCCGATTGGCGCGGCCGCCAACCGGGGCAGCCGTTTTTCTGCGTGATCAATTTCACCACCACGCACGAAAGCCAGGTCCGCGACCCCAGTGCTGCGACAAAAAAGCTCGTCGCGGGGTTGTCCGAGCGCGAGCGGCACGATCCCGCCAAAGCCAAGGTGTGGCCGTTCTATCCCGACACGCCGGTCGTCCGCCGCGACATCGCCAACCTGTACGACAACATCACCGCGATGGACAAGCAGGTGGGCGAAGTGCTCGCGAAACTGGAAGCGGACGGCCTGGCGAACGACACCATCGTGTGGTTCTGGGGCGACCACGGCCGCGGGCTGTCGCGGTGCAAACGCTGGTTGTACGACTCCGGCACGCACGTTCCGCTGATCGTGAGAGTGCCTGAAAAGTGGCGCGGAAGGTATGTGAGCGAAGATCCCGGGCGTGTCGCGCCGGGCTCTGTGTGTGAAGATCTGGTTGCTTTCGTCGACTTCGCACCCACGGTACTCTCGCTGGCGGGGGTGCCGGTGCCGAGCCACTTCCAGGGCCAGGCGTTTCTCGGTCCGCAAGCGAAGCCGCCGCGGCAGTACGTGTACGGCCATCGCGACCGCATGGACGAGGCGTACGACCTTATCCGTTCGGTGCGCGACCGGCGGTTCCATTACTTCCGAAACTTCATGCCCGATGTGTCTTATGGGCAAGACATCGCCTACATGAACGAAATGCCCATGATGAAGGAGATGCGCCGGTTGCATGCGGAAGGCAAGCTGGACGGCCCGCCCGCATTGTACTTCCGTCCCACGAAACCGGTGGAGGAACTGTTCGACACCGAGGCCGACCCGCACGAGCTGGTCAACCTGGCGGACGACCCGAAGCATCGAGCCACACTGCTGCGGATGCGCGCGGAGTGCGAGCGCTGGATGAAGGAGATCGGTGACGTGGGTCTCATTCCCGAAGCGGAGTTCGATGAGATGAAGAGGCCCGGTGGAAACTGGGCGACTGCTGTCCTGCCGCTCGTGCAGCAATCTCAGGAAGCCGGTCACGTGCGAATCAAGCTGACGTCGCGAGATCCCGGAGCGAGCATTGTGTTCTCCACGGCGAAAGAAAAGTCGGAAGACAAAGCCCATTGGGAGCTGTACACCGACGCCTTCACCGTGGCCGTCGGAACGTCGCTGTCGGCTCGGGCTTGCCGGCTGGGTTTTCGGGATAGCCCGGTTGTGCGCTGGACCGCCGGCAGTTCCCCACAATATCCATCGTCCACGAGCCAGGTCGAACCGCACTGGCGTGAATGGTTGAACGAGTCCGACTTGCTGTCGCGCTTGAGCGAACTTGCTACGCGACAACTCAACCCCTCGTCCGATGATCGCAACGTCTGGATCGACGCCCTCAGCAGCAGGCATGGCTCGGTCCGCTACTGGGCCTTGCGCGAACTGACTCGCGACGTGAAGGAGCGCGGACCGGCGGCGCTGCAGCGCCTTCAGCAACTGAGAGACAGCGACCCCTCACCGCTGGTCCGCATCACCGCAGCCAAGTCGCTTGCGGAGTCGGGCCAGATCCCCGAAAGCCTGAACGTGCTCACGGGTTACCTGAAGCAACATCCCCAAGACAGCGTCCGCCTGGCCGCGGCGATTGCGCTCCGCGATCTGGGCGAAACTGCACGCCCGGCCTTGTCCGACCTCGAAGCCGCCGCCAAAACTGGAGAGTACGTCGCACGCGTCTCGCAAGCTGCGTTGGCGAACCTGCGCAAAAACTGAACTTTGTACAGACGCGACCCGGAGGGGAGCGCTTTGCATCGATGATTCCGACGCGCAGAGCGCTCCCCTCCGGGTCGCGGCTAAACGAGGAAACTTCCCGATGTCCGAGCTCGTCGAAGTCTACCGTGGCGCGAATGCCCCGCAGGCCCACGTGGTCCGCAACTTTCTGGAACGGGCCGGCATCCAGGCAGTCGTCGATGGTGAGTCGCTACAAAATGTCCTCGGCGACCTGCCCCTCAGCTGGAGGTCGTCGCCGCGGGTGCTGGTCGCCGCGGAGAACGCCGCGTGGGCACGGAGCCTCATCGAGGCAGTGGAGTCGAGCGATGACGAGCCGCTGCCCGAACCAGCCGACGATGCGGGTTAACGCTCCATTCCCGGCGGCCTTGTCTCTGAAGAGATTTTATTTCCAGCAGTCGTATTAGGATGGCCGTAGCCGGATGTGGATAACCGACATCTCGGCACGGCGCAAATCATCATCAATAAAATGGTTCCTGCAGATAACTCACAGGCAGTTGGCAGTGGACGGCGTGGTGATGACGCGGAGGCAGGCGGTGGATGCGGCGTTGACCAATCGGGCCGCCATCGACACAAGCAGCCGTCCGGCGGCCGATCGATGTTAATAAGTGGCAATCGTCGGCATTCCGCGCCTCCCGGTTATGCACAGTCTTCCCGCAGCAGTCGCCGTCGCAGCCGCTCGACGTGATCCCGTAGCGTCGGACTGCCCGGCAACAGCTCTTCCAGCCGCCGGCAACTGTGGGACACACTGGTGTGGGTGCGGCGACCGAAGAAGCGGCCAATTTTCTCCATCGGATAGCCGGCGACGTCCCGTGCGAGGAACATGGCACATTGCCGCGGCAATCGGAGTGACAGTTGCCGCGATTGGGAGCGTAGGTCGGTGACCGTGACGCCGAACTCGCTGGCGACTTCGCGGGCAATGACTGCCAACTGCGGGCGCCCGTTCACGGGCACTCGCTGCAGGAACCAGCGCTGCACAGAGTCCAAGTCGGTCTTCACACGCTGCTGCGACAGGCGTTCGACCATCTGCCACAGCGCCCGTGGCGTGCCCGGGGTTTGGTCGGCACACCAGGCCACCACGTCTTCGCCTAAGGGCAACTGATGATGTGCGGCGGCAAATCGCAGAAATGCTTGCCGGCTGCCGCGCTCCAATTCCGGGATCCGGGCGCACAATCCGCCGTGCAACCGGCTGACGATTCTCGGTGAGAGCCCGTCGCAACGTCCTGGCGACTCGGAGAGCGTGATCAGCACGTGCACGCCGCGATGGAGCAACTCGTCGATCCAGACGGTCCAGAGATCGCCGCGGTCGTTAAGAACCCCCCCAAACCCCCCCTTGGCAGGGGGGGAAAAGAAATCTTCGCCCCCCCTCTCTGAGGGGGGGGTCGGGGGGGTTCTTCCATCCCGGTCCAAATCCTCGCACACCACGACTGCCAGCTTTCCGCTCGCTTCGCAGAACTCGGCGAACCGCCCCAATTCCGTCGCGACGAACAGATCGTACAGCCATTCATCCGCCGTTTGGACCGCAAACTTGCATTTGGAATGCCGGCGCACCGCCTCTCGCAACGCTTTCCGGCACAACAGCGATTTGCCGCTGCCGGTGCCGCCGACCAGACACGTCAATTGGCCGCGCGCGTCCCAGGCCCGGCCCGGCTGCAGCCAGCGCGTCGCCGCAACCCAGGCGAACTGCATTTCCGGCAGTGGCAGGTACGGTTCATCGACCAGGACTTGGGCGCGACTCCGCGCCAAGAGCGCTTGAAACATCCGCCGCGACCTTCATGTGTCGGGGGAAGCAGCGTCCATGTGCGGGGGATCGTCCTTGGCAGGTATCAGGTATCAGGTGTCAGGCATCAGGCAAGAGGTTGAGGGGAGAAGAGGCCAGTGGGGCCGCGATGGCGCCCTCTTGCCGCTTGACTCTTCCCGTCTCTTCCTGACGCCTCGCACCTGACACCTCATCATCCTGCCGCGCCGGCGGAATTTCGCAACCGTGCGACAACAGTCGAAATGCGATCAATGGCTTCGTCGATCTCTGCAGCCGTATTCTCGATGCTGACGGAAAACCGCACCGAGGCGCGGGACACCTCCGACGGGCAGCCCATCGCCACCAGAATTGGAGCCGGTTCCATCGAACCGCTGGCACACGTGCTGCCCAGGGAACAGCAGATCCCCTCCAGATCCAATGCCACCAGCAGCGCTTCGCCATCGAGTCCGGGAAACGCGATGTTCAGCGTGTTCGGCAGCCGCGGGGCGTGCTCCCCATGAATGACGACTGGAACGCAGCGTCGAGCAAGTTCCGCCTGCAGTTTGTCGCGGAGTGTTGCCAGATGTCGCGTCCGCTGCTCGTGATCGCGCGACCACAGCTCCAGTGCTTTCGCCATGCCGGCGATCAGTGGCACGGGTTCGGTGCCTGGTCGGCGTTCCCGTTCCTGATGTCCGCCGTGCAGCAGCGGCACGAGCCTGGTGCCGCGCTTCACCAACAGGCCTCCGATGCCGCGTGGCCCATGAAACTTGTGGGCGCCGAAGCTGAGCGTCGTGGGGCCAAGAGCGTGAAAATTGATCGGGATCTTGCCGACGGCTTGAACGGCATCGAGGTGAACTGGAACATTCGCGTTCCGACACAAATCGGAAATATGGCCGACCGGTTGGACCACCCCCGTTTCGTTGTGGGCGAGGAGAATCGCGGCAAGTTGCGCCGTAACTTCCGGCGGTGCAGTGAGTTGCCCCTGGTTATCAACAGGCAATTTGTGCAGCGTCCAGCCGCGCTGCTGCAACACGCGACATGCCTCCAGCGTGGCGGGATGTTCGGCCGGGGAAAGGAGAAGGGTGCCCGCCGGTCCGCGGGCGAGTCCCAGGATCGCCATGTTGCTGGCTTCCGTCCCTCCACTGGTAAACACGACTTCATCGGGATGCGCGCCCAGGATCGCAGCAATCGACTCGCGGCTGTCTTCGAGCACGCGCCGCGCCTGTCGCCCCAATCCATGCCGGCTGCCCGGATTGCCCCACGTGTCCCGCAGATGCCGCGCAACAACCTCGACCACCTCCGGCAACGGCCGGGTCGTGGCGTTGGCGTCGAGATCGATGAGGGTCATGGGAGGATTCTCCGACTCACGCTTGCGTTTCGCAGTTCACCGCCATATCCACTTCCGCTAATCGGACATCGTGGACTGTTGCAACCGTGACCCGTTTCAACATACCGAACGCTCGCCAGCGCCGCACGCTCCTCGCGGCCCTGATGCGCTGGCACCGCAGCCATGCCCGCGAACTGCCGTGGCGCGGTGAGCGGGATCCGTATCGCGTGTGGCTGCGCGAGATCATGCTGCAGCAGACGACCGTCGCGGCGGTCATTCCTTACCTCGACCGGTTCTTGGCGCAGTTTCCCACAGTCCAGGCGCTGGCCGCGGCGGATGAAATCGAGGTGCTGCGTTTGTGGGAAGGTCTGGGCTATTACACGCGGGCCCGCAACCTGCATCGCGCAGCGCAAACGATCGCACACGACCACGGCGGACGCTTTCCCCACGCTGTCGAAGCGCTGCAGGCGCTGCCCGGCATCGGCCGCTACACCGCCGGGGCGATTGCGTCCTTCGCATTCAACGTGCCCGCACCGATCGTCGAGGCGAACACGCTGCGGCTGCACGCGCGGCTGCTCGGCTACGATGGCGATCCACGTTCGACGGACGGGCAACGCGTGGTGTGGACGTGGGCGGAAACGCTCGTGCGCGACTCTTCAGAAGCCCAGGAATGGCAATCCCTGGGTCGCGGCGCGGCAAACGTCAATCAAGCACTCATGGACCTCGGCGCCACGATCTGCACCCCCAAAGCGCCGCGATGCGATGCGTGCCCGCTCACGCGCTGGTGCCGCGCGTTCCAGCATGGGACGCAGCACGAACTGCCACGGACGGCGAAACGCCCTGAAGTCACACATGTGACCGAAGCGACCGTGGCGGTGAGACATCATGGAAAATATGTGTTGCGGCGCCGGCAGCCAGGCGAGCGCTGGGCCGGCTTGTGGGACTTTCCGCGATTTGCATTCGACGAAGGTTATCCGGCGAAACAGATCCTCATCGACGGCGTCCGCGAACAGGCGGGGCTGACGATCGAACCCGGCCCGCAGATCGCCGAATTCGTCCACGGCGTCACGCGCTACCGCATCACGCTCCGTTGCTTCACGGCGACGGTGCGCTCCGGACGGCTTAAGCGCGACGCCGATTTGGCCTGGGTGAAGACGGCCAGGTTCGCGGAGCTTCCGTTATCGGTCACCGGGCGGAAGCTGGCGACGCTGCTGTGCGAGTCCGTGTTTAGCCGCGATCCGCAGGGGAGCGCTTTGCGCGTTGGAGCCATTGACGCAGTGCGCTCCCCTGAGGGTCGCGGCTAAACAACGTCCCTACTGCAGCCGTCCCCGCGCCCAGATCGGCCACACCGCCTCCAGCCGGTTACCGCGAAAACAGTAGAATTCGTCGTGCAGCGGCGTGGTGAAGTCGGCATAGCCCACGATCAGCTCCACCTGGTCGCCAATCCGCAGGTTCTGCGATTCCGGCCCCAACTCCAGCGTGCAGTGCTCCGCGCTCATCGATTTGATGGTGGCATCGGGGAGACCCTTCAGAATCGGCAGGCACAAATCGGGATTCGTGGCCTTGCGGCCGGCATCGAGCACGGCGCGATTCAAATCGGGGCGGCTGACCACAGTTGCCAACACGCTCACCGCGGCTTGAAGATTGGTCACACCCATGACGTTCGTATACATCGGGTCGCCGAACACGCCCCCGCCGGCTTGCACCTCGGTGACGGCGGGACACGTGGCCGTGATATGCATCGATCCTGTGCCGCCGGCGCTGACGATGTCGCACCGCAGCCCGCTTTTCTGAAACATCTCGGACATGCGCTCGAGAACCGCCATCGCCTCGCGCACCTGTCGTTCCTTGTCTGCGGGATCGGGCACCTTCATTAAGTGTCCCTCGTAGCCCATGATGCCGAGCAGCTCCAATCCCTCCATGCGGTCGATGGCCTGCGCCAATTCGACGGCATCTTTGCCCGGCCGAATCCCAGTACGGTTCATCCCCACGTTGATATCCACCAGAATGCGACAGGTGACCCCAATCCGCCGACACGCCGCGGCCAGCGGCTCCGCTTGCGCGTAGTGGTCGCAGCAGAGAATGAGGTCCGCACTGCGACACAGCGCCGCGGCGCGTTCCACCTTCCGCACGCCGGCGATTACATTGGCCACGAGCAGGTTGCGGATGCCGGCGACGGCGAGCACCTCGGCTTCACCGAGCTTGGCGCATGTGATGCCGAGCGCCCCTTCGCCCAGCTCGCGCACGGCGATGGCAGTCGTCTTGTGACCCTTCACGTGTGGCCGCCAAGCCTTGCCGGCTCCTTGCACGATGCCGGCCATGATGCGCAAGTTGTGCTCAAAGCGGTCGAGGTCGAGGCACAACACGGGTGTGTCGAGCTGATGCTTGTCGACGCCAATGGGGAGTTGGGGCATAGCGCGAGTCCAAAGCGAATCGGCCGTGGAGCCAGAGATTGGAGCATTCTGACCGAAGCTGGCCGCGCAAGACAACGGACGGGATCGGAAACCCGACCCCGTCCGTTCAACTTGTTTCTGCAGAAGGAGATGCGTACCGACTACGGATTCGTCTTCTCGGCCGGGGCAGCCTCCGCCGGAGCGGCACCTTCCTCTTTCGGGGCGGCGCCTTCCGCCGGTGTCGCACCCTCTGCTGGCGCAGCGCTTTCCGCGGGGGCTGCTTCGGCCGGAGCGCCCTCATGCTGGGCCCCTGGAGGAGAGTGAGCCGCACCGTGCATCGGAGGGGGAGAACTCGATGGAGGGGATGCTGGCTGACCACAGCCCACGGCAATCAATGCGATAGTCGCCAAAGCAAAAAGTTTCTTCATGTGTCCAGACCTTGCTTGAGCTACGATGCTGGAAGGGCGACAGTGCCCCTCAGTCTTTTTAGAGCCTGGCGACCGACGTTTATTCCTCAAAAATGGCTGATTTTCGAGCGGCGGGAATCGACCAAAAAAAGTTGGCGTGACAGTTGACGGACCGAATTGGCCGGCTATGATAGGCCTTGCCAAAAACATGATGGCTGAGCCGCAGCAGCCAGCGCGCCATTCCCAAAAACAGTGGTTGGGGTGACTGGTAGGTGCGGTCGTCGCTCTTTGACAAGTCGGTTAGTGGATGTTGAGGATCAGCTTTGCACGGTATTGTGCGGTTGCTGGTCGTACGTGGTCTTGTCTTTGGACATGGGCTGGCGAAGGCGAGCCGAGGGGCGTAAGCCCCCGGGTCTCTTGGGCCAGCCTCCAACGTACGCCGGCACAAACCCAGTGTTCACCATTCCGGGGAGGTCCGCCAGGGCCAACTCGGTGCGAGAGGCGAGCCGAGGGGCGTCAGCCCCCGGGTCTCTTCTCAGGCAAACACTACTCAAAGGGTTTGATCCTGGCTCAGAATGAACGTTGGCGGCGTGGATTAGGCATGCAAGTCGAGGGAGAACCCCGCAAGGGGGGAAACCGGCGAACGGGGTAGGACAACATCGGTAACGTACCCTCTGGACGGGGATAGCGGCGGGAAACTGCCGGTAATACCCGATGATCTGGCGAGAACGTGATGCTCGTCAGCAAAGGTGTGATTCCACCAGGGGAGCGGCTGATGCGCTATTAGCTAGTTGGCGGGGTGACGGCCCACCAAGGCGACGATGGCTAGGGGGTGTGAGAGCATGGCCCCCACCACTGGCACTGAGACACTGGCCAGACACCTACGGGTGGCTGCAGTCGAGAATCTTCGGCAATGGGC
>Ga0073934_10007361_pt1 | contig 15378 bp, 14 predicted proteins | sample LarsenN4metaG_FD_76834 | JGI IMG/M metagenome (GOLD analysis project Ga0073934, IMG submission 76834) | Hot spring sediment bacterial and archeal communities from British Columbia, Canada, to study Microbial Dark Matter (Phase II) - Larsen... ...
CGTTGTAGCCGGCGAAGTCGGCCATGTCGACGAGGAAGGTCGAGATCTCGACCACGTGCTCGAGGCCGGCGCCGGCGCTGGCCAGGATGTCGCGGATGTTCTCGATGACGGCGCGCGTCTGCTCGGCGATGTCGAAGCGGACCGTGCCCATCGCGTCGGCGGTGGCGCCGGCGATCGTGTTGTCGGGCCGGCGCGAGCTGGTGCCCGAGACGAAGAGGAAGGGGCCGGCCCGCCGCACGTGCGGGTAGGCGCCGCGCGGCCGCGCCTTGCCCGGCAGCACGAGGGAGTCTGAGGCGGCGGCAGGCGCGGGGCCAGATGCGGGGGCGGCAGCGGCGCTCATCGACGCGGGTCCTTTCCGTGCGTTGGAAGGACGCATTGTGCTCAGCCCGAGGACCGGCCCCGCCGCGGCACGCTCCGGAGGCCTTCGCCCCCGGGGCCGCAGCGTCAAAGGTTCCGCCGCGGCGGCGGCACGCTCGGATCGATGTCGATGTCGGCCGAGCCGGGCGCCGGCGGGATGCCGGCCAGCGGCGAGTCGAGCGGTGGCGGCAGGGGCTGCGCCGGCCGCTGCGCGACGGGCGCTGCGCCAGGATGGATCGGCAACACCGGTGTCGCAGGCGGCACCGGCGTGGCCGGCGGCACGGCGCGCGCCGGTGGCGTGACCATCGTCGGCGCAAGCGCCGCAGGGCCCGGCGATACCTGGGGCACCGGCGATGCCGGCGCGTGGTGCCCGGCCGGCGGCGACACCTCTGCCGATGAGGCCGAGGCCTGCGACCGCAGCCGCGTCACGGTGCGCAGCACCGTCGTCGGGTCGAACGAGAGGTCCAGCCGATCCGGCGACGCCGTGCGCCGCACCTCCTTCAGCCCCGACTGCACGAGGCTGAAGATGACCACGTAAGCGAAGAACCCGAGGATCACGAACTTCAGCATGAACGGCAGCTGGAAGGACGTGTTCCACACGAAGTGCAGCCCGACCGGCACGGCGAACAGCACGAGGAACTTGCGGTGCATCAGCGCCTGCATCAGCGTCTCGCCCTCGGCCCGCACGCGCCACACGGCGCAGGCGGCGATGGCCGTCCAGGCGATGTGCGCGAAGGGCGAGAGCAGGCCGCGCACGGTGATGTTGGTGAGCATCGCGTCGGCACTTTGCAGGCCGATGCGCAGCGCGTAGCCGGCCGATTCGAAGGCGGCGAAGCCCGCGCCGACCGCCGCGCCGAAGAGCAGCCCGTTGAGCGCGAAGGCGTAACGGTCCTGCTGCGCGAAGCGGGCAAGCAGCAGCAGCGCGGCGAGCTTGCCCACCTCCTCGACGAACGCCGCGGCCGGCGGGCCGAGCCAGCTGCTGAGGTTGGTGAGCCGGAAGAGGAAGAGCGAGATGCCGATCGACACCACGCCGCCGAGCACGACGAGCTGCACGACACGCAGGATGGAGACGTTCTTCGGCGTGTTCAGCTCGAAGAAGAGCACGAGCGTGGCCAGCGGCACGGCGAACGAGCCGACGATGATGAGCGCCGGCACCACGTTGATGTTGCCGAACTCCTTCCAGGTGAGCAGCAGCACGCCGTAGGCGACGAGCGCGAACACGAGCGTGCGCAGGAAGAGCCACGGCCGCGGCCACTGCCCCATCTCCGCGGTTAGCGGCGGCGTCGTGTCGGGCGTGCCGACGCCGAGATAACGCTCCATCTCGTCGGGCGCGCGACGGCGCAGCGTCTCCGAGAAGAGGACCTGGATGCTGAAGCCCTCCAGCCGCTCCAGGCCGACGGTGTCGGTGATGCGGTTGACGAGGGCCTGCATCGCCGAGCCGGCCGCGTTCGGCGCCGCACCGGCGCCGGCGGCCCCGGCCGGGGCGCCGATCCGGGCGCCGCAGCGGCCGCAGAACACCGCGTCGGGCGGCGCCACCGGCGCGCCGCAGGAGGAGCAGAACTTGGGACGGTTCGACACGCTGTGCCCTCTTCGACCTGACCTGCGGCCTAGCTGGTCAAACCCGCACCGCTGTACTTGCGGATGTTGGAAGCGGCCCGGCGCGCTTCGTCGGACATCGGCCCAAGCATGCGCAGCGCGAGCCAATTGACGACGTGGTAGGGCCACCGCATCGGTCGGAGCACGTCGACGATCAAGACGACTCGGATGTCGTCGCTGCGGTTGATGACCTCGTGGTTCCAGCTGTCATCGAACAGGATGCTGCCGCCCTCGACCCAGGTGTGCACGCGGTCCTTGATGCGGATCGACGGGGGGTCGTTCGCGGGGACCTTCAGCGCGAGGTGGTAGCGCAGATAGCCCAGATAGGGCCCGTCGTGTGCCGGCACCGACTTGCCCGGCTCGAGCACCGAGAAGAATGCGCTGATCACGCCGGGCACCTGGTCGATCAACGCGGCCGTGCGCGGGCAGCGGGCGCGGTTCGCCTCGACGCCTCCGGCAAGCCACTTCAGCATGAACACGCGCCACGCCTTGTCACCTTGGCCGGAGATGGAGGCCTGCTGTTGGTCGACCTCGTGGTACTTGGGAAGATGCTGTCGGTCGGCGAGCAACGGCAGCATCTCTGCCCGGATCTCGTCCCTGTGACGGTCGAGCACCCTCAGCGCCGGGTACGTGACATCGATGTCGAAGAACGGCGGTCGCTTCTCGCCGCCCGAGGCGCGGTAGAAGGCAGCGTTCAGCGCGCGCAGGAGGAAGGGATCGGCCATGGGCGCGATTCTGCGCGCGGCGCCCGGCGGTGAATGGGGTCTGGCAAGGCCTGTCCGTGCTGCGCGGCGTGACGAGTTACGCGGGGAGAGTCGGCTACCGGCACGGGATACAGTGTGCGTCCTCTTGGAGGCCGCGAATGCTCGAACTGCGCCCGAGTTGTGAACACTGTGCAAAGCCGCTGCCGCCGGACTCGACCGAGGCGCGCATCTGCAGCTTCGAGTGCACCTTCTGCGCGACCTGCGTCGACAGCGTGCTCTTCAACGTCTGCCCCAACTGCGGCGGCGGCTTCGTGCCGCGGCCCATCCGCCCCTCGCGGCGCTGGAAGGGCGAGGCCTGGCTCGGCCAGCGCCCGGCGACGACGAAGGTGACCTCGAAGCCGCTGGACCCGGCGGCGCATGCGGCCTTCGCCGCGGCGATCAGGGACATTCCGCCCGAGAAGCGCTGATCGGGATGCGCTGTACTGCAGACGCCGCCCGTTAGCCGCTGCGCGAGGGGGGGCGGAGCGGGCGGCCCGCAGGGCGCCCGTGCCCAGCGCTCAGGCGATCTTCACGTACTCGAACTCTTGCGGCTGGTTGTTGATGCCGCGGGCCGGCGGCGCGATCCAGCTCGCGTACTTGCCCGGCTCGACGCAGGGCTTCATCAGCGAGCCGATGAAGTTCATGTCGTCGTCATTCGGCAGCCAGCCGCCGACGCCGGCCTGCCATTCGGTCTCGGAGATCACCTTGCCTTCGGGGCTGATGCGGTGGCCCTTGAACTCGCCGATCCGGCGGTTGAAGCCCTTGTAGGGCTGCCTGAATCGGAAGTCGATGCCCGCCTTCTCGATCGTCTTGTTCCAGCGGTCGATGCCGCCCTGGCAGTCGGCGATGTAGTCGTCGAGCAGCCGGCTGTTGATGGCGCGCAAGGCCGGCACCTGTTCGTCGACGAGCCGGCCGTCGACGACGCGCGTCACCGTGTACGTCGCGTCCTGCAGCTGGTGGTCGTCGCCCTTGAGGTTGGCCTCGTTGAAGCGGCCCTTGAGGCCGGCGCTGAAGGCCTCGGCGCCGTTGCTGCTGATCTCGCTGCCGAAGAGGTCGCGCGTCACGCTCATGTGGAAGTTGGCCTTGCGCTGCAGCAGCGGCAGGTCCACGACGCCGAGTGCGCGGATGCGCTCGACGTCGAACGGGTCGGTGATGCCGGCCTTCTTCATCGCCGCGCACGTGGCTTCGATGGTGCGCTGCACGCCCGTCTCGCCGACGAAGAGGTGGTGCGCCTCTTCGGTGAGCATGAAGCGGCAAGAGCGCGAGAGCGGGTCGAAGCCGCTTTCGGCCAGCGCCGCCAGCTGCATCTTGCCGTCGCGGTCGGTGAAGTAGGTGAACATGAAGAACGAGAGCCAGTCGGGCGTGCGCTCGTTGAAGGCGCCGAGGATGCGCGGGTTGTCCTGCTGGCCGCTGCGGCGCTCGAGCAGCGCCTGCGCCTCCTCGCGGCCGTCCTTGCCGAAGTACTTGACGAGCAGGTACACCATCGCCCACAGGTGCCGGCCCTCCTCGACGTTCACCTGGAAGAGGTTGCGCATGTCGTAGAGGCTCGGCGCCGTCTTGCCGAGGAAGCGCTGCTGCTCGACGCTGGCGGGCTCGGTGTCGCCCTGCACGACGATCAGCCGCTTCAGCAGCGAGCGGTACTCGGCCGGCACCTCCTGCCACGCGGGCTGGCCCTTGTGGCGGCCGCAGGGGATCGTGCGGCCCTCGACCTTCGGCGCGAGCAGGATGCCCCAGCGGTACTCGGGCATCTTCACGTGCCCGAACTTGGCCCAGCCGCTCGGGTCGACGCCGACCGCCGTGCGCAGGTAGACGTCGCTGGTCTGGAAGCCGTCGGGCCCCATGTCCTGCCACCACTGCAGGTAGTTCGGGTGCCAGCTCTCCAGGGCGCGCAGCAACTGCTTGTCCTGCGAGAGGTCGACGTTGTTCGGTATCGCTTCGTCGTACTTGACCTCGACGAAGGCGTCGCTGCGCACCTGTTCGACGGCTTCGACGAGGGTGTCGGTCTGGCTCATGGGGTCTCCTGGCGGGTGGGGCGCCGCATCGGCTGTGCGGTGGCGCGAGGTGGGTTCGGTTGCCTGCTGGAGCACAAAAGTGCATGCACGCTGTTCGGCGACAGGCACAATAATGCTCTGCGGAGGAAGTCCGCTTGAGGCAGATCAAGGAGGGCGCCCAGGCCGGGCCTGCTGGCCCCGGCGGGTCTGTCACGAGGCGGGTCTGGCGGTAGAGAGGTCGGCGCGCTGCGCCGGGCAGGCAGGCCGGGCTGCGCGCGGCACGAAATCCGTGCTCGCCCGGCCTGCCTGCCCGACGCAGAGGCGTGGCCGTGTGTGGCGCTGGCGAACCCTTCCGTGGGCGGCGCTGATGGGTCCACCGGCCCGGTGGGCACCGGGCGGTAGGGCTACGCGGCCAGGGTGGGCAGCGGCTCGCCGCAGGCCCGCGCGCGCTGCCAATGCACGGCCGCCTGCGGCAGCACGTGGCGCAAGCCGTAGTCCAGGTGGCGGCGCTTGCCTTCGGCGAAGGGCGATGCCGGCAGCGCCGCCGCGGCGCGGGCGCTGGCGGCGTAGGCCCAGGCCAGGAGCAGGTGCGCGATGGCGAAGAGGTAGTCGTCCGCGGCGCGCAGCGGCGCCTCGGCATCGGCCTTCGCTGCTTCGACGATGGCGGCGGTGGTCTCGCGGGCCGCGGCGACCTGATCTCGCAGCGCGGTGGCGAACGGCGCGATCGATGAGCCCGCGGCCTCGGCACGCACGGCCTCTTCCTCGCACTCGGCCAGCAACGCCGCGAGGGCGCGGCCGCCGTCGGCCAGCACCTTGCGTTGCAGCAGGTCGATGGCCTGGATCTCGTTGGTGCCCTCGTAGACCATGGCGATGCGCGCGTCGCGCACGGTCTGCTCGATGCCGTATTCGTGCACGTAGCCGTAGCCGCCGAAGACCTGCTGCGCCGCCGCCGCGCCGTGGAAGCCGTGGTGTGTGCAGAAGGCCTTCACCACCGGCGTCAGCAGCGCCGCCAGCGCGCCCGCGGTGGCGCGGCGCTCTTCGCTCTCGTGGTGGTGCGCCTCGTCGATGGCCAGTGCCGCACGGTAGGCGATGACGCGCTGCCCTTCGGTGAGCGCCTGCGCGCGCAGCAGCAGGTGGCGCATCGCCGGCAGGCGGGCGATCGGGGTGCGGAACTGCTCCCGCTCCAGCGCATAGCGCAGCGCGTTCTGCGTCGCCATCTCCTGGTGCCCCAGGCCCTGCAGGCCCACGTGCAGCCGCGCCGAATTCATCATCAGGAACATCGCCGCCAGGCCGCGGTTCGGCTCGCCGACCAGCCAGCCGGTGGCGCCTTCGTAGCGCACGGCGCAGGTGGCGCTGCCCTTGATGCCCATCTTCTTCTCGATGCCTTCGACGACCCAGGCGTTGCGCCGGCCGTCGGGCAGGAACTTGGGCACCAGCGCCAGCGAGATGCCCTTCGTGCCCTGAGGGGCGTCCGGCAGGCGCGCGAGCACGAGGTGGACGACGTTGTCGGTGAGGTCGTGGTCGGCGCCGCTGATGAAGATCTTCTGGCCGGTGATGGCGACGCTGCCGTCGGGCTGCGGCTCGGCCTTGCTGCGCAGCGCACCGAGGTCGCTGCCTGCGCCCGGCTCCGTGAGCGCCATCGCGGCCAGCCATTCGCCGGTGGCGACCTTGACGAGGTAGCGGTCCTTCAGCGCATCGTTGCCGTGCGCCTTGATCGTCTCGTAGGCCCCGTGCAGCAGGTCGGGGTACATGTTCCAGCCGTGATTGCAGGCGCTGAGCATCTCGCGCATCGCCGCATCCAGCACGAGGGGCAGGCCCTGGCCGCCCCATTCGGGGTCGCAGGGCAGCGCGGGCCAGCCGCCTTCGACGAAGGCGCGGTAGGCCTCGCGGTAGCCGGCCGGCGTGCGCACGCGGCCCTGCGCGTCGAGCGTGCAGCCTTCGAGGTCGCCCCGCGCGTTGGTCGGCTGCAGCACCTCGCTGGCGAAGCGGGCCGCCTCCTCGAGCACCGCGCCGGCCGTGTCCGCGTCGACCTCCGCGAAGGCCGGGCAGGCCCGCCACGAGCGCGGCGCCTCGAGCACCTGCTCGATGACGAAGCGCATGTCCTCCAGCGGGGCGACGTAGGTGTAGGCCATGGCGGCTTCGGCCCGCGCGGGGTCAGCGGGGAGCCATGCGCAGCGCGCCGTCGAGGCGGATCGTCTCGCCGTTCAGGTGCGCGTTGGTGACGATGTGCGCGGCGAGTTCAGCGAACTCCGAGGGCTTGCCCAGCCGCGGCGGGAACGGGATCGACGCTGCCAGCGACTTCTGCACCGCCTCGGGCAACTGCTTCATCAGAGGCGTCTCGAAGAGGCCCGGCGCGATCGTGCAGACGCGGATGCCGTGGTGCGCGAGGTCGCGCGCCAGCGGCAGCGTCATGCCGACGAGGCCGGCCTTGCTGGCCGAGTACGCCTCCTGGCCGACCTGGCCGTCGAACGCGGCCACGGAGGCCGTCATCACCATCACGCCGCGCTCGCCGCCTTCCAGCGGCGGCTGCGCGGCGATGCGCGCTGCGGTGAGGCGCACCACGTTGTAGGTGCCGATCAGGTTGACGCGGACGACACGTTCGAAGTCTTCCAGCGGCGCCGGCTGCCCGTCCTTGCCGACGACGCGCTTGGCGGTGCCGATGCCGGCGATGTTCATCACGATGCGGGCGGTGCCGTGCGCGGCCTCGGCCCCCTGGATGGCGTGCGCGACGCTGGCGCTGTCGGTGATGTCGGCCACGAAGGCGCGGCCGCCGATCTCCGCGGCGATGCGCTCGGCGTTGGCGGCGTTGACGTCGATCACCGCCACCTTGGCGCCCTGGCGGGCGAGCTCGCGCGCCACCGCCTCGCCGAGGCCGGAGCCGCCGCCGGTGACGAGGGCGGCTTGTCCGTGGATCTGCATGGGTCGGTTCCTTTCAGTCCTTCTTCTGCGCGCCGAGGTAGGTCTCGATGACGCGCGCGTCCTGCGCCAGCGACTCGGCCGGGCCGTCGAGCACGATCTCGCCGGTCTCGAGCACGTAGCCGTGGTCGGCCACCTGCAACGCGGCGCGCGCGTTCTGCTCGACGAGCAGGATGGAGACACCCTCGCGGCGCAGGCGCTGGATGGTGTTGAAGATGTCGCGCACCACCAGCGGAGCGAGGCCGAGGCTCGGCTCGTCGAGCATCAGGAGCTTCGGGCCGCTCATCAGCGCGCGGGCCACGGCGAGCATCTGACGCTCGCCGCCGGAAAGCGTGCCGGCCAGCTGCGTGCGGCGCTCCTTCAGGCGCGGGAAGAGGCCGTAGACGCGCTCGAGCGCGCCGCGCCAGTTGGGCACGCGCTGGCGCATCGCGCGGTAGCCGCCGAGCACGAGGTTGTCCTCGACCGGCATGGTGGTGAAGAGCTCGCGCTTCTCGGGCACGAGCGCGAGGCCGAGCATGACGCGGTCCTCGAGCGTTGCATCGGCGAGGTCGACGCCGTCGAACGTGACGCGCCCGCGCGAGGGCAGCACGCCCATCAGCGCATTGAGTGTCGTGCTCTTGCCCGCGCCGTTGGGGCCGATGACGGTGATGACCTGGCCCTTCTCGAGCCTGAGGTTCAGGCCGGTCAGCACCTCGGCGCGGCCATAGCCGGCGTGCAGGTCGCTCACTTCGAGCAGCGGCGCGCTCATTGTTCTTTCCACGTTGGCGAGGTTGTCTGGCGCTGCGATCGGGCACGGCAAAGCCAAGCGGCCGCCGCGGAACCGGCTCTGCCGGGCCGCTGGCGGCGCCCCCCTGGGGGGGAGGCGCCGAAGGCGCTTCGGGAGGGGGCCATGTCAGTGCTCCGTGCCGAGGTAGGCGGCGCGCACCTGCGGGCTCGCCTGCACCTCGGCCGGCGTGCCTTCCATCAGCTTCGTGCCGAACTCCATCACGACGATGCGGTCGGTGAGGCCCATCACGAACTCCATGTCGTGCTCGACGAGCAGGATGCTCATGCCCTCGGCCTTGAGCTGCCGCAGCACGTCGCCGAGCGCCTGCTTCTCCTTGTGGCGCAGGCCGGCGGCGGGCTCGTCCAGCAGCAGCAGCGCCGGGTCGGTGGCGAGCGCGCGCGCGATCTCCATCAGCCGTTGCGGGCCGAGCGCCAGGTTGCCAGCCAGCTCGTGCATCTTGTCGGCCATGCCGATGCGCGCGAGCTGTCGCTCGGCCTCGGCGAAAAGGCGGCGCTCCTCCTCACGGTCCAGGCGCAGCATCGCCTTCAGCGTGCCGCTGCGGCTGCGCAGGTAGCCGCCGAGCGCGACGTTCTCCAGCACCGTCATCTCCGGCACCATCTTCACGTGCTGGAAGGTGCGGCTGACGCCGCGGCGCGCGATCTCGCGGCTGGGCAGGCCGCCGATGGCCTCGCCTCGGAAGCTGACGCCGCCGCGCGTGAGCGAGAGCACGCCGGTGATGAGGTTGAAGGTGGTGCTCTTGCCGGCGCCGTTGGGACCGATGAGGCCGACGATGTCGCCGGCGCGGATCTGGAAGCCGACGTCGTTCACCGCGACGAGGCCGCCGAACTCCTTGCGCACGGCCTGCACGTCGAGCAGCAGCTCGCCACGCTCGGGCTTGCTGCGCGCCGGCAGCGCGGCGGCGCCGTGCCAGTCGGGCGTGCGGCGCGGCGGCGGCGCGAGCTTACCGACGAAGGACCACAGGCCGTCCGGCGCGTACTTCAGCACGACGACGAGCACGATGCCGAAGACGATGACCTCGAAGTTGCCGCTGGTGCCGATGAGCTTGGGCAGCAGCACCTGCAGCTGGTCCTCGACGATGCGCACGACCGCCGAGCCGAGGAAGGCGCCCCAGACATTGCCGATGCCGCCCAGCACCGCCATGAAGAGGTACTCGATGCCCTTGGCGATGGAGAACGGCGTCGGGTTCACCGAGCGCTGGAAGTGCGCGAAGAGCCACCCGGAGATGGCGGCCAGCACCGCGGCGATGACGAAGGCGGTGAGCTTGTAGCGGAAGGTGGAGATGCCCATCGCCTCGGCCATCGTCGAGCCGCTCTTCAGCGAGCGGATGGCGCGGCCCGGGCGCGAGTCGAGCAGGTGGATGATGGCGAGCGCCGCGAGCAGCGCGATGCCCCAGATCACGTCGTGCAGGCCGCGGCCCGAGCCCAGGTCGAAGCCGAAGAGGCTGAGCGCGGGCACGCCCTGCAGGCCGTCGTACTTGCCGAGCCAGGTCATGTTGCCCATCGTGTAGTTCAGCGCCAGGCCCCACGCGATGGTGGCCAGCGGCAGGTAGTGGCCCGACATGCGCAGCGTGATGGCGCCCAGCACGACGGCCACGGCGATGGCCAGCACCAGCCCGACGAGCAGCCCGAGCCACGGCGACACGGCGTGCGCCGTGGCCAGGTAGGCCGAGGTGTAGGCGCCGACGCCGACGAACGCCGCCTGCCCGAACGAGGTGAGGCCGCCGACGCCTGTGAGCAGCACGAGCCCGAGCGCCACCAGCGAATAGAGGCCGATGTAGTTGCTCTGCGTGATCCAGAAGTCCGGCACCGGCAGCAGCGGCAGCACGAGCATGAACGCGGCGAAGGCCGGGAAGGCCCAGCGGGTGAGGGCGTTCATGTCAGTGTTCTTCCCCGTGCGGATCGCGCAGGCTGCGCCACAGCAGCACCGGCAGGATCGAGCCGAAGACGATCACCTCCTTGAAGGCGCTGGCCCAGAAGGAACCGAAGCTCTCCAGCAGGCCCACGCCCAGGGCGCCCACCATCGCCAGCGGATAGCTCGACAGGCCCGCGAACACGGCGGCCACGAAGCCCTTGAGGCCGATGAGGAAGCCGCTGTCGTAGAAGACGGTGGTCGTGGGGCCGATGAGCAGGCCCGACAGCGCGCCGATGAAGGCGGCCATCGTGAAGCTCAAGCGCCCGGCGCCGACGGTGGAGATGCCCATCAGCCGCGCGCCCAGCCGGTTGACGGCCGTCGCCCTGAGCGCCTTGCCGTGCAGCGAGCGCTCGAAGAAGAGCCACAGCGCCACGATCAGCGCAAGCGAGGCGACGAAGATGATGATGGTCTGCCCGTTGAGGGTGAGCGCGCCGAGGCTGAAGCGCTCGTCCCAGAAGCTCGGGTTGCGGAAGCCCTCGGCGCCGAAGAAGAAGAGGCCGAGGCCGACGAGCGCGAAGTGCACGCCCACCGAGACGATCAGCAGTACCAGCACCGTCGCGTCGGCGAGCTTCTCGTAGGCGAGGCGGTAGATCAGGTTGCCGAAGGGCGTGACGAGCGCCAGCGTCAGCGCCGCCTGCGCCAGCAGCGGCAGCTTCATCGGCGCCAGCCAGATGGCCAGCAGCGACACCGCCACCGGCCAGGCGAGCGTGAGGCCGGCCTGGCGGGCGATGCGCGCGCCCGGCAGCCCGTGGCGCACGCCGTGCCACACGTCCGAGATGGCGGTGGCCACCGCCAGCACGAGCAGGAACCACACCGTGCCCGGCACCTTGCCCGTCTGCAGCAGCGCCAGCGTGAGCGCACCGAAGGCGACGAACTCGCCCTGCGGGATGAAGATGACGCGCGTGACGGCGAACACCAGCACCGTGGCCAGGGCCAGCAGCGCATAGACCGCGCCGTTGGTCAGGCCGTCCAGCGCCAGGATGCTGGCGATCGTGAGGTCCATGGGGAGATGGTCGGCTTCGGAAACTCGCTCATCGGCCGGGCCCGGCGGCAGCGCCGGGCCCGCGACCCGGCCGGGGCCGGGTCAGCCTGCGAAGGCAGTGAAGGCAGTGGATCGCCGGTGGCGGATCACTTCTCCACGACGAACTTGCCGTCCACCACCTTCAGCATCACGCCCGTCTCGTTCGTGTAGCCCCAGTGGTCCTGCGCGGTCCAGTTCATCACGCCGTGCGAGAAGACGGTACGGCCCATCGTCTCCATCGCCTCCTTCAGCGCGGCGCGGAACTCCGGCGTGCCGGGCTTGGCCTTCTTCAGTGCCATCGGGATGATCTTCTCGAGCACGATCTTCGCGTCGTAGGCGTGGCCCGCGAACTGGTTGGCGCTGCCGACGCCGTAGGCCTTCTCGTAGCCGGCGAGGAAGTCCATCGCCGCCTTCTTGCTGGGATGGCTGTCGGGCAGCTGCGCGCCCACCATCGCCGGGCCGCTCACGACGAAGCTGCCCTCGACGTCCTTGCCGCCGATGCGCATGAGGTCCATCGTGGCCGCGGCGTGCGTCTGGTAGATCTTGCCCTTGAAGCCGCGCTCGACGATGGCCTTGTGCGGCATCGCGGCGCCCGAGCCGCTGGCCACGATGAGCATCGCGTCGGGGTTGGCGCTGGTGAGCTTCAGCGCCTGCGGCGTGACGCTCGTGTCGGTGCGCTGGAAGCGCTCGGTGGCGACGACCTTGATGCCGGCCTTCTCGGCCAGCGGCGTGAAGGCCTTGAGCCACAGCTCGCCGTACGCGTCGACGTAGCCGAGGAAGCCGACCGTCTTGATGCCCTGCTTCTTCATGTGCTCGACGACGGCATGGGCCATCACGTCGTTGCCCTGCGGCAGGCGGAACAGGTACGCCTCGGGGATGTTGGGGCCGCCCACCGGCGAGGCGGCCAGCTGCACGGTCTTGGCCTCGGCGGCCACCGGCGCCATGGCCGCGGCCACCGGCGTGAGGCACGAGCCGATGATGAGGTCGACCTTGTCCTCGGTGATGAAGCGGCGCGCGTTGGTGACGCCCTTGCCGGGGTCGCTGGCGTCGTCGAGGATGACCACGTTCACCTTCTCGCCGCCGATCGTCTGCGGCCAGAGCTTGAACTGGTTCTGCATCGGGATGCCCAGGCCGGAGCCCGGGCCGGTGAGCGACAGGCTGATGCCGATGTTCACTTGGGCCATCGCCGGCGCGGCGCCGAGCAGCGCGAGGGCGGCGGCAGCCACGAGGGTCTTGAGGGTGAGGCGCTTCATGGTCAGTCTCCTGGGAACGTTTCGGGACGGGGCGGCTGGGCCGTGGTGGGGCGGTGAGTCGGTGGTTCGCGGAATCGATGCGACCGGGGATTCGACGGCGCGCCTGCTGGCGCGGCGATCGGGGCAAACCAGGGGTGGGCAGGGTTGCCGGCATGGGGCTCATGAGCACATCGCCTTGATGTCCTCCGGCACCGGGATGGCCCGGATGCGCGAGGGGTCGGCGGGGTCGCGCTCGACGAAGGCGCGCACCTCGGTGCCCTCGCACAGCACGGTGTCGCCGCGCTTGACGACGTGGCGGTGGCGGAAGGTCTTGCGGCTCCATTCCTCGACCGTGGTGTGCACTTCGATCGTCTCGCCGTAGGTCGCCGGCCGCATGAACTTCGTGTGGATCTCCAGCAGCGGCGTGCCGACGATGCCGCGCGTCTTCACGAGCTCGCGCCACGGCGGCACGCCGCAGGCCATGAAGAACTCGAGCGAGGCCTCGTCCATCCAGCGGCTGAAGTTGGGGAAGAAGACGATGCCGGCGGGGTCGCAGTCGCCGAACTGCACCTTGACGGGGTAGACGTGGGTCTTGCTCATCGATGCGGGACCTCGTTCACTGGGCCTGCGGGTTCTCGACGAGCAGCGCGATGCCCTGGCCGCCGCCGACGCAGGCCGAGGCGATGCCCCAGCGGGCACCGATCTCCCGCAGCTGGCGCGCCACGGTGACGGTCAGCCGCACCCCGGTGGCGGCGAGCGGGTGGCCGAGCGCGATCGCGCCGCCCTTGACGTTGAGGCGGCTCTCGTCGAGGCCGAGCTCGCGCGCCACCGCCAGCGTCTGCGCGCCTTGCGCCTCGTTGACCTCGAAGCGCGCGATGTCGCCGAGTGCGAGGCCGGAACGTTCCAGCAGGAGGCGGATCGCCGGCGCGGGCCCGATGCCCATGATCTCCGGCGGCACGCCGACGACCGCGGCGGCGGCCAGTCGCGCCAGCGGCGCGCGGCCGCTCGCGCGCGTCCAGGCCTTCGCGGCTGCGCCGCCGGCCACCACGGCCGCGGCGGCGGCGTCGGTGAGCGCCGAACTGTTGCCGCCCGTCTGCACGCCGTCCTTGAACACCGTGCGCAGCTTGGCCAGCACCTCGGGCGGCGTCGGCCGCGGGTGCGTGTCGCGGTCGGCCACGGGGTTCTTGCCCGAAAGCCGCAGCTGGCGTGGCTTGTAGCCGGCGAGTTCGAACGTCTCGTTCTCGACCGGCACGATCTCGCCGGCGAACCAGCCCGCCTCCTGCGCCGCGCAGGCCCTGGCGAACGAGCTCGCGGCAAAGGCGTCGACCGCCTCGCGCGTGATGCCGTACTTCTTCGCGAGGTTCTCGGCCGTCTGGATCATCGAGATGGCCGCCGCCGGGTCGGTGAGGGCCTCCCACATGTAGTCCTTGAACCCGATCGGCGCGCCTAGGCGGAAGCCGCCGCGGTGGTCGAACGCGGCGATCGGGTTGCGCGTCATGCTCTCGGTGCCGACGACGAGCGCCACCGTCGCCGCCCCGGTGGCGATCTGCTCGCCGGCCTGGCGGAAGAGCTCGAAGCCGGTGCCGCAGATGCGCTGCACCATCAGCGCCGGCACTTCCTGCGGCACGCCGGCGTAGAGGCCGATGTGGCGCGGCACGTAGAACTGGTCGAAGCCGCCCGGCGCCATGTTGCCGGCGAGCACGGAGTCGACGTCGGCGGCAGCGACGCCGCTCTTCGCCAGCACGGCCTTCGCGGCCTTGATGCCGAGGTCGATGGGGTTCGCGTCGGCGAACGCGCCCTGGTAGTCGACCATCGGCGTGCGCACGCCGTCGAGGATGAAGGTCTCCTCGAAGCGCTGGAAGAGGCCGCGGCTCATGTGGGCCTGCTCACCTTGGCCGCGCGCTTCTCGAGGAAGGCGCGCACGCGCTCCTTGGCGGCCTCGTCGCTCTCGGCGATGGCCGCCATCAGCGACTCGACGAAGAGGCCCTTCTCCGAGGGCAGGTCGGCGATGCGGGGCAGCGCCTGCGTGATCGCGTAGTTCGACAGCGGCGCGTTGGCCGCGATCTTCTCGGCCAGCGCCAGCGCCTTGGCGACGCCCTGGCCGTCGGCGACGCGGTAGTTGCTGATGCCGAGCGCCTGGCCCTCGTCGGCATCGAAGACGCGGCCGGTGAGCATCATGTCGGTCATTCGCGCCGCTCCGATCAGGCGCGACACGCGCACCGAGCCGCCGCCGCCGACGAAGATGCCGCGCGTGCCCTCGGGCAGGCCGTAGAAGGTGCTGTCCTCGGCCACGCGCAGGTGGGCGCTGCTGGCCAGTTCCAGGCCGCCGCCGACGACGGCGCCGTGCAGCACCGCGATCACCGGCACGGGCCCGTACTGGATCTGGTCGAAGCAGGCATGCCACATGCGCGAGTGGGCGATGCCCTCGAACGTGCTGCGCTCCAGCACCTCGGAGAGGTCGAGGCCGGCGCAGAAGTGGTCGCCCTCGCCGCTGACCACCGCGACGCGGAACGACGCGGGCAGGTTCACGAAGACGGTCTGCACCTGGGCGAGCAGCTCGTCGCTGATCGAATTGCGCTTGGCCGGACGGTTGAGGCGCACGTGCAGGACCGGGCCGCACTCCTCGAGGCGCAGCAGCGGCAGGTGCGCCAGCGGACCCGGGAGCGGGGCGTAGGGGCGGAAGGTGGAGGCGGGGGCGGACATGGGGCTCCTGGAACGGGCGCGGGGGAGGGGCGGTCGGCGGGTCAGGCGGTGATCACGCGCGCGTCGGTCGGCTTCGCGTAGAGCGCCTCCACCTCGGCGGCGCGGCGCTGCAGCGTCAGGC
>Ga0073934_10007362_pt1 | contig 15378 bp, 5 predicted proteins | sample LarsenN4metaG_FD_76834 | JGI IMG/M metagenome (GOLD analysis project Ga0073934, IMG submission 76834) | Hot spring sediment bacterial and archeal communities from British Columbia, Canada, to study Microbial Dark Matter (Phase II) - Larsen... ...
AATCCGCCCGCCTCACGCTCCCCGGTATTGCGGCGACTGCGCCCCCGTTCGTTCCAACCAGCCCGCCGTCAATATCTTGGTTGCTGATTTGCGAGCGCGACCGGGCTGTCGTGTGGATTATCCTGAACTCAAAGCAGGTTTGCCGACAGATCGTTCAACGGGAGCAAGTTGTTTGAAGCGAGCACTGGTGCGGGCGAGCTTCAGCACTGCCGCGCTCGCGCCGCCGTCGCCGGCATGGCGCAGTCATCGCAATTCCAATGAGCGTGGCAAATCAATGGCGGAGATTTGCTGGTCGGTGGGGCTTACCCGCAGCCTTTGTACACCCGCGAGCGCGGCTGGCAAGCCGGCATTTCAAATGATCGTTACTCGCGTCCGCACCTCGTAGGGCAGGCCCATTGCCTCGATAATCAGTGAGGCATCGCCCGCGCTGGGGCCAAGGGACACGAACAACACCTGGTCCTCGTCGTGATTGATCAACGGATGCAAGGTGGCCTTCAGCTTGGCGAGACGCATCTCGTCCAGCGGGCACTCGAACACCGAATATTGCAACCGCACCCCAAAGCCCTCCATGGCCTTGGCGACCCGCCTCAGCCGCTTCGGGTGGCTGATGTCATAGCTGACGAGATAGCGAATCCGGCTCATCGCGTGGTGAATCCGTGATAGGCCGCCGCCTCGCCGCGGACGAAGCGCCACAATTGCCGCGCTTGCACCTCCAACATCCGGCGATACGCCATCTTGTATTCAAACTCCGGATGGCTCACCTCGGTGTCGAGCCGGCGAAACCACGCTTCCCAAAAACGTTTCCGCCCCGCGTCGTTGAGGAACGTTCCGCTCGCGCTCTTGATGAAATCCTCCGCGCCAAGCTCCCCGCGATTCACGAGCGAGATGGCAACGCTGTCCGCCACCAACGGACGGAATTCTTCCATCAAATCCAACGCCAAAGCCGGGCGGCCATAGCGTGGCTGGTGCATGAAGCCGAGGAACGGATCCAGTCCCACGGCGTGGCAGACGCCGGTGAGTTCCTTGGCAAGCATGGAGTAGCCCAGCGAGAGCAGCGCGTTGACCGGATCGCGGGGCGGACGGCGATTGCGCCCGCGCCAGTCGAATTTCCAATCTTCCCGCTGCTTGAGCATCGAGTCGAATTGCTCGAAGTAGAGCGCGGCGGCGTTGCCCTCGATGCCGAGCAGATCCGTCATGTCGCGCGCCGACTCGGTGGCGTCACGGAAACCGGCCAGCAGCGAAAGTACGCGGTCCGGCACGTCGCCGTTGCGCATGAGCATGACGCGCTGATTGTGGATTTTGGCGCGGATGACCTCGCGGGCCAGTTGCAGGCGCACGCCCGGCAGTTCAAACAGCCGGTATTGCCCGCGCCGCGCGTCCACGCCACTGGCGGGCAGCCCGCGCAACAGGCCGATGAAGCGCCCCGCCGGGCTGAAGTAGGAAACGTCAATGCCCAGCTCCAAACACGTCTCCACCGCCTGCGCGGTCATTTGCACCGCGCCGTAGCAGTAGATAGCGCGCACCTGCTGGCCGGGAATTTTCCGGACTTCCTCACCCTTGACGCTCACAATCAACTGCTCGCCGCGCTGGCCGATTTGCGCGCCGGGCGTTTGCACCACCAGCACTTCGCCATCGTCGTGTTCGGGCCGGGGCGGTTCCAGCGTGGGCGGGCCTTTGCCGGACTCGGCGGCAAAATCCAGCGCCTCAAGAATCCGGTCGCGCAGGTCGTCGGGCGACGTGGCGGCGAAGGGAAACGCCATTTGCGGATCCGGCGCGGCCTCTTTTCGCGCTCGCGCCCACCAGAGTGATTCGTTGGGCAGGCAGATCGGATAGGCGGAGCAGTAAAGGCATCGGGGATCGTTTTTGAGGGGCGGGGGGCAGCGCCCGTTGGCAGCCGTTGCACGCGCCTCTTGGATTTTGGAGCGCACGTTCTCGAATAATGCCTCGCTCAACTCGACCGGCACGCGCCGCTTGTCCGCCGCATAGTAAATCCAGCCGCGGACCGGAATGACGCCGTGCTCGCGTAAGAGCAGCGCGTGAGCAGCGACCTGGATGGCGTCCGGCTCTTTGGCCATGCGCTCTCCCTCGGAATCACGGCGGGCCGAGCCTTTCTTGTAGTCAATGATCTCCGCCCCGTCCGGGCTGCCCTCAACGAGATCCACCACGCCGATGAGGCCGAGCGCCTCGCTCTCCAAGCGCAAGCTGCGGAGCTTTGCGCCTTCGGGCAGGCCAAGCTCTTTGGGATCGGTCAGCTTGGACGGCGCGTCCACGTTGCGGTGCGCCATCGAACCGGCGACGGTGTCCGCGTTTTCCTGGAAAATGTTTTCGACCCACTGGAAATAGAACAGGCGCGGGCAATAGATAAAGTTGTGCAGATTGCGCACGCCCATCTTGGGCTGGGCTTCCAACGAACCATCGGTGCGCAAGGCGGCGTCGGGCATGGCTTAATCAGGCAGTCGGTCCAGTTTGTCCTTCCACCGGGCGAGGCGAGCGGTGTTGATTTCCTGAATCCGCCGCCATTGCGCCGCTTTCACACAGCCCCAGAAGGATTTGCCGTGAATGAGCGGGGGCAAGCCGGCTTCGCCGACGATGTCCGCCTTGGTCCAATCCTTTGTCAGCCAGGTGTGCGCGCGATTCTCTTGAGCGAGCTGCTGCGCCAGCTTGTCCAGTCCGGCGAGGTCGGCAAAGAAGTTTGGCTGACGGGTGGCGTCGGGTTTGGCATCCGGGGAACGCTGAACCATCATGAGTTTGCCAGCCTCACCAAATTTGCGCTTCTCGCGGGTGAGGAGCCGGGATGCGGCAGCCGCCGCCGCCGCCGCGGAATCCGGGGTTGATTTCGACTTTCGGGTCTTGGTCGGCTTGTCGCCGCCCTCCCGCTGCGTCCGCAAGCGCGGGTGGATGCTCCAAAGCTTCGGATCGGCGATGGCGCGGAGACCGAGATTGATGGCGGCGTTGATGTCAGCTTGTGCGATGGCGGGCTGTAGGTCGGGATTTTCGACCTTGTCGGTGACCGGCACAAAGACCGGGCCGCCGGCCAGCGGCACGAGCAGCGTGCGTTTCGGGCACTCGCCGGGGCGCTTGCGCTCGGCCCAATCACGCGCCAGTTCGGCTTGCGCCTGAGTCAGTTCCCGGTCGAGATCGAGCAGGCGGCGCGCTTCCTCGGTTGGGTTGCCTTGATCATCTTTCTTTCCCGCGATCCAGGCCCACTGCCCCTCGCGGGTGAAACCGGCGGTGACTTCCGCCGCGCGGAATCCCGGCACGCCGCTGCGTGAGCAAAAGCGCGACGAGTAGGCGGCGGGCGTCTCCAGCACCGGCAGACCGAAGACTTCGCAAAGTTGCTTGAGCTTGTCGCGCACGGCGCGGTGACACCATTTCATCAGCCGGGAATTCTCGCGGGGCGCGCGCCCCTGGCTGGCGCGGTATCGGGAGAGGTCTTCAATCACAATGAAATCCACCGGGCCGATCCAGCGGCCCTGCCTGTCGAGAATCTTCTCATACACGCCGTGTTGATCCCTCTCGTGGCGGAGCTTCTTCTTGTCCGCCGGAGGTGGAGCGAGGCGCAAGCCGAGCGCCTCGGCCAGGATCATGTGCGCGGTCTGGTTGACGCGCTGTTCTTTCAGATTGTCGAGCTTGTCCAGCAGGTCAGGGCATGGGTCGGGGACGGATTCGTCGCGCCGGATGGGCGGCCTGCCGCCGATTTTGCGCCGCAGCGTCTGGTTCAACGACTGGCAGCGCTTCCGGAGCTCCTCGATTTGCTCGATGCGTTCCAGCGACAGCCCGCGCTGGCCACGCAGCCAGACCGGGTGCAACATGGTGTCGAGGCTCGGGCCGTGCTGCGTGAGCTGGTGAAGAGGGTTCTCCTCCGTGGCGCGCGGATGCTTTTGCCAATGCCGTGAACGGCCGCGCAAGGGCAGGATGCGGTTGGCGATGCGCACCAGCAACCGGGGAGCGAGATCCAGACGGCGGCGCAATTGCATCGCCAATTCCTCCAAACCGCGCGGGTCGCGTCGCTCAATCAGTGATTTCAATTCCGCGGATACGAGCCGCGCGTCCTCGCACTCGGCGATTTCAGCCCGCGCCGTGTCCTGCTGCTTGTCGTCGCCCTGAAGGAACCAGCACCAGCGATGCAGCCGGGCGATGCGGGATTGGTAACGCCGCAGGGCAATGAGCAGTTTGTCGTTCTGCTCGGGGAAACTGAGCGCCTCGCGCCAGTCGTCCGGTAGAAGGGTGAAGTGTTCCTTGCCGTCGGCGGTTGTTTCGACCGCTTCGAGGGACCGCATCAACTCCGCGGTTTCGTCAGCCTCCCAAGGTCGGGATGGGCGGCCACGCTCGCCCCACAGTTCCTCGCGGAAGTCGTACGGTTTGCCGGAATCCTCGGGATCGGTTTCGTCGAGGCGGGTTTTAGCGCGCCACACTTGCGCGTCCTCGCCGGGCAGACGGAACAGGCCGGAGCGCTCCAACGCCGCGCGCCACCGCTTGTCGCCGGTCGCACCGATGAAGCGGGATGGCCGCTGGTCGAGACTGCCGTCGCAACTGGCGAGCAGCCGGGCGAACGCGCCGGCATCCCGCTGGCCCAGGTCGGTGGCGAGGCAGCGGAAGTTGGTCAACTGCTCATGCCAGGGGACGGGTGGTTTGCTGGGCTGCTTTTCGTGCGGCCAACGCAGCGTGGCGTTGTAAAAGCTGTCCCCATCGGGATGCAGGTTGAACTGTTTTTCCCAGACGGTTTCGCGTGCGACTGTGGCCCGGATTTTCTCCGTGTTCACCTCGACCGGGAAGGTGAGTTGAATGTCGCGCTCGCTGGCGGGTTGGAGCGTGATGCGGCAGTTGGCGAAGTTGACGCGATCCGGCGCTTGGTCCAACCCAAGGGCCTCCATCATGGGTTGCAGCCACGGCGCTTCGTAGAGGTTGGAGTCTCCAGCGGCACGGAGCTTGTCCCGGCACAGGCGCGGCGCGGAGTAGTGGATGCGAACGACGGCGGGCGCAAGTCCACGCTCTGTCCGCACGACGATCCCTGCCGTGAAACTAAGTTGTCCCGGATCGTGGCGCGAGAGCAGTCCGGGTTTGGGCGGACGTGTCCTGCCGGCCCTGGGTTTGGTTTCGCTCGCCTTGGGAAAAATGAAGAAGCGCGGCGAGTGGACCGGATGGGCGGGCGTAAAGCGGATGGGGCGCTGCTTGTCGCGCAGCTCGGCCTGAAGCTCCTTGTAATCGAGCCACGCGGCCAAGGGATCATCGGCGTGCCACGGTTGCGTGCCGGGATTGCGCCAGATGGGATGATTTTCCGGTCTGGCCAGTTCGCGATAGAGCGTGGCGCTGCCGAAATCATCCCGGTGCTCGGCCTGCTCGGCGGCGAGGATTTCGAGCAGGCGGGCCTCGGTGGCGCAGCCTTTGTCTGCGGCCTCGCGCCAGCGTCTCTTGACCTCGGCAAAGCCACGGACCGTCCGCTCGCGGATTTCGTATTCCTTCGGGCCGGTGTTGTCCACGTCACTTTCCGCATCCGCGAGCCAAGCCAGTCTCTCCTGAACAATTCTCTTGAGCAGCACGATTCGTCCGTCGCCTTCAAACCCGGGCAGAGACTCGCCCTCGTCATCTGTGGCGGAACTTTCACAGCCCTTGCCCTCCATGGCGGTGATTTGCTGACGCAGCCGCTCGACGGCGGCCTCGCGCTTGACGGTGTCCTCGAAATAGCGGCGGGGCGCTTTGATGGCCTCGATGAAGGCGGCCAGGTCAAACTCGAACCAGACGGCGCGGGTGTCGCGCTCCTCGTCACGCTCGCCGCGAACCATCGCGAGGTTGGTGAAGTAGTCGAAGTGCGGTTGGTCCTCCACGCGCGCTTCAGCGATGGCGTCGCGAAGGATGGTTTTGTCCTTGGCTTCGGCCAGCGTCTTGGTGGCCCGGCGGAATGCGGCCAAAGTCTCGGCGGACGGGAAGTATTTGAAGAGGGCGGCGACGGGATAAAGGCCGCTCGGCTTGCGGCCCGGTGAGGGAACAACGAGGGCGCTGGCGTTGGCCTGAAGGAACTGCTCGAACGCGGCCGCTGCGGGTTTCAACTCCGCGAGCTTGGTCGAGGCCTTGGCAAAGTAGGCCCGAAGCATCTTGGCCGCTTCCGGGCCTTCAACGGATTCCTTGGGCGGCTGGGTAAGAAACAAGCCAAGGTCGAGCGAAGCAGCTTGCTTGAGAGCTTCACCGTCTGGCCACTGGTGAAATTGCCGGACGGTTTGTTGCCGCTTGGCTTCCTGTGAACAAGCCGCGGCCTTGCTCGTGGCGTTGAATTGGCCGGCAGCGGTGGCCAGCCACGGCAGGAGCGCGACGCAGACCTGGTTCAAGTCGCCCTTCTCGGTCAGCAACTGCTGCACGGCGGCGGCGAGTTGCGCGGCGGTGGCGCGGCTGGTGCGGAGCACGGCCCGCGCGGCACTATCGAAGTCCGCCTGCTCCGGCGCGAGCCGGAGCAGTGGAGCGAGGCGGCGTTGTGGGCCGTCGAAGGTTTCGGCCTTGCGCGAGGCGGTGGCCCACGATTCGCGCACGCGGGCGACCCAGCCGCGCAGTGCCCTGGCAGCGTCGCTGTCGCCGGCGGCTTCACCCGCCATCGCTGCAAGCGCGAGGGTGTAGTAATTCACCGCGTCCTGAAAGAGGGCGTGGTGCTCCCAGAGGGCGGTTTCCCATTGGTCCAGAGGCTGCCACGCCTTGTCCGGGGGCGCGTTCTTGTCCGGGTTGATGGTTTCGACGCGGGTGACTTTGCCCTGGTAGATGCGGTTCATGCACGGTGCTCCTGATTGCGGGTTCCCATGAGTGTGGCGGGATTTCTAACGAAGCAGACGGAAACTGGCCAGCAATTTTGCCGCCATGAGGGGCAAATGGGCGCATCTCGGTTTCTTGCCGGGTGGGTGAGCAGCGGTGCGTTCCCCCTCACCTCGACCCTCTCCCGCCGGGAGAGGGAGAACGTGGCGACGCCCGTCTTGAACGATCCAATGGCGTGGCTTCGACCCAGCGCGGGGAGCGTGCCTCCCGCTCCTTGGGGAGAGACAGGGTGAGAATTCTCCGAAGGCTTTCGCGCATTGAACCCCTGAACCACCCCCTCACCTGCCCTTCGGCACCCCCCCTCCGAGGGGGAGAGGGCCGGGGTGAGGGGCCTTCCATCACCTCGCGATGCCTGAGGTTCATGGGAGGCGGGCGGGAAGCGCCGTCCTACAGCCGCTTGATGCGGACGTTGCGGAAGGCGACGGGGTCGTTGTGGCCGGCGAAGCCGAAATGGCCGCTGGTGCGGTCCTTGCCGGGATGCGGGCGGTTGCCCATGAACTCGGTCACCTTGGAGAGGTCGGTGTCGAGGATGATGAAGCCGTTCAACTCGACCTTGAGGCGCGAGCCTTGCACGGTGACCTCTTGGAAGTTCCATTCGCCCACGGGCCGCTGGTAGCCGCCGCGATGCGCCGCCACCATGCCGTAGGGCGAGCCGTGGTATTGCCGGGGATCGAGCTTCGCGTATTTCGCCGCCGTGTCGTCGAGCACCTGCAGCTCGCACATGCCCACGTAGGCGGTGTCGCCGCTGCCGGGGTAGCGGATGGCCAGGCCGTTGTTGCCGCCGGGCGGCACCTTGAACTCCAGCCGCACCACGAAGTCGCCGTACTGCTCCTTGGTGTAGATCGTCCCGCCTTTGCCCGCTTTGCAGACGATCGCGCCGTCCACGATGTCGTAATTCTCCACCGGCCCGGCCCAGCCGGTGAAGTCGCGCCCGTTGAACACCGGCTCGAAGCCTTCGTCGCCGAGGCGGTCGAGCAGCGCGTTGGCCTCGGCTGTGGGAATCTCACGCAGATAAACGTGCCGCCAGCGGATTTCGCCGCCGTGCGTCTGCAACTGGAGCGGCCCGGCCACGGGAATGGGAATCTGCCCCGCGGGGCTGGCCGGCTTGCGGTCGAAGAAATTCTCCAGCACCGCGTGGTTCACCACCAACTGGTCGTTCAGGTAGATCGTCGTGCGCGCGCCGACCTGGCGGATGCGGAAACGGTTCCATTCGCCGAACGGTTTGTCCGCGCGCACGAGCGGATCCTTGCCGGGGTTGTTGGTGCTGTTGTTCCAGAGGCCGCCGGAGCCTTTGTGGGCGCCCAGCGGAAACTTCTTCGCCTCGGTGTAGTCCCAGATTTGCACCTGGGGAATGCCCTTCAGGTAAATGCCGCTGTCGGCCAGCGGCACGGTCTTGTAATCAATGAGGAACTCGTAGTCGCGGAAGTTCTGGTCCGTGGTCAGGTAAAGGCCCTTGCCGTCGTTGACCAATTCCTCGCCCTGCGCCGTCCAGTGGGAGCGGATGTCCGCCAGGCTGGCCTCACGCTTCTTCGCGAACTCCTCCGGCGACATGGCCAGGTACTTGCGCGGGTCCTCGGTGGTCGCGCCCCACCAGCCGGTGAGGTCCTTGCCGTTGTAAAGCGGCGTGAAGCCCGGCGGCGGATACTTGGCGGAGCCGGATTTGCCAGTGGCTGGAGCCGGGCTGCCGGTGTCGCTGCTGTGGCAGCCGGTGACGGCCAGTGCGGTGACGAATAGGGCGGCGGGGAGGAGGTTGTTTCGCATGGGTGAAAATCGCGGTTCAGTCATTGGCAAGAAAGCGGGGCAACGGAGTGGTGGAGTAATGGGGTGATGGTGGCTGGCGTGGTTGTGCTGGTTTGAATCCTGAATTACTTCAAAAACGCCATCGCTCTCCCGTTCACTCCGCTCCCGTCCGGCCCGCTTTCACGTCGTAGCAGAAGAGCAGTTCCTGGTCGCGCAGGTAGAGTTTGCCATTCGACACGACGGGGTGGGTCCAGATGCGGCCCTTGGTGTTGCGCTGGGTGGTTTGCGGGGTGATGGTGAAACGGCCCTTCTCGCTGTAGCCCTTGGGCGAGGCCTCGATGAGCGCGACCATGCCGTTGGTTTCGTCCAGCAGGTAGAGCATGCCATCGGCCGCGTGAACGGCGCCCTTCTTGATCTGAGCGCCCTCGCGCCAGACCACTTCGCCGGTCTTGAAGTCCTGGCAGGTCCAGCCGCCCTTGTCGGAGTGGCCGTAGAGGTGGTTGCCGATGAGGATGACGCCGCCGTGATGATTGACCATGTTCTGGTTCACATACACTTCCTCCACCGCGTTCCCCGCGCCGATCTTCACGAGCTTGCAGCCCACGCCGTAGCCGGAGGTGATGTACACGTGGCCGTCCTTGAAGATGGGCGTGGGGATGACCGCCGTGCGCCCGTTCCAGGGTGTGCGCCAGAGCACCTTGCCGGTTTTGGCGTCCACGCCCGCGAGCGTCTGCATGGTGAGCTGGATGATCTGCCGCGCGCCATTGTGGTTCACGGCGATGGGTGAGGAGTAATGCGCGCCGTCCGTCCAGTCGGCGGTTTGCCAGACCTTCTTGCCGGTGGCCTTGTCGAGCGCCAGCAAGGTGCCCTGGTCGCCGCCGGGCGTGCAGATCACGAGGTTGCCGTCCACGAGCACGGACTCGGTGTAGCCCCAGTTCGGCGTCTTGCCGCCGAAGTCCCGCATGGCGGTCTTCCAGACTTCCTTGCCGTCGGCGGCGTTGACGCAGATCAGCCCGCCCTGGCCGCCCAGCGCATAAACCTTGTCGCCGTCCACCGTGGGGGTCGCGCGCGGGCCGTCGCCCCAGCCGTTCTTCAACTCCGGGCCCACCTGCGCGGTCCAGAGCTTTTTGCCGGTGTTCGCGTCCAGGCAGATCAAATCCTCCATGCCCGCACCGGAGCCCATGGTGTAGAGTTTGCCCTTCACGATGGAATAACCGGAGTAGCCCAGCCCGGCATCCTTGCTCATCCACAGCAGCTTGGGGCCGCCATCGGGCCATTGCTTGAGCAGGCCGGTTTCCTTGGAGATGTCGTCGCGGTTTGCTCCGCGCCATTGCGGCCAGTCCTCGGCGGTGGCAGGGAGGGCGAACAAAGCGGCGGGCAGGGCGAGTTGGAGAAGGGTTTTCATGGGCATTCGCGGTTGGCCAAGGGTCGGTTTGAACAGACGGGATGGAACGCCAGCGGTTTCAAAGAATCCAGCACTTTTCCCGCGCCATTGTTCCTGAAGATTTAGCGTGAACCCCGCGTCGGACGGGGCATCATTTCCCCCATGACCCGTTTTCTCCGCATTGCGCAGGCCGCGTGCCTGGCACTGGCTGGCAGCCAGTTGACCGCCGCCCCCGCCCGCGAATTCCGCGCCGGGGCGGTGGCCATTGACATCACGCCCGCTCAATTCCCGGTGATCGTCAACGGCGGCTTTCTCGAAAAGACGACCACCAATGTCACCGACCGCCTCCACGCCCGCGCGCTGGCGCTGGATGACGGCTCCACGCGGCTCGTCATCTGCGTGGTGGACACTTGCATGATGCCGCGTGACCTCATTGACCGCGCCAAGGAACACGCCCGCCAGCAGACCGGCCTGCCCGTCAACCGCATGTTGGTCAGCGCCACGCACACTCATTCCGCGCCGTCGGCGATGGCCTGCCTGGGCAGCCGTGCGGACACGAACTATGTCACGTTTCTGCCGGGCAAGATCGCCGAGGCCATCGCGGGCGCGGTGAAGAATCTCGAACCCGCGCGCATTGGCTGGGCTTCCGTGAATGACTGGGATCACACCTTCAACCGCCGCTGGATTCGCCGGCCGGACAAATTGATCGTGGATCCCTACGGCCAGCCCACGGGCCGCGCCCACATGCACCCCGGCCACCAAAGCCCCGACGCCATCGGTCCCAGCGGTCCGGTGGACCCGGAGTTGAGCGTGCTGGCCGTGCAGACGCGCGCGGGACGCCCGCTGGCGCTGCTCGGCAATTACTCCCAGCACTACTTCGGCGCGCCGGCGCTGTCGGCAGATTACTACGGGCGTTTCGCCGATCACATTGCCAGGGCGCTGGGTGCCGCGCACGGTCAAGGCCCATTCGTCGCCATGATGTCCCAGGGCACCAGCGGCGATCTCATGTGGATGGATTACGCCGCGCCCCGCCGCCAGATCAATCACGACACCTACGCCCGCGAAGTCGCCGACCGCGCGATGGAGGCTTATCGCCAGATTCAATGGCTCGACTGGGTGCCACTCAAAATGGCCGAAGCCACGCTGCCGCTCGCTTACCGCGTGCCCGACGCCAGCCGCCTGGCCTGGGCGCGCAAAGTCGCCGCCAGCTACTCCGACCGCCTGCCCAAGGACTGGCCCGAAGTCTATGCCAATGAAGCCCTCATTCTCCACGAACGCCAGCGAACGGAACTCGTCCTCCAGGCGCTCCGCGTCGGCGATCTCGCCATCGCCGCCCTGCCCAATGAGGTTTTTGCCATCACCGGCCTCAAGCTGAAGGCCCGGAGTCCGCTCAAGACCTTCAACATCGAACTCGCCAACGGCTCTGAAGGCTACATCCCGCCGCCCGAACAACACGCCCTCGGCGGCTACACCACTTGGGCCGCGCGCACCGCCGGACTCGAAACCAACGCCGAGCCGAAGATCGTTGAAACCCTCCTCAAACTGCTCGAAGAAGTCGCCGGCAAACCCCGCCTCAACCTCGATCCCGCCCACGGCCCTTATGCCGAAGCCATCCTCAAAGCCAGACCCGCCGCCTATTGGCGCTTCGAGGAAATGGTTTTTCCCACGGCCAAAGACGCCACCAGGAATCGCAAAGATGCCACGTATGAATATGGCGTTGCGCTCTACCTCCCCGGCGTCGGCAGTGGCACCGGCGTTTCGCCCAAGGCAGCGCTCACCCCTTCCGCCTTCTCCGGGCCGAACCAGATCAATCGCGCCGCACACTTCGCTGGTGGACGCCTGAAAGCGGATTTGCGAGTGACTGGCAAGGCGTACTCGGTCGAGTTCTGGCTGTGGAATGGCCTGCCCGTCAACTTGCGGCCGGTGACCGGCATCCTGCTGACGCTGCAGAATGGGGAGCAACTGGGCATCACCGGCACTAACGGCCAGCCGGGAAGATTGTTTTACTCAACCGGCGCCAATCAACCGCCCCAGTTCACCGGTAAAACCGAGCTGGGCCTCAAGCAATGGCACCATGTCGCGCTGGTGCGCGAAGGCAAACGGGTCAGCGTGTTCCTCGATGGTTCGATCACGCCGGAATTCTCCGGTGAGCTGCCCGAGGCCGCCGCGCTGGATGGATTGCTACTGGGCGGAAGCGGCATTCCCGCGGACAGTTTTGAGGGCCGCCTGGATGAAGTCGCCGTCTATGACCGCGCACTCAAGCCGGAGGAAATCGCCGCGCACTGGAAACTCTCCGGCCTCGCCGCCCAGCGCGCTGCTGAGGCTGCCGAAACCCTTGCTAAAGCTGCTGAACGCGAGCGCGCCACACGGGAATTAGCCGCCCGCGCCAATCCACCCGCCTTCCCCCCCACTCACAAAGACGCGTTGTTGTCACTCAAGCCCGCCATCTATTGGCCGCTCACTGAGGCCCGCGCCAGTTCCGTCCCCGATCTTTCCGGCAACAAGCTCGATGGCGCGATTGAATCCGCCGTCAGCCTTTCGCCCGCGACGTTCGCCGCGTTCAACGGCGGTCGTATTCGTGCTAGTCATGGAGCGCCGGTTTCCAAACCGGCACCAGCCAACGCCGATTCGGAGATCGGCGCTCCTCGTTACTCCGTTTCCTTCTGGTTCCGCAATGACCTGCCCAACGATTCGCGGCCCGTCACCGCCTACTTGTTCTCGCGCGGCGCGAACGGTGACCGCCAGGCTCCGGGCGATCACCTCGGCATTGGCGGCACGCACCGGGGCGATCTCACCGGGCGGCTGATGTTCTTCAATGGCAATGAGCGGAATCAAGTCATCGCCGGGCGCACGGTGATTCCGCCGGGCACTTGGAATCACGTCGTGCTGGTGCGCCAGGCCGGTCGCGTGACCGCCTGGTTGAACGGCGGGGAGGAACCGGAGTTCAGCGGCGACGCAGACCACACCACCGGGATTGCAAGGGAGTTTTATCTCGGCGCGCGCAGCGACCAGTTCGCGCCGTTGCAGGGTTACATTGGGGCATTTGCGTTGTTTGATCACAGCTTGAAGGCCGACGAAGCGAAACGGTTGCACCAGGCGTCGGGCCAGCCCGTCGGCACGAGCAGTGGTTCCAGCGCCACACCAGTTCAACCCAAAGCCACGACCGCGATTCCACCCGCATCGCCGCCCTTGTCACCGGCGGAGTCGTTGAAGAAAATCCATGTGCGCGAGGGTTTCCGCGTCGAACTCGCCGCCGCCGAGCCGCTGACGATGGATCCCACGGCGATTGACTGGGACGAGCGCGGGCGGTTGTGGGTGGTTGAGATGGCGGATTATCCGCTGGGCATGGATGGCAAGGGCAAGGCCGGTGGCCGCGTGCGCGTGTTGGAGGACGTGGACGGCGACGGGCGTTACGACAAATCCACTTTGTTTGCCGACGGCCTGAATTACCCCACCGGTCTGCTCACCTGGCGCGATGGCGTGATCGTCACAGCCGCGCCGGACATCCTGTTTCTGCGCGATACGAACAGTGACGGCCAGGCCGACGAACGCCGCGTGCTCTTCACCGGCTTCTTCGAGGGCAACCAGCAGCTCCGCGTCAACGGCCTGCGCTGGGGCCTGGACAACTGGGTCTATTGCGCCAACGGTGGGCACCACGCAGGCTACGGCGACAAGACCAAGATCATCTCCAAGCTCACCGGGAAGGAGATCGAACTGGGCAGCCGCGACTTCCGCTTCCGCCCGGACACCGGTGAAATCGAGCCGGAGTCCGGCCCGACGCAATTCGGGCGAAACCGCGACGACTGGGGCAACTGGTTCGGCACGCAGAACTCCTGGCCGCTCTGGCATTACCTGCTGCCCGACCGCTACCTCCGGCGCAATCCGCACCTCGCCGCGCCCAGTCCCGTGCGCCAGATCATCACGCCCGGCAACCCCAAGGTGTATCCCGCCAGCGCGCTGGAAAAGCGTTTCCACAGCTTCGACCAGTCCGGGCGATTCACCTCCGCCTGCGCCGGCATGATCTACCGCGACGAACTCCTCTTTGACCGCGCCTACGCCCACGCCTTCACCTGCGAACCGTTCCACAATCTCGTCCAGCACAACCTCCTTTCCGATGACGGCGTGAGCTTCAATTTCCACCGCGCGCCGGAGGAGGCGAAGCTCGACTTCTTCGCCAGTGAAGACCGCTGGTGCCGCCCGGTGATGACGCGCACCGGCCCGGATGGCGCGCTGTGGGTCGTGGACATGTATCGCTACATGATCGAACACCCGCAATGGCTCCCCGCCAACGGCAAGGACGAACTCCTGCCGCACTACCGCGAAGGCGATGACAAGGGCCGCATCTACCGCGTCGTGCCAGCGACCCGTTCAAAGTCCAAGGTTCAAGGTTCAAAGTTCAGGGTTTCCGCTTCGCAAGGTGACTTGGCCAAGGCCAGCACCAGCCAGCTCATCGCCGCGCTCGATTCTCCTAACGGCTGGATTCGCGACAAAGCGCAGCAACTCCTGTTGTGGAAGGGTGACAAGGCGGCTTTGCCGCTGCTGGAGAAAGCGGCCTTTGAAAACGCCAGTCCTTACGGCCGCCTGCACGCGCTCTGCACGCTGGATGGACTCGGCGCATTGAAGCCGGAACTGGTCGAGCGTGCCTTGCGGGACAAACATCCTGGTGTCCGAGTCAACGCGCTGCGGCTGGCCGAGACACGTGGCACGCCAGGCGTCATCGCCGCCGCCGGGAAGCTCGCCAGCGACAGCGATCCCAAGGTGCGTCTGCAACTGGCCTTCAGCCTCGGCGAATGGAAGGACACCGCTGCTGGCCAGGCACTGGCAGAGCTTGCCATTGCGGATCACGACGATCCGTATCTGCGTGCTGCTGTGCTGAGTTCCGCCGTGCCGCATTGTGCCGCATTGGTGGATGCCGTCCTCAAGGCCGGTGATCCCGCTCTCAAAAGCTTTTCCGAACCGCTGTTGACGCTCGCGCTGGGACTCAACGAACGCGGTTCACTGGCCCGCTTGCTTGAACCGATGCTGGCCGCAACCAATGGCCGGTTCAGCGGTGCGCAGTTGGAATCGTTCGGGCGCTTTCTTGATCTGCTGGCCCGGCGCAAGAGTTCGCTTGCTGAATTGCATAAGGCGTCCGCTGGTGACGCGCTTTCCATGCAGTTGAACCACGCGCAAACCTTGCTCACGTTTGCCTCGGTGGTTGCCAGCGATGCCCAGGCTCCGCTACCCGAGCGTGCCGCCGCCGTTGGCTTGCTCGCGCGTGAACCTTCCCAGCGCGAGCGGGCGCTCCAGCTCCTTGGCGGCTGGCTCACGCCGCAAACGGCTGCCGATACCCAGCGCGTGGCCGTGCGCTCGCTGGCGCTGACGGGCGACGATCAAGTTCCCGCGCGTTTGCTCGAACACTGGCCCGCCGCCTCGCCGGAGACCCGCGCCACCATGCTCGAAACCCTTCTCAGTCGCGA
>Ga0073934_10007363_pt1 | contig 15373 bp, 8 predicted proteins | sample LarsenN4metaG_FD_76834 | JGI IMG/M metagenome (GOLD analysis project Ga0073934, IMG submission 76834) | Hot spring sediment bacterial and archeal communities from British Columbia, Canada, to study Microbial Dark Matter (Phase II) - Larsen... ...
AATTCAAAGCCCGCCCGCGACCTGCCCATTGACTCGCCGGAGCGCCGCCGCCTGCCCGTGCTGCTGCGCCGCGCCTGGTATGGCCTCAACCAGGCGTTCCGCCGCCGCATCGCTCACACCGGGGCCACGCCCGACCAGTTCACCGCCTTGCGCTGCCTGCGCGAGGGCGGGCAGCCGGGCCTGACTCAGAGCGAACTCACCGCCCGCATGAGCAGCGATCCCAACACCATCGCTTCCCTGCTCGAACGCATGGAGGGCGCGGGCTGGATCGAGCGCCGCCCGCATGAACGCGACCGCCGCGCCTACCGCATCAGCCTCCGCCCCGCCGGTCTGCGCAAATACGAGGAACTCCGCGACCTCGCCGTGGCCCTGCAGGCCGAGGTGCTGGCCGTACTGCCCGAGGCCAAGCGCGAGGAACTGCTTGCCGACCTGGACATCGTGGCCGAAGCCTGCCGCAGGGCGGCCGAGGAATCAGCGGGCAAAGGACGGTAAGGCCGCGATTGGCCGCACCAGCAGCAAGTCCGCGCTCCTTGGAAGACCACGGGTTTTTTCGTGGCCGCTTTAGTCTTTAGCCCTTTCCAACCCCGCCTTTTCATACGCCCCAAAATCGCTGAACCAATGTTTCTTGGCGAAGCGATAGACCCAGGTGGACTCCGGGACTTCGCTGCCGGGACGGTATTGCGAAGTGCGTGGTTGCATGGCCTCCAGTTCGGCGGTCGCTGTCTTGCGCGCGGTTCCATCGGGGGCGTTGTGCTTTTGCACGAATTGCTTCAGCAGGTCGGGGCGCTCCAGCACGATGCAGCCGCGCGTCGTTGAGGCCGCCATTTTGCGGAAGTCGGCGAGGTATTCGCTCTGCACGAACACGTCGCGGATGTGGCGTTTGTCGCGGATGTTTTCCTTCGCGAACTGGATGATCGGGCACGGCTCGATGCCGCCCCACGGACTAATGTGATGGCTGATGCCGGTGGCCGCCGGGCAGAGCGCCTGGCCGTCGTGCATGTAGTAGGCGTCAATGATGGCGATGGGTTTTTTCGCGCGCATGTCCACGACGAACCGGCGAATCTTCGCCTGTTGCTCCGGCGTGAGGCAGAGCTGTTCGTTGGGCGCGGGCCCGACGGGCCGGTAGGTGTGATACCAGGCATACATCACGCCCATCTCGATCAGGCGGTCGAGCCATTCCTCGCGCAGCAACTCGTCGAAATTCGTCTGGCACAGGCTGGTGGCGACGCCGGTGAGCAGCTTGTGTTTGAGGCAGTTTTGCAGCCCGGCGAGCGTGCGGGCATAGACTTCCTTCCTGCCGCGGCGTTCGTCGCTGATGATTTCATTGCCCTCGATGCTGACCAGCGGCGTGACATTGCCCATGCGGCGCATCTGGGCGGCGAGTTCGTCGGTGATGAGCTGGCCGTTGGTGAAAATCTGGAAGTAACACTTGGGATGCTGCTCGAGGATGTCGAGCAGGCCCTTGTACATGAACGGCTCGCCGCCCAAGATGCCGAAGAAGCTGTTGCCCGCCTCGCTGGCCTCGCGGATGAGCCGGTGCAAATCTTCGGCGGGAATCTTCTCCTGCTTCGCCGCGACGTCCACCCAGCAGCCCTGGCATCGTAGGTTGCAACTGTTGAGCACCGACACGTAGAGGAACGGCGGGAAATACTCGCCGCGCTTGAGTCCGGCCTTGAAACGCTGCACCGAGCGCATCCCGCGCCAGCCGAAGTTGTAGGCGAACTTCCAGACGAGCCGCTTGTCGGTCTCGAGCAGGACACGCTTGGCCATCTGCAAATACATGAGCGGAGCGCACTATAGCGCGGGAGCGGGGGAAGCCAATGCGGAATGCGGTTGTTCTCCGCGAATGGTCACCTGGAGTGGGTCTTGAAGCCGGCGGGCGCGGCGGCTACCTTGGCGTCGCATGCAACGCTTTCTGGCCGGCGGTATTCTCTTTTCCACCCTGCTGCTGGGCGCTTCAATCGCCTCCGCCGTGGACATCATCGCTCATCGCGGCGCTTCCCATGACGCGCCGGAGAACACCGTCGCCTCCACCCGGCTCGGCTGGCGGCAAGGCGCCGATGGCGTGGAGTGCGACATCCATCTCACCAAGGACGGCAAGATTATCGCCATCCACGACTTCGACACCAAGAAGGTCACCGGGCGCGACCGCAAGGTGGTGGATCAGACGCTCGCCGAATTGCGCGAACTGGACGCGGGCGCGTGGAAGGGGCCGCAGTGGAAGGGCGAAAAACTCGCCACGCTGCGCGAATTGCTCGACACTGTGCCGCCCGGCAAGCGCCTGGTCATCGAGATCAAGTGCGGCCCGGAGATCCTGCCGGAACTGGAGCGGGACTTGCAGGCGTCCGGCAAGGGGCCGGGGCAGCTCGTCATCATCAGCTTCAACTACGACGTGATTGTGGACGCCAAGAAACGGTTTCCGCGCATCCCCGCGTTGTATCTGGCCTCGAACAAAAAGGACAAACAGACCGGTGAACTGCCCACGCTTGATTCACTCATCGCCCAGGCGAAAGCGGCCAGGGCGGACGGGTTGAATCTGGAGCAAAAGTTTCCCATTGATGCCGCCTTCGTGAAGCGCGTCCATGATGCCGGGCTGAAGTTTTACGTCTGGACGGTGAACGACGCCGAGGTGGCCCGCCAGTTGGTGGCCGCCGGAGTGGATGGCATCACCACCGACCGTCCGGAATGGCTGCGCGGGCAGTTGAAAGCCGCTTCGAATGACGGCAATTAGCCCGGTCTCCGTGCCCGCGGCGAGATCACGCGCAAGGCGTGGCCGGCGCGAACTCCTCCGCGTGATAGCTGCTGCGCACCATCGGCCCGCTGGCAACGTGGACAAAGCCCATCCGCTCCGCGATGCGGCCATACTCCGCGAACTGGTCGGGATGGATGAATTTCACGACCGGCAGATGTTTGAGCGTGGGCTGGAGGTATTGCCCCAGTGTGAGGATGTCGCACTCTGAACGGCGCAGGTCTTCCATCGCGGCGATCACTTCCGTTTCCGTTTCGCCCAATCCCAGCATCATGCCGGACTTGGTGAAAACATCCGGGCGGCGCGCCTTCACCTTGGCCAGCACGGAGAGCGAGCGGTCATACGTCGCGCGGTGGCGCACGGTCGGCGTAAGTCGGCGGACGGTTTCGAGGTTGTGGTTGTAAATCTCCGGATTCGCCGCGAGCACGGTTTCGATGCACTCGTCCTTGTCGAGGAAGTCCGGCACCAGCACCTCGATGATGATGCCAGGATTCGCCGAGCGCGTGGCTTCAATGGTCTGCCGGAAATGCTCCGCGCCGCCGTCCGCGAGGTCGTCGCGGGCCACGGCGGTGATGACGACATGCTTGAGGCCCATGCGCTTCGTCGCCTCGGCCACGCGCTGCGGCTCGTCGGCTTCGAGCGCCCGCGGCTTGGCGGTGGAGACGGCGCAGAAGCCGCAGGCACGAGTACAACGATCCCCGGCGATCATGAAGGTGGCCGTGCCCTTGCTCCAGCATTCCCAATGGTTTGGACACTTCGCGCTCTCGCAGACCGTATGGAGGCGCAAATCGTTGAGCAGCTCGCGCGTCTTTGTGAACGCGCTGCTCGTCGGCAATGAAAGCCGCAACCACTCCGGCAAACGCGGACGGAAAGGAGGCGACGGGGCAAGTGTGGTTTCCATGCGTGTCAGCGAAGCTCCAAATTCCAAGCCCCAAGTTCCAAGGAAGTTCCAAGCTCCAAGCTCCAAAACGCCGCACCAGCCGCCCGGTCAGTCATTGGGGCTTGAGCTTTGAGGTTTCTTTGGAGTTTTGAACCTGGAATTTGTGATTTGATAGCCTTCATTCCCATCCATTCTTCTTCCACCAGGCGGCCAGTTCGGGCGGGCCGAAGTCTGCCAGCACTTTGCCGTCCACTTCAATCACCGGGGCGAGCGTCTGGCCGGAGAGACGGTGCATCTCGTCATACGCCTCGTCATCGGCGATCACGTCGAGCACCTCGTAATCCACGCCGTGGTCGTCGAGCCAGTCCATGGCCCGGCCGCACCAGCCGCAGTAGGGTTTGATAAAAAGGCGGATCTTCATGGAAATCACAGCATGGCGACAAATTCCTCCACGGTAATGCCTGCGGCACGGATAAGACTGCGCAAAGTGCCTTTCGCGACCTCCTTGTGGTCAGGAATGGAAAGCGAAACGATCTCGCCTTCCTTGACCATGATGATGTGGCTGCCGCGTTGGCGGGCGATTTCCCACCCAAGCTTTTCAAAAGCCCGCACAACCTTGCGCCCGCTCAATACCGGAAGGGCGGGCATCAGACGAGGACTTCCACCTGGCGGGTTTCGATGGTCAATGGCAGGCCACGTTCGGCACGCACCTCCAAGCAGAGTGCGATGGCTTCCTTCACGTTCTTGATCGCCTCGGACTTGGTCTTGCCCTGGCTCACGCAGCCGGGAATGGCCGGACACTCGGCGATCCAGACGCCATCCTCATCGCGATCCAAAGTTACGGAAAGTTTCATGGTCAACGAGTAGCCGACTGGACTGGCCTTGGCAAGCGCGCGTCATTCCACCAGCCAGTCCAACGTCCGGCCGCACCAGCCGCAGCGGGTTTGATGATGAGATGGATGCGCGTGGGTGTCATTCCTTTTGCTTGCCTTGCTTTTTCTCCATTTCCTGAAGTGCGACCCACTTTGGCGAGTCTGGAAAGAGGCTTTTCATGTGCGCGACGAAGGCTTGTCCTTTCGGGCTTTTCTGCTCAAACCCCATGAAGGTTGTTTCGCCAAATAAACCGGGGATTTGGAAATTGTGGCACTCGAAACAAAGGGTGGTTTCCAGCTTCGGTTCTGCATCCTCCAAGAAACGCACAACGAATGCAGGATAATGACAAAGACCTGACAAACCCCAGTGAAACCGCATCCGTCCCCAGTATTCCATGAACACCTTGGCCTCGGCTCCGTTCAATTTCCGTTTGGCCACGTAGCTATGCGTTTCGGTCCGCCCGCCAATGTGAATGCTTACAGAATTGGTGGCCCGGCCGGCCGCTTCGATTTCATATATTTCTAAGGAATCCACCCTTTGCGCCAGTTCCCAGCCGTAGCGTTCGGCTGCCAATTCCATGTTGCCCAGGAGCAGCGCCCTGACCTGCTGATGTAGCGAACGCAAGTTCCATAGAGTCAATACCACCACCAACGCAAATACCCCCACCGCCACTGCGAGCAAAGTTCTCAAGCGAACCGTCCGATAACCGTGGGCGTCGCGGTTCATGCCTCCGTGATGATTGTATCACTGTGTTCATACCCCGGAGCGCAGCAGCAGAGCAGGCGCAGCACCTCGTTGCCGGTGTTCCACAGCTTGTGCTTCTTGCCGGGCGGAATGGCGATGGCGTCGCCAGGATTCACATCGCGCAGTTCGCCCTCGATGCGCATGCGACCCGTGCCGTGGGTGATGTAGTAAATCTCCTCTGCACGCGCATGGTAATGCTCCATCGTGCTGCCGCCCACGGGCACGCGCGCCTCGGCGAGGGACTGGTTGCGGATGGCGGAATTGCGCCACGCCAGCAGCTCGCGAATCTCCGAGCCGTCCTTCGTGGTGAAGGCGGGCACGGCTTCGAGATGGGTCACGTCCATAACCGGCGAGACGATGCCGCTGCCTTGGCGTATTGGCAACCGCATCATGTGGTGGACGAAGCGCCCAGAGTTCCCGGCGAACATGCCTGTTCGTTTGAGAGCCGCGGGGTAAGCCGGTGCCCCCGCCAAACCGACTGAAGTGGAAATACGGCCAGTCGCGATAGACGCGTGGTGCGCAAGAGGATTTGCCGGGACTTGGGCAAACAGTTGCGCATGACCTGGCGCCACTCATAGCGGCCCTTCGCGCCCCCCCCCAAAGTCATCCGCGACTGGTCAACGCATCTCGATACGCGGCAGAGTGATTCAGCTAATGGCATAGGGTTCACCCGTTTGAGGCAGACTTGCCCGGTTGCTTTGTTGGGGGAATCCCCTAGCCCGGTCTGTCGTCCACCCTGATTGCGACGGCGTTCCAGGCGGGCGTATGTAGGAGGTGAAGGGCAGCATTACAACACCTGACCAGTTCAGGGATATGAGAATGGACCTGGAAATCCTCGAGCAAAGGGTGCTGTTATCCGCCGATGCGGGGGCGGTCGCGGCGGCACCCGAGGGTTGGCCGGGTGGCGGGAGCATTTGGGGAGGCAACGAAATCGAGGAACGGAGGCTGGACGACCGGCAGGAGCCACTCGCTGCGCCCACGCTACAGTATGAGGTGCGTCCGGCCGGCGTGGGAATGTTCGATGACGCGCAAGCGGAGGAGATTGAGATCATTGCGCCACCGTCCCGTCCCGTCCCGGAGCCGGTTCAAGCACTTGACCCGGTTGCGCCGGTCGAATGGGCGTCCTTGCTCTCGAATGGCGGCCAGCCGGATTTGGTGGTGACGGCAGTCACGGTCAATGCGCAGGAGTATGTTCACAGCTTTCAAGTTTCCTTCACGGTGACCAACCAGGGCGCGGCGGGGGTGACGGGCTTGGAGGTTCCGGTCGGTCTGTACGTGTCCAGTTCGGCCACGTACGATCCGTTTGATTTTGGGCCGATCCTGGCGCAGTCCGTCGCCTTTCAAGAATTGCCGCAAGGCGGCTTGCTGCCGGGACAGAGTTTGAACGTGCAGACATGGTTCATCATGGAGAGCTACGCCTGGGATCAGGCGGTGGGCAGCCGGTATTTGCACTTGCGGGTAGATCCCTGGGGGCAATTCCAGGAGAGCAACGAGGACAACAATGTGCTTCAAGGCACGGCCATCCAGCTTTCCAGGGCGGACATTGACCTGCATCCCACCTCCCTTTCCGCGCCTGCCACCGGTTCGTTGGGGTCACCCTACACGCTGTCGTTGAGCCTGGAGAATCTGGGAACCAATCCGGCCACGGGGGTGGCCGGCCAGTTGTATGCCCAGGTCTTCGTTTCCCCGGACCAGACGCTCAACCGATCGGGAGAGGACCACGACCGTCAGGTTGGGGGATATGCCATCTCGGGGGTAAGCGTGCTCGGGGCCGGTGCCTCGGGCTCGGGCACGGTGAGTTTTGCCCCGCCCGGCGATTTGAGCACGACACAGGATTATTATCTCATCGTCCTGCTGAATGATCCGCAATCCTTCCGCCAAAGCCAGCCGGAGACGAACCAGGCCAACAACCTAATCGCATCACCTTCAACGGTTCGTTTCGGACCGCCGTCGGCGGATTTGACGGTCACGGCCGCCTCCGCGGGTGCCAGTTCCGGCAACGCCGGCAGCACGGTGCAGGTCTCGTGGACGGTTCGCAACCAGGGCACCGCCACGGCCGGTGTTGCGCCGGTCGAGGAATGGCAGAGCATCTGGCGGGATCAGGTTTTCGTGTCCAATGACGCGACTTGGGACGCCAACGATACGCCAGTGACCATCACAACTTCGCCATTTGGTGGAAACTCGATTGAGATTCGCACCCCACTGGGGGCCGGGGGGGATTACACCCGCAACGAAACCATCCGCCTGCCCTCCCGTCCGGGCAGTTATTTGATCGTCAAGACCGACGCCACCTCCAACCAGCCGGAGTCTGATGATGCCAACAACACGTTCGCCATACCATTCACCACCACCTATACCCCGCCGGACTTGCAGGTGACGAACGGGCAGGTAACGAGTGGCACGGTGAACAACGGCCAGTTCATCAATGTTTCCTGGACCGTGACCAACAACGGGGCGGGTGACGCCGTGGTCAGCGGCGGGGACGGGGCCTGGTATGATTACGTCTTCCTGTCCAACGACGCCATTCTCGACCAGTTTGATTACAATCTGAGCGGCGGTGTCTGGCGCGGGCAGTCGCTGGTGTCAGGGGCGTCGTACACGCACACGGCGGGCTTCTTCCTGCCGGTTGGCAGGACCGGGAGCCATCTGCTGTTCGTGACCGACTATGCCTTTGGTGGTGGAACGGGAGCGCAAATCGAGTCCAGCGAGAGTAACAACGTTTTCGCCCTGGCCATCCAGTATCCCAGCGCGGATTTCGTGGTGAGCAGCCTGAGCATCAATCCGCCCGTTTTGGGCGGAACGAGCAACTCCTTTACCGCCACCTACACGGTGACTAACCAAGGGGTGTCAGCCACATCCGAGAGCAGCTGGTACGACTATCTGTATTTTTCCACGGACAACGTATTTGACCCCAACACCGACACGCTGGTGGGCAGTTTCAACGTATGGGCGGGCAACACCACCCTGCCGGTCACCGTAGGCGGGACGTACACCCAGACCATCAACGCGCTGCTTCCGGCCAATCTCCAGTCCGGCACGGGACACCTCTTCCTTTACACCGACCGGTTCAACGGCGTCTCGGAGACGAACAACGACAACAATGTCGGGCAGCTCGCCGTGACGTTGGGCAGCGGGGATCTGCGGGTGGATGCGGCTTCCCTGGCCGTGGCGGTGCAGACCCTGGGGTCGGTGGCGGCGCAAAGCTGGTTTGAAACGGAGCCGGCCAGCCCCTTTGAGTTACGGCTGGGAGAAACGGTCACGCTCCAGTCCATACGAACCCTGCACCGGGGCACCGCCCCCGCCAGCGTCACGTTGACCTTGAAAAATGCGGGCGGCACGGTGCTTGGAACCTGGACCGCCGCGCAGGAAGGGGCAAACCCCGACCTGTGGGGCGTGAGCGGGCTGACGTTGAGCCTGGCCGCCGGCATCTACACCATTGAGGATTCTGCACCCGCCACCTGGGTGGGGAACTATTACAACAATGACCGGGGAATGGCGGAGGTGACGGTGCTGCCGGCCCGGGCGGCGAACACGCCGCCGCGTGTCCTGCTGGGCGAGCAGGTCCAGGTGTCATGGACGGTTGCCAATGCCGACACCAACGCGCTCAACGGCGGATGGACGGACAGTTGGTATTTCTCGGAGGACGCCACCTTCGACGCCGGGGACACGCGCCTCGGTGATTTCGTCCGCGCTTCGGCACCCCTCGCGGCTGCTGGCACCTACAGCGCTTCCGGGGCGCTCGCCATTTCGGGCGTTTCCACCGGCACCAAGTATCTCTTCCTGGTGACGGATCAGGCTGGAGCGGTGCTTGAAACGAACGAAGCCAACAATGTTTCAGCCGCCGTCCCGGTCGAAGTCATCGCGCCCGACCTGGCCATCACCACCTTTACCGCCCCGGAGACGTTGGTTCTGGGCAAGAGCACGGTTTTCACCTGGCAGGTTTCCAACGTTGGCAACGGCCCGGCCAATCCGCTCTGGTATGACGGACTTTATCTGTCCGCGGATAACCAGTGGGATGCGAATGATACCCTGATTGGTTCATGGTACGCCTCCCCGGCCAGCCCCTTGGTGTCCGGCGGCAGTTACACGGCGAGCCTGACACTGACGCCGGGTGCCGGACTGCCGCTGGGCCAGAAGCATCTCATTCTGAAGCTAAACAGCGACAGTTGGACACGGGTTGAGGAAGCCAACACGACGAACAACACGCAGGTCGTCGCCGTGACGGTGGCCGCTCCCGATCTCGCGATGGGCAACGCGGTCGCGCCAGTGACCATCTCCTGGGGGCAAACGGTGACAATGAGCTGGCAGGTGACCAATCCGGCGTCAGTGGAGGCGGCGGCGGGTTGGACGGACATTGTCGCCCTCTCTACCAACCAGACCTACGAATCCGGCCAGGACAACGTCCTTTATTACCACTACCGGTACGGAGAAACGCTGGGCGCAGGCGGCAGTTACACGGCCACCGTCAGCTTCACTTTCACCACGGCGTTGAGCGGCGACTTCCATCTGCTCTTCATCACCGATCATTACAACGAGCAGGGGGAAACCAACGCCGGCAACAACCTGGTGACGCGGGCCGTCCACATCAACGAAGCGCCCGACCTGTCCGTCACCGGCAGCAATGGTCCTGCCAGCGGTTCGCCCGGCGGGACGGTTGAGGTTTCTTGGACGGTCGCCAACGCCGGCGGTCCGACCGGGGCATCCTGGTACGATTACGTCTTCCTCTCCGCCGATCAGGTCCATGACAACAACGATGACATCGTCTGGTACCAGCCTTACATGGGGGTGAACCTGAACGCGGGCCAGAAGGCGCTGCTGCTGGGAGATTCGTATTCATGGGTGGAAACCGGTTTGAATCTGAACCAGACCACCGCCGGAGGCGGCGTTACCCTGGAGGTTTGGGTGCATCCGTTGAGCACCAGCACGGCGGTGCGCCCGGTGATCAGCACCAACACTTACAGCCATTTCCACTGGTCCATTGTGCAGCAGGGCGGCACCTGGCGGCTGTTCAACGGGGTGCAGTCGCTGGACACCGGGCTGACGGTGGATGTTGGCCAGTGGCAGCATCTGGCCGCAGTGTTCGACCCCGCCAACGGCGTGAGCTTTTACAAGAGCGGTGCCGCCTCGTCTTACACCTCGCTGGAGATTGATTTCACCAACGATGACGCGGCCGTCACCCTCGGTACCCAGGGCGACAGCACCTATGACAGTTTCCACGGTCTGATGGACGATGCGCGGGCCTGGTCCACGGTCCGCAGCGGGGCGCAGATCGCCGCGAACCGGGGTGTTGAACTGACCGGCAACGAGTCCGGGCTGGCCGGCTGGTGGAAGTTCGATGAAGGCACCGGCACGGCGGTCGCCGACGCCTCCGGGCACGGTTATGTCGGCACACTGCGCGGCTATTCGGTGTCCTACATGCCGGCGTGGATTTCCGCCGGGACCAGCGGCTACACCGTGACGCGGCAGGTGGCGCTGCCGGGCGGGGTCAGTTCGGGCAGCTACCATCTGATCTTCTGGACGGATCGCTGGAACAACCAGCCCGAATCAAACAACAACAACAACCAGGCCACGCGTCCGTTGAACATCGAGTCGGCGGACCTGACGCTTTCCAACCTCACCGCGCCTGGCACCGCCTCGGCGAGCCAGCAGATCACGGTTTCGTGGCGGGTGACGAACAGCGGTTCCGGGGCGGCGAACGCCGGTTACTGGTATGACCGGGTTTATCTGTCCAATGACACCGCCTTCGACAACAGCGATGTTCCGCTGGCCACCTACTCCCGTGACAACAGCGCCGGCCTGGCTCCCGGCGCCTGGTACGATGCCTCGATCAGCATTAATCTTCCGTCCGACGCGGTTGGGGCCAAGCACCTCGTGGTCGTCAGTGACGCCTACGGCAACCAGGGTGAGACGAACGAAACCAACAACACCGCCTCGGTCGCCATCACGCTGAATGCGCCCGATCTCGTCGTGCCCTCCAGCGGCCCGGACGCGCCATCGGCTCCGGTGCGCGCCGTGCTGGGCGACAGCATCAACGTCACCTGGACGGTCGAAAACACCGGGGCCTTTGCCACGACGGTCTATTGGTATGACCGCATCTACCTCTCGACGGACAACGTATGGAGCGAGAACGACCTGCTGCTGGGCGCGTTCTATTACGGCTCGGATTTGGCCGCCGGCCAGAAGGTGGCCCGCGCAGGCGAACTGTTCCTGCCGGAAACGGACATCCTGGGCGCGGGCAAGTTCCTGCTGTTCGTCGCGGATGGCAGCCGCAGCCAGGGCGAGACCAATGAGGCCAACAACGTCACGGCCCTGCCCGTCGAAATCGCCGCGCCGGATTTGCAGGCGTCCAATCTCACCGCCCCGGCCACCGCCGCTCTGGCCGAGAGCGTCGCCATCTCCTGGGTCGTCACCAGCGCCAACGAAAGCGCCCGCGCGGATTGGTACGATCACATCTACATCTCGACCGATGCCACGCTGGATGCCGGGGACACGCGTCTGGCCACGGTTTGGGTGGGCGCGCAGACGCCCTTGGCCGCCGGCGCAAGCTACACCGGGACGCGCACCGTGACCCTGCCCGCCACAGGCAGCGGAACACGGTGGTTGTTTGTCGTCGTGGACGGCAATCGTGATCAGGGTGAATCGAACGAGGGAAACAACGTCATTTCGCGCCAGATCACCGTTCAGGCGCCCGATCTGGCGGTCGAGCGGGTGACCGTTCCTCCCGCCATGATTTCCGCGCAGGAGTTCCAATTGTCCTACCGGGTGGGCAACCCCGGCAACGCCCCCGCGCTCGCGGCCTGGACCGACGCCGTCTATCTCTCGGCAGACAGCCTGTTCAGTCCAGCCACGGATTTGCTCATGGGCACCTTCAGCGCCGCGGATCGTGTGCCGCTGGCCGGTGGCGCAAATTATTCCGCCATCCGCACGGTGCGGCTGCCGGGCGTCGGCGCGGGCACCTGGTATGTGATCGTGGTCACGGATTCCGGCGGGGTGCAGGGCGAGACCAGCGAGACAAACAACGCGCTGGCCGGTGACGCTGTAATAGTGACCGTGCCTGATCTGGTCGTGGATGCGTTCACCGTGCCGGGCACTGCTTCGCCGAACCAGTCCATCACCGTGAACTGGACCGTGCGCAACGCCGGAACGGTGGCCGCGCCGGGCGACTGGCTGGACCGCATCTATCTTTCCACCGACGCGACGCTGGATACCGGTGCTGACACATTGCTGGCTTCACACGACACCGCCGTGCTCACTCCTCTGGCAGCCGGCGACACCTACACCGTTCAGCGTCAGGTGACACTGCCCACCCTGGCCACCGGCGATTACCACCTGTTCGTTGTGGCCGATGGAAACCAGGCGCAGGGAGAATCGAACGAGGCCAACAACAGCCGTGCGTCTGCCGTCCTGCGCATCGAGGTGCCGGATCTGATGGTCACGAATGTGCAGGCACCGGCCACGGTGACCGCCCAGCAAACGATCACGGTGACGTGGACGGTTTCCAATCCGGGCACCGGCGCGGCCAGCGCGACCTGGCGCGACGCGGTCTATCTTTCCAACGATGACCGGTTGACCGGCGATGACCTGCTGGTGACCACCTTTGACGTGGCCGACGCCTCACCGTTGAGCAGTGGCGGCAGCTACACCCGTTCGCGCAGCGTCACGATTCCGTCCGGAGCCACGGCCACTTATCAATATCTGCTGGTGGTGGCCGATGGCACGTCGTTGCAGGGCGAATCCAGCGAGACAAACAATGTGCGCGCATCCGCCGTGACCATCACCCCGCCGCCCGATCTTCGGATCACCGCCCAGTTTGCCCCGGCCACGGCGGCCGTCGGGCAGCTGATTGATGTGGCCTGGACCGTGAAGAACGACGGCACCTCGACGGCTTACGCCGACTGGGTGGACCGCATTTACCTGTCGAACGACAACCAATGGGACGCGAACGACGTCTTGTTGTCCGCCGTGGCCGTGACCGCCCAGACCCCGCTCGCAGCGGGCGCCACGTATTCCCTCAGTGCCCAGCCGCGTCTGCCATCCGCGGGCACGGGCAACAAGTTCCTGCTCCTCCGGGTGGATGCGGACAATGCGCAGGTTGAGCTGCAGGAGGCGGCCAACAACTTCGTTGCCATCCCCATCGCGATCACCGATCCCGACCTGGTCGTGACGGCCTCGACCGCGCCCGCGGTGGCAAGCTGGGGCCAGCGGGTCACGGTGTCATGGACAGTCAGGAACCAGGGCAGCGGCGCGGCGGCGTCCACGTGGTATGACCGGGTTTATCTCTCGGCGGACACCGTGCTCGACGTGAACACCGACCTGCTGGTGCTCGAGGAGTGGGCGGCGGCACATTCGCCCCTAGCGCCCAACGCGACCTACACGGTGACACGGGACATCACCCTGCCTTCAGGCATCACCGGCAATGTGAGCTTCCTCTTTGTCACCGATGCCCGGGCGCAGCAGACGGAGGCAAATGAAACCAACAATGTCCGCGCCCACGCCGAGGTCACGAGCTTCAACGCCGCCGATCTGGTCGTGACGGTCTCGACCTCGCCCGTTCAAGCCGCCTGGGGCGAGCGGATGGAGCTGTCCTGGACAGTGGCCAACCAAGGCAACGGCAGCGCCTTGAGCAACTGGTGGGACACCGTCTATCTCTCCCAGGACAATGTGCTGGATGCCGGCGACGTGGTGCTGGCCGCCAGTTACCGCAGCAACCTGTCCGCCTTCACCGCGGGCGCGACCTACGCCACGACGCTGACGGCCGTGAATGTGAACGCCATTCCTTCAAGCATCGGAACCGGTGCGCGTTACCTGATCTTCACCACGGATTCGGGGAACAGCCAGATGGAGGGGAACAACGCCAACAACGCCCGTGTCGTGCCGGTGGAGATTCGTTCGCCCAACCTCAAGTTCGCCGCGTCCACCTCGCTGCCGGCGTCCATCGAGGCTGGCAAATCCGTGACCCTGACCTGGACGGTGGAGAACGACGGCACGGGTCGGGCGCTCACCGGCTGGGTGACCACGGTGTTTCTGTCGGAGGATGCGGTCGCCAGTGCGGATGACCTCGTGCTCGGGTCGTTCAGCCGCAGCGAAGTGCTGGATGCGGGATCGAACTACACGGAGTCGCGCGCCGTCACGGTTCCGGGCGGGCTGACCGGCAGCCGCAACCTGATCCTCGCCCTCGACCATTACGCCAACCAGCCGGAGGCGAACGAGACGGACAACCTCCGCGTGCAGGCCGTCAGCCTGAGCGCGCCGGACCTGACGATCTCGAACCCGCAGGCGACCTCCAGCAATGCCAGCCCGGTCGTCTTCGCCAATGGCGACACCATCACCGTGCAGTGGACGGTGAACAACACCGGCACCGCGGCGGCCGAGCGTGGCTGGATCGAGCGCGCCATCCTCACCACCGATGACTACCTCGGCAACTTCGATGACATCCTGGTCGGCTCGATCACGCAGACCCCGGCGCTTGCCGCCGCATCCTCCCTCAACCGCAGCGTCAGCGCCGTGATCCCCTGGGGTGTGACCGGTGCCTACAAGCTGGTCCTGCGCGTGGATTACTGGAACAACCAGCCTGAGTCCAGCGAGGCCAACAACGCCTGGGAAACTCCCTTGAGCATCGTTTATGCGACGCCTCCCGCGGACTTGATCGTGGAAACCGTGACGGTCTCCGCCAACGCCCTCACGGGTGGCGAGGCAACGGTTTCTTGGCGCGTGAAGAACCAGGGCACGGCCACCACCACGGCGGCGCGCTGGTATGACCAGGTCTATCTGTCGGCGGACAACGTCTTCGGTGGCGACACACTGCTGGGCACGTTCGAGCACAATGGTGCGCTGGCGTCGCTGGCAAATTACGGCCAGGTGGCAACCGTCCGGCTGCCCGAGGATCTGACCGCCGGGACATACTGGGTGTTTGTGGCCACGGACGTGTACAATCAGGTGATTGAACCCGGCGAGGAGGCCAACAACACCGCCCGCAGCCTGGCGGGCATGAACCTCGCCCTGGCGGACGTGCCGGATCTGGTGGTGACCGCCGTCACCAGCCCGGTCGCGCTGGTGATCGGCCAGAGCGCCACGGTTTCATGGACGGTGCGCAACGATGGTGCCGCGGCGACCAACCACACCTGGGT
>Ga0073934_10007364_pt1 | contig 15373 bp, 18 predicted proteins | sample LarsenN4metaG_FD_76834 | JGI IMG/M metagenome (GOLD analysis project Ga0073934, IMG submission 76834) | Hot spring sediment bacterial and archeal communities from British Columbia, Canada, to study Microbial Dark Matter (Phase II) - Larsen... ...
CGTCGAGCGCGAGGGCCTGCACCCGACGCACCTGCTCGTCACCCACGGGCACGCCGACCACGTCGCCGGCCTCGACGAGCTCGTGCGCCGTTTCGGGCTGGTCGTGACCTCGGGCTCGGTCGAAACGGGCGGACTCCGCATCGAGGCCTTGCCCACCCCGGGACACTCCGACGACGGCGTCTCCTTCGTTGCCGGCGACGAGCTCTGCTTCACCGGCGACACACTCTTTCGCGGCTCCGTCGGCGGCGGGCCGGCGGAGGAGATTTGCCGCTCGGTGATGGACGTGCTCATGTCCCTGCCGCACGGCCTGCGCGTGCTCCCCGGGCACACGGACGAGACGACGATCGGCCGCGAGTGGGAGGAGAACCCGTTCGTCCGCTACTGGCGCGGCGTGGCCGGCGAAGACGGGCGGCCGTGCCGGGTGGCCGGGGAAGAGGCGGTGGTCGTCGTCTGGTCGCCCGACTACGACGGCAAGGGCAAGGCGCTCGTGCGCTTCGCCTCCGGCGGCGAGGCGATCGTCGGCGCCTCCCGGATCCAGCTCGGTCCGTGAGCCCAGCTATACCCTGATGGGGTATAGTTCGGTCGAGGCTCGGACACATCTGAGAGGAGGAGCCATGAGCGAGGAGATCACGTACACCGTCCCCGCGATCCACTGCGCGCACTGCGGGCTGTCGATCCGCGAGGAGGTGGTCGAGGTCGAGGGCGTCGAGGACGTTGAGGTCGACCTCGAGCGCAAGGTCGTGACCATCCGGGGCCGGGGCCTCGACGATGCCGCCCTGCGCGCGGCGATCGCCGAGGCGGGTTACGAGGCTGCATGAGCGCGACCGCGACCCCGGAGCGCACGGAGCGGGTCGAGCTGGCGCTCGAGGGCATGACCTGCGCCTCGTGCGCGGCCCGCATCGAGCGCAAGCTGAACAAGCTGGAGGGGGTCGAGGCCTCCGTCAACTACGCCACCGAGCACGCCGCCGTGCGCTTCGACCCCGAGCGGGTGGCCGTGGAGGACCTGATCCGGGCGGTCGAAGCGGCCGGCTACCACGCACGGCTCGCCGCCGACCTGGCGGAGGACGAGGATCGGGCCCGCTCGTTGCGGACGAGGCTACTTGCCGCCGCCGCGCTGACCGCGCCGCTCGCGGCGCTCGCGATGGTCTCCCCGCTGCAGTTCGCGGGCTGGGAGTGGCTCGCGCTCGCCCTCGCCACGCCGGTCGTCTTCTGGGCCGGCGCCGGCTTCCACCGCGCGGCGGTGGTGAACGCCCGCCACCTGACGGCGACGATGGACACGCTCATCTCCATCGGCACGCTCGCCGCCTGGACCTGGTCGGTCGTCGCGCTGCTCGCGATCGAGGACGGCCACACGTACTTCGAGGTCGCGGCCGTGATCACCACCCTGATCCTGCTCGGGCGCTACCTGGAGGCGCGCGCGCGGCGGCGCTCCAGCGCCGCCATCCGAGCGCTGCTCGAGCTGGGCGCCAAGGAAGCGCGCGTGCTGCGCGCCGGTGAGGAGGTCTCGGTCCCGATCGACCAGGTCGCCCCCGGCGACCTGCTCGTGGTCAGGCCGGGGGAGAAGATCCCGACCGACGGCGTCGTCGTCGAGGGCACCTCCGCGGTCGACCAGTCGATGCTGACCGGGGAGCCCGTACCGGTCGACGTCGGGCCCGGCGCCGAGGTCGCCGGCGCGACCGTCAACACCTACGGGCGCCTGCTCGTGCGCGCGACCAGGGTCGGCGCGGAGACGGCGCTCGCCCAGATCGCCCGCCTCGTCGCCGAGGCCCAGTCGGGCAAGGCGCCCATCCAGCGCCTGGTCGACAGGGTCTCCGCGGTCTTCGTCCCGATCGTGATCGCGATCTCCCTGGCGACGCTCGGCGGCTGGCTCGCCTTCACCGGGGATGCGACCCGAGCCTTCACCGCGGCGGTCGCCGTCCTGATCATCGCCTGCCCGTGCGCCCTCGGGCTCGCCACGCCCACCGCGCTCATGGTCGGCACGGGCCGCGGAGCGCAGCTCGGGATCCTGATCAAGGGGCCGGAGGTGCTCGAACGCACCAGGCGCATCACGACCGTCGTCCTCGACAAGACCGGGACGATCACCGAGGGGAGGATGGAGCTCGCCGGCGTCACGCTGCTCGAGGGCGCCTCGCGCGCGGAGGTCCTCCGCCTCGCGGGGGCGGTCGAGGCGGCCTCCGAGCACCCGATCGCACAGGCCGTCGCCGCGGCCGCGCGGCGCGAGGTGGGCGAGCTCTCTCCGGTTCGCGACTTCCGCAACCTGCCCGGCGCGGGCGTGCGCGGGGTGGTCGAGGGTCACCTGGTCGAGGTCGGTCGCCTGAACGGCGCGATCACGGTCAGCTGGGATGGACGCCCGCGGGCGACCTTGACCGTCCGAGACCGGGTCAAGGAGACGAGCGCGGAGGCGGTCGCGCAGCTCCGGCGGCTGGGCCTGACGCCCGTGCTGCTGACCGGAGACGACCGCGAGACGGCCGAGCGCGTCGCCCGCGAGGTCGGGATCGAGCGCGTCCTCGCCGAGGTCAGGCCCGAGGACAAGGTGGCGGAGGTGCGCCGCCTGCAGGAGGCCGGTGAGGTCGTCGCCATGGTCGGGGACGGGATCAACGATGCGCCCGCCCTGGCGCAGGCCGACCTCGGGCTGGCCATCGGCACCGGGACCGACGTCGCCATCGAAGCCTCCGACCTGACGCTCGTCTCGGGCGACCTGCGCGCCGCGGCGGACGCGATCGCGCTCGCGCGCCGGACGCTACGCACGATCAAGGGCAACCTGTTCTGGGCCTTCGCCTACAACGTGGCGGCGATCCCGCTGGCGGTCGCCGGTCTGCTCAATCCGATCGTCGCCGCAGCCGCGATGGCGTTCTCGAGCGTGTTCGTGGTCACGAACTCGCTCCGGCTACGGCGCTTCCACTCCGTCCGGGAGGAGGCACGCACGACATGAGCGAGAGCGAAGCGCAGGTCCGCGTGCACGGGTACGTGCACGACAAGGAGGCGCTCGTGCGGCGCCTGCACCGCATCGAGGGGCAGGTGCGCGGCATCGAGCGGATGGTCGAGGAGGACCGCTACTGCATCGACATCCTCACGCAGATCTCGGCGGTCACGACGGCCCTGGAGAGCCTCGCCTTCCGCATCCTCGACGAGCACGTCAACCACTGCGTCGCGGGCGCGCTCGCCTCCGGCGACCCGGACGAGGCCGCGATCAAGAGCCGAGAGCTGCTCGAGGCGGTCCACCGCTTCGCCCGCACCTGCTGAGGAGCAGGCTTCCGCCGGGGCGGCTACCGCCGAGGCGGGGCGGGCACGCGCGGGTCGGAGCGCTCGAGCCGCGCCTTCTCCCTCCGCCAGCGCAGCGTCGTCTCGACGGAGACGACCCCCGGGACACGGGAGGCGAAGTACGCGAGCAGCTCGGCGTCCGCCTTCGTCTCCACCTCGCCGGCCAGGCGCACGACCCCGTCGCGGACCTCGATCCAGACGTCGGCCGGGTCGATCCAGAGCGTGTTCACGACGACCTCCTCCCGCAGCTCGCGCTCGATCTCCTGGTCGGAACGCGCGAACGCCCGCACGATGTCGGCGCGGGTCACGATCCCGACGAGCGTGCCGTCGGCGTCGACCACGGGGAGCCGGTTGACGCCGCGCTCGCACATCAGCTTCGCGGCCTCGGCGACGCTCTGCTCCGGCCGGATCACGAGGGCAGGACTGCTCATCGCTGCGCCGGCGGTCGCCTCTGTCCCTCGGTGCCCCTTCCGCTCGCCGGCCGCCAGCGCGAGGAGGTCGGCCTCCGAGACGACGCCCAGCACGTGCCCCTCGGTGTCGGTCACCGGCAGCCCCGAGATGCGCGCGAGCGCCAGCGTCTCGGCGACCTGCCTGAGCGGCGTGTCCGGGCTCGCCGTCAAGACCTCCTCCGTCATCACCTCGCGCACCTTCATCGTCGCACCTCCGTTCTCTCCAGACTCTCCCGACAGCGTGGGCTGGGTCACGGCCGAACGCATCGGGGGGCGGCCGGATCCGGGCTGCGGCCTTCCCGTAGCGTGGGGAAGGGCGGCCGCGCGTCGCTGCTCCGGTCTCCTCTGTGTTCCCCGTGGCGCGGGCCCGACTACCTGCCCGGCCCGAGCACGCCCCGCAGCCATCCCGCCAGCTCGTGCAGGAGCGCCCGGTCGATCCCGTGTCCGAGGAGCTCGGACTCGCGGTAGAGGACCTCGGCTCCTGCCTCGACCAGGAGGTCGTGGGCACGGCGGCCCCACTCGATCCCGATCACGGGGTCGAGGGCGCCGTGCCCGATCGCGATCGCCGGCAAGGGCGGGCCGAGGTCGAGCCGGAAGCCTGGCACGGTCGGCACGAAGCCGCTGAAGGCGATGAGCGCCGCCGGGCGCGGCCTCCCCGCGGCGAGCCCGAGCGCGTAGGTCATCACCGCGCCTTGGGAGAAGCCGCCGAGGACGATCCGCTCCGGCGGCACATTCCGCTCCGCCGCCAGCTCGTCGAGCCACGCGCTCGTGAGCGCGACGGTGGACGAGAACGTGTCCGGGTCTGGGTAGCCGAGCTCTCGTACGGCGTACCAGTGCGCGCCTCCCGGCGGCAGGCGGAGCGGGCCGCGGGGGAGCACTGCGAGCAGCCGTCGGTCGGGGTCGAGCAGGTCCACGAGCGGGAGGAGATCCCGCTCGCCCGAGCCGCGGCCGTGCAGGAGCACGAGCAGCCCTGCGGGGGCGTCCACGTCGCGAACGAGGTACCGCAGGCGCTGGCCGCTCACGGCGAGGCGGTTACCGGGGCGGACGCGAACGCGCGGAGCTCGTCCGCCACGAGCTCGACCCAGCGCTCGGCCCGAGGGAGCCGGACGAGGCGTCCGCCGGGGGCGCGCACCGCAAGCCCGTGCACGGCGCCGGGGATGAGCCGGTAGCGGCCCGTGGCGCCAGCCGCGAGCGCCCGTTCGAAGCCGCGCCGCGAGCTCCGCGGAGAGACGCCGGGGATGCCCGGCAGCCAACGGTCGAGGGAGCCGTGCAGGACGACGAGGCGGCGTCCCGCCAGCGGACGCAGGTCGAGGCCGTCGGGGATCCAGGGTGCGAGCCCGACCACGCCCTCGACGCCGTCCTCGTCCGCGACCGAGATCGCCACCGCGCCGCCCATCGAGAAGCCGAGCAGGAGGGTGCGCGGCGAGGCGAGCTCGCGGATCGCCGCCGCGGCGTCCTCGGCGCACCAGTCGAGCCGCCGCCACGACTTGATCCGGTAGCGGACCTCCGCGAAGCGGATCTCCGGCAGGCGAGGCTCGAGCTGCCGCACGAGCCACTCGACCGACGCGCTCCACGTGCCTTCGACCTCGCTCGCTTGGCCGCCGTTCACGCAGACCACCGTCCCGGCGCGGCCCGACCCCGTGACCCGGAGCTCCGCGCCTGTGGAGAGTCTCACCCGGCGTACGCTACCTCCGCGGCGCGCCATGATGCCATCGTGCAGGGCCTCGTGGACGAGCTCCCCTTCGGGTTCGGCTGGATCGCCCCCGAACCCGCCTTTTTGCAGCGAACCTCGCATGCGCTCGCGGAGGCCGGACGGGTGTGGTTGATCGACCCCGTGGAGGTGGAAGGGCTCGACGAGCGGGTGCGTGCGCTCGGCGAGCCTGCGGGCGTGATCCAGCTCCTCGACCGCCATGGACGGGACTGCGCCGCGCTCGCGGAGCGCCACCGGGTGCCGCTCCATCGCGTCCCCTTCGCGGGCGTTCCCGGCTCGCCGTTCCAGGTGCGCGCGGTCGTCCGCCTCCCGGGCTGGAGGGAGGCGGCGCTGTGGTGGCCGGAGCGGAGGACGCTCGTGGTCGCGGATGCCCTCGGGACGGCGCCCTACTTCCTCGCTCCCGGGGAGCGGCTGGGCGTCCACCCGCTGCGGCGGCTGGCGCCCCCGCGTGCGCTGCGCGGGCTCCCGGCCGAGCACGTGCTCTGCGGCCACGGCGCCGGCGTCCACGGCCCGGAGGCGGCCGCTGCGCTCGAGGACGCGCTGCGGCTGGCGCGGCGTCGGGCGCCACGCTGGCTGGCCGGCCTCGTCCGCCGCAGACGCGGCTAGCGAGCGAGCTCGAGCTGGCCGAAGCCCGCCTCGGCCGCGTCCACGAAGGCATCGACCTCGGCCGAGCTCATCGGGAGGGAGAGGCAGCCCATGCCGCGAGGCGTGAAGAGGATCCCCCGCTCGAGGAGCGCGAGGTGGAGCTCGGCCGTGCGCGGGTGGTGGAGGTTGAAGAGGGATGCGACCTGCGTTACCTCGCCGCCGGCCCCGGTCCGGGCGAGGAGCGCGGCGAGCTTGTCGCGCAGCTCGCTGCCGAGCGCCTCCAGCCGATCGTAGGCGGCGGGGGTGAGCTCCGCGAGCGTGGCCAGGCCGGCGGCCATCGTCAGCGGGTTGGCGTTGAAGGTGCCGCCGTGGCCGATCCGGCCCTCGGCGCGCGGGTCGAAGAGCTCCATCACCTCGGCCCGCCCGCCGAACGCCCCCACCGGCAGCCCTCCGCCGATGATCTTCCCGAGCGTGGTCAGGTCCGGGGTCACGCGGTAGCGGCCCTGGGCGCCGTGGTAGCCGACGCGGAAGGAGATGACCTCGTCGAAGACGAGGAGCGCGCCCGCCGCGGCGGTCAGCTCGCGCAGGAAGGCGAGGAACTCGACCGAGGCCGGGCGCACGCCGCCCGAGCCGAGCACGGGCTCGACGAGCACGGCCGCGAGCTCGTCCAGGTGCGGGTCGAGGGCGGCCCGCGTCCCTTCGACGTCGTCGAACGGCGCGACCACCACCGTCGCCGCGACCGCCGCGGGAATGCCCGGGCCGCCGGGCGGGGCGGCCGGGACGGCAGGAACGGCGGCCGCGAGGTCGTGCGAGCCGTGGTAGCCGCTGGCGAAGACGGCCACCTTCTCCCGTCCGGTGAAGGCGCGGGCCGCGCGCAGGGCGAGCATCGTCGCCTCGGTGCCGGAGTTGCAGAAGCGGAGGAGCTCCACGCTCGGCAGCCGCTCGCGGATCCGCTCCGCGAGCTCGATCTCGAGCTCGGTGGGGGCGGCCGCGCTCGTCAGCCTGTGCGCCTGCTCCTGCACCGCCTCGACGACCCGGGGGTGGCAGTGCCCGAGGACGAGCGAGGTGTAGTTGGAGACGAAGTCGATCCGCTCGATCCCGTCCACGTCCGTCACCCGGCAGCCCTCGCCGCGGACGAGGTAGACGGGGTAGGGGTCGTGGAAGATCGTCGTGCGCGTGTTGCCGCCCGGAAGCGAGGCGAGCGCCCGCTCCCAGAGCGCGCGGGACGCGGCCGTCAGCCGCTCGTACCCTGCCGCCGTGCCGTGGGCCGTCGAAGCCACTCACCCGCCCCACGGCTCGGAGGACGACACGTGGAAGACGGTCGCCTCGGGCTCGCCGGCGAGCAGCTCGCCCAGGAGGCCGATCGTCTCTTGGACCACGGGCAGCGACTCCTGGCGCGCGAGCGCCGCCTCGTCCTCGAACACCTCCACGGCGACGATCGCAGCGGGGTCGGCGAGGTCCCGGGCGATGTCGAAGCTGACGACCCCCTCCACCTGCCGGCTGGGGGCGATCACCCGTCCGAAGGCGGCGAGGGCCTCCTCGATCTTCTCGGGCCGGCACCGCACCTTGAAGCGGACGACGATCATCTCGCGCTCCTCTCTCCGCTGACCGCGGGACCCTACCGGGGCCATCGCTCCGGGACAACGTTGCCTCCGGCGCCTCGACCGGCCCCGGGCCGTCTGCTAGTGATGCTCCGGTGACCAGCGTCGCCAGCCCGGCGGCCGCCGATCCGACCGGACCGCCTGCTCCCCGGCCGAGCAGGCCGGCGGCGCTCGCGCTCCGGACGCTCAGGCTGGGCGCCGACCCGCGCGACTCCGCGGACGAGCGCGCGCGGAAGTCGCTCCTCGTCGCGGTCTGCCTGCTCGTGCTCCCGGCGGGCGTGCTCTGGGGAGCGCTCTACGTCGCCTTCGGCGAGCCCGTGCCGGCGCTCTTCCCCTGGGGCTACACCGTCGTCTCCGTCCTCTGCCTGGCGGTGTTCGCCCGGACGCGGAGCTACCGCTTCCTGCGCACGGTCGAGCTCGCGCTGATCCTCGTCACCCCTGCGGCGCTGACCCTCTCCCTGGGCGGGCTGACCGAGTCGAGCGGGGTCGTGCTGTGGTCGTTCCTCGCGCCGGTCGGCGCCGTCGTCTTCGCCGGCGCCGGCCGCGCGTGGCTCTGGTTCGGCGGCTTCCTCGCCCTGCTCCTCGCCACCGTCGTGCTCGCGCCGGTCGTGCGGCCCGACGGCGCGGACCTGCCGGAGGGCGCCGTGCTCGCCTTCGCCGCGCTCAACATCGGCGCGGTCTCGTTCGTCGCCTTCGCGCTCCTCGCCAGCTTCGCCCGCCAGCGGGAGCTGGCGCAGCAGCGCGTGGAGGGCCTGCTCTTGAACATCCTCCCGGACGAGATCGCGCGCCGGCTCCAGGAGGAGCCGCAGGCGATCGCCGACCACTTCGACGAGGCGAGCATCCTCTTCGCCGACGTCGTCGACTTCACCCCGCTCTCGAGCCGGCTCGACCCGCGGGAGCTCGTCGGGCTGCTCGATCGCCTCTTCAGCGCCTTCGACGGGCTCGCCGACCGCTACGGCGTCGAGAAGATCAAGACGATCGGCGACTGCTACATGGTCGCGGCCGGCGTGCCGCGTCCGCGCGGAGACCACGCGCACGCGCTCGCGCGCATGGCCCTGGAGATGCGGGAGTGCGCGAAGGAGTGCCTGCCGGCGGAGGGCGAGCGCGACCTCGAGCTCCGGATCGGGATCAGCTCCGGCCCGGTCGTGGCGGGCGTCATCGGGCGCCGCCGCTTCCTCTACGACCTCTGGGGCGATACCGTGAACATGGCGAGCAGGATGGAGTCGCACGGCTTTCCCGACACGATCCAGATCACCCGCGCGACCTGGGAGCTCGTCCGCGACGACTTCGTCACCGAGCCGCGCGGGCTCGTGCCCGTCAAGGGCAAGGGCGAGGTCGAGACCTGGTACCTGCTGGGGCCGAAGGAGTAGGGATGGCGCGGTTGCTTGCGTCCGAACGGTGCGTGGCCTGCCGGCGCGACGCGCCGGCCGTGACCGAGGCCGAGATCGCCGAGCTCCACCCGCAGGTCCCCGACTGGGAGCTCGTCGAGCACGACGGGATCGTGCGCCTGCGGCGCGTCTTCACCTTCCCCGACTTCGCGCAGGCGCTCGCCTTCACGGTGCGGGTGGGGGAGCTCGCCGAGGAGGAGGGCCACCACCCGGCGCTCTCGACCGAGTGGGGGAGGGTGACCGTTACCTGGTGGACGCACAAGATCCGCGGCCTCCACCGCAACGACTTCGTCATGGCCGCGAAGACGGACCGGCTCTACGCGAGCCGGGACGAGGTCACGTCCTCGCCGTGATCGTGATCCCGCCGCGCGCCTTCTGCTCGAGCGTCACCTGCACCTTGTCGCGCCCGAGCTCGAGCGCCTCGGCCACGTCGTCGCGGATCCGCACGGCGAGGGCCTCGCAGAAGGCGGGCTCGTTCCGGTAGCGGCTCAGGTAGAGCTTCAGCGACTTCGACTCGAGGCAGAGGGGGCCCGGCCAGTACTCGATGGTGGCGACGTAGAGATCCGGCTGGCCCGTCACCGGGCAGACGGCGGTGAGCTCGTCGCTCGTCATGTCCACGTAGGAGACGCCGGGGTTGGGGAAGGTCTCGAGGCCCGCGTAGTGGTCCGAGCCCGGATGTCCGAGGGCGACGAAGTCGGTGGAGCGCGGCGTCGTGTCCACGCCCGTACTGTACGCGCCGTGAAGCGGGTGTACCTCGCCGGCCCCCCCTACGCGGAGGAGTACCGACGGCGCGCGAGCGCGCTCGTCCGCGAGCTAGGCTGGGAGCCGGTCGACCCGCTCCGGCGCGACTTCCGCGGCGCGACCGCGGGCAAAGAGGCGGAGATCGTCGCGGGCGACCTCGCCGACATCGACTCCTGCGACGCCGTCCTCGCCGCCTTCACGTCCCCCGACGAAGGGACGGCGATGGAGGCCTGGTACGCGCACGGCCGTGGCAAGCGCGTCGTGGCGTACACGGGCGGCACCCCGCCGCACCCGTGGACGGTCTACGTCGCGGACGCCGTCTGCGCCGATCTCGAGGAGGCCGTCCGAGCCCTCTCCGGCTGATCGCTCGGGCTCAGCCGTGAGGATCGTCTCGGAGTGGCGCTAGCCGCACAACACTTGAACGCCTGCTGCGGCTGCGCGAGCTGCGTGGGCTCGAGGAGGTTCGCTGAGACCAGTCTCGGGGCTGCGTCCAGCCTGCCAGCGCGGAAGGCGCGGTGGCCAAGCCTTAGCTCGTCGCGGGAGAGCGATGCGGACGCGAGCCTGCGGCGACGAGAAAGCCGAGGGCGAGCCAGAGGAGGGCAGCGAGGAGGATCCCCGCCTCTTCTCTCACCTAGAGCGCAAGCGTGGCGACCTTCGTCCACCAATCGAGTCGGGCTCTCATCCACACGACCCCCTGGGCGACTCGTCGCGCCAGTACCGCCGCTGCCGAGTCGGAACGCGCGGATGGAGTCGTAACGATCGTCTCGAGGTGGAGCTAGCCGGACTCGAACCGGCGACCTCCTGGGTGCGATCCAGGCGCTCTCCCAGCTGAGCTATAGCCCCGGGCGGGGCGGATTGTAGCGGCCGCCGCTCCTCGCTCAGGGCGTGCCGAAGGGGCTGCCCGGGCGCCCGAGCGGCGCCTGCGGCGTCTGCGGCGCCTGCGGGGCGGGGCAGATCGTCGCGGGCACATCCTCGTCCGGAGGGATGACGCGGGGGCGGTCCTGCGCATGCGGGATCGCCGCTCCCCCGATCATGATCCCGAGGGCGAGAAGCCAGAGTGCGGCTGTGACCCGGGCCCAGAGCGGGTAGGGGCGGGCGCTCTCGGCGCGGGCGGGCGCTGCGGCCGTCGTGGGAGCGGTGAGCTGTGGGGCCGGCCGGGACGCGCGGGTCTCGGCCGCGCGCTCCGGAAGGGCGGCCCGCGCCCGCGCGGCGAGATCGGGGTCGACGAGGGCCAGCTCCGGGCTGATGGGCTCGGTGGTCATGCGCCTGGATTCTGGCTGACGGCGCGCTTCCCTCGCGAGCTCGCTTGCGGAGGGACGAGGCGGTGACGCGTCACAAGTCAGTGCCGATCTTTCCACACCTCGGCTCAACCACGCGGCTTCGCGCCGCACTGTCCTGCTCGGACACCTGGTGCCCGAGGGCGCCGCCGGCTACCAGGGCAGGAGTCGAACGAAAGGAGGACTCGTGCACGGACGCACGATCGCGACGGGGCTGACTGCAGTGCTCGCTCTCGCTGCCACCGCGCTGCTCGCCGGCGGGGCAGGGGCGAGCGAAGGCGGGATGCTCGTCGCCTGCCAGAAGCCCGGCGGAAGCTTCCTGCGGGTCGTCGAAGATGCCTCCGAGTGCCACGCGGGCGACCGGGTCGTGACCTGGAACACGCAGGGGCCGGCAGGTCCGCTGGGGCCGGAGGGAGCGCAGGGGCCGCCGGGGCCGGCAGGTCCGCCGGGGCCGGAGGGAGCGCAGGGGCCGCCGGGGCCAGCAGGTCCGCCGGGGCCGCCCGGGCCCGCAGGTCCGCCGGGGCCGCCCGGGCCCGCGCTGACGTCGCTCGCTGCGCTCGCGGGCACGGCCTGCACGCGGTTCGACGGCTCGGCCGGCGCGATCGAGCTGGCCACGACGGCGGCGAACGTGGTCGAGCTGCGCTGCGCGGGAGGGGGGTCCCCGCCTCCGCCTCCGCCTCCGCCTCCGCCTCCGGCGAGCGCGCGGCTGGTCATCAACGAGATCGACTACGACCAGGTGGGCACCGATGCCGACGGCTTCGTCGAGATCGCCAACGTGGGCGGGGCCGAGGCGACGCTCGACGGCTTGGCGATCGTCCTCGTCAACGGCGGCGACGGCCAGGAGTACCGGCGGCTCGCCCTGACCGGGACGCTCGCTGCGGGCGCCTACCTCGTCTGGGCGACCGACGCGCAGAACGGGGCGCCGGACGGCGTCGCGCTGATCGACACCACGACCGGCGCGCTGCTGGACGCGCTCTCCTACGAGGGCGAGCTGCGGTCGGCGACGATCGACGGACGCACGTACGACCTCGTGGAGGGGACGCCTCTGCCGACGACGGTCGCCGACTCGAACACCGTCGACGGCTCGCTCGCGCGGATTCCCGACGGGCGGGACACGGGCGACGCCGCCTCCGACTGGGCGTTTACGACGCTGAAGACCCCGGGGGCCGCGAACGTCGCCTCGCCGTAGCCTACGCCGCTCCCGCGCCCGGCCTTCGTCGCCGGGCGCGGGAGCGTCCCTTCCGCTCCAAACGCTCCTCCAGCTCCGCCAGCTCGTGCTGGAGCTCGCGGTAGTGGCGCCAGCGCTCAGGGGCGAGGGCTCCCTCGGCGAGCGCGGCCTTGATCGCGCAGCCGGGCTCGGTCTCGTGTCGGCAGTCGGAGAAGCGGCACTGCCGTTCCAGGTCCGCGATGTCCGCGAACGCCTCGCCCAGGCGCTCGTCGGCCGCCCACAGGTGGAGCTCCCGCATGCCCGGGTTGTCGACGACGAGGCCGCCCCCCGGGAGCACGATCAGCTCGCGCCTGGTCGTCGTGTGCCGGCCGGCGCCCGTCCGGCGAAGCGCGCCCGTGGCGAGCAGCTCCTCGCCGGCGAGCGTGTTGACGAGGGTGGACTTGCCGGCGCCGGAGGGGCCGAGCAGAGCCGCGGTGACTCCGGGAGCGAGGTGGGAACGGACGGCGTCGAGCCCGAGCCCCGTGCGCGCGGAGACGGCGTGCACGGGGACTTCGCCGCCGACCGCGGACACGGCGGCGGCGACGGCCTCCGGATCGGGCGCGAGGTCCGCCTTGGTGAGGAGGATCACCGGCTGCGCGCCGCTCTCCCAGGCGAGCGCCAGGTAGCGCTCGAGGACGCGCGGGCGCAGCTCGTCCGCGAGGGAGGCGACTGCGAAGACGAGGTCGACGTTCGCGGCCAGCACCTGCTCGCGCGCGAGGCTCGAGCCCGAGTCGTGCGGCGCCCGACGCGCGATCGCGCGCCGCCTGGGGAGGACGGCATGGATCGTCGCGGGGCCCGGATCACGAGGCTCGAGGGCGACCCAGTCCCCGACGACCGGCAGGTCGGCCGGGGACGATGCCTCGTGCCGCAGCCTGCCCGAGACTCGAGCACGCAGCTCGCCCTCGGGGCCGAGGACGTCGTAGGCTCCGCGATGCCGCACCGCGACCCGGCCGGGGACGAGGCCCCGCTCGCGATGCGGTGCGAAGGCGGCGTCCCAGTCTCCATCCCAGCCCAGGGTCGCGAGATCGGGCACGCGAGGGTGCGGGCGGGGTCAGCCCTGGAGCGCTCGCGCGAGCGCGGGACCGAGCTCCGGGTAGGTGAAGGTGAACCCTGCATCGAGCAGGCGCGCCGGCAGGACGCGCTGACCCTCGAGCAGCGCCGCCTTGCCCATCTCGCCGAACATCGCGACCACGAGGGGTGCGGGGAGCGGGACGAGCGCAGGCCGGCGCAGCGCCCGGGCGAGCGCCTGCACGAACTGCCGGTTCGTGACCGGGTTCGGCGCGACGAGGTTCACCGGGCCCCGGAGGTCGTGCTCGAGGGCGAAGAGGTACGCGGACACGAGATCGTCCAGCGCCACCCAGCTCCACCACTGCCGGCCGCTCCCGATGCGACCTCCGAGCCCGAGCCGGAACGGGGTCAGGAGTCGCGGCAGGGCGCCGCCGCGACGGGCAAGGACGATCCCTTGCCGGAAGGTGACGACCCGGATGCCGGCTTCGCGGGCGGGCTCCGCGGCCGCCTCCCACGCGCGGCCCACGTCGGCGAGGAAGCCGCTGCCGAGCTCGGACTCCTCGGTCAGGATCTCGTCGCCGCGGTCGCCGTAGATGCCGACTCCGCCGGCGCAGAGGAATACGGAGGGGGGTGGGTCGAGCTCCGCGGCCGTGCGGGCGAGGAGGGAGGTGCTCGCCACCCGCGACTCGAGGATCTCGCGCTTGCGCCCCTCCGTCCAGCGGCGCCCGATCGTCGCCCCGCTCAGGCAGACGATCGCCGCGGCACCGGTGAGCCGGCCGGAGTCGATCGTGCCCGCGGCCGGATCCCAGCGTGCCTCGCCATCGTCGGCGGGCTCGCGGCGAACGAGGCGGACGACCTCGTGACCGGCGGCCTCGAGCGCGGGCACCAGCGCGGACCCGATCAGGCCGGAGGCGCCGCTGACGACGACCTTCATGGGCGGGATTGTGGCAGCAGCCGAGTGGTACGTTCGCAGGGTGAGCTCGGACGCCGGCCCGTCGCCCCGGATCCGCGACGGCGTGCGCGCGGCGCTCCCGCTGGCGCCGGGGCCGTTCGTCTTCGGGCTCTCCTTCGGCGTGCTCGCCGAGGCGGCCGGGATGGGGGCGGCGGCGGCTGTCGTAATGTCGGCGACGACCTTCGCCGGCTCGGCCCAGTTCGCCGCGGCGTCCATCCTGGAGACGGGCGGGACGGCGGCCGCTGCGATCGTGGCCGCGGTCCTCCTCAACGCGCGCTACGTCGCGCTCAGCGTGACGGTGGCCTCGATCGTGCCGGGCAGGAGACTGCAGCGGCTTGCGGCGTCGCAGCTGATCGTGGACGAGTCGTGGGCGCTCGCCGGTCGCAGGGGCCGCTTCGAGTGGCCGATCCTCGCCGGCGCAGGGCTCCTCTTGTACGCGGCCTGGGTGGGGAGCACCGCGCTCGGGACGCTCGTCGGCGGCGCGCTCTCCGACCCGGGCGCGATCGGGCTCGACGCGGCGTTCGCCGCTCTCTTCCTGGCTCTGCTCTTCCCCTACGTGCGGACGCGGCGCGCACTCGTCGCGGCGGCGCTGGCCGCGGCGATCACGCTCGCGCTGACGCCCTTCGTGCCGCCCGGGGCGTCCCTGGTCGCTGCCTCGGCGGCCTGCCTGCTGGGGCTGCGCCGGTGACGGACGCCTGGGTGGTCGTCGCCGCCGTCGGCGCGGTCACGGTCGTCTTCAAGGCGGCGGGGCCGGTCTTCCTCGGCCGGCGGCCGCTCCCGCGGCGGGCGCAGTCGGTCGTCGAGCTGCTCGCACCCGTGATGCTGACGGCGCTCGTGACGACCCAGACCTTCGGCGGCGAGCGCGAGGTGGTCGTGGACGCCCGCGTCCCCGGGGTGGCCGCGGCCGCGCTCGCCGTGGCTCTCTGGCGGCGTCTGCCGATCATCGCCGCGATGGCGCTCGCCGCCGCGGTGACCGCCCTCGCTCGTCTCGCGGGCTAGCGGACGCTACGCGGCCGGGGCCGCAGGACGGCGAAGGGGTCGGTGACCTCGAGCCGTCTCGTCCGGAAGCGGAAGACCTCGGCCGGACGCCCTCCCGCTGGCCCCGGCGCGCGCCGCTCTCCGGTCGGCTCGATCGCGCCCCGGCGGAGGAGCACGCGCTTGAGGTTCGTGGCCGAGACCTCGTACCCGAGCGC